>Ga0097621_100000963_pt1 | contig 20188 bp, 17 predicted proteins | sample KBSMisM72_FD_73165 | JGI IMG/M metagenome (GOLD analysis project Ga0097621, IMG submission 73165) | Miscanthus rhizosphere microbial communities from Kellogg Biological Station, Michigan, USA - KBS Miscanthus M7-2 (version 2) (version 2) | ecosystem: Host-associated > Plants > Roots >... | reverse complement strand
GGGTAATTGGGTAATTGAGGAGGCCTCGTGAGAAGAATCGCCGTCGCGATCGCGTGTGTGGCGCTTTCGGTGTCGGTTAGCGCGCAGTGGCTCGATCATCCGACCGCGAACATCCCGAGGCTGCCGAACGGCAAGGCGAATCTGTCTGCGCCGACGCCGCGCAAGCCGAACGGACAGCCGGATCTGTCCGGCATCTGGCAGGTGCCCGGTCTCAAGTACCTGATCAACATCGCCGCTGATTTGAAAGAGGTGCCCTTCCAGCCATGGGCGGAGGCCGCTTACAAGGAGCGCGTCGACAATCACGGCAAGGACGATCCGAACAATCGCTGCCTGCCGTCCATCACGCCGGAGAAGATCGCCGTGACGTCGCCGTGGAAGATCATCGAGATGCCGGGTCTGACCGTCGTGCTCTATGAGTCGCGGACGATCTTCCGGCAAATCTTCACCGACGGTCGTCCGTTTCCGAAAGACATGAATCCCGCGTGGCAGGGCTACTCGGTCGGACATTGGGAGGGCGACACGTTCGTCGTCGAGACGAAAGGGTTCAACGACAAGGGCTGGCTCGACACGAACGGCCATCCCGTGACCGACGCGCTGCATGTGATCGAGCGCTACATGCGCAAGGATTTCGGCCACATGGACGTCGCGATCACGATCGACGATCCGAAGGCCTACACGCGTCCGTGGACCGTCGTCGAGCCGGCGGTGTACCAGCCGGACACCGAGCTTATCGAATACATTTGCGAGGAAAACAATAAAGATCCCCAGCACATCGTTGGAAAGTAGTTCGAACGCCTGTTCATCACGAAGACACGAAGTGAGCACGAAGGGCACGAATCACACTTGTACAAGAAACATTCGTGGTCTTCGTGTTCAGTTCGTGCCTTCGTGACAAACCGTCGCTGGAGTTAGCTATGAAGCTGAAATGTTTGGTCGCGATCGCCGCTACGTTGACGATGGCACAGACGCCTCGACCGGATAATCCTGAATCGTTGAAACATGTCGAGGCGGCGAAACGACTGGCGGCAAACGACAGCTGGTTGAACGGTCCTCTGAATTTCTACTGCGTTGCCGGCAACGCGCGCCCGAACAGCACGACGGCGCCGGCGATGGAGCCGGTGAAGCTGTTCGACAATCTCTACGCGGTCGGCAATTCCGAGGCGACGGTGCACGCGCTCGTGACATCGTCTGGGATCATCCTGATTGATTCCGGATACGCGGACCGCGTCGAGACGGAAGTGGTCGCGGGGTTGAAGAAGGTCGGACTCGATCCGGCGAACGTGAAGTACGTCCTCGTCGGCCATGGCCACGGCGATCACTTCGGCGGTTCGTCCTACTTCCAGGAACACTACGGCGCGAAGGTCGGCCTCGCCGCCGCCGACTGGGACGTGATGTATCCAGCGACGCCGCCCGCGAATGCGAATCCGAATCAAGTGCGGCCGAAGCGCGATCTTGTGCTCGCCGAAGGCCAGCCGTTGACGCTCGGCGATACGACCGTGACGTTCGTGGCGATTCCCGGTCACACCCCTGGTTCGCTCGCGTTCATCTTTCCGGTTCGTGAGGGCCGCCAGCGGCACGTCGCCGGATTGTTCGGCGGCACGATCCTGACCGCCGATCGCATCACGACACCCGGACTGCAGCAGTACGTGCAGTCGATCGATCACTATCTAGATGTCGCGAAGAAGATGAAAGTGGATGTCGAAGTGCAGAACCACGCGCTCTTCGACATGACGCCCGAGCGGCTCGTCGCGCTCAAAGCGCGCAAGGCGGGCGAGCCGAATCCGTTCGCCGTCGGCACCGGCCGCTACGTGAAGTTCTGGTCGATCGTGTCGGAGTGCATGCAGGCGGAGATTGCGCGCCGATAGTTGTTCGGACGCCTGTTTATCACGAAGACACGAAGTAGCAGACTCGCTACTTCGAAGCTGGAAAGACAGTTGGGCGCGAGTGCTTGTGGCAGGACGTGCACGCTGCGTCGATGCGCTCTGACGTCGCAGCGAGCGCCTTGACGTCCTTGGTTTCGACAGATTTGTAAGCGGCGGCGCCGGCGTCGGTGAGCAGCTTCGCGTCGGCCGTCCAGCCCGCCGCGCGATTGCGCATCATCAGGAGGTTCCCTGACTCGGCGAGAATCAGCGCGCTGCGCCGCGCCTCCGCCCATTCCTTGTCGTCGGCCGGCCCGCCTCGATTGACGAGCAGCAGCAACGCATTGGATGCGGGATGGATGATGTCCAGCATCAGTTGCTTCGTGCTGGCGACGGGCTGCGGCGCGTCGGACGGCGCTTGCGCGGCCAGCGCCGGCGACACCAGAAAAACGCCGACGAGCAGCCACTTCATCGCGCGCGATGTTAACATGCCGCCCCAATGGCGTTCTCTCGCCGGGATTTTCTAAAGGCGGCAGGACAGGGCCTGGCGCTCACCGCAATCGCCGCCGAAAACTCGCCGTCGGTCGCCGCGGCGATCGACGCGCCTGTCGCGTCGCTGCCGCGCCCGATGGCGCGCGAGACGGCAGCGTTTCTCATCAACGGCAAGACGTTTTCCGCGGAGTACGAAGCGAGGACGACGCTGTGGGAAGTCCTCGCGGTGAAGTTCGGCCTGACAGGCACCAACCGAAGCTGCAACAGGGCGAGCTGCGGCGCCTGCAGCGTGCTAATCGACGGTCGTCCGTTCTATTCGTGCCACACGCTCGCGATGGAAGCGGCCGGCAAGAGAATTCTGACGATCGAAGGCGTCGGCGACGAACAGCATCTGCATCCGCTGCAGCGCATCGGGCACACGCACGTCGCCGCGGACTGCGGGTTCTGCACGCCCGGCTGGATCGTCACCGCCAAAGGCCTGCTCGACGCGAACAAGAACCCGTCGGAAGACGACGTGAAGGCGGCACTCGCGGGACATATCTGCCGCTGCGCGGCGTACCCGTCGATCATTCGGACGGTCGTCGACGCTGCCGCCGTCATGCGTGGCGAGCCGGAGCCTTCCGCCGCTCCACACTCGATCGTCCACATCAAGCAGCCGATGGTGCGCGACTACGCGACGCACGGCGGGCACGCCCCTGGCGACGAGCTGATCGAAGGCGCGAACAAGACGCGGACGAAGAAGTGGCAGGGCTACGCGCCGGAAAACCTGAAGGTCGTCGGACAGCCGCTGGCGCCGCTCGCGGAAGTGTCGGTTCCGCGATTCACCGGCAAAGCCGAGTACGCGAGCCGCGTGCGGTTCCCGAACATGCTGCACGCGCGGTTCCTCACGTGTCCGCACCCGCGGGCGCGCATCACGGACGTTGATCTCTCAATTGCTTCGAGGATGCCGGGTGTCGCCCAGATCCTCACGTACAAGAACGCGCCGGCGCTCGCGTCAGGCAACCGCGATGCTCCCGCTCCCGTCGTGACGACGCCGAACGGCAATCGCCTCGTCCCGCCGGCCCTGCCTCGCGACATGAACCTGCAGGGCGAAGTCGTCGCGATTGTCGCCGCCGAAACCGAAGATCAGGCGGAAGACGCCATCGCGACGATTCGCGTCGAGTACGAGGTGCTTCCGTTCGTGTCGACGCTCAAGGATGTTGCCGCCCCCGGCGCTCCGGATTTGCGCGACGGCAAGGGCAATCTGATTCGCACGTGGGAGTCGAAAGCCGGCGACATCGATCGCGGCTTTGCCGACGCGGACATCGTGCGCGAGTTCGAATATCACTTCGCCGGCGCCGTGTCGGTGCCGATGCAGCCGAGCGGCAGCGTGGCGAAGTGGGACGGCGATCAACTCACGGTGTGGGGGATGGGGCAGGGCATCTATCCCGTGCGCAACGCGCTTGCGGCGTCGCTCGGAATGGATCCACAGAAGATCCGGTTCATCAACAAATGGAACGGTTCGACGTTCGGGGCGGGACGGCTCGCCGCCGAACGCTTCTATCCGCTCATCGCGCATCTCGCGAAGATCACCGGCAGGCCGGTGAAGATCATGCTGCCGAAGGATCAGGAGCTCGCGCAGCTGCTCATCAAGCCGGAGACGCTGACCCGCTTCAAGGTGGGCGCGACGAAGGACGGCCAGATCGTCTCGCTCGATCACGAGATCCTGCTGAGCGTCGGCGACGTCGAGTCGGGGTATCACGCGTCGGGTCCGGGCAACGCGATGAACCAGCTCGAGCTCTACACATCGCACGTGCCGCACTGGCGCTCACGCTGGTCCGCGTACAAGACCAACGCGCCGCGCCCAGGTCCGTCGCGCAGCTACATCCAGCAGGAAACGAAGTGGTCGTGGGAAGCGATGATGGACGAGATGGCCGAAATCGTCGGCCTCGACCCGGTCGAATTCCGGTTGAAACACATCACTCGTCCAGTGCCAGGCGACGATCGTTATCCGTACGACTCTTTCGCGTCCGTCGAAGTGCTGACCGAGGGCGCGAAGACGTTCGAATGGTCGCGCCGCAATCCCGCGGCTGCCGCGTTGACGACGCGCTTCAGACGCGGCATGGGCATGGCGATGACGCAGCATCACGGCGGGCTGATGGGCTACCACGAAGGCGAGCCTGCGTTTGCCGCGCTTGCCGCGGCGCCCGACGCGTCTGTCTTCGGCGCGGAGCTGGAGCTCGACCGCGAGGGCAACATCACGATGAAAATCGCGCTGCCTGACAGCGGATCGAACGCCGGCACGGCCATCGCCCACGTGGTCGCCGAAATGCTCGGCTTCTCGAATCGCGATCGCATCCGCATCGCGTGGGGCGACACGCGCCTCGCGCCGTCGAGCGACGAATGGTTCGGCGGCCGGACGATCACGCTGCAGGGAGCGGCGACGTTCAGCGCGGCGGACAAGCTGCGAAAGGACTTGCTCGAGCGAGCATCCCGCCTGTTGAAAGTCGATGCCGCGACGCTGCGGATGGAGGACGGACGCATCACGTCGACCGACGCCCCACGGCGGGGGACGACGTTCGCGGAACTCGCGCGCGCGAACGGCGGCAGCATCAAGATGGCCGGCCGCGGCGTCGCCGGTGGCGAGCGGACGGGACAGAACAAAGGCGTCGGCGCCTGCTTCGTCGAAGTCGAAGTCGACACGTGGACGGGCGACTGGCGGTTCGTCCGCGCGACCTACGTGCACGACACCGGCCTCGTGATCAACCCGCTGGTCGCCGAAGCGGACATGATCGGATCGCTCGTCGAGAGCACGCAGATCGCGACCGATCCGATTCCATGGGACCGCGAATTCCCCGGCACGCGTCATTACGGCGTCGGGTATCTCTCGTACCGCCTGCCGACCATCATGGACGTGCCGCAACAGACGCAGGTGTATATCGACAGCCTCGAGCCTCGGTGGTTCTACGGCATCAAGAGCTTCAGCGAGACCAGCATCGGCGCTGTGCCCAGCGCGTTGGCGAATGCGATTTATAACGCCTGCGGCGTACGCATTCGCGAGCATCCGATCACGCGCGACAAGATCATGGCAGGCCTGAAAGGTAGTGTCCGCCTGTAGGCGGACCAACGTTATGAAGAAAGTCTCCGTCTACCGTCCCACGACGATCGAAGAAGCGAGCCGCATTCTGTCGAGCCACGGCACCGACGCGGCCGTCTACGCGGGCGGGACCGATCTGCTCGTGCGTCTCAAGAACCGCCTGGCCCAGGCGCCGGCGTATCTCGTCGACATCAAGAAGATCGACAACCTTCGCTACATCAAAGAGGATCCCGACGGCAGCGTGCGCGTCGGCGCGTTGACCAAGCTGGCGGAGATGCACGAGTCGCCGCTGCTCGCGAAGAAGTTCCCGATGCTGGTCAAAGCCATCGGCATGATCTCGTCGCCCGAGCTGCGCAACGCATCGACCATCGGCGGCGATCTCCTCCAGGAAGTCTGGTGCCAGTATCTGCGCGGCGGGTACTCGTGCTGGCGCAACGGCGGCTACCTTTGCTACGGCGCGATCGGCGACAACAGCTACTACCACTCGGCGATGGGCGGACGCCTCTGCTATGCGGTCTATCCAGGCGACGCGGCGACCGCGCTGATCCCGTACGACGCGACGGTGACGCTGGCAACGCCAGCGGGGCCGAAGACGCTCACGGTCGAACAACTGGTGCCCGGCGACATGATGGTGGACGGCCGCATCCAGTCGCACGTCGTCCGGTCGAATGAAATCCTGACGGAAGTCGTGATTCCCGCGCCGAGAGCCAACGTGCGGACGTCGTTCGAAAAACTTCGGCCGCGCGGCGTCTGGGACTTCGCGATGGCGTCTCTGGCAATGAGCCTCGCGATGACCAACGACGTCATCGACGACGCACGCGTGGTGTTTGGCGGCATCGCCGGCAAGCCGCTGCGAGAGACGGCGGTCGAAAGCTTGCTCAAGGGGAAACCGCTCACGGCCGATCTCGCGGGCGAGATCGTGCCGCAGGCGCTCGCGAACGCGGCGCCGCTCAAGTACAACGCCATGAAGATCGAGATGGCGAAGGGCCTGCTCGCGTCGGGTTTGACGGCGCTCAGCGCGTGAAAGCCATCGACGCCGTTCTCTTCCAGCCGGTCGGTGTCCTGGTCGACGAGGCGGGCGAGGCGTATCCCGACGCCGCGGCCGCGGTGGCGGAACTGGATGCCCTCGGCGTGAAGCTCATCGAAGTGTCGTCGGCATCGGCCGCGGCCCTGAGAGACGCCGTCGCCGCCGCATCGATCGACGCAGATCGCGTCATCTACCTGACCGACAGCGAAGCAGGCATCCGCGCCGCGAAAGACGCAGGCGTCGCGCCGGTGCTCATGATGAACGACCCGGACGAAGCGATGCGGTTGACGGCGTTCGACCCGGCCGGCGGCATCGTCTCGCTGATCGAGCTGCCGGATTTCGTGCGGTTCGTCTCGATGGGAAAACGATGATGTCGTCGTCGCGCGTGCTGCTCCGGCTCTATCTCAGCTCCGATCGTCCTCTCGGTCCGGGCAAGATCAGGATTCTGGAAACGATTCGCGACGGAGGATCGATCAGCCAGGCGGCGCGTGAGATGCGGATGTCCTATCGCTCGGCGTGGCTGCTCGTCGACAGCATGAACTCGCAGTTCAAGCAGCCGGTGGTCAGCACTGTCCTCGGCGGCCGCGGCGGCGGCTCCGCCTCGCTGACGCCCTTCGGCGCCGCGCTTATTGAGCGGTATCGAGCGATGGAGCGTGCCACCCGGCGCGCGATCGCCAGGGATCTCGCCGCGCTCGAGCGCCAGTTGCGGCGTTAGTCCGTAGTGTCCGGCTTCAGCCGGACCTCGCGCCGTGCGCTATATTCCCTGTGATATCCCGGGTCATGCCTCCCACGACGCGCCGCATCCTCCTCGTTTCGGCCATTGGCGTCCAGTGCCTCGCGATGTCGTTCGCCTGCCAGCGGACGCCGGCGCGCGTGCGGATGGCGACGACGACGAGCGTCGAGAATTCGGGACTGCTCGCGGCGATTCTTCCCGCGTTCGAGCGCGATTCGCACGTCGCCGTCGAAGTGCTCCCGGTCGGGAGCGGACAAGCAATGAATCTGCTCAAGCGCGGCGAAGTTGCCGTCGGGCTGACGCACGATCCGGCCGCCGAAGCCACTGCGCTCACTGCCGGCATCATCACCGCATATCAGAAGATCATGTTCAACGACTTCGTCATCGTCGGACCGCCTGACGATCCGGCGGACATCGCACACGCGTCGAACGCGATCGGTGCTTTCGCGCGGATTGCCGCGTCGAACTCCCCGTTTGCGTCGCGCGGCGACGGATCCGGCACGCATACGCGGGAGCAGGACTTGTGGAGGATGGCCAAGCGGCGTCCACCGGACACGCGTCTGCTCGATACCGGGCAAGGCATGGGCGGCACTCTTCGCGTGGCGAGCGAGCGTGGCGCGTACACGCTGGCGGATCGCGCGACGTTCGAACAGTTTCGTCCTGCGTTGCGGTTAGCCTCGCTCTACGAAGGTGGGATGGAGCTTCTGAACACGTACGCGATATTCAGTCGCGCCGGCCTGGAAGGTGACGAGCGCGCGAATGCCGACGCGCTCACGCGCTGGATCGCGGACGGCGATGGCCGGCAACGCGTCGCCGACTTCACGGCGCAGGGCCAGCGCGTCTTCCACGTCTGGCCCGCTGGGATTCCGCGAAACAGACCGACCGATCTGCCTCCCACTGACCTCGCGCATGCTCGCTGAAACCGGACGAGCGCTGGCGCTCATTGCCCATCGCGATCCGGAAGTCTGGCAAATAACGTGGGTCTCGCTCGTGGTGTCGCTGTCGGCTGTCGCGGCCGCCGCCGCGATTGGCCTGCCGATCACGTACGCGCTCGCGCGCTCAGGCTCGCGAACTGCACGCATCGGGATGTGGATGGCGCACTCGCTGGCGGCGCTCCCGACCGTCGTCGTCGGCCTCAGTTTGTATTTTTTGTTGTCGGCGAGCGGCCCGTTGGGATGGACGAGGCTGCTTTACACGCGAACGGCGATGGCTGCGGGGCAGTTCGTGCTGGCACTCCCGCTGGTTGTCGCCGTCGTCCTCGGCGCACTGCGCCGGCTCGCACCGTCCGCGCGAGAAACACTCATCACCCACGGCGTCATGCCGGCGCGGCAAATGGCGTGGCTGCTATGGGAGGTGAGGCTGGCCGTGCTGTCCGGCGCGTTTCTGGCCTTCTCACGCGCGTTCACCGAACTCGGCTCGGCGCTGATCGTGGGCGGCAACATCCGCGGCGCCACACGGACGCTGACGACCTACGTCGCTCTCGAGTACAACCGCGGCGACGATGCGCGGGCGATCGCACTTGGCGTGATTCTGCTTGCCGTCGCGCTCGTCACGAACGCGCTGATGCACGCCATCCTGGCGGACGAATGAACGACATCCGCCAGACGCTGCTTCGGACACGCGACCTCGCGGTTGGTTATACGCACAGTGCGGCGATCGGTGTCCCCGATTTCGAGCTGGTCGAAGGCGCGGTGTGGCATCTGACGGGGCCGAATGGATCGGGGAAAACGGCTCTGCTGAAGACGCTGGCCGGCCTGCTCCGCCCTGTCGGCGGGCGGATTGAACGCCGGCACGCCGGCGCAGGCGCCGGCGGCGCAGTGTATGTTCATTCAGTGCCCTATCTGTTTGCCGGCAGCGTCAGACGCAATCTCTCGCTCAGCCGTCCGTCCCGCGAGCGGCTGGAGAGCGCGGCGGAGGTGTTCGCGCTGATGCCGCTGCTCGACCGCGATGCGGCGACGCTCTCACACGGCGAGCAGCGTCGAGTGGCGCTCGCGCGGGCCGTGGCCAGCGCGCCTGAAATTCTGCTGGTCGACGAACCCGAAGGAGGACTCGACGAGGACGCGCTTGCGGCGTGGCGAATGTGCATGGCGCGCGCGATCGACGAAGGGCGCACAGGACTCGTGGTCGCGAGTCACCGTCCCGTCGCGTTCGACGGAATTCACGTGACGGAAGTGCGGCTGGCGTGACGAGCGACGTCCGCATGCGCGGGTTCGCCCGTCGTCACACAGTGGACGCCGCGCTCGCGGTGCTCGACGCACAGCTGCAGCCGCTGGACGCCGAAAACGTCGCGTTGCGAGAGGCGACCGGGCGCGTGCTCGCAGACGACATCGTCAGCGGCGTCGACGTGCCCGGATTCGATCGCGCGACGATGGACGGCTACGCCGTGGTGGCGGCGAGCACTGAGGGCGCCGCGTCGTACACGCCGATTCCACTTGCAGTGCTGGGCGACTCGCTGCCCGCGCGTCCGTTCGACGGAGCCGTCGCGCCTGGAGAGGCCGTGCGAATCATGACCGGTGCGCCGTTGCCTCGCGGATGTGATGCAGTGCTGCCGGCGGAATGGATCGACGGGGAGCCAGGTGCTTCGCGCGTGGGCGCCGTCGGCGCGGTCTCGCCGGGAAAGAACGTCGGCCGTCGTGGCGAAGACATCGCGCGGGGAACGACGGTTCTCGAGCGCGGGCGCACTCTGCGTCCACAGGATCTCGGCGTGGTGAGCTCGATCGGTGTGCAACACGTGACGGTGGTACGACGGCCGCGCGTTCGACTCGTGGTCACCGGCAACGAGCTGCTGCCGGCTGGTTCACTGCCGCAGGAATACTCGATCGCGGACGCGAACGGTCCGATGCTGACGGCGCTCGCGCAACGGGACGGCGGCGTCGTGGATTTTCCGGGGCTCGTGCCTGACGAGGCGGACGCCATCGTGCAAGCACTCACCGCCGATGCCGACGTCGTCATCGTTTCGGGCGGGTCGAGCGTCGGCCTCGAGGATCTCGCGCCGATGCTGCTCGATCAACACGGGGAGCTCTGGGTGCATGGCATCGCCATGCGGCCGAGCAGTCCGACGGGTTTTGGAAAACTCGGGCGCCGGCTCGTCTTTCTCCTGCCGGGAAACCCTGTGTCGTGCTTGTGCGGCTATGACTTCTTCGCCGGCCGGGCCGTGCGCGCCCTTGGCGGCCGAACGAAGGAGTGGCCCTATCGATCGCTGCGCGCGACGCTCGACCGCAAGATCAGCTCGCAGATCGGCCGGCTCGACTACGCGCGTGTCCGCATCGTGGACGGCCGCGTGGAACCGCTGGCCATCGGCGGCGCGTCGGTGCTGTCGTCGACGACGCGCGCGGACGGCTTCGTCGTCGTGCCGGCCGACAGCGAAGGCTACGCCGCCGGCGCGGACGTGACGGTGTGGCTGTATGCGTGACCAAGAGCAGTTCCTCGACGTCCTCGATCGCGACGAGGCCGAGCGGCGCTTTCGGGCCGCGATCGACGAGACGCCTCGCGGGATTGAGCGCGTGCCGGTCGACGCGGCGCTCGGGCGCGTGCTCGCCGCCGACGTCGTGTCTCCGGTCGACGTGCCGTCGTTCGATCGTTCCAACGTCGACGGCTTCGCGGTGATGTCGGACAGCACGTTCGGCGCTTCAGAGGAGCAGCCGCGCGTGGCTCGTCTTGCGGAGGAGACGATTCACACGGGCGTGATTCCGCGAACCGCAATTGGCATCGGAGAAGCTGTTGCAATCGCGACAGGCGGGATGATGCCTCGCGGCGCGGATGCGGTTGTGATGGTCGAACACGCCGACGTCCGCGGCGGCGAACTGAGGATCGCGCGGGCGGTGACCGCGGGCAGCGGCGTGTCGTTCGCAGGGACGGACATCACCACAGGAGAGACGGTGCTTCGCCGTGGCCAGCGGCTGACGAGCCGAGACACCGGCGTGCTGGCGGCGATCGGCGTGTCCAACGTCGACGTGTGGCGAAAGCCGGTCGTCGCGATCCTTTCGACCGGCGACGAGATCATCGCGCCTGGACAGGCCATGGAGCCGGCGCAGGTGTACGACTCGAACGCGCAGATTCTCGCCGATGCCGTGCGTGAACTTGGCGGAGAGCCGTTGCGCCTCGGAATCGTCGGAGACGACGTTGCCGCGCTGCGGGAGCGGCTTCAACGCGCGATCGGACAGGCCGACATCGTGCTGCTCTCGGGCGGCACGAGCAAAGGCGCGGGCGACGTCTCGTATCGCGTCGTCGCCGAGCTGACCGATCCCGGAATCGTCGCGCACGGCGTCGCACTCAAACCCGGCAAGCCGATCTGTCTTGCCGCGACTCGCGGTGTGCCGGTCGTCGTGCTGCCTGGATTTCCTACATCGGCGATCTTCACGTTCCACGAGTTCGTCGCTCCGGTCATTCGGGCACAGGCCGGCGGCGCCGTCGAATCGCGAATCACGATCCGCGCGCGCCTGGCGGTGAAGGTCAACAGCGAGATCGGACGGACCGAGTACTTGCTCGTCAGCCTCGTGGAGGCTCCGGACGCACGAGGTGGAGAGGTGCCGCTCACTGCGTATCCGATGGGTCAGGGATCCGGCAGCGTGACGACCTTCAGCCGCGCGGACGGTTTTGCCACGATCGGACGACACGAGGAGATCCTCGAGGCTGGAACGATCATCGACGTCCAATTGCTCGGCAAGGCACTGCAGCTCGCCGATCTCGTCGTCATTGGGAGCCATTGCATTGGTCTCGACTATCTGCTCGGCGAGTTGCAGCGCCGCGGGGTTCGCACGAAGTTTCTGGCGGTGGGCAGCACGGCCGGTCTCGAGGCCGCAAAACGCGGCGAATGCGATCTCGCGAGCATCCACCTGCTCGACGTGAAGACCGGCGAATACAACCGGCCGTTTCTGACCGACGCGCTGGAGCTCGTGCCCGGATACGGCCGCGTGCAGGGCGTCGTGTTTCGGCGCGGCGACGCCAGGTTTGACGGTCGCACGGCGGCCGACGCGGTCGCACTCGCGAAACGCGATCCGTCGTGCGTGATGGTTAATCGCAACCAGGGAAGCGGCACCCGTGTGCTCATCGACCGACTCCTCGGCGGCGGCCGGCCGGCGGGCTATGCCGTGCAGCCGCGCAACCATCACGCTGTCGCGGCCGCTGTGTCACAGCGGCGCGCCGACTGGGGCGTGACGCTCGAGCCGATTGCCGCGAATGCCGGCCTCGGATTTCTCCCGTTACAGGACGAGCAGTACGACTTCGTCGTGCCGGCGTCGCGCGCAAACCGCTCCGGCGTGGCGGCCTTCAAGGCGCTGCTCGCCGAAGGCGGCGTGCGAAGTGCGCTCGAGCGGCTCGGCATGAAATTCGGGCACGTCTCGGCATGACGGTCGGAGGCATCGTTCTGTGCGGCGGCAAATCGACCAGGATGGGTTCGTCGAAAGCGCTGCTGCCATTCGGGTCGGAGACGATGCTGCAGCGCGTCGTACGGCTGCTGGGGGGCGTCGTCTCGCCGATCGTCGCGGTCGCCGCGCCGGGACAGGACCTTCCGCCGCTGCCGGCATCCGTCACGGTCACGCGCGACGAACGCGACGGTCGCGGCCCGCTCGAAGCGTTGCGCGCTGGCCTCAAGGCCCTGCCCGAGCGCGTCGACGCCGCGTATGTCACGAGCTGCGACGTGCCGCTCCTCGTTCCCGCGTTCGTCGAGCACATGATCGAGCTGCTCGGCGAGGACGACATCGCCGTCATGGAGATCGACGGCTTCGCGCATCCGTTGTCGGCCGTCTATCGTCGCCGCACGCTCCCGTACGTCGAGTCGCTGCTGGCTGCCGATCGGTTGCGGCCGGTGTTCCTTTTCGACGCGGTCAAGACGCGGCGCGTGCAGCCCTCCGACATGACGTCTGTCGATGCGCAGCTGTTGACGCTCCGCAATCTCAACACGCCGCAGGACTACGAGGAGGCGCTGGCTACCAGCCGCGCTGCCGGTGATATTCGGTGACGAGCGTCCCGAGCTGCTCGCGGCTCAACGTCGCGGCCGGATCGTTGGGCAGCGCCTGGTCGAGGAACCGATCGGGCAGCGTGTCTTCCTCGGGGGTCCAGCCGGACTGCAGATTGAATTGCCGCTTCATGTGGACGATGCGGCGCGCGGTCTCACGAAGCTCGTCGCCGGTCGCGTCCCAACCGGTGACGAGGCTCAACATCTCGGCGGCCTCGCTGTAGAAGTCCTCGAACACACCGCGCAGGAACTTGCACACGATGAGGGAGTCCATCAGCGCCGCTTTGTCCTCCGTTTCGATGGCGTAGCGCACCGCGTCGACCGTCACGTTCCTGCGATCGACCTTTTCGGAGAAGTCCACTTCGTACGCGCCGCTCCGGTTGTGATCGGCGCCACGAGCGCCGACGGCGAACCCGAGCGCCATCGTCTGCAGCGCTCGCGGCTCGTAACCGGGAATCTCGAGGCCTTTCACCTGCGGCGCGAACTGGATGCTGTTGTGTCCGATGACCGCGGCGGCGCGCCGGCTGCCTTCAGCGAGAAGATCGCCGACCCCTTCGCGGCCGCCAATCAGCTCGATCGCGCGGAGAACGGCGTCGCCGGAGCCGAAGGTGAGCCACGGCTGGTCGAGCCATCCGCGTTCGACGCACTCCATCGCGAAGGCGATCGTGCCGCCGGCGCTGATCGTGTCGACGCCGAGATCGTCGCAGAGTCGAACAGCGCGCAGCACCGCGCCCGCGTCGCCGACCCCGCACAACGAGCCCAGTGCGAAGAGGCTTTCGTACTCGAGCCGTACGCCCTTGTCTTCGTCGAGCACGGCGCCGAGCGAGTAGATGTGCTCGCATCCGATGGTGCAGGCGACGCAGCTCGCGCGCGTGCGGCTGCGCGTCTGACGGATTTCCTCGGGCGAAATCGCAGGCGCCTCTTCGAACGTGCCTGACTGAAAGTTTCGCGTCGGCAGCACGCCGAGCCGGTTGAAAGTCAGCAGGTTCGCGGCCGTACCAAGCTCCCGGTATTTTGCCGTCGCCGGCCCGAACGAACGCTTCGACAGGGCTTTGCTGTAGTCCGCCAGCGCTCGAGGCTGCGCCCACTCGCCACGCTGAGTGCCGCGCACGGCGACAGCTTTCAGGTTCTTGCTGCCAAGCACCGCACCGCTGCCACCGCGTCCGGCGTGGCGCCCGTCGTGCGAAATCGTCGCGTAGCGGACAGCGCGCTCGCCTGCCGGCCCGATGGCCGCAACCTGGTAGTCGGTGCCGAGCCGCGCCTTGACGGCGGCTTCGGTGGCGGGGCAGGACGCTCCGCGCAAATCTTCTACTGCTTCAATCCGCACGCGGCCGTCGTCGATGACGAGCGTCGAGAGCGACGCCGCCCGTCCAAGGATGACGATGGCGTCGCAGCCGCAGCGTTTGCCGGCGATGGCGAATCCACTGCTCGCGAGCGAGTCGTTGATCCGATCCGTCAGCGGGCTCTTGCTGATAACCGCGAACTTCGCCGACGTCGTCAACGGGCTGCCGACGAGCGGGCTGAAGACGAAGATGAGCGGCGCCTCGGGCGCGAGCGCGTCTGGCCGCGACTGGCTCTCTTCGATGAGTAGCCAGGCGCCGAGCCCGCTGCCGCCGAGAAACTGCCTCAAGACGGCATCGGCAATCGGCACGCGCGCGACGCTGCCGTTCGAGACGTCGATGCGGAGGTAGCAGCCGTGATAACCGAACGGCGGCGAAGGCATCTTATCCGCCGGCGTCGGCAGAGAGGATCAGCACGCAGTCGCGTGACGACAGCCGGGTTTTCGGATCGGTGACGAACCTGTCGCCGTTGAGGTTGGCGACAAAGGACGAGCGCAGGCAACCCGCGACGACCACGTCGCCGAGCGCCGGAAACCGGCGTTCGAGCGTCGTCAGCAGCTCGCCGAGCGTATTCGCGTCGAGCTCGAGCTCCGCAATGCCGGCGCGCTCGCGGGGGATGCCCAGAAATTCAACTCGCATCTGACTGAGTTTCAATGCTAGCACGCGGGGTTCGGGACGAGTACGCGTGGACCGGTCCCAGCCCGGCCATCGAGTAAGATACCGACCGCTATATTCCACAGAACATACCGAGAGGGTACAGATTCGATGAATCGACGTTTGGTGAGTGTGATGGCCTGTGTCGTTGTGCTCGTGGCGCGCGCTGCGTTGTCGCAGTCGAGCAGTATCAGTGGCGTCGTCAAGGATCCGCAGAACGCTGTTGTGCCTGGCGCGCAGGTGATCGTGACCGACACGCGCACGTCCACGAGAGCGACGGCAAACACGGACGGGCAGGGCCGCTACAGTTTCACCGCGCTCGCGCCTGACGCCTATGTGATCGAAGTGAGGGCGGCCGGGTTTCGAGTGGCGACGACCGAGCCAATCAGCATCACCGCTGGCACGACCGCGACCCGCGACGTACTGCTGACGCTTGCGGGAAGCTCTGAGTCAGTCACGGTGACGGCGCAAGCGGCCGCGGCGCGCGGATATCGAAGCGGCGCGGTGAGCGCGCTCGGATCGGCCGAAGGCGTTGCGCTTCTGAACACGCCATACACCGTCAGTGTTCTTCCGGGCGACCTGATCGCGAACGGACAAGTGAAGAACTTCAAGGAAGCGTCGAAGTATCTCCCGCTCGTCCAGTTCCAGGAGATGCAGGGCTCGGAGATCCTGCGGCCGGCCACACGCGGCATGCAGGGCAGCAACATGCAGAACGCGCGCATGGACGGCATGGGCATCGTCGTCACCGGCGCCAACAGCGTGGAGATGCTGCAGCAGATCGAGGTGCTGAGCGGAGTCGGCGCCGCGTTGTACGGTCCGGCCAATCCATCAGGCATGTTCAATTTCGTGCCGAAGCGTCCGACCGACGCGCCGCTCAGGCAGGTGACCGTGGGATACGACGATCGCGCGGTCGGGACGATTCGAGCGGACGTCGGCGGCCGCGCCGGAGGCAGCAGGCAGTTTGGCTATCGCGCGAACGTGCTGTTCGGCGACGGAACTGCCTCTGTGAAGAACAGCGAGTCGAAGCGAGGACTTGCGAGCCTCGCGGTCGACGCGCGCCCGTTCGAGCACACGGTCGTCGAGGCGCTCTACAGCTACTACCACGTCGAGCAGCATGGATTCCCAGGCTGGTTCACATACGGCCGTCCGAACGCGCGCAGCGCGTTCATCGAGTTGCCGACGGATGCGCCGGATCCAGCGCGCGAGGGATTTGGCCAGGCGTCTGCCGGCCTGAATCTCACGTCGAACATCGGCGAAGTGCGTGTGAGGCAGGCGCTCAATTCGAACTGGCGGTTCACGGCCGGGGTCCTCAAGCAGCGCGCCGACCGTGCCATCAGCACCCAAGTCAATGCGTTGACGAGCAGCGCCGGCGACTACACTTCGTCACTCGCTGTTGGTTTCGCGCCGCAGTTTCGCGTGCTGAGCGATCTGGCGTCTCTCAACGGACGAATCCGGACTGGACGCGTGTCGCACGACGTCTCGTTCGGGACTGCCGGCTACGAATTCGACTCGTACTCCGACCTCTCGAATCCGAGCGCAGCCAGCGTTGTGCTCGGCGCTGGAAACATTGACGCACCTGTGGTCTTCGGACTGCCGGCGGCCGGGATCCCGACGCACGACAACATCTTCCTGTCGAGCGGCGTCCATCAACAGGGCATCAACGTGTCGGACACGGTGACGCTGACGACGCGATGGTCGGCGCGAATCGCTCTCAGTCAGGACTGGCTGAGGGTCGACAACTTCAACAACGCCGGCGCAAAGACGAGCGGCTACCAGACGAACGGCGTCAGCCCGTCGGCGAGCCTGGTTTTCAAACCGGCGCCGAACATGTCGGTGTACGGAACCGTGGCGAGCAGCCTTCAGCAAGGGGACATCGCGTCGACCACGGCGGCGAACCCAGGTCAGACGCTTGCGCCGTATCGGAGTGCACAGCAGGAAGTGGGCGTCAAGATCGCGCTCAATCAGATTGATGTCTCGACGGCAGTGTTCCGGCTCGATCGGCCCTTCGCCATTACCGATCCTGTCGACAACGTCTTCAAGATCGCCGGCGATCAGATCAACTACGGCACTGAGCTGACGATCGCCGGACGGCTCAGCGATCGGCTCATCACGTCGAGTGGCGTCACGCTGCTCGACACGAACGTCACGAAAACGGGCAACCCAGCGACCGACGGTCAGCATTTCGTCGGCATCCCTGCGTACCGGTCCAACCTGATGGCTGAATACCGGCTGCCGGTGGCGTCGCCGACGTTCGTGAACGTCAACTGGCAGTTCGTCGAACGACGACCGATCGACGACATCAATTCTCTGTACACGCCGTCGTACAACGTCCTCGACCTCGGTGTGCGATATGCGCGGCCGATCGCGGGCAAGCTGACGACCTGGAGATTCAACCTCAACAACGTCACAGACACGCACTACTGGTCGACGCTCGGTCCGGGAAACATCACCGGCACAAACGTCGGCAGTTACACCGCGCATCTCGGATCACCGAGGACGATCGCGGCGTCGATGGAGATCGCGTTCTGATGCGCTGTCTGCTCGCCGTCGCATGCGTCGTGCTCGCAGCCGTTGTGGGCTCCGCGCAGTCGCCGTCGCGTCAGCTACACGTCTGCCATGCAGGGAGTTTGTCGGCGGCGTTCGCGGACGTGGAGAAAGCCTTCACCGCGCAGCAGCCGAAGGTCGCGATCGACGACGTGTCCGGCGGCAGCGTGACGCTTGCCCGGCGGCTGGCCACCGGCGCGCAGGCCTGCGACGTCTACGCCTCGGCCGATTATCTGGACATCGAACTCATGCTCAAGCCGGCTGGACTTGCCGACTACACCGTGAGGTTTGCGCACGGCCGCATGGTGCTGGCGTACCTGGCGACCGATCCCAATGCTCAAGACGTCTCCGTCGACAACTGGCCTCAGAAGCTGCTCGAACCCGGCGTGCGCATCGCCGGCGCACATCCGTTCCTGGATCCTGGCGGGTATCGCGCGCACATGATGTTCGACCTTGCGGAGCGCTACTACCGCATGCCTGGCTTGTACAACGCCCTGCTGGAGCACTACATGACTCCCGCATCCGGCACGCTCGGGAAAGACTTCAACTTCCAATTGATCTACGAGCACAGCGCCGCATCGGCAGCGCAGCGCAATCCGGCGTATCGCTACCTCCGTCTTCCCGATCGCATCGATCTCTCAACCAGCGCAAACGACGACGTTTACGCTCAGGCGCGTGTCACGATCCCAGGGCTCGGATCCCGCGCTGCCGCCGCGTCGGTGACGATCCCCGCCGCGAGGGCTGCGTGGGGATTGACGATTCCAAAGAACAGCGCGAACGTGGACGACGCGATCGCGTTCGTCAGTTTGCTGCTCAGTCCGGTTGGCACGGCGGCGTTGAATGCGAACGGACCGGCGCCGATCGCGCCAGCCGTCGTCAGCCGCAGCGACTATCCGCGCGTTCCCAAGACGATCACGGGGGTCGCGATAGAATAAGAGGATGACCCAGGGCAAGAAATCGCGCGTGCGCGCCACGCCGAAGGGACGGCGTGTCGACCCGAAAGCGCGCGAAGACGTCGCCGCGTTGCTCGGCGACGCACCTCGGCGGCGCGATCTCCTCATCGAACATCTTCACAAAATTCAGGATCGCTTCGGCTGCCTCTCGGCGGCTCATCTGGTTGCGCTCGCGGCTGAGATGAAGCTCGCGATGACCGAGGTGTACGAAGTCGCGACCTTCTACCACCATTTCGACGTCGTCAAGGACGGCGACGCGGCGCCGCCGGAGATCACGGTACGCGTCTGTGATTCAATCGCCTGCGATCTCGCGGGCTCACAGAAGTTGCTCGAGAAGCTGCCTCAGCTCCTCGGCACCGGCGTGCGCGTGCTGCACGCGCCCTGCGTCGGCCGCTGCGAGACGGCTCCCGTCGCCGTGGTCGGACACAACCCGGTGCCGCACGCGACGCCTGAGAAGGTGAGTGCGCTCGTGGCGGCGAAAGCTGTCACGCATCCTCCGTCGAGCACGCACGTCGGCTACGCGGCATATCGAGCCGAGGGTGGATACGCATTGGCGGCCGCCTGCATCAACGGCGAACGGACGCGCGAGGACGTCATCGCCTCGATGGAAGACTCCGGGCTGCGCGGTCTCGGTGGCGCAGGGTTTCCGGCCGGCCGGAAGTGGAAAATCGTTGCCGCCGAGCCAGCTCCACGCCTGATGGCCATCAATATCGACGAGGGCGAGCCGGGCACGTTCAAAGATCGCTATTACCTCGAGCGCGATCCGCATCGTTTCATCGAGGGTGCGCTCGTCGCCGCGTGGGCGGTGGGCATCGACGAGATCTACATCTACCTTCGAGACGAATATCACGGCTGTCGCGCCATTCTCGAACGAGAGCTTGCCGCGCTGCAGGCCCATCCGCCGTGTGCGATTCCGCCGATTCATCTTCGCCGCGGCGCGGGAGCCTACATCTGCGGTGAAGAGTCCGCGATGATCGAGTCGATCGAGGGCAAGCGCGGCGAGCCACGTCTCCGTCCGCCGTACCTGGCGCAGGTCGGGTTGTTCGGCCGTCCGACGCTCGAACACAACATGGAGACGATGCACTGGGTGCGGGACATCGTCGAGAAAGGCCCGGCGTGGTTCTCCGGGCACGGACGTCAGGGTCGCAAAGGGCTACGGTCGTTTTCGGTGAGCGGACGCGTGAAGAAGCCTGGCGTCCACCTCGCACCGGCAGGCATCACGGTCAAGGAACTCATCGACGAATACTGCGGCGGGATGCTCGACGGCCATACCTTCTACGGGTACCTGCCCGGCGGCGCGTCCGGGGGAATCCTGCCTGCGTCGATGAGCGACATCCCGCTGGACTTCGACACTCTGAACCAGTACGGCTGCTTCATCGGATCGGCGGCGATCGTCATCCTGTCGGATCACGACACGGCGTCTGGGGCTGCGCGGAACCTGATGAAGTTCTTCTCCGACGAATCATGCGGCCAGTGCACGCCCTGCCGCGTCGGCACCGCGAAGGCGCTGCAGTTGATGAAGAGCGGCGCGTGGGACCAGGATTTGCTCAAAGA
>Ga0097621_100000962_pt1 | contig 20193 bp, 15 predicted proteins | sample KBSMisM72_FD_73165 | JGI IMG/M metagenome (GOLD analysis project Ga0097621, IMG submission 73165) | Miscanthus rhizosphere microbial communities from Kellogg Biological Station, Michigan, USA - KBS Miscanthus M7-2 (version 2) (version 2) | ecosystem: Host-associated > Plants > Roots >... | reverse complement strand
AGGCGCACGCATGAACGAACCCGCCGTCTCTTCGACCAGCAGGCCGCCACCGCACAGCAGCTGGATCAGGCCGAGCGCGACGAACGGGTCCTGAACGACCAGATCGGCGCGCAGGACGAGCAGATCAAGGCCCAGGAGCGGCAGATCGCGGCGCAGGGCGAGATGGTGCGCGGCGCGCGCGCGCAGGAACAGACGGTCGCGGCGCAGGTGACCGGCGCCGAGGCGCAGGTGAGCCAGGCCGGTGAGCGCATCCGGAAAACAGAAGTGCGCAACCCGATCGAGGGCACCGTGCTGACGACGTATGCGAAAGCCGGCGAGGTGGTGCAGGCGGGCCAGCCGCTGTACCGCATCGCCAACCTCGCGTCGATGGAGGTGCGCGCCTACGTCACCGAGCCGCAGCTGGCGGCGATCAGGCTCGGTCAGGAAGCGCGCGTGTCGATCGACGCCGGCGCCGGCGGGCGGCACACCGTGTCGGGATCGATCGCCTGGATCTCGTCGCGCGCGGAGTTCACCCCGACCCCGATTCAGACGCGCGAGGAGCGCGTCGACATGGTCTACGCGATCAAGATTCGAGTCGCCAACGAGACCGGCGTGCTGAAGATCGGGATGCCGGTTGACGTGCAGTTCGTCCAGAACCAGGCGGCGAAATGACGGCGGCGTCCACCGACGCCGTGGTCGCCGACGGGCTCGAGAAGCGATTCGGCACGACCGTGGCGCTTGCCGGCCTGTCGTTCTCGGTCGCGCCCGCCGAGCTCTTCGGCTTCGTCGGCCCCGATGGGGGCGGCAAGACCACGCTGTTCCGCATCCTCGCGACGCTGCTCGTGCCCGAGAAGGGGAGCGCGCGCGTCCTCGGCCAGGACGTGGTGAAGGACCTGTGGCAGCTGCGGCGGCGGATCGGCTACATGCCCGGACGCTTCTCTCTGTATCCCGACCTCAGCGTCTACGAGAACCTGCGCTTCTTTGCCTCGGTGTTCGGCACGACCGTCGAGCGCGAGCGTCCGCACATCGCGCCGATCTACAGCCAGCTCGAACCGTTCAAGGATCGCCGCGCCGCCGCGCTGTCGGGCGGCATGAAACAGAAGCTGGCGCTCTGCTGCGCCCTGGTCCATCGGCCGGAGATTCTGTTTCTCGACGAGCCGACGACCGGCGTCGATGCGGTGTCGAGGCGGGAGTTCTGGGATCTGCTGGGCACGCTCAAGACCTCCGGCATGACGATCCTGGTCTCGACCCCGTACATGGACGAAGCCGATCGCTGCGACCGCGTCGCGCTGGTGCAGGGCGGCCGCCTGCTCGCCGTCGATACGCCGTCGGCGATCGCGCAGTCGTTCGAGCGGCCGCTGCTGGCGGTCCGCGCCGCGAGCCGCTATCCCGCGCTGCTCGCGCTGCGCGAGTTTCCGCACGTCCACACGGTCTACCCGTTCGGCGACACGCTGCACTATGTCGATGCCCGGACCGGCGAGGCGGCAGCCCCGATCGCCTCCGAGCTCCGCGCGTTCCTCACCGCGCGCGGATTCGCCGACGTCCGCGTCGAGCCGACGCCGCCGACCGTCGAAGACAGCTTCATCGCGCGGATGGGTGTGCCGGAAGGCACGCGGGCGGCATGAGCGCCGCGCTCGCGATCGACGTCGCCGATCTCACGCGCCGGTTCGGCGCCTTCACCGCCGTGGACCGCATCACGTTCGACGTGCGCGCCGGCGAAGTGTTCGGGTTTCTCGGCGCGAACGGCGCCGGCAAGACGACGGCGATCCGCATGCTGACGGGACTGCTGGCGCCGACCTCCGGCCGGGCGACCGTGGCGGGGCACGACGTGGCGCGCGAAGCCGAGCGCGTCAAGCGCGACATCGGCTACATGAGCCAGCGGTTCTCGCTGTACGAAGACCTCACCGTTCGCGAGAACATCACGCTGTACGGCGGCATCTACGATCTGAGCGACCGCGACATTCGCGACCGAACCGCCCGCATGCTCGCGCGTCTCGGGCTCGAGCACGCCGCCGATCAGTTCGTCCGCGCGATCCCCCTCGGCTGGCGTCAGAAGCTGGCGTTCTCGGTCGCGCTGCTGCACGAGCCCCGCGTCGTCTTCCTCGACGAGCCGACCAGCGGCGTCGATCCGATCACCCGCCGCCAGTTCTGGGAATTGATCTACGAAGCGGCCGCTTCGGGCACCACGGTCCTGGTCACCACCCACTACATGGATGAAGCCGAGTACTGCGATCGCATCTCCATCATGGTGGCCGGGCGCATCGGCGCGATCGGCTCGCCGGCCGAGCTCAAGCAGACGTTCGGCGCCGAATCGATCGACGACCTCTTCGTCCAGCTCGCGCGTCCGGCGGCGGGGCCGCAGTCACCGGAGCGTCCGCAGTGAAAGCGCTCCTCGGTCTCCTGCGCAAGGAGGTCTACCACATCCTGCGCGATCGCCGGACGCTCGTCGTAATTGTCGCGCTGCCGGTCCTGCAGGTGATCATCTTCGGCTATGCGATTCGCACCGACGTGGACCACGTGCGGCTCGCGATCGTCGATCCGGCCCCGGACCCGGTGACGCTCGCCATCCGCGCGCGCTTCGGCGCGGCGGGCGTGTTCGAGACCGTGGCGGTAGTGCCCCGCATCGATCAGCTGGAGGATCTCTTCCGGCGCGGCACCGCGCAGGGCGCGGTGGTGTTCGAAGCCGGCTTCGCCGAGCGCCTGGCCCGCGGGCTGCCGGCGGGTCTTCTGATCATCGCCGACGCGACCGAACCGAATACCGGCAGCATCGTCACCGCCTACGCGACGGCGGTGGTGCAGGGCTACGAGCAGGAGACCATGGCGCGGAACGCGGCGGTTCGCATTGTTCCCAGCGTGCGCATGCGCTTCAACCCGACGCGCGAGAGCTCGAACCTGTTCGTGCCCGGGCTGATGGCGTTCGTGCTGACGATCATCTCGTCGCTGATGACCGCGATCTCGCTGACCCGTGAAAAGGAAACCGGGACCATGGAAGCGCTGCTGGTGTCGCCGCTGCGGCCGTGGCAGATCATCCTCGGCAAGGTCGCGCCGTATCTCGTGGTCGGCTTCGCAAGCGTGGTGGGCGTGATCCTGGAAGCGCGCCTGGTGTTCCACGTGCCGCTGCGCGGCAGCCTCACGCTTCTGCTCGTCGAGGGTCTGCTGTTCATCCTCGTCTCGTTGTCGCTCGGGATCCTGATCTCCGCGCGGACGTCCTCGCAGCGGGTGGCGATGATGGGCGCGCTGGTCGGCACGATGCTGCCGACGATGCTGCTGTCCGGTTTCATCTTTCCGATCGAAAGCATGCCGTGGCCGCTGCGCGCGATTTCCGTCGTCGTGCCGGCGCGCTGGTTCGTGCTGGTGGCGCGCAGCATCATGCTCAAGGGCGTCGGCCTCTCGTATCTGTGGCAGCCGACGCTCGTGCTGCTGGCGATGGCGCTCGTGCTGCTGACGGCGAGCACCCGCGCGTTCCACGAACGGCTGGACGGCTAGAGCCATGCGCCGCATCCTGTTCCTGGCGCGCGCCGAAGTGCTGCACGTGGTGCGCGATCGCGCCACCCTCGCGCAGGTGCTGGTGTTGCCGATCCTGCAGCTGCTCGTGCTCTCGAACGCCGCCACCTTTCAGGTCAGCAACACCCCGACCTACGTCGTCGACTTCGATCGGTCGAGCCTGTCGCGCGGGCTGATCACGAGGTTCCGCGCGTCGGGACAGTTCCAGGTGGAGGAGCAGTCGGAGTCGCCGGAGCGGGCCAACGAAGCGCTGCTCCGCGGCGACGTGACCATGGTGCTGACGATCCCGCACGACTTCGAGGCCGCGATCGTGCGCACCGGCGCCGCGCCGATCCAGCTCACGGTCAACGCGGAGAAGGGATCGGCGGCAGGGATCGTCCAGGCCTACGCGTCGAGCATCACCGCCGCGTACGCGTCGGAGCTCGAGGCGTCGGCTCGCGGGACGGCCGGCAGCGGGGCCGAGCGTTCTCCCCGCCGCGGCGCGCCGCGGATCGACGTCCGCCTGCGGAGCTGGTACAACCCCGATCTCAACTATCAGCACTACATGGTGCCCGGGATCCTGGTCGCGCTGGTGACGCTCATCGGCACGCTGTTGAGCGCGCAGAACATCGCGCGCGAGAAGGAACTGGGCACGCTGGAGCAGTTGAACGTCACGCCGATCACGCGCGGCCAGTTCATGGCCGCCAAGCTGCTGCCGTTCTGGACCCTCGGCATGATCAACCTGGCGATCGGGCTGCTGGTCGCCGGCGTGGTGTTCGGCGTGCCGATGCGGGGGAGCCTGCTGCTGCTGTTCGGATCGGCGGCGGTCTACCTGGTGGCGGCGCTGGCGATCGGCTTGTGGATTTCGAGCGTCGTCGACACCCAGCAGCAGGCGATGTTCGTCACCTTTTTCGTGATGAACGTCTACCTGCTGATGAGCGGCCTGTTCACGCCGATCGACAGCATGGCGCCGTGGGTCCAGGTGGTGTCGCAGTTGAACCCGGTGCGGCACTTCGTCACGATCTCGCGCGCGATTCTGATGAAGGGCGCCGGCCTGGCCGATATCGCCCGGCCGCTCCTCACCCTGACCGCCTTCGGCGCGGTGACGTTGGCGCTGGCGATCCGGCAGTACGCCAAGCGCACCGCCTGAGGGTCTTGACAATCGCCGCCAACTGTCCTACTGTCATATGACAGATGGTGACGGCCGGTGCGCTTTCAACTCAACTTTAAGTCCGGCAAGCCGGTCTACCTGCAGCTGGTCGACCAGGTCAAAGCGGCCGCCGCGTCGGGCGCCGTCCATGCCGGCGACCCCCTGCCGTCGGTGCGCACGCTGGCCGAAGAACTGCGCGTCAACCGCAACACCGTTGCCAAGGCGTACGCCGATCTCGAGGGCCAGCACGTCATCGAGACGGTCGCGGGCAAGGGCTGTTTCGTCCGCGCCGCCAGCTCGCCGTTCAAGAAAGACGTCCGGCTCAAACTGCTCGCCCAGGAGATCGACGGCGCCGTCGTCCAGGCGCACCACCTGCAGATCGCCAAGTCCGAGTTCCTCAGTCTCGCCGACGATCGCTTCGACGCGTTTGCGCAGAAGCGATCGCGGGCGGAGCAGTGATCACGCCCATGAATCAGGAAGCGCCGGTCATCGACCTCGATCACCTCGTTCGCCGCTACGGCCGCACCGACGCCGTCAACGGCCTGAACCTGCGCGTGCAGCCAGGCCGCTGCTACGGCTTCTTCGGCCGCAACGGCGCCGGCAAGACGACGACGATTAAGTGCCTGCTGAACCTGCTGCGCCCGACGAGCGGCGCGGTGAGGGTGTTCGGGATGGATCCGGCGCGCGACGAGGTCGCGGTCAAGTCGCGGATCGCCTACGTGCCGGATCAGGTGGCGTTCTATCCGTGGATGACCGTGCGCGATACCCTGGACTACTTCGCGTCGTTCCGCGCGACCTGGAATCAGGCGACCGAGCGATCGCTGCTCGATCGCTTTCGTCTCGATGCGCGGCAGAAGACGAGCCACCTGTCGAAAGGGCAGCGTACGCAGCTGGCCCTGATCACGGCGATCTGTCCGGAACCCGAACTGCTCGTGCTCGACGAGCCGACGTCCGGGCTCGATCCGATCGTCCGCCGTGAGTTCATCCAGACGGTGATCGGCGCCTACCAGGAAGGCGACCCGGGACGAAGGACGGTGTTCGTCTCGACGCACCTGATCTCGGAGTTCGAGGGGCTGATCGACGAGTTCACGATCATCGACGGCGGGCGCGACGTGCTCACACTCGACGCCGACGCCGCGCGCGAGCGCTACCAGAAAGTGCACGCCCGCTTTGCCGTCGAGCCCGTCGGTCTCGATCTGGCCGGCGCGCGCGTGCTGCGGCGCGGACGCGACATCGAGGTGCTGGTCAACGGCGACGCCGGCGACGCGATCGATCGGCTGCGGGCGCGCTCGCCCGAAGCGATCTCGACCGAGGCGCTGACGCTCGAGGAGATCTTCGTCGCGACGCTTCAACCGCAGGGCGCCGTCGCATGACGGCCGGCCAGACGCGGCCGCCGGTCGCCAAGGAGATCCGCGCGCTGCTGCCGGTCTGGATCGCGTCGGCGCTCGCGATTGCGGCGGCGGTTCTGAGCGGTCCACGCAATCACGAGCTCGGCCTGCTCGCGTATGGCTTCGGATCGGTGACGCTCGGCTCGCAGTCGATCGGTCACGAGTACACCGGCGGCACGCTGACGCTGCTGCTGGCGCAACCCTGGAGCCGCCAGCGTCTGCTGATCCTGAAGCTCGCCGTGCTGACGGTGATGCTGTTCGCGCTCGCAGTGTTCGCCTGGCTGACGCTGCTGACGCCGGACGATTCCGCCTGGTTGTTGCTGAGTCTGCTCAACGGCCTCTTCCTGGCGCCGCTGTTGACGATGGCGTGCCGGACGCCGATCGCGGGCGTCGTGTTCACGGGGGCGGCGCCGTTCTGGTTTCAGGCGATCGGCCGGTACGTGAACGGCACCGTTCTGTGGAGCGTCGCGCTCACGTTGTTTGCCGCAGCCGGCGTGACCGCCTGGCGGATGTTCATGCGTCTCGAGATGGCCGGCGGACGTGGCGCCGCGCTGAGCCTGCCGCGATTCCAGCCGGCTGCCGTGTCTCGCCGGCAACCGCCGCTGTGGCTGTTGGTGAAGAAAGAGCTCCATCTGCAGCAGATGACGTTTGCCGCCACGGTGGTCTGCACGCTGCTCTGGGTCGGGATCGCGGTATCGACGCGGATCATTCCGGGGCTCCGCGGCTTTCCGGTCTCCGTCGTCGCCGTCTCGTACGGCGGGCTGCTGGCGCTGTTGATCGGAGCGCTCGCCAGCGCGGAAGAGCGCGAGATCGGCACGCTCGAGTGGCAGACGATGTTGCCGATGGCGGCGTGGAAGCAATGGTCGGTCAAGGCGGGAACGGTGCTCGTGCTGGCCGCGGTGCTGTCGTTCGCGATTCCGGCTTTGCTCGCGTCCGGCAGCGTGTCCTTCAACCCCGGGCACGCGGCAGCGATCCTCTTCCTGGCCGCCGGCAGCCTCTACGTATCGTCGCTGTGCCGAAGCGGGCTCCGTGCGTTGATCGTGTCGGGGTCGCTGACGCTGGCGCTCGCCCTCGCCTCGCAGTACTTTTTCGCGGTCTACCGACCCCCAGGCGCCTTGCTGCCCGCGGTCATGGCCGTCGTGGTCGCGCTCCTGCTCTGGCGCGGCCTCGAGAATCACCGCCGTGCGGCGTGATTCAGTCCGTGCCGTAGCTGACGCCGAGTTTGCGGAGCGCGGGGGCTGGACAGCCGGTCCACTCGCTGACGAAGGTATTGCCCTGATATTGCAGATCGGCCACGCCCATCCTGGTCGACCAGAATCCTGACGCGGTGAGATCGCGGAAGCTGCTGAAGAACGCGATCGCCTGGCTCAGGCCGCGATCGGGGTTTGACGTATAGGCGATCTCATCGAGCAGGAGCCGCCGCTCGCGGTCGGTCGCGCTGACGAACCGCTTGCCGCAGCGATCCAGCGACAGGCGATCGATCATCGCGAGGCCGCCGCGCATCGCGATCTGGCGGCGCGGCTGGTCGGTCATCATGAAGTCCATGAACGCCGGCACGCCGGCGTCGGTGGCGCTGCCGGAGCGCTCGTCGCGCGGGATGATCAGATCGACCAGGACGCCGACCATGGCGTACTCGGACGCCGTGAAGAACTTCGGCTTGAAGGGCGCAGCCGGTGCCTTCGCCTGCGCCGCGACGGCGTGTTCATGCGCCTGGCGCGCTTCGACGTCGGTCCAGACCAGCGCGGCCGCCGCGGGCGCGCCGGCGAGAATCGAGAGTGCGGATCGCCGTGACAGCGGCTTCACAAGGTCCCTCCGTTTCGCTGCTGCGCGATGAACTCCGCCGTCCGCATCGAGAGAGCGAGGATCGTCCACGTGCAGTTCTTGTGCGCGTTCGAGACGAACGGCCCGGCGTCGGCCACGAACAGGTTCTTGACGTCGTGCGCCTGGCAGTTCCGGTTCAACACCGAAGTGTTCGCATCGTTGCCCATTCTCGTCGTGCCCACTTCGTGGATGATCCGGCCGACCGGCTCGAGCCCGTACAACGCCTCGCGCGACGGCATCGGCGAGAGCGGCGTGCCGCCCATCTCGTGGATGATCTCGCGGAAGGTCTCCTGCATGTGCTTCGCCTGGTTCACTTCGTGCTCCGAGAACTTCGCGTGGAACCGCAGCACCGGGATGCCGTAGGCGTCGACGACGTTCGGATCGATCTCGCAGTAGGTGTGCTCGTTCGGGATCATCTCGCCGCGGCCGGCGAAGTTCACGGTGGCCCCGTAGAAGCGGCGGTAGTCGTCCTTGAGCGACTTGCCGTAGCCGCCGACGCCGTTGAAGCGCTGGATGCCGCCCATGAAACCGAATGCCGGCGCCGAGTGCTTGCCGCCGCCGAGCTCGATGTGGTACCCGCGCGGGAAGTCGAGCGACTTGTTGTCGAGCCACCACGGCATGTAGAGATGCGCGCCACCGGTGCCGTCTTCGTTGTGCGGGACACCGTGCTCCATTTTCGGAATGTGCCCCGAGACCGAAAGGCCGGTCGAATCGGTCAGGTACCGTCCCACCACGCCGCTGGAGTTTGCCAGGCCATCCGGGAAGCGGCCCGACGTCGAGTTGAGCAGCAGGCGCGCCGACTCGCAGGCGCTGGCCGCGAGCACGACCACGCGCGCGCGCACGGCGTAGTCGCGCCGATCCGTGCGGTTCACATACGAGACGCCGGTGGCGAGGCCGGCTTCGTCGGTCAGGACCTCGCGCGCCATCGCGTTGGTGATGATGCGCAGCTTGCCGGTCGCCAGGGCCGGCGGCAGCAGCACCGACGTCGACGAGAAGTTCGCGTGCGTCGCGCAGCCGCGGCCGCATTGGCCGCAGTAGTGGCACGCCGGACGCCCGTTGAGCGGCTGCGTGAGGATCGACAGGCGATTCGCGATGCAGGTGATGCGCAGCTTGTCGGCCGCCTGCTTGATCAGCAGCTCGTAGCAGCGCGGTTTGGGCGGCGGCTGGAAGATCCCGTCGGGCTCATTCGGGATGTTCTCCATCGATCCGAAGATGCCGACCAGGCGATCGAGCTTGTCGTAGTACGGCTTGATCTCGTCGTAGGTGATCGGCCAGTCGTCGCCGATGCCGTCGAGGCTGCGGCGCTTGAAGTCGTCCGGCCCCCACCGCAGCGAGATGCGTCCCCAGTGATTGGTGCGGCCGCCCAGCATCCGGCCGCGAAACCAGTCGAACTGCGATCCCACCGCCTGGGTGTACGGTTCACCCTCGATCTCCCAGCCGCCGATGCAGCCGTCGAACTCGCCGAACGGCTTGGTCGGCGTCGCGGCGCCGCGGCGCGGCGAGTCGTACGGCCACGCCGACATCTTCGAGTCCTTGGCGGAATCCCACATCCCGCCGGCCTCGAGCATGACCACGTCGGCGCCCGCTTCGCACAGAACCTTCGCCGCCATGCCGCCGCCGGCGCCGGAGCCGACGATGCAGACGTCGTAGATCTTCGGTGAACGAATGACTTGCATGAGCCGGAATATTAGCCCGTTTTGGGGTAAGGTTCTCCGGCATGAGAGACGACGTACAACGCAGAACCCGCGGAATACGCAGAGTCATCTGTTGTTCTGCGGTTTCTGCGATTTCGGCGTTGATCGTCGTCGTGTCTGCCCAGGCGCCTCCCCTGACCGAGTGGCGATCGTACGCCGGCGACCTGCGCAACCATCACTACTCGCCGCTCGCGCAGGTGACCGCCGCGAACTTCAACACGCTCGAAGTCGCGTGGCGCTTCAAGACCGACAGCCTCGGCCCGCGTCCGGAGTTCAAGCTCGAGGGCACGCCGCTGATGGTCCACGGCGTGCTCTACACCACCGCGGGAACGCGGCGCTCCGTCGTGGCGCTCGATGCGGCAACGGGCGAGCTGATCTGGGTGCACTCAGAGCGTGAAGGGGCGCGCGCGGCGGCGTCCCCCCGCCAGTTGTCGGGACGCGGCGTGGCGTACTGGACCGACCCTTCGACTTCGCTCAGGGCAGGCGGCGGCGACGAGCGGATCCTCTACGTCACCACGGGCTATCGTCTGGTCGCGCTCGACGCGAAGACCGGCGCGCGCATCCCCTCCTTCGGCAAGGACGGCATCGTCGATCTGAAGGACGAGGTCGTGTTCGGCAAGGAGCAGCAGATCGATCGTGAAGCCGGAGAAATCGGGCTGCACGCCACGCCGGCCATCACCAAAGACGGCGTGGTGATGATTGGCGCCGCGATGCTCGAAGGCGGCACGCCGAAGACGCACAACAACACCAAAGGCCTGGTGCGCGGCTTCGACGTCCGCACCGGCAGGAAGCTGTGGACGTTCAACACGATTCCACGGCCCGGCGAATTCGGCAACGACACCTGGCAGAACGAGTCGTGGGCGGTCAACGGCAACGTCGGCGTCTGGAACCAGATTGGCGTGGACGAGGAACTCGGGCTCGCGTATCTGCCGGTCGAGACGCCGAGCTCCGACTTCTACGGCGGCCTTCGGCCCGGCAACAACCTGTTCGCGGAGAGCCTGGTCGCGATCGACTACAAGACCGGCAAACGTAAGTGGCACTACCAGCTCGTGCACCACCCGATCTGGAACATGGACATTGCGACCGCGCCGATGCTCGTCGATCTCACCGTCAACGGCCAGCCGGTGAAGGCGGTCGCGGTGATGGGGAAGCAGGCGTTCCTGTATCTCTTCAACCGCGTGACCGGCGAGCCGATCTTTCCAATCGAAGAGCGGCCGGTGCCGCAATCCGACGTGCCCGGTGAGAAGACGTCGCCGACGCAGCCGTTTCCCACGAGGCCGCCGGCCTACGACTACCAGGGCGTCGAGGTGCAGAACCTGATCGACTTCACGCCGGAACTGCACGACGAGGCGCTGAAGATCGCGGCGCGCTACAAGCTCGGTCCGCTGTTTACGCCGCCGCCGGTCAGCAGGAAGGAAGGGCCGATCGGCAGCTTCCGATCGTCGGGCGGCACGAACTGGCCGGGCGGTTCGTACGATCCCGAGACGCACATCGCCTACGTGCCGTCGTTCACCGCGATGCCGGTGCTCGGTCTGCTGCCGCCGCCGAACAAGGAGTTTTCCGATCTGCCGTACGTGTCGGCCAACGCCCTGACCGGCGTGCGCTACATTTCCGGCCCCGGGGAGAACGTCGGCGCCGACGCGGCGTCGCTCGCGTCCAAGGCGGCCGGGACGGTGGTCTCCTCGACGGGGGACGCGGCGACCAATTCCGACGCGACGCCGCAGGGGCTGCCGCTGCTGAAGCCGCCGTACGGTCGGCTGACCGCGATCAACCTCGATCGCGGCGACATCGTGTGGCAGGTCGCGCACGGCGAGACGCCGGACAGCGTCCGCAATCATCCGGCGCTCAAGGGGCTGACGATCCCGCGCACCGGCCAGTCGGGCGCGGTCGGCGCGCTGGTCACCAGGACGCTCGTCATCATGGGCGATCCGCTGGCGACGACGGCGCCCAATCGCGGGCGTGGCGCGATGCTCCGCGCCTACGACAAGACGAACGGGCACGAAGTCGGCGCGGTGTACATGCCGGCGCAGCAGTCCGGCACGCCGATGACCTATGCGCTCAACGGCCGCCAGTTCATCGTCGTGCCGATCAGCGGCGGGAATTATTCAGGCGAATATCTTGCGTTTGCGTTACCGCGGTGATCACGACGGCCAACGCAGAACCCGCTGAACACGCAGAGATTCTTTTTCTGCGAACTCTGCGGTTTCTGCGTTGATCGTCGCGACGAAAAAGGAGAGCCTCATGCGACGAATCGTCATCGGTCTGGTCGGCGTGATCGGTGTGGCCGGGTTGGCCGCGCAGCAAAGCGATCCGCAGCCGACGTGCAAGATGTGCCCCGGCACCTACATCGCCAAGTCGGAGGTGGACGCCTACATCGCCAAGGCGGTCGCCGAGAACCTGATCGACCAGCAGGCGCGCGACATCGACATCGGCAAGGCGCATATCGGCATCGGCGTCGTCCATCGCGGCAAGCTGATCGCGCCGGCGCCGGAGTCGGTCGCCGAGCACGATCAGGTCAGCGAGGTCTACCACATCATCGACGGGTCGGCGACGCTCGTCACCAGCCCCGACATCGTCGGCATGAAGCGGCGCCCCGCCACACTGGAGACGGTGCGGCTGTTCAACGGGCCCGGCAACAACGGATCGTCGGTACGGAACGGAGTGGCGCACGAGCTGAAGGCGGGCGACGTCATCGTGATTCCAGCGGGCACCGGCCACTGGTTCACGAAGATCGACGATCACATCAACTACCTGATGGTACGGATCGACCCGGACAAGGTCACGCCGCTCAAGGACGAAGCGGCGTCGAAGGCATATCTGTCAAAGCCGCGGCAGCCATAGGAGCGCACATGATTCGACAACTTCGCATTGGCGCACTGTTCCTTACCGTGGTCGCGGCGCTCGGGTTCGGATCGGTGACGCTCGATCGGCGCGCGACGGTCGGCGCGGCCGCAACCGCGGTGCAGGCGCCGCGGTTCGAGGTCGATCCGCTCTGGCCGAAGCCGCTGCCCAACAAGTGGATTCTGGGGCAGACGATCGGCGTCTCGGTGGACGCGCAGGATCACGTCTGGATCATCCACCGCGCCGGATCGCTGGAGCCGGGCGAAGTGCACGCGACGACGACGCCGCCCACCGCGCAGTGCTGCGCGCCGGCGCCGCCGATTCTGGAGTTCGACGCGGCCGGCAATCTGATCGGCCACTGGGGCGGGCCCGGGCAGGGCTACGACTGGCCCGACTCGAATCACGGCATCACGGTCGACTATCGCGGCAACGTGTGGATCGGCGGCAACGGCCGCGGCTCACCGCCCGCGGGGCGCGGCCAGCCGGCCGCCGGCCAGAATCGCCAGCAGGACGAGAGCCAGACCGGCGGGACCCAGTCGTTCAACGACAACATGGTCCTGAAGTTCACCCAGGACGGCAAGTTCCTGATGCAGATCGGGAAGCCGAAGACCAGCAAGGGCAGCAACGACATCGCGAACCTGCGGCTGCCCGCCAAGACGTTCATCGACAAGGAGACCAACGAGCTCTACGTCGCCGACGGCTACGGCAACCACCGCGTGATCGTGTTCGACGCCGAGACCGGCAAGTACAAGCGCCACTGGGGCGCCTACGGCAACAAGCCCGACGATGTGGACCTGGGGCGGTACGATCCGAAGGCGCCGCCGGCGCAACAGTTCAGGAACCCGGTGCACTGCGCCGATCTCTCCGTCGATCGGCTGCTGTATGTCTGCGATCGCGTCAACGATCGTCTACAGGTCTTCAAGCCGGACGGCACGTTCGTGAAGGAGGCATTCTTCAACAAGGAGACGCTCGGCTCGGGCTCGGCCTGGGACATCGCGTTCTCGAAGGACCCGCAGCAGAAGTACATCTACCTGGCCGACGGCGAGGACGACAAGGTGCTGGTGATCCTGCGTGAAACGCTCGAGCACCTGACCAGTTTCGGCGAGGGCGGCCGGCAGCCGGGTGAGTTCTACGGCGTGCACAGCATCGCGACCGACTCGAAGGGGAACATCTACACGACGGAAACCTACCGCGGGCAGCGTGTGCAGAAGTTCACCTACAAGGGGCTGGCGCCGGTGACGAAGAAGGATCAGGGCGTCGTCTGGCCCGCGCGGCCGAGGCCATAGAGATCGGGGCCGCCGCGGGGATCGAATGATCCGAGCCTGTCCGTTCGGTCAGGTTGACGTCTCCGCGGACGCGGCGTGGATGTACGTCACCGATCCCTCGACGCTCGATTCGTGGTGGGATGCGCGTCTCGTGTCGGCAGAGCCGGCGGGTCCGATGAGGATCGGCCAGCACCTCGAGGCGCGCGCCAATGGGCTTCGCCTGACGCTCGATGTCCTCGAGGTCGACGCGCCGGCTCGCACCGTGCGGTTGTTCGTCCGCTTGCCGCTCGGGATCACGAACGACATGACGATGGCGATCACGCCGCTCGGCCAGAATCGCTGTCTCATCGGATTCGGTTGAAACTTCGCGTTCCTGCCCGGGTGGCGGGGGAGGCTGGTCGAAAGAGTGCTGGCTGGAGCCTGCGAGCGCGGAGCCGCCGACGCGCACGCCCGCCTCCTGCGCGCGCTCCTTTCACACTAGCCGTGGAGGTCGGCTTCATGCGAACGCAGGTTCTCGTTGCGGCGATCGCGATGGTCATGGCCACTGCGCCGGCCGCCGGGGCTCAGGAGCGATATGCCGGCGTGGTCGAGCACATTCTGGACGCGTGGAAGACCGCCGACGTCGTCTGCCTCGGCGAGGATCACGATCGGGTCTACGACAACGATCTCCGGATCGCGCTGATTCGGCATCCGGCGTTTCCGCGCGCGGCACGAGCCATCGTCGTCGAGATGGCCAACCCCGTGCATCAGGATCTGCTCGATCGGTTCATCCTCGACCTGGAGCCGATGACGCGCGCGGAGCTGGCTCCGGTGTGGCGCGACGCGACCAACCCCGAGGTCTGGGAGAGTCCACTCTACGAGCAGCTGCTGCGCGCGATTCGCGAGGTCAACCTCCGCCTCCCGCGCGAGCAGCGCGTCCGGGTGCTCGGCGGAGACAGCAAGGTCGACTGGTCGAAGATCGCCCGCGCTGAAGAACTGATCCCGCTGATGAATCGCGGCGGCAACATCCGCGAGATCGTCGCCTCTCAGGTGCTCGACGCTCATCTGAAGGCGCTGGCGATCTATGGCGCCGGTCATTGCAACAAGATGGGCTCCGGGTTTCCCGGCGAGCTCGCCGGACGCTACGCGAAGGAGCGCTTCTGGTCGATCTCGCCGCTGATCAGGAAGGCGGCCGCGGACAAGGGCCGTGCGGTCTTCGGCCTTGGCGCAGAACCAGCCTATGTCCTGATCTCCGGTACACGCTGGGCGTCGGCGCCGGTCGAGGACATGCTGACGCCGGGGCTGCGGAAGTTCACGTTCGGCCAGCTCTACGACGCCATCGTCTACCACGGCGATGTTCCCGACGCTGTCGTCGGTCCCGACATGGCCGCCTTCCGCGCCAGCATGGGCCCTGAGCTCGATCGCCGCGCCAGAATTCTCACGGATGCCGTGAAACTCCGTCAGCAGAAGCCGTAGCGAGTTGATCGCCATCCGACTCGGCGTCAGAGCTCAGCGGTTCGTGGCACTGCTTTTGCGATTCTCACGCGTCGTTGATCAACATTTCTCGCGTTTCGTGCATGGTGCTTACGCTGGTTGGCCTGTCGGCGGCGGCGACCGCCGACGTCGTCACCCTCAAGAACGGCGATCGCCTTACCGGGACCTTTATCAACGTTCGTGGCACGAACCTGACTCTGCTGGCCGACACGTTGGGAAGCCTGACGATTCCGGTCGAGCAGGTCGACGCGGTGTTCCTCGGGGAAATCGTGACGGTGATTGTGCGTGGCCAGCCGACGCTCGGCGGCCGGCTCGAACTCGGGCCCGCGGGCAACTGGCAGCTGACCGACGACAACGAGATCACGCGCACCATCGGCGCCGCGTCGGTCGACGTCATCTTGCCGGTCGCGAGATATCAGTCGATCGTCGAGCACGAGGCGCATCCCTGGCAGGACTGGGCCGGCACGGTCAACCTTGGCTATAGCGTGCAGCGCGGCAATCAACAAACCAATACCTTCAGCAGCAGCATCGACGCGCGCCGGGAACGGCCACCGGCGCCAATCTTCGAGCGGCATGGGCGCACCAACGCGCACCTGACGATGCTGCTGTCGAACGCGACGGAAGCGGATGCGTCCATCGGGTCGAACACATTCAGCACCAGCGTGCGTCAGGACATGTTGTTCTCGCCCGGGAACTTCGTGTTCGGGATCGTGCAGTTCGATCACGTCGGCACCGAAGGCTTATCGCTTCGTCAAACCTTGGGAGGCGGCAGCGGGTACGACCTGGCGCTGCCCCGGCGCGGCACACTGAGCCTGATCGCCGGGCTGACGCTCGTCCGCGAGACGTTTTCAACCGGCGGCGACGACTTTTCGGCCGGCGAAGGCGAGCAGACGGCGCAGCTCCTGCTCGGCGAGAAGCTGAACCTGCTGCTGACGCCGCGTGTCCGCGTCGACCACAGCGCCAACGCCTATCCGAACCTGACGAACCGCGGCCAGTATCATTTCGACACCCGGACCTCGCTCGACATCAAGTTGACCAACCGCTTTTCCCTCAACACCGCCCTGATCGATCTGTACCTGACCAATCCGGCTCCGGGAAGCCGCCCGAACACTTTTGCGGTGACCACCGGAATCACGACGACCTTCTGATCCAAAGATCCGGCCGAGCGTCCGGCCCGGGTCTCAGGGCACTCGCGTCGCCGCGAAACTCTTGGGCAACCGCCTGAGGATCCAAAACGACCGATGTCGCCGAGACAATTGTGAAGGAGAAGTCACAAGCCCAACGTTTTTGTCTTGACTCCTGCGCTCAGCATCCCTACTCTCACCGCGATGTAACCGGTTACAGGGCCGCGGGTCGCGAAGAATCCGCGCTGGTCGGAGGAGGAACAAGATGCTGCGAAGGATGCTCCTGATAGGCATGGGCTTGGTGCTCGCGCTCCTGGTGTCGTCGTCCCCCGTGCTCGCGCAGATTACGACCGGGACCGTGTCGGGCACGGTGAGGGACGTTTCCGGCGGCGTGATCCCTGGCGCCACGGTCGTGCTGATCAGTGAAACGCGCGGAACCAAGTCATCCCCGGCGGTCACCAACGAAACCGGCCAATACGTGTTTCCGAACGTCACCCCGGATACCTACACGGTGGAAGTCACCCTGGAAGCGTTCAAGACCGTGAAACGCGGCGGCATCATCGTCAGCGGCGGCGACCGCGTCGGCATTCCGCCGGTCACGATCGAGCCGGGCGCGATCGCCGAAACCGTGATGGTCACCGCCCAATCCCCGCTGGTGCAGACCCAGAGCGCCGAGCGCTCGTACGCGGTCAGCTCGACGCAGATCGACAACCTGCCGGTGGCGCGCAACAATTTCACTTCGCTGGCCGCCTTCACGCCGGGCGTCGTGCAAACGGGTGATTCGGCCGGCGCCACGCGACAGGGCGGCGCGGGCCAGAACAACATCATGATGGACGGCATCTCGGCGATGGACACCGGCAACAACGGCCAGATGCTGAACATGAACGTCGATGCGATCGGCGAGGTGAAGATTCTGACCCAGGGCTACCAGGCCGAGTACGGCCGATCGAGCGGCCTGCAGATCACCGCGGTCACCAAGAGCGGCACCAACAAGTTCCGCGGCTCCGCGTACGACATCCAGACCAACTCGGACTGGGACGCCAACAGCTGGGTCAACGAGAAGAACGGCGATCCCAAGGTGAAGCAGAGCACCAAGACGCTGGGCTATACCATCGGCGGCCCGGTCGGCAAACCCGGCGGCAACAACAAGCTGTTCTTCTTCTACTCGCACGAGTACCGCCCGGTGACGGCGGCGATCAACGGCGGCAACCCGATCCGCATCCGCGTGCCGACCGCGCTCGAGCGCGCCGGCGACTTCTCGCAGACGCGCGACAACACGGGCGCGATCTTCAACCTGATCAAGGATCCGAATTCCACGTTGCCCTGCACGGCAGCCGCCACCGGCGGGTGCTTCCAGGCCGGCGGGGTGCTCGGCAAGATTCCGGCGGATCGCCTCTACCCGACGGGCATGGCCCTCCTGAGCCGGTACCCGCTGCCCAACGTCACGCAGACCGCCGGGCTGAACTACAACTACGAGGCGCCGGCCGCGACGACCGACAACCTCACGCAGCAGCCGGCGATCCGGATCGACTACCAGGTCTCGTCGAATCTCCGCCTCACGGGCAAATACAACGGCCAGCGCGCGCGAAAACTCGTCACGCCCGGCACGATCGATGGATTCAACGACGTCCTGAATCCGTACCCGTTCATCACCAACTACGGGGTGACGGCCAACTGGACGGTCAGCAACTCGATGTATCTCGAGGCGACGTACGGCTTCATCCGCAACCAGCTCGCGGGCGGCGCCTCGATCGGCGCCACCGGCACGGGCGGGATCCTCGTCAACCCGTCGGCCAACCTGTCGAGCCTCCCCGGCTTTCCGTTGCTCTACCCGAATGCCGGCGTGGTCGACGACCGCTACTACGCGTCCACCGTGCTGAACGATCTCAACCCGAGCTGGTACAGCAACGGCAAGATCACGCTGCCGCCCGCGTTCGGGTGGGGCAGCCGGATCATGGGCTCGGCCGGCGTCGGCGCGCTGCCGGGCGTTCCCAACCAGGTGTTCCCGGGATACCTGAACATCAACCGCACGCAGGATTTCGCCGTCAGCTTGACGAAGGTGTGGGGCGCCCACACCTCCAAAGCCGGCTTCTACAACAACCACAGCTTCAAGGCGCAGAACACCGGCGCCGGCGGCGTGGCGAACCTCGGCTTCCAGGGCTACGTGAACTTCGGCAACGACACCAACAATGCGCTCGACACCGGCTTCGGCTATTCCAACGCGGCGGTGGGGGTGTTCCAGCAGTACCTCCAGCAGTCGAAGCTGATCGAAGGCAGCATGATCTACAACAACACCGAGTTCTACGTGCAGGACAACTGGAAGGTGAACGGCCGGTTGACGCTCGACTACGGCGTCCGGTTCACGCGCCAGCAGCCGCAATACGACCAGTTCCTGCAGATGTCGAACTTCTTCCCGAATGAATGGTCGAAGGCCAACGCGCCGCTGCTCTACGTGTCGGGCTGCAACAACGGCGCGACCGTCTGTTCGGGCAACGCGCGCAACGCGGTCGATCCCCGCACGGGAGCGATCCTCACGGCGCCCGGCGCGGCGAACACGGCGGCGGCGATCGGCACCGTGATTCCGGGCACCGGCAACCTGACCAACGGCATCCATCAGGCGGGCAACGGCATCGCGGACACGTCCTACGTCTGGCCGTTGCTGGCCGCGGCGCCGCGCTTCGGCATGGCGTACGACATGAAGGGCGATCAGACGCTGGTGCTGCGCGCGGGTGGCGGACTCTACTACGACCGCCCGGACGGCAACACCGTCTTCTCGATTCCCGGCAACCCGCCGATCTCGACGTCGCAGGATCTCCGGAACGGCCAGTTGCAGACGCTGGGCACCGGGCTCAGCACGGTCGGCGTGCCGGCGCTGATCGACTTCCAGTACAACGCCCAGCTGCCCTCGTCGTGGCAGTGGCAGACCGGCGTCCAGATGGGGCTGCCCTGGTCGATGATGCTCGACGTCGCCTACGTCGGCAACCACGGCTTCAACCGCGTGCGCGCGTTCCAGGGCGGGGCCGGCGGCGCGGTCGACCTGAATGCCATCGACATCGGCGCGGCATATCTGCCGGCAAACCAGGATCCGACGCTCGGCCCGAGCGCGGTGCCCGGGGCCTCGGCGTACACGTCCAACCTGCTGCGCGCCTTCCGCGGCTACAGCAGCATCAACGAGCAGGAAACGAAGTACTGGGACGAATACCATTCGATCCAGATGTCGCTCAACCGGCGCCTCCGCAATGGCCTGGCGTTCGGCGCGAACTACTCGCTCGGCCTGTCGTTCAAGGGCAACACCGGTCTGCAGATGCGCCTGCAGCACGCCGCCGACGGCACGATCTCGCTGCGCTCGGATCAACCGGCGTACGAGGCCTTGAACGAGAACCTCGCGATGCAGAAGCACGTGATCAAGAGCTATGCGGTGTGGGACATGCCGAACGCGCCGTCACGATGGGGCACGTTGGGGACGATCCTGCTGAGCGACTGGCAGCTGTCCGGTGTCCTCACGGCCGGCTCGGCGTTCCGGCCCGGAGCGATCCAGGCAAACGGCAACGCGCAGGCGAACCCCGCAGCCCCCTCCAACCAGGTAGGGCCCAACAACGGCCGGTACGACCTCGGCTACACCTACCAGAACAACGGCGCGAGCGTGAACCTCACCGGCTCACCGGACTACAACGCGAAGATCGTCTACGTCGGCGATCCCGGGAGCGGCTGTTCGAGTGACCAGTACCGGCAGTTCAATACGTCGGCCGTCGCCGGACCGACCTACGGCAGCGTCGGCCTGGAGTCGGGCCGTTTCCTCCTCGGCGGCTGCCCGGACCATACCGTGGACATGGCGCTGGCCAAGAACTTCCGCGTGGGCGGCACTCGCTCGCTCCAGTTCCGGCTCGACATCTTCAACGTGTTCAACACCGTCATCTACAACGATCGCGTGACGACCGTGATCTACCGGAGCCCGACGGACCAGACGATCGTCAA
>Ga0097621_100000961_pt1 | contig 20199 bp, 16 predicted proteins | sample KBSMisM72_FD_73165 | JGI IMG/M metagenome (GOLD analysis project Ga0097621, IMG submission 73165) | Miscanthus rhizosphere microbial communities from Kellogg Biological Station, Michigan, USA - KBS Miscanthus M7-2 (version 2) (version 2) | ecosystem: Host-associated > Plants > Roots >... | reverse complement strand
CGAGCTTCCGCCACTGCCACGCCGTCGCGGATACGAGCCTTGATTCGCGAGTAGAGATTGCTGGTCGGTTTCGGCAGATTGGCAAACACCTCTTCGCGCTCTTTACTAGCTGTCACCAATCGCTCAGCATTAGCTTTCGACTCTTCGTCAAAAGCTTTCAGTCGCGCTTCTCGATCTGAGTTGAGAGTCGCAATCTCGTCTGCTCTTTCGCTCAAGGCTGCCTGCGCCTGATCGAGTTGCTCCATTTGTTCGAGAATCTGCGTTTCCAATGCGGAGATTTGTTTGCGGGCGGAATCTGCTTCACGAATAGCGGCGGTGTATTCATCCTGCCTCTTCGACGACATCAAGTTTCGTTCAGCTCTCTCGGCGCGGCCCTTTTGTTCGACGACCTCGATTTCCAGTTTCGCGCGAGTGTGTTTGGCTTCGTCGCGGCGGGTTTCCAGTGCTCTAATTTCAAAGGCGCGCTGATCGAACTCTCCTTCGATCTCAGCGCGCCTTTCGGGTATCGCTTCCTGGTCTTTTTCTAGTTTTCGTATGGTCGTATCAAGATTCTGCAAAGCGATTAACTGCTGCAATTCCGCTTTCACTTATTCACTCCTTAAAAGATCAGGACTATTAATGACTCGTTTCATGGCTTTTTGGATCATCACACAACCACAGCGTTTGACGCAAGTATCCACAGATTACACAGATGAAATCTGCGTAATCTGTGGACTGATTTGTTTTGGTCGTTAGATCGGGCCTTGTGGACCTCGGACTCTCGGCGTCACGCGGATGCGCGGCATTGGAACCCTGATTTGAGGCATCCGGACGTTAATTGTCGGAGTGGAAGGGACGACGATGTCGGGCATGGCGATCTCGATGTCGGGAATCGTAGGAATCTCGATTCGCGGGATCACGATGCGACGTCCGACCTGCGGGTTACCCGTTGTTCCTGAGAAGCCACCACCCTCGCGTGGCGTCACGTGAATCGTTTGCTGCGACTTGTTGCGGACAATCGTGAGGGTAACATCGCCCTCTTTCTTACGATTGATCACACGCGAGATGTCGCCCGGAGAATCGACCGCCTCGCCGTCAACAGCAGTTATCACGTCACCCGCTTTTATACCCGCTTTGGCCGCTGGTCCATCATCAATGACTGAGGTCACGAGCGCGCCTTTGCCGTCGGCGATACCAAAATAGTCTGCGAGTTGTTTGGTGAGCGACATCGTGCTCACGCCGATGCGACGGCTGTTGCTCAGATAGAATGAGAGGCCGTCGTTGTCGAAGTTTGGAAAGCCTCCTCGGTTGAGCGGCGTTTCCCATTTAAAACCCTTCAGCTCGGGACCTTCCCATTTAAAGACACGGGGTTGGCCGTTGAAGAAGTTGTTGGCCATGTTCGTGTTGTTGCGTTTGCCGATGGTCGCGGTAACTTCCTGTTCGCTGCCGCCACGGCTGATCGACACTTTAACTGACTGGTCCGGAGACAGTTCAGAGACGAGACGATTGAGTTTGCGGACGCTCGAGACGTTCTCGCCGTCGAGGCGCAGGATGACGTCGTCTTTGCGCAGCCCGGCCTTCTCAGCGGGACTGTCTTTTACGACCTGGGTAATGCCGACCCCGCGCACCTGGTTCACGCGATAACGGCTCATGTTCTCGCGGCTGATGTTTTCCGCGTAAACACCCAGAAACCCACCGCCGTCGATGAATAAGGAAAAGTTCTGATCGATGACGTCGTCAGGCGGTTCAGTAGGCGCGGGGGGCGAAGTTTGCTGCGCCACCGCGATTCCTGAAGAGAGAAATAGAGCAAGCAGGAGACCGATAGAATATTTTGCTTTCATTCGAGTTTCCTCCGGAAGAGTTTGACCCGTACACGTCCGAACGAGCGCCCGGTTCCAGAAATATTTAGCCGCGGATTTTTCGGATCTGTGTAAATCGGATTTACACGGATCAGTCAAATCTGTGGCTTATAAACTTCTGTCTGGCCGCTGAGTTCGTAGGCGATTTTGCCTTCGGAGTGAGCTAGGTCGAGGTGGGCGACGGCCTCGGAAACCGATAGAAAGCGGTGAACATCGTCGGCATTGGGAAACATTTTCAGCGCGACGTCCCAGGCAGTAACGCCATTCTTTGTGACGAGGCTGATGACCTGCGACTGCCTATCCTGAAAAGCGCGGAAGTAACGGTGGAAGAGTTCTTCAAAATCTCGTATGGGTTCTCCGTGCCCGCCATACACGAGCGTCGGCGAGAATGATCTCAACCGCGCCAGGCTCACCAGGTACTCCGCGAGGGATGGGAAACGCCGCGAAGGATCGACCGGATCGGGCGACAACACGGGATTCGGCGTGATGCGTTTCAACACGCAATCGCCGGCGATCACCGTACGATCCGCTTCGCGAAGGAACGAGCACGATCCCGGCGTGTGTCCCGGTGTGTGCAGAATGCGCAGACTTCCCGATTCAAACTCGAGTTCAGCTTCGTCCCAGAGCGACGTGTATTCATCGTCGCCAAACGAGTCGGAATACTTGCGCATGTGCTCGTAGAGTCCGCGCATCCCCAGGATCTCGTTGTCAGGTACACCTGCGCGCACCAGCAACATGCGATGCTCTTCGTACTCAAGCCGGCTGTGGCGATGCCCGGTCTCCCAATTATGAACAAACACCTCCGCATTCTTTGCTTCATCACGCAAAGACCTCGCGAGTCCACAGTGATCCTCATGTGCGTGAGTGAGTACGATGCGGCGTAGATCCGAAACGAGAAAGCCGGCCTGACGCATACCGGCACGTAGCGCTTCGATCGCTTCTTTCGTCTTCGGCCCGGTGTCGATAATCGTCAACGGATCTTCAGCGATCAGATAGACGTTTACCGGGCCAATATAAAAAGGCGTGGGCAGTGAGATAGGGACGACGCGCATTAGATGATTGCCAATTTCCAATTGCCAATTTCCAATTGAGTCGCCCAATCGGCAATCGGCAATCGGCAATTAGTAGATCCACTTGTTAGCCGCGATGAGATCGTCAGCGATACGTTGGCGCGCGACGATTGCGTTCATCGGCTGCAATTTGGTGAACCGTCGCAGCGCGGCGAGCAACGTTCGCAGTTCATCGCCTTCCGACATTCCCGCAAGCGTGTTCTTCGCTTTCGACTCAATCCTCCCGACGGCGTCGTTGCAGAACACACGCGTCATATCAACATAACGTTCCGCGGCTTTTTCGCCCTGTGACGAGGCGAGCTTTCGCGCACGCAGGATCGCGCTTTCCATCGCGTAGGTATCCATAATGATGTCGGCGATTCCCATCAGGACCTCCTGCTGATCGCCAAGCTTCATCATGTACTTTTGCGCGGCGGTGCCAAGCGTCATCAAAGCGACTTTCTTCGCGTTTGTAGCCAGCTTCTGCTCGGCTGCGAGGAGTGTTTCGTCGTCATCAAGACCCTGAATTTGCGGCGACAACACTTCATCCATCAACGCCTGCGCAGCCGGCAACAGCGCCAGGTTTCCACTCAAAGCACTCTTCATCAAGCGGCCCGGAATCAACATGCGGTTGATTTCGTTAGTGCCTTCAAAGATGCGATTGATACGCGAGTCGCGATAAGCACGCTCAGCAGGATAGTCTGCGGAGTAGCCGTAACCACCGTAAATCTGCACCATCTCGTCGACCACAAAATCGCAGTACTCGGAAAGCGCGACCTTTATAATCGAACACTCAGCCGCGTACTCCTCGATCGCTCGCAGACGCGCATCCATATCTTTCGAGTCAACCGCGCCGATCCCCGCCTCGATCATTCCGAGCGTGCGATAGATCATCGACTCGCCGACCCACGTGCGAATCGCCTGTTCGGCAAGTTTCGCTTTGATCGCGCCAAACGACGAGATCGATTTACCAAACTGATGTCGCTCGTTGGCGTAACGCACTGACTCATGAACCATCAACTTCATTCCGCCAACGCACATCGCGCCCAGTTTGAAGCGACCAATATTCAGCACGTTGAAAGCGATCTTGTGACCCTTGCCGACTTCACCGAGCAGATTCTCCACCGGCGTCCGAACATCCGAGAGCACGAGCGCGGTGGTGCTCGAACCCTTGATGCCCATCTTGTGTTCTTCGGCCCCCGAAGTCAGACCCGGCTGGCGTTCGACGATGAACGCGCTGAACTTGTCGCCATCGACTTTGGCGAAGACGATGAAGATGTCGGCGAAGCCGCCGTTGGTGATCCACATCTTCTCGCCGTTGAGAATGTACTCCTTGCCGTCGTCACTCAGACGCGCGGTCGCTTTCGCTGCCATCGCGTCGGAACCCGAGCCAGCTTCGGTCAATGCATAAGCCGTGATCAGCTCGCCCGCGGCAATCTTCGGCAGGTATTTCTGCTTCGCGGCGTCGGTCGCGAAGTACACAATCGGAAGGAGACCGATGCCACTCTCCGCGCCAAGCGTCGTCGCAAACGAAGCTGAGCGTCCGATGTTCTCGCCAATGAGCGCGCCACTCGTCTGGTCCAAACCCAGGCCACCATATTCTTCCGGGATATTGGCGCCAATCAATCCGAGTTCAGCCGCTTTGCCGACGAGCTCGCGCGACAGTTTCCAGTCGTGCTTCTCGAGTTCGTCGATGCGAGTCACCACTTCGTTGTCGATAAACTGGCGGGTGGTATCGGCGATCATGCGATGCTCTTCCGTGAAATCTTCGGGTGTGAAGATCTCTTCCGGCTGACGCTCCTCGATCAGAAACGCGCCACCTTTGATAAGTTTCTTCTGTTCGGCTACGGCTGACATATTGATCCTTTCTTATCCACAGATTACACAGATTCTTTCTGTGTAATCTGCGAAATCTGTGGATTATATTCGTTCGAGAATTCCGGCGGCGCCCATACCGCCGCCCACACACATGGTCACCATCCCGTATCGTCCGTTGCGACGCTCCAACTCGCGCAGAATGCTAGCGGTCAACTTCGCGCCAGTGCAGCCGAGCGGGTGGCCTAACGCAATCGCACCGCCATTGACGTTGACCTTATCCGGATCCAGGCCCAGCGTTTTGATCACGGCAAGCGACTGCGCCGCAAACGCTTCGTTCAATTCGATCACGTCAATGTCGTTCAACGTCAGTCCGGCAAGCTTCAACGCCTTTGGAATTGCGAACACTGGCCCAATACCCATTTCTTCCGGCGGACAGCCGGCAGTTGCGTAAGCAATAAAACGCGCCATCGGCTTCGCGCCGAGCTCGCGCGCGCGTGAGTCAGACATCACGATCGCCGCAGCAGCGCCATCAGACATTTGCGAAGAGTTGCCGGCCGTGATCGTTCCCTTGACGTGGAAAGCCGGCTTTAGTTTTGCCAGGCCTTCCGCAGACGAGTCGCGCCTGACGCCTTCGTCCTTATTAAATACAACTTCGCGACGCTGCTTTTTACCCTTCTCATCCAACTCTTCCAACACCACGTGCAGCGGCACGACCTCGTCCGCAAACTTATCCGCATCGAGCGCCGCCGCTGCGCGTGTGTGCGAGCGGAGCGCGAACTCGTCCTGTTGCTCGCGAGTCACTTCATACTTGCGCGCCACGTTCTCCGTCGCCAGGCCCATGCTCAGATAGAAGTCAGGATAATGTTCGACCAGATAAGGATTCGGCCGGATGATATGACCACCCATCGGAATCATCGACATCGTTTCCAAACCACCGGCGACGATCACATCCGCTCCGCCGCTCTTGATGCGATCCGCCGCCATCGCAATCGACTGCAAACCCGACGAACAAAAACGATTGATCGTCATCGCGCTCGTCTCAACCGGCAGACCCGCGCGAATCGCAGCAGCGCGGGCAACGTTCATTCCCTGCTCCGCTTCCGGCATGGCGCAACCCATGATCACATCTTCAATCTCTGACGCCTCGAGCCCTGGAACGCGCGCCAGCGCCTCCTTGATAACCGTCCCGCCCATCTCATCAGGACGTGTCGTCCTCAACGTTCCCTTCGGCGCCTTACCAACCGCCGTTCGCACCGCCGATACAATCACTGCTTCTCTCATAACTCACCTCAATCCGTGTAAATCATGCTTTAAGATCCGTTTTATCCGTGATCCTAATTACGTAACGGCTTGCTTGTTTTGAGCATGTGCGCAAGTCGTTCCTGAGTCTTTCGCATACCCACCAACTTCAGAAACGCCTCTCGCTCCAGGTCCAACAAATACTGCTCGGAAACGCGCGTCGGATGATTCAAATCGCCGCCGGTCAGGATGCGCGCGAGCTGCGTCCCAATTTCAGCATCGTGATCCGAAATATATCCCGCACGCTTCATCTGATGAATCCCGAGTTTCAAAGTGGCGAGCGCCGGGTCGCCCAACGCGAGAATGTCTTTGCGTTGCTGCGGCTGCACGTAACCACTCGCCGCGAGTGCCAGCACTTCCTTCTTTGCATCTGCAATCAGACGATCTCCGTTCATCGAGATTGAGTCGTCCTTCGTCAGAAATCCCAACGACCTCGCTTCTTCCGCCGAAGTCGCAACCTTCGCCAACGCGATCGTCTCGAAGGCGCGCTTCACGAAGGGAAACGGATCCGCATCGTTCACACCTTTAGGAATCGAGTCCATCACCCGCAGCAGCATCTCCTTTGTGCCGCCACCCGCAGGAATGATTCCGACGCCAACCTCGACTAACCCGATGTATGTTTCCGCCGCTGCTCTGACGCGGTCGCCATGCACGACCATTTCGCAGCCCCCGCCAAACACCATCTGAAACGGAGCCACCACCACCGGTTTCGGCGAGTAGCGCAAGCTCATCGTCGCCGACTGGAAAACACGGCCCATCATGTCGAGCTCATCCCAGTTTTCTTCCTGGGCTTCCATCAACATCAACATGATGTTTGCGCCGACGCAGAAGTTCACGCCCTGATTGCCGACGACGAGGCCGACAAAGTTTTTCTCAACTTCGCCAAGTGAGTACTTCAGCATCTGCAGCGTGTCGCCGCCAATCGCGTTCATCTTCGAGTGAAACTCGAGACACGCAACACCGTCGCCGATGTCGATCAGCGAAGCTCCGGCATTCTTCTTGATCACGCCGGTGCGGTCTTTAATAGATTTCAGAATCAGAACGCCCGGAGGATCGGGAAGCTGAACATACTTGCCACTCGCGAAATCGTAGTAAAACTGTTGCGCGTCTTCTTTCTTGTAGAACGACTTCGCACCCGACGCCAGCATCTGTTCGACGTTCGCCGGCACGGTCATCCCTTCTTCTTTCATCCGTGCGACTGACTTCTCGACGCCGATTGCATCCCAAACTTCAAACGGTCCCAGCTCCCAACCAAAGCCCCAACGCATCGCGCGATCGACTTCGACCACCGTGTCGGCGATTTCAGGAATGCGCTTGGCTGCGTAAGTGAGCGTCTTGGAAAGCGTCTTCCAAAGGAAAGCACCGGCGCGGTCTTTGCCCCAGGTCAATGTCTTGATGCGGTCCGGTAAGTCCTCGATATTCTTCGCCATGTCGAGCGAGGGAAGTTTGACTTTCTCAGCGGGGCGATAGTCGATCGTGGCGGTGTCGAGCGCCCAGATCTCGCGCTTGTCGCCTTCGCCTTTCTGCTTTTTGTAGAAGCCCGCTTTGGTCTTGTTGCCGAGCAGGCCGCGTTGGACCATCGTGCCGAGCATTTCCGGTACGACGAACATCTCGCGCTCTTCGTCTTCCGGCAGAGCTTCGTAAAGGTTCTTGATTACATGCGTGAAGACGTCCAATCCGACTAAATCGAACGTGCGGAACGTTGCGCTCTTTGGACGACCGACGGCAGGTCCCGTCATCTTGTCGACTTCTTCGATCGAATAGCCATCCTCGAGCATCGTCTTGATCGTGTAGAGCGCGCCGAAAGTTCCGATACGATTAGCGATGAAGTTTGGACGATCCTTCGCCGGCACCACTCCTTTGCCGAGACGCTGATCGAGAAAGCCGTAAAGGAAGCAGGAGACTTCCGGCCTCGTCCACTCGGTGCGAATGATTTCGACGAGATGCAGATAGCGCGGTGGATTAAAGAAGTGAACGCCGAGAAAGTGTTGTTTGAAGTCGTCAGAGCGACCTTCGGCAAGCAGGTGAATCGGAATACCGCTGGTGTTTGACGCGACGATCGCGCCCGGCCGGCGATGTTCTTCGACACGCTGGAACAGCGAGCGCTTGATTTCGAGATTCTCAACGACAGCCTCGACAATCAGGTCGCAGTCTTTGATCTTTGCGAGATCGTCATCGAAGTTTCCCGCGGTCACCAGCTGCGCATTCTCCGTCACGAAGAACGCCGCGGGTTTAGCCTTGACCGCCGCCTCGAGACCATTCCGCGCAATTCGATTGCGAACCTGCGCATTCTCGAGGCTGAGTCCCTTCGCCTGCTCCTCGGGCATCACCTCGCGTGGCGCAATATCGAGCAACAGCGTGGGCACGCCCGCATTCGCGAGATGCGCGGCAATCTGCGCCCCCATAGTCCCCGCCCCCAAGACCGCCGCCTTCTCAATCCTCATCATCCCTCCCGACACTTCCTTCAGATTAGCCCGCATAATACTGAATGAACGCTCATTCAGCAACAGTTCCGGCCGGAAATGGAGTTAATCATCTGCTGTGTGTGGGATCCGGCATTAAATGAAATTTGTCCGGCATAAAGTGAAATTGCGCGGACGATGCTTTTCTGCACCGAATTTGGCCGATTCATCATTCCCAATCTGCTTGTCGCAATTCTTTGCTAATAGCAAATGCCTGCCTTTGCTGACATGTACAAGATCCTAACCGCGTGTGGACCTTTCGGACTTCTTTTAATGTGGCTCAGCGTCAATGTGTGCCACTCAACGTTAAGATTTGAAACCAATGAAATTCTTAGAGAAATGGAGCGGTCAGCGAAATTTCAGGTTATGGCCGAAAACTGTAGGAAAATTTCACGTTATGCCCGACAAGAATTTCATTTAATGACCGAATCGTCCGCGTAAGTTATTGATTCGGCTAATAGGCCAATTTCACTTTATGACCGAACCCACATCAACTGATGAAGCTCTGTGTTGGGATCATGAACTGAATGCGATGTTGACCGGACGTAGAAGCGAATTGTTTACTGGAAGAGACGAATCACTTGTTCTGCGGCTGCTTCCGAGAAAATCTCGCTCTCGTCAAGCAGCAGGTCTGGTTGGACCGGGATCAGCTTTTTGTCTTTGGCGAGCCGGTACCAACCACCACCCGTGAGGTTCAGGAGAACAGAGTCATCGGAGGGTATTTGACCCGATCGTGCGACCTTCAGCAACGTCGCAAAGGCGACGGCACTGGCTGGATCGACATCGATGCCCTCGGTCTCCTCGAACAGCCGAGCGGCATGGAGCGTTTCCAGATTGTCGGCGACCAGCATGTCGCCCTTCGTTTCTATAAGAGTGTCGTAAACACCGCCGCGCACGGCATAAGGTGGTTGCCGGTTTGAGAGGACATGGGCCGCAATTTGTCGTATCTGTTTCTTGGCATCCTCGCTGTTGAGATTAACTAACTCTCGCCGCTCCGATTTCCAGGAGAGATACATTGGGATGAACGGAAGATTCTGGCTCAGCATCAACTTCGGCAGTTGATAGCCATAGCGACCATCTACGATGAGTCTCTTGGCAGCCTCGTTGACAGCGATGCCTCCGGTCCCGCTGCCAACCGCTTGAAAGTAGTAATCAGGCAAAGCGCCGATAGTTTCCGTGGCATTGAGCATCGTCGTGCCCAAGCCATCCCGTCGCGCAACATTTTTCACACCGCCTTCAGCATAAAAGCCCTTCGTGCGAGTGACGCGCTCTGACAACGCAATCGCGTCATAGTAATCTGTGAAACCGACTAGGGCGACAAGCTTGACACAAGGATCCAGCGGCTCAACAAACTGCATTTTGCCCAGTCCGCTCTCGGGAACGATGATGAGACAAGTTCTTTGATTGAGCGAGCAAGCGCGTGCAAAGGCGGCGGCAGTGTTTCCGGCAGAGGCTATAACCAACACTCCCGCCTGCGCTTCAGAGAGACGCGAGAGCACCCCGTAGGCTTCAAACTCCTTGAAGGTAGTGGTCTCCAAATTGGCCCCTTTCTCCGGCCAGTAACCATTGAAAGCAATCCATAGGTTGGGCAACCCCGTGAGAGCAGAGAGTCGTTCGCTACGATAAGTCACTGTTCGCGAGGAACCCTTCAGAAAATGTAGGATCGGCAACCAACGACGATACCTGTAAATGCCCTCAGCCGCGGCATCAGGCTCGAAGCGCTGTTTGGAGTATTCGGCCACAAGGAGTGCCGGATCGTGCGTCGCAGGGCATTGCAATTGCACTCCGTCGTCCTCAAATTTCCCGGCGCATACAGGACACCGCAGTCTGTAATGGCGTTGTCTCGGAGAGGCAGACACTTGCGTCGGCGACTCCCGTTTAATCAGATCATCAGGTGAGTCAATCAAAGGAAAGCTCCTTATATCCGTAGAGTCTCACTGTAAAACGACGGTAATGATCATTAGAGTTCTCGCAGTAAGGTCTCTTGAGACTGACGTGCAGAGAGGAGATCCTCGTCTCGGTAATGCATAAAACCCCTTGGTGCCTAGTCCTTGAATTTGATAGACGATACTCCAGATGGTAATTGGTTGCAAAAAAAGATTATGGCACTTAAAACGGATTAAATGAGTGAGCGAGTTTTTCAAGTTATGCCGGAAAACTGTAGGAAAATTTCACGTTATGCCGGACAAGAATTTCATTTAATGCCGGAATCGTCCGCGTAAGTTGTTGATTCCAGTAATACGCCGATTTCACTTTATGACCGAACCCACAGTTCCGGCATTAAATGAAATTTGTCCGGCATTTATTGAAATGGCAGACATGACCCCAAATGGGCGGCCCGGGGAACGTGATTCTATGATTTCGGTAGGCTTTCAGCGCGTTAGCAAAAGACGTCCGTGTCGGATTTGCGGCAAACCCACTCATTGTGGCTTTTCGAGAGACGAAGGGACTTCCATCTGCAGGCGCATCAGTGCGGGATCTCGCGGGCTATCCCGCAACGGTGGAAACATACACGTCCATCCCGAGATTCCATTCATATTGTGCTTGCCCGATGTTGCTGTATTCCTGCCCGTATTTACGTCACCTGAATAGTGCCAAACACTGCGCGGTCGTTTGTTGAGTCGCTGTCCGCACCTTGAAAGATTGCAACTACTCGGTAGCGGCCTGGGGCGATGCCGTTGGGAACAGTATAGGTCAAGTTTCCACCCCATTCACAGAAGGCGCAGAAATCTCCACTCCAAGAAAAGGTTCCGATGTCGGTCGGCGTGCCTGTTGCCGTGTTCTCCAGGACTACGCGGTAAGAAGGTCGTGAAAAAGCTAGTCCTGAGCTGAGGTTTTCAACATTAAGATTCTGAATCGTGACGCTTCTTCCGTGCGCCACTGTGGCTGGCGCCAACGTGCTGTAAATCTTACTTCCGGGCGCATTCTGCAAAGGGAAAACGCCCATATCGCGACGGTCCGTGGTACCGAATCTGAAGGAGGCCGAACGCAACCAGCCTACTTTGTCGTTGTGGTAAAGCACGTCGCTGACAGCATTGTTCGACGTCATGACGGATAGACTGCCGTCTTCGTGGCCGAGCGTTAATACGTGTCCCAACTCATGAAGGGCAGTCTCCTGAAAACCAAGGTTGTAGGGCACCTGTGTTTGAGGTGTGAACAAACTGAGTGCCGGATCAAAAAACATGTCGGCTTCTACAACGCGCCCGCAGTTGCCGTCCTTCCACGAGATGGTCCAAGCAACTACGCCTGACCAGGAGAGATTATAAAAACGATTAAGATCGGCCTCGCTGATCCAACTGATAACGTTATTGCCGTCCCTTGTCACCGGGACTGTGCTACTTCTGGTCCGGCCAATGTTGAGTACCGGATGGACTGCGTTCCACTTTCCTGCCTCTGTGACCAGCATGTCTACCCAAAACTCAGAGTTGAAGTGATAGGCGGTCATGTTGAACCCACGATCATGAAAGCCGCAGTAGTTATACGCTGACGTAACTTGAACAAACAGCACAAGTATGAGGCAAAGGATTAACGCCAGTAGTGATTTCAGTATGGTCATGACTTTCTCCCATAGATAAATGGACTATGTGGGTTGGAAATTCCAGCAGGCGCTGAGCCTAACAAGATCAACGAGAGTTGGTCGGGTCTAGCACTCAGCGCCGAGTGCTATTGTTGTTGCGCTGCGATCCTTTGAAGAGTCTGAGTAAACTCATCCAAAGAGATTGGTTTCTTGGTGCTTACCTCAGTGCGCTTCGCATTGGAATTGGCACCTTCGGTTTGAGGCTCCTTCGGCTCTGGCGAAGACTTTCGTGTTTCAGTACCTTTCGGTACACGAACTTCCAGTGTGACATCGCTCATCTGCAGGATTCCACTCTCCACCCCGCTTACACCGATTCCGTTGTAGGTATAAACCGTCGAGTCCGGTCCCAGCAGAAACACGCCGCCCTGATTCTCTGTGATTGGATTGTAGGTAGTTCGTTTCAGGTCGGTAAATACGATGTATCGCTGGCCTTCATTAAAAACCGGCATGTGCGAAACATCCATAGTCTCGTTTCCCACAGTGCCGCCCAGCGTTGTCAGCGTAATGGTTTGCTGAGATGAACCGGCAATGACCTTTTCGATCTCGAACTGGTTGCGGGTGATAATCAGTCCGCGTTCATCCTTTGCGCCCTCTGCTTTACTCAAGCGCCCAACAAAAATGAAGGGTGAGTTTTTAACCAACCAATTGAGATCGTTATTGTGCAAAGTTGGTGGTCTCCCTTCTTTAGCAGCATCCGGCGACGGATCTGACGAAGTACTTCCCTGCGATGTGGCGGAGCCGGGCGTTGCTTGTTTCTTACAGGCTCCTAATGAGGTCGCGGTCAGAAGAAACAAAAGCAAACTAATAACTGTGAAAACGATTCTGCTATATCTTAGCGATGTGTGCCTGATGCGCATCATCCTTTCACCTCCAAACACAAACAGCACAATTACGTTGCTGCCTTTGATCGTTCTTGCCGAATACTAATCCGGCGCGGACAAAAAATTCCAATGAGAACCAATCTAACTGCGGTCTCTAACATGTATGAGAAAAGAGAACGAAACGTTTTAGCTCTCCCTTTAACGAAATTAAGTACCGGTCTTTCAGAGCAACGGGCACTGGCTCAAGCAGCAAATTACCGCCCTCGTCCTGGCCCAAAGTTTGTGTGCCGCTTGTGTGCCAACTCAGGCCGCAACCACAAACTAGTTCGATCAGAACTGATGAGAGAATGTATCCGCGTTACTAAATCAGTAACGGATGAGAACTCGGAGGATCTGAAGAGAAAGGAGCCGGAGAGCCTGTTTAAGACTGCCAGTCATGCGCTCTCCCGCTATGCCGGAGTGTTGCTTAACGATTATCGTACTAGACCAAATCGGAATTACAAATACAGCGACGGTCGAACGTACATGTAATCAAGATAGTGATCAGCCTCCCAATTCTCGAAATAGATGCAGCCCTGGTTGCTAGGGAGAGGATCATAGAGATACAACCATTCCTTACCCCCTTGTTCTACTTTGAAGCCACCGCAAGCCCGCGCGTGCGTAGCAGTACCCGTTTTGAAAGGTCGATTCGCACGGATTTCGTCCTTCGCTTCACTAAAGGAAGTCGTGTTGTCCAACCGGCCATCGAAACTCCAGCGGGTTAGACCGGGAATTGCACGTACCTGATCTTCAGGTCTAGTTCCAGTTGGTAAAGTATGCATTGCGGCGGCGATCTGATCTTGAGTTTTGGAAATTCCGTGGTGCTCCAAGATCAGTTTGGCTGTGGCGGGAGCACAAAAGAAGTTTGTTTGCTGTCCAATCAACGTTAATTCCGGATTGGTTGTTTGCTCCTCTATGATGGCGGCTCGAGCGGTCCTTATTGCTCTGGGCAAGCCTTCGATCGTTTCAGGTAACTCTGGCAGCAATGCCAGATTAATCTGAAACCGGGAACGGAAGTGGCCAATCGTAGGCCTGGCCACCCAGTCATAAGGAGACCAGATTGTCTTAACTGATTCTGGAGGAGCATTTTGCTCTGTAGGGCCCACCGGAATAAGAACCAAGTCCCACAAGTCCATAACAAACTTAAGACTTGGTTGAGTCTGAGAGCGGCACGGAATTCCCAGTCTTGGATATCCATAACAGATCAGTCTCACGGTTTTTTCGCCCTCTACCAGTATTGGTTCTAAATCTGTCGTCTCCTTTATAACCGTGAGCGCCTTTGCGATCAGACCATCAATGTCCCAAGCTTTGCCCGCTCGGACCGACCACACGGGCGTCCGAAGCAAATCACTGGCGGCAGCACGGACCTGTATTTCATTATCGGAATCAAGTTTTAATGTGTGATCGCGGAACAACAAAAGACCATCGACGTCATAAATCTGCCGGCTACTCCAGTTGAACCATGGCGGCGCTGAAGACGTCTCTGGGAAGCGCCTTGAACGAAAACAGGGCTTTGCTCGGCGCAAGCTCCCTTTCTTGCCCTGGCCGCTTTGCCTTGCTGCGCACGAAAAGAAATGACAGAAGCTGCTTCGAGGCAATAAGCTTAGCCTCTTCCTCGCTCAGGAAAACAGGTTGCAGATCGTATGTCGGCATGATGTGCTCCAATCAGGAGGCATGACGATTCCAACTCTTACCAAATTCCGCTGCTATCAGCCGCTACCTGGGCCATCAAGAGTCATAGCCTGACAGGGAATTGTTGGGCTGCCTGTCTGACCCTCCGTCTCATCGAACGGTGTCAATGTAAACCTTGCAGTGGAAGAAACTTGATCTGTTGGAATCACCTTGTAGTAATGGACAAGTTCCTCGAACGCCGACAAGTCGGATGGATTTGGTACCACGACGAAGGTCGGCGTGTTTTCAATGTAAACTTCATACGTGGCGCCTTCTAACGACTTCGTGAGAGTCAAGGTGCGCGGTTCTGTGCCCTCAGTCCATCTGATAACAAGCGATTGGTTTGGAACAAGAAATAAACTTGCGCGTGCGATGGCGCCAATTCTCTTAAAGTCCGCGTTGCCAAGCCCGCCTCCCCGCCGCTCGTATCGCAATCTCTCAGGCGCTCGCACTCCCGTGCGGAAGAAGAACTCGCCTTGTTGCAGTTTGATCAGATCGTGCAGATGGTCAGAGCGAAAGTCCCGGCAGAAGAGATCATCGCGAAGATCAAACATTCCCGCTGCCACTTTGATACGACACCTACGATTCTGGACGAACTGGAACATCAAGGAGTGCCGGCAGAAGTGGTAAGCGCAATGTCTGAGGCTCCCTTTGGCGAACCAGCAAAACCACAAACCATAGTTGAAACGCCTCGAGTGGAACAAATCCGAGTTGTGCCCACTCAAGATCCTAATTCCGCACGTGAAACGCACGGTACTCACACCGTTAACGGCAACACGGTGGCCACCGCAACACCAGCGACGCAGGTTTCCAACGCTGCCGTTACGATACCCGTGACAGGAGATTTAGCGGATGAGATCACTCTCGGTTTTAGCCAGCAGAGGTCAATTCTTTCAAGTTACGCCATAATCAAGGGCACTCCGACAGCAAACCTGGCGCAATTAGTTTTCGCAAACCTACGAGCCACCGCAGCTTTCAATGGCGCGCCCAGCCTGCCTTACGATATAGAAGTCATTGAACGAAGTGATGCAAATGCCTTCAATACCATGGGCGGCCACGTTCTCGTGACATCGGGCTTAGCCGAACTCATCGGTGAGAGTGCAGGACTCTGGGCCGCGGTTGAGGGCCATGAAATTGCTCATAATATTTATCGTCATGTTTACAGGAGCTATTTGCGTGAGCAAGAACTTCAGCGCCAAATAAATTACTGGCGCTATAGAATCGCACTCGGAGATCAAAGCGCCAACTGGGGACTGCTGGCAGCCGTTACAGCGGGTAAGCTGCTCAATAAGAAACTGGAACGCAATGACGAGAACGACGCTGATCAGTTAGGCCTGCGCATGATGGTTGAAGCTGGATATCATCCGGATTTCGCGATCAATCTATTTCGTATTCTGAAATCAAGATCAGGAGAGCAGTCAAAGTTCGGAGCGCTGTTTTCAAACCATCCGCGGTTTATCACGCGCGAAGAACACATTCGTAAACTTTATCCCGAAGCTCTCGCTCGCTTTAAATCTATGTGGCCGGACGCAGCAGCCTCCCCTGGGGGTCGGCCACCAATCATTGCAACGTTAGCGAAGGTTTCTTCGAAACAAGATAAGACCAACAACGCTGTTCTTCTTCAACTTTCCTATTCAATACATAACGCGACAGGTCGGGAGGTCGACGCAGTATTCCTTTTCTCGCTGAAGGGACAGCAAGTACCGAGCATTGATTCCACCTTTCAGGGTAAGAATGGTTCTCTCGTCGCCATCAAACGATTCATACCGACTTCGGATGATGAGTCATCTCAACTTGCGTTTGTAGTTCCAACCTCGGCCCTTGGAACGCAACAGCACAAGTTGAAAGCTCGTGGATGTTTACTGAGTAAGAATGAAATTCTTGAATGCAGCAAGGAGTTTGACGTTTCGTTTCCTAGCCATTAAGCGACACAGGTATTGTTTGAATCCTTTTGCTGCTTTCTCTAAGAATTAGCGAGGAGAAGTTTGCTGCCGTGCGAAATTCCAAGTCATGACCGACAAGAATTTCTTTGAATGACCGAACCGCCATCGTAAGTTGTTGATTCCATTCACAGGGCGATTTCACTTTATGCCCGAACCCACAGGGTCGTCGTCCTTGTAGGTTCCGGCATTAGTTGAATTTTGTTCGCCATAACGTTTGACGAGGTTTTTATAATTGGGTCAGACCTACATCAATGATCGAGACCAATCAAACGTCGGTAGCTAAAGCAGTTGGTGGCGGTGATTGACGCCAATCATATCTAATTAATCCTCTCGCCTGTAAATCTGTCTCGGCTGCGCCAGAACAGACACTGTGGACACGATTCGCCGCTTGGATAGTCGATGCCTTCCTCGTGCGGACATCCGATAATCCGATCAACCATGGAAACGGAAACGACATCGTATTCCTTTAGAAAGGCCTTAATCTCAGACTCGATCTCTGGCAGGGATCGTAGATCGGTAGTATCTGAATACCATCGCCGTAGCTTCGGCTCAGCGCCTTCGTAGCTGATGATTCCTATGACGAGTTTGTTCGCGCGGTGATCGTCAGGACCGTAAAACGCAATAGTGGCGACCGGAAAACCTCGGAAGCCTTTGCGAGCTCGTTTGGCGAGAGAATTGTTCGATCGTGATTTGATCTTCATACAGCTGCTCTTAGGACACAAACCACGGCTGATTGAGTTGATAATGCTAGGGGGAGCGGAAAATTTCAAGTATACAGGGAATCGGTTGGATAATTTCACGTTATGCCGGAACCACAGCTGCCCTGTGAAAACACGTCCGCCGGGAATTCCTGACGAGGGGACGTGATGATGGATGTGAAGTTTCTGGCCCACTCTTGCCTTGAAAGGCGACGACAACAGAAGCAAGCGTCACTCAGGCAAGGACCAACGAATCATTAACGCTACACCATTCGTTGGTCCAAGCGACTTAGTGACCTTTTGGCGTCCTGCTCATCGGCATAAAAACAAAACGTTTTTGTACTCGGGAACATTGCCTGCGGGGTTCGTAGTGAATCCACTGATTTTATGCGTGTGATCAATACCGGGAACGGAGAGTGGAGAACCACCCTCCTGCTTCACGTTAATATTGGTCACGCCAGTAAAAGTACTTGACCGAATGACTGTGGGTGTTGCTACCCTACTTTGCATCATTCAAATCCGAGGGAAACGCAAAGTTCGGCTTCTCCAACGCGGCACAATAAGGAAAAGTGTGCACATGAGAACTATGAGAGCAATGAAGTAGACCATCGAGAGCATTGGACGCCTCAGAATATCTGAGAAAGTTTCAATCCGAGCAGTTTCTCAAACGCAAGCTAATAGGTTGACTCGACTTTCATCGACGTATTATTTAAAGTTCTCTTTCCCACAATCACGGAGACTTGCGTAAATGGACGAGATAGCTGCCTCAATCAACCTCTCAGAGCTTAATCACCGTACAGATGAACAAGTTACATTCATCCAAGGCATACTGAAGGACCTTCAGCCCCTACAGACAAAAATGCTCGGCGAAAAGACCGTGCGGGCGATTTCGAAAGGCGCCACGTTCGAGACTATCCAGGGTGGCCGGCATCTTAACTTCATGGAAGTTATAAGTGTCCTCAGCAACCTTGCAACTCTCACGCAGATTGTTGTTTTAGCAATCCTTGCTATCAGGAAGCTGCGGGCTAATGCAGCATGGAAGATCGAATACCAGGAAGAGTTGAAGAAGGCTGTAACAGAGAAGATTAAAAATCATGTCGAACTTAGCGACCTCAACAGCTTGATCGCCTCAGACCCAATCATCCTCGATCGCATCATTGAGAAGGTAACCACTGCTCCTGGTTCGCCGGAACTCAAGTAAGGTTCGAGATTCATACCAGGCAGTCTCTTTCAGGGTACTTCCATGTGGCGAGGAACAAACTTCCCGCAGAGTAACAGCTATCATCTCGCAGCGTCGTTGGGCCATGCCTACCGGCGATCGGGCTTTCGACTCCTCTCCGATCTGGCCTGGTTCCCACTGTCAACAACTTTCGTCGGAGCACTATTCGTGCTTGGTTTGGATTGGCGACTGTTAATTCTCCTTCCGCTGACACTCACAGCTAGTGCGTCAATTAACCTGCTTCGCTTGTTTCGCCAGACAAGCCGCGTGTATGCGCAGCTTAAGGAGTTCTACGCGACCCATCGACATTGGCGTTTTACTCCGATCCCGACATCAGAGTATTTGGATTCCTTGTTCCAGCACATGGTGATTCCTGGTGTTGAGGTTCCTGAAGGAACTCATGAATTATTCGCACAGTACATGCTTCCACTCTCCGAGTATTACCGTGGAGACTATCTTCGTTTCATAGAAATAGAGACAGACGAAGAAACGGCACCGGCTACGTGGGTGTCGTTTGCTACGTCGCATCACGCCTGGATCTTTTTGTATGAACGTCCTCGAGACATGAACGAAATTGCACACTTCAAAGTGCTTCACGAAGTGGGCCACACCGATCCAGCTTCGACAACGATAAGTTACGTTGCAAGAGGCAACTTTACTCTGCTGTTTGCATCCCTGCCTGTCCTGGCCATCATGCTTAAGTGGGAGCCGGCTACGGTGCTTATTTTCGGAATTTATTTGTTGGTCTTCTTCTCGCTAACGAATTTCACATTGAAGCAGTTTGACAAGCATGCCAGATTCAAGGACGAAGTATTCGCCGACTATTTCGCATTTACGAGATGTCCCACCCGCTGGTTTCAGGACTTGTCGGCCAAGGACATCGACGATTGGGTAAACATGATCTCAGGCAGTGGATCCTCTGAGAACAGACACACCTATATAAGTTCCGAATATGACGCGCCTTTGACTGAGGAGCAGGTCAATTGGCGACGGCTTGTCTTACGCGATCAGATCAGCCGCATACAAAAGCGTGGAAGCACTAAGTCTGAGGAGCACATTCCCTCGGCCTCGTTTCGGCGGACGAACCGTCTGATTTTCTATCAGCAAATGTTGTTGATTATTGTTTCAGTGGTCTTGGGATTACAGCACGCTCCATTAACAACATCGCGATTTGTGGCACTGGTTGTCGCAATGTTTTTACTGACGATCGTAGGTCTAGCCATGATCGTGATGATTCGTGGGCTGGACCTTCATTGGGACCTGAACGTCAAGGCAAAACGAGTCTCAGAGATGCCGGTCAAAGATCAAAAGGACATCGAGACACTTGAGAATTGGCAGCGACGGATACGAAAGCTCATCGAATGGCGAGGGGAACGGAGCGGACCGAAACATCGACGATGACCTTCTCGCCAAGAGCACGACCGGAAGACTCTTTTCGTCGAAAGAGGTGGCGCCTTGCGTCGATCCACAAACACTTCAGGCGTGCATCTTTTATAAAAAAGAAATCAACCTTCAGATCTCTCGCTTCGAATACATCCCGCGTACCTATTCAATCGTCGTTGTAATGAACGATGGGAACCGTTTTGATTTGGGCGCCAATAGCTGGCCGAATACTTTGAGAACCCCATAATGAAAATGGGTTCCTTACCTATTGCCTCACGTAAAAAAGTACTCGAAATGAGATTCGTTGCCTCAAATAAAAAAGTACTCGAAATGGTTTGCGAAATGTGAGGGGGTCTTGCCCGCACTGTTGGGCTTCGTGATA
>Ga0097621_100000957_pt1 | contig 20258 bp, 16 predicted proteins | sample KBSMisM72_FD_73165 | JGI IMG/M metagenome (GOLD analysis project Ga0097621, IMG submission 73165) | Miscanthus rhizosphere microbial communities from Kellogg Biological Station, Michigan, USA - KBS Miscanthus M7-2 (version 2) (version 2) | ecosystem: Host-associated > Plants > Roots >... | reverse complement strand
CTTCTTGTCGAACTTGTCCGCGAGCACCTGCTCGTTGGCCAGCGCCTCCTCCTTGCGCCGCAGATAGGTAGTGTAGTTACCGGGCCATGAGGTCAGCTTGCCGCGATCGAGCTCGATGATCCGTGTCGCCAGCCGCTGGAGGAACGCGCGGTCGTGGGTGACGAACATGACCGCGCCTTCGTACTCGGCGAGAAAGCTCTCGAGCCATTGAATCGCTTCGATGTCCAGGTGATTGGTCGGCTCGTCGAGGAGCAGGAGATCGGGCTGGCCGACCAACGCGCGCGCCAGCAGCACCCGCCGGCGCCACCCGCCCGAGAGCGTGTCGACGATCGCGTCCGCCGGCAGCTCGAGCCGAGACAGGATCAGCTCGACATGATGCTCACGAAGCCACGCTTCGTCTTCCTCCAGGTGGTGGGTGTGACCTTCGGCGACGACGTCGAACACCGAGCGGTGCGCGGACAGCGGCACGTCCTGTTCGAGACGGGCGACGCGCAGCGACGGCTGACGCCACACGGTCCCGGTGTCGGGAGCGATCTCGCCGCTGAGAATCTTGAGCAGCGTCGACTTGCCGGTGCCGTTGCGGCCGATCACCGACACGCGCTCGCGCGCGTCGATCTGCATCGCCACCTCGTCGAGCAGCGGCAGATGGCCGTAAGCGATCGACACGCGGTCCAACGTCACCAGAGGCATCCCCCCAACGTACCTCATTTCGGCTACCATCGCATGGAGCTCAGGAGCCCAGCATGCGACGCGTTCCGCTCGTCATCGTTCCGTTGTTGTTCGCCGCCACGCTCGTGGCGCAGCCGCGCCTGACCCTCGACCATCCGGCGATGGCGCGACGGCTGGTGCAGCAGCTCGCGCTGAAGCCGGGCGAGCGCGTGATCTCGATTGCGCATCCCGGCGTGTTCGAGGATTTGCTGCCCTACATCCGCTATGAGGTGATGCGCGCCGGCGGCGTCGATCTCGGCGTCGTCGACGTGCTGCGGGAGCCGGTGCCGGAGTCGTTCGACGCGGCGGTGCTGGCGAAGGGCGCGCGTGAGGCGCGCGCGCATTACAAGGCGATGTTCCGGGACGTGGACGCGGCGATCATGATGCCGGGTGCAAACACGTCGCACCCCGCATACCTGGCGATGCAGGACTGGTTGAAAGACGACCTCACGGAACGCCGCGGCCGGCGGACGATTCATTTCCACTGGATCGAAAACGGGAGCGCCTATCCCATCGCCGGCCAGCCGCTGCCGTCGCGCGCCGAGATGGACGCGAACTACCAGCGCGCGCTGCTGCAGACCGACTACCGGGCGCTCGGGGACATCGAGCGCCGCTTCGCGGCCGCCTTGAAGGCCGGCGACGTCCATATCACCTCGCCCGGCGGCACCGACCTGCGCTTCCGGACCGGCGATCGCCCCGCCAATATCCAGGACGGCGACGCCTCGGCGGCGCATACCGCGCAAGGCACGGTGCTCGTCGATCACGAGATCGAACTGCCCGCCGGCGTCGTTCGGGTCGCGCCGCTCGAAGACACCGTGGAAGGCGTCCTCGTCTTTCCCTCGTCGCAGTGGGACCGCAGGCCGGTCGAGGGTTTGCGGCTGCGCTTCTCGAAAGGTCGCGTCGTCGAGATCACCGCGACGAGCGGCAAGGACGCGGTTGAGGCCGAGATGCGAGCCGCGGGTGAAGCGGGCCGCGCCTTCCGGGAGATCGGCCTGGGATTCAACCCGCTGCTGGCCGTGCCCGAACGCACGCCGTGGATTCCATATTATGGGTACGGCGCCGGCGTCGTCCGGCTTTCGCTCGGCGACAACACGGAGCTGGGCGGACGCGTCGCCGCGGCGCCCGGACAACCGGCCTACGTCCGCTGGAATTTCTTCACCGACCTCACCGTGACCGTCGGCAACACGATCTGGGTCCGAAACGGAAAACTACAATGACCGACGATAAACCGTTGAAGTCATCCCTCGAGATCGCGATGGAGCGCATGGCCCGGAAGGACGCGGAGGCCGGCATCACGTCGACGCCGCTGACCGACGCGCAAAAGGCCGCCATCGCCGAGACGCGCAATTTCTATGAGGCCAAGCTGGCCGAGCTGGAAGTGCTGCATCAGTCGAAGATCAACGGGACGTTCGACCCGGCCGAGCGTGACACGCTCGATCAGCAGTACCGCCGCGAGCGCGATCATCTCACCGGCGAGCGGGACCTCAAGATCGCCCGGCAGCGCGCATAAGGAAACCCTGGGCCTAGCGCCCGCCCGGTGCCAGGCGTAGGATTCATCTGTGGGTCGAAGATCCGTGATCGCCGGAGCCCTGGTGCTGTGCGTCGCGGCAGCCGCCCTGGCGCAGCGGCGTTTCGGCGACGGCTTCGGAGGATTCGACGAGTACGCCCGCATCCCGCCCGTCCATAACGTCCCGTATGACGGTCAATTCACCTTCGTCCGCGTGAAGTACGACACCGCGCCTGGTGGCTACTGGGCCGGAGGACGGCCATCCTGGATCCATGGTTATCCGCTCGCGGAAGAGAACCTGATGCGGATCATGGACGATCTGAGTTTCTTCAACGCGCGCACCGACGAGGTGAACGTCATCTCGCTGGAAGATCCGGAGCTGTTCAAGTACCCGCTCGCGTACATCATCGAAGTCGGCTGGTGGACGCTGAGCGACGCGGGCGCCGCCGCGCTGCGCACCTACATCAAGAAGGGCGGCTTCGTCATCGTCGACGACTTCAAGACGATCGGCTGGCGGGGCAACGGGACGGGCGGCTGGGAGCCGTTCGAACGGAACATGAACCGCGTCTTCCCCGGCGTGAAGTTCTTCGACATGGACATGTCGCACCCGATTTTTCACGCGTTTTTCGAGATCGAGACCCTGGAGAATTTTCCGCAGGCCTACAACGCCGGCCGTCCGATCTTCAAAGGCGTCTACGAGGACAACGATCCGCAAAAGCGGCTCGTGATGATCGTCAACTACAACACCGACATCTCCCAGTTCTGGGAATGGTCCGGCCGCGGACTGCGGCCGGTGGACGACACCAACGAGGCGTACAAGCTCGGTGTGAACTATCTCTTCTACGGCATGACGCACTGACGTCATGCACCCGCACTACTTCTGAGACGCAGCCGGCGGCGGACGACGATGGTGCGTGGCTTGTTCGTACGCGTACGCGAGCGCGAGAACCCGGCGATCCGCCCAGAGGCGGCCGAGAAACGAAACACCGAACGGATACCTGTCGCCGAGGAATCCCGCGGGCACCGTCACCTGCGGCAAGCCGGTCATCGCGCTCTCCTGACAGGTGCCCGGCTCTTCACCGTATCGCTCCAGGCCCCCTTCGTGCGTGTTCGGCCGCGCCAGGTTCGCCGGATACAGCAGCGCGTCGAGCCGCTGCTGCTCCATCGGATCGACGAAGAGGGCGCGGAACGCGTCGCGCGTCGCATAGAACGCCGTCGTGGCGGCGCGCAGCTCGCCGCCGGTTGGGACCGGCTGCAGGGCGTCGCGCAGCCGTCTGGCACTCACGGGGGCCAGCTTGCCCGATGCGAGCAGGCTTTCAATCGTCAGCACCGGCTCGCCGGCCGCCGCACCCCGGGTCAGGTAAGACGTCCAGCCGGCCTTCAGCGAGCCGGGAGCGCTGCCGCGCGCCTGCACGTACCGCGCGTCGAGATCCGGAATCGTGACGTCGACAATCGTGGCGCCGGCCGCCTTGAGCTCCTTTACGACGTTCTCCATCGTGGCAGCGGCTTCGCGCTCGCCGGTCACGCCGACGAACAGCTGGCGGATCACGCCGATGCGCGCACCTTTGAGCGCATTCCGATCGAGCGCGTCGGCAAATGAGCCGCCGGCGTGTTGCGCGGACTCGGCGGTCGCCTCATCCTCGGCATCAGGGCCGGTCACCTGATCGAGCACCAGCGCAAGCTCGCGGATCGATTTCGCGATCGGCCCGACCGCGTCCTGATAGGTATTGAGCGGCATCACGCCGGCGCGGCTCGTCAGGCCGCGCGTGGTGCGGATGGTGGCCAGCGAGGCGAACGACGCCGGGTTCGACAGCGAGTTGCACGTGTCCGTGCCGAAGCCGAGCGTGGCGAGGCTGCTGGCGACGGCGGTCGCGGTTCCGCCGCTCGACCCGGACGTACTCAACGTGGGATCGAAGGCGTTGCCGATCGTCCCGCCGACCGTGCTGATGCCGAAGTCGCCGAACGGAAACTCGTCGAGGTTGGCCTTGCCGAGCATCACCGCGCCTGCGCGCCGCATGCCCGCGGCCACGCGCGAGTCGAGCCTGGGTCGATGATCCTGCAGCGCCCTCGACCCTCCCGTCGTCGGCAGGCCGAGCACGTCGATGTTGTCCTTGAAGATCACCGGGATGCCGTGCAGCGGTCCGCGTCCGCCGCTGGACGCGCGCTCCGCGTCGAGGGCGCGCGCCTCCGCGATCGCCGCCGGGTTGAGCGCGAGCATCGCCCGCAGCGTCGGACCGTGGCGATCCAGCTGCGAGAGGCGCGCGAGGTACTCTCGGACCACGTCTTCCGACGTCGTGTCCCCGCGCGTCAGCGCGTCCTCGATCTGCGTGACGGTTTTCTCGACCGCCGTGAACGGCGTGGCCGCCGGCGGCGCCGCGCCCGCCAGGCGCCAGTTGACGATCTGCGACCGCTGCAGCGGCGTCAACCCGCGGAGGTCCGGCGCCGCGACGAGACGACGGGCCACGTCGGTCACGCGGGCGATCTCGGATCCGGCTTCAGGGATTTTCGGATCGGCCCCGGCGTACGGCGCCGAGTACTTCGGCGTCACCAGTGCATCACGCAGCGGGATCGGAAAGCCGCCACGCGGATCGTAGACTTCACTGAGGCCCTTGATTACGAACGTCATCAGCGAGACCGTTTGCCCCGGCTGGAGGGTCAGCGTGAAGACGTAGCCGATATGCGCGGGATCGTAGCCGGGCCACCGGCTGGTGAACGGGTCGCCGTACATGTCGCCGACGGCGGTCAGCAATCCGGCGGCGTGTGAGCCGAGCACGTGCGCGGACGGGCCATGCCCGGATGGCCCGCGTGCGGGATCGGCCACGTGCTTGGCGTTCTGCATGACCGTGACGAACGTGTCGTCCAGATCGATCGCGCGATTGCCGTTCGACGAAGCCGCCACGGCTACCGGTCCGCCGTCTTCGAACGCGCCCGCCGCTCCACCCCACGCGACATCGAGCACGCGGTTGTCCGCGGCCGTGTTCGTATAGCTGTCGACGTAGCGCAGGTAGTTCGCCTCCTTGGGCGCGAAGAGGCCACGAGAAACGAGAACGCCGCCGTGGAGCACCGGCGTGATCGCATCGAGGCGCTCGCTGCCGTCGTGCGCGAGGCCAAAGCCCGTGAGGTACGACGCCGGAACCAGGGAGGCGCCTCCGGCGGCGCGCACGCGGAGCTTGAGATAGCCGAAGCCGTTGAACGGGTTCGCGCGGCCGCCCGTCGCGATGCCGCCGCTGTCCTGCGACCAGGGCGAGGTGTCCTGGATGTCCCAGAACTGCCCGTCGGCCGACGCCAGGCGCGTGACGGCCGCGGTGCGCCACGTCAGCAGCGCGACGATCGCCGCGGCGCAGAGCACGGTCGGCGCGATCCGGACGGCGCGCACGCTCACGGCGCCTCCGTGTACGCGGTTCGGGCGATGCTGCCGACCCGGCCCGGGGCCGCCCAGTCCGGATACTTCGCCTGGAACTCGCTTTGCACAGTCGACGCGGTCTCGTCGGCAGACTTGCCCTGACGTTTCAGTTCGACAGCGCGCGCCTGAATCGCCGTCATCATCGTTCGCTGGTCCGCAATCAGCGATGCATCGCCGACGCGGCCGTGACTCGGCACGACTTTCACCGGGTGGAGCGGCTCCAGTTGATCGAAGTCGGCCAACCAGGCTTTGACGCTCGAGTAGGGGCTCGCAAACGCGACGAACGTCCGGTTCATCACGACGTCACCGGCGAAGAGGATCCGATCCCCTTCGACCCAGATCACCGTGTCCCCGCGGGTGTGCGTCGGTCCGAGCGACAACAGCCGCACCCGGACGCCGCCGAGGTCGAGGGTGTGCTCGCGATCGAAGATGATGTCGGCCTTGCGGAACTCCGCGCCCTCGAGCAGCGCCGCGGTCGTCGCCGAGCGGCCCGAGAAGGTCTTTGCCAGAGCCAGGCCGAACTCGTCGATGTCCTGCTGCTGGGCGCGCGCGCGGATGATTTTCGCGCTCGACGGAAACGCCGACTCGCCGAGGGCGTGCTCGGGATGGAAATGCGTGCTCACGACGTAGAGCTCGGCGTTCGTGCTCACGCTGCCGGTCACTCGCCGAACGGTCTCACCGTTGCGCGGCCCCAGGCCGGTATCGACCACGAGCGTCGCCCTCGTGCCGACGATGATGCCGACGTTCGGGACGAGGCCGACATCGAGGTCGGAGATGACGTGGACGTGCTCCGAGACTTTGGCGATCGCGCTGTCCCGGATCAGCGGATCGGCCGGCGTCGGTTGTGCCGCGGCGAGGGCGGCGGCCATGACCACGCGAAACACAGGGTTCATGCCGCGTATTAAACCACGCGGCCTTCCCGCGTCACACGCTGATCGTCACGACGTTGTTGTCGAACGTGGTCGGGAACTGCCGCAGCGAGGAGGACGCCGGCCCCTGCACCACCGCGCCGCTGGTGCTGAACTCCGACCCATGGCAGGGACACACGTACCGCGAGTTCGCAAAGCCGGTGACGGCGCAGCCTTCGTGCGTGCAGACCGCGGTCACCGTGGTGAACGTGCTCTGCGCCGTGCGCGCGACGAGATAGGTCCCGGTCGACACCGTCACCGTGGCCGCCCCGCCCACGGCGGCCAGCGGCGATGCCGCGTCGACGGCGATGGTGAGCGTGCGGCTGGCGAGCGTACCGGAAACCGACGGCAAGGCCGGCGCCGAGCTTGGCGACGTGCTGCTGCCGCCGCACGCCTGAAAGGCTGCGCCGAGGGTCAAGAGCGAGGCGGCCTGACACGCACGCGCGCAGAACTCGCGGCGGGTCGAGCCCGATGAGCCGTCATGGACTGGAGTCATGGGACGCCGCCGTGCAACGACGATGCCCGGCGGAATGTCCGCAGTTTCCCTGATCTCACGCGCAGGCTGTCCGCTCGGCGGGACAGTTTCTGACGCATGAGGAGACAAGGCCTTAAGTACCGCGCAGGTAGCCGATCCGCCGACGCGGCACTATTGGGGGAGTCATCAGCTCCCTGATCGCCTGAAACACCACCTTGAACTGTCCGTCGTATTTCGTCTCGAGTCTGTCAATCTTCCTCGCCAGTTCGTCGTTCGAATGGGCCACATGGCGAAGCCTGATGAATGCGCGCATGATCTCGATGTTGACGTGCACGGCGCGCGGACTGCGCAGCACGCTCGATAACATGGCAACACCCTGTTCCGTGAACGCATAGGGCCGATACTTCCGATGCCGCCCGCGTCCGCCTTCTAAGGTCACAGACTGTGACCTTAGAGATGCGGCTTCCGTACTATCGAGTTGGAACATGAAATCCGACGGGAAACGCGCGCGGTTGCGCTTCACGGCCTGATTCAGCGACTTGATGTCCACCCGATATAGAGCGGCGAGATCCGCGTCGAGCATGACGCTGTGTCCACGCAGCGTCACGATCGCGCGCTTGACGCGCCCCGATACGACAAGGCTTGCCGCTCGATGTCTTTGGGCCATGTCGAGCCCGCTGCAATCGGAGTGCCTTGGCGCCACTTCCGGCCATTTCAACAAACACCGCGTTGTGTTGACAATTCCTGCGTACGCCGGACGCGTGAGGATGATAATTCCTGCGAGCTTTCAATGAAGAGCCGCAAGGAAAAAGATGACGTCTCGGACGCGGATGCCTTCGCCCGCGCCATGAAGAGCGACCATGTCGTCCCCCTCTCGCGTGATGCGCCTGGACGAGTGCGCGCGATCCCGCCCGCCAGCCTGCCGCCCATCGCGAAGCGGCCGGCCACTCACGATCCGGCCGTCGACGCGGACGTGGAGCCCGGCGCGGACTACGTCGCGCACGGCGTCGACCGAAGGGAAATCAGAAAGCTGAAACGCGGAGAGTACGTGCCGGCTGGCCGCTGCGACCTGCACGGGCTGACCGCAGAGGCTGCTTCGGCCGGCGTGAAACGGTTTCTCGAGAGCTCGTGCCGCAGCGGTCGCCGATGTGTCTGCATCATCCATGGCCGGGGCCTGAGGTCGCCGGATGGATTCTCCGTGCTGAAGCCTCGTGTGCGTGCGCTCCTTCGTTCGCACGCCGCCGTCCTGGCCTTTGCCGACGCCCCACGAGGCGACGGCGGCGCGGGCGCGGTGTACGTTCTCCTGCGCCGGCAGCCGTGAACAGCTAACCTCCTGAGGTCCTCGTGGCGCAACTCTTGCGAGGTGTCGGCCGGAGGCAGCGATGGCTGACACGAAGAAATGCGCCCACCCGTCGTGCAAGTGCTCGGTGACCGGCGACGGGCCGTTCGGCAAGTATTGCAGCGAGCACTGCAAAGAGGCGGCGGACCAGACCGAGCTCATGTGCGACTGCAAACACCCGGGCTGCCGCTAGGCGGCTCTCCGTTTGCAGTGAGTTGGACGGAGGTCACACGTGGGAAAAATCGACGATGCGGCGGACAAGATGAAAGACGCGACGGACCGCGCGGCGGAAGCGGCCAAAGACGCCGCGAAGAACGCGGGCAACAAGATGAACGAAGCGGGCGATCGGATCAAGAACGCCGGCGACAAGATCAAAGACGAAGCGTAGCTCGATCGGCGGGTCCCCGTGGACCCGCCGTAGAATACGGCCGGTGCGACGCTGGCCCGCGGCCGATCCACGCCTGTTGTCGGCCGTCTGGCCCGCGTGCGTCGGTGCCCTGGCGGTCCTCTACGCGAACATCGAGGGCGGCGCCTGGACCCGCCGTTCGGCGATCGCCTGGATGATGGGGTCGTGGGGCGCGCGGTTGACGGTGCAGGCCCTGTACACACGAGCATCCGCGGTGGCCTTCCACCCTCCTTTCCCCACTTCCGTTCTGACTTCGTACTTCAGACTTCTGACTTCCTCTCTCTTCTTCTCTCTCCCCGCACTGATGGCGTCGCGCAATCCTGAGTCCTCGCTGTCCTACCTCGAGATCGCCGCCAGCCTGCTCTGGGCGATCGCGTTCGGCGCCGAAACGACGGCCGATCGGCAGCTCCTCCGGTTCACGTCGAATCCCGGCAACGCCGGGCTCAGCTGCAGGTCAGGGATCTGGCGTGTCCTGCCGCAGGCGCATACGGTCTGCGAGGCGGCGATCTGGACCGCCTTTGCCTTGTTTGCTTTTGCATCGCCATGGGGATGGATCGCATTGGCGTGCCCCGCGGCGATCGTGTACTTCCACCTCGGACTGCGACAAACGACCGCCGTTCGTTAGGCGTCGACTGGCACGTGTCATGCTCTTCTAGCTCGTGTGGACACGAACTTAGTGCCGCGCGCGAGCGGCCCGGAGCCGGCCGGACGCCGTTCCGTAGCAAAACGCCCATGGTTCTGGGCGCTCATGACCCTCGTCGGCCTGGTCATCGTCTTCGCAGCGATGTTCACGGCTGCCGTACCCCTGTCATCGGATACCTTGCGCCATCGGATGGTGGCGTATCTCTCGGATAAGCTCGACAGTGAAGTCGAACTCGGAGATCTGCATCTGCGGGCGTTCCCGCGCCTGCGTGTCGAAGGCGCCGACCTGCGCATTCGCCGGCGCGGCATGACGGACTATCCGCCCCTGATCTCGATCAAGACGTTTCACGTGGAGGCCAGCATCATGGGCCTCTACCGCAAGCACGTCGACCACGTGCGCCTCGACGGCCTCGACATCAACATCCCGCCGAGCCAGGCGAGGGACCAGCAGCGAGCGCGTGAAGGCCAGAAGCCAGTGGCGACGGCGGGCCCGGATCCAGAGCCGACGGCGGAGGAGCAGCGCCGCGACCCGCTGAAGAACGGCGGCGTCGTCATCGATCGCATGGACACGAACGATGCGCGTCTGATCATCCTGCCGTTCGAAAAAGACAAGCAGCCGAAGATCTGGGCGATTCACAACCTCCACATGCGGGACCTGGGATCGCTGGAGCCGTGGCCGTTCAAGGCGACGCTCACCAACGGCGTCCCTCCAGGGGAGATCGCCGTCGACGGCAAGTTCGGTCCCTGGCACCGCGACGAGCCGGGCGACACGCCGCTCGGGGGCGCGTTCATGTTCGCGAAGGCCGATCTCAGCGTCTTCAAGGGGATCGCCGGCACGCTGTCGTCGCACGGCTACTTTGCCGGCACGCTCGCGGAGCTTCTGGCGAACGGCGAGACCTACACGCCCGATTTTACGATCGCGGTCGGCGGTCATCCATTTCCGCTCTACGTGAAGTACCAGGCCTTGATCGACGGCACCAACGGCGACACGCGGCTGAACGCCATCGACGCCTGGTTCCTCAATTCCTACCTGCACGCAACCGGCGCGGTGCTCGACGCGCCGAAGGACCAGCATGGCCGCACGGTGGCGCTCGACGTCGCGATGGACAAGTCGCGTATCGAAGACATCATGAAGATGGCGGTGAAGTCGGCATCGCCGCCGATGGTCGGCGCGCTCAAGCTGAATACCAAATTCCTGCTCCCGCCCGGTGACAACGACGTCGTCGATCGGCTTCGCCTCGACGGCCAGTTCTGGATCATGAAGGCCCGGTTCACCAACTACGACGTGCAGGGCAAGATCGAAGAGTTGAGCAAGCGGGCCCGCGGCAAAACGGCTGAGCCGGCCAAGGAACGCGTGGCGTCGGATTTTCAGGGCCGCTTCAAGCTCGGAAGCGCGCGCCTGTTGCTGCCCGACGTGTCGTTCGACGTCCCCGGCGCCAGGGTCGAGCTCGCCGGCCACTACGCGTTGAAGGCGGAAACGCTCGACTTCAAGGGGCAGCTCCTGCTCGACGCCAAGATCTCGCAGACGGTGACCGGCTGGAGGTCGCTGCTGCTGAAGGTGGTCGATCCGCTGTTCAAGCAGAAGGACGGTTCGGGCAGCGCCATTCCCATCAAAATCGGCGGATCGCGCAGCGCGCCGGACTTCGGCCTCGACATGCACCGCGTCTTGAGGCGTGGAGACGACTGACGTGACAACAAGTTGCAACACTCAGCCGTTCGGATGTCAGTATGATCGTTTGAACGATGTGGATAGTCCGGATCGCGTTAAGAAGGCCTTATACCTTCGTCGTGCTGGCGTTGCTCATCCTGATGGTGGGCCCCCTCACGATCGCCCGCACGCCGACTGACATCTTCCCCAACATCAACATCCCGGTCGTCACGATCGTCTGGAACTACGGAGGCCTGTCGGCGGACGAAATGTCCAACCGCATCGTCTCCATCTACGAGCGCAACCTGACGACGACGGTGAACGACATCGAGCATGTCGAGTCGCAGTCGCTGCGCGGCATCGCGGTCGTCAAGGTGTTCTTCCAGCCCGGCGCGAACATCGACCTGGCGGTTGCGCAGGTCACCGCCTCGGCGCAGTCGCAGCTGCGCCAGCTGCCGCCCGGCACGCAGCCGCCGTTCATCCTCACCTACAACGCGTCGACCGTCCCGGTGCTGCAGCTCGCGCTGTCCGGCAAGGGGCTGTCGGAGCAACAGCTGTTCGACATCGCGGTGAACTTCCTCCGCACCCAGCTGGCCAGCGTCAACGGCGCCCAGATTCCCTACCCCTACGGCGGCAAGCAGCCGCAGATTCAGGTGGACCTGCTGCCTGAGGCGATGCAGGCCAAGCACCTGACGCCGGCGGACGTGGTCAACGCCATCAGCGTGCAGAACCTGATTCTTCCGGGTGGTACCCAGAAGCTCGGCACCACCGAATACGACGTCGACTTGAACGCCAGCCCGAAGACCATCGAGGAGCTGAACGACCTGCCGATCCGGACGGTCGGCGCCAACACCATCTACATCCACGACGTCGCGCATGTCCGCAACGGCTTCCCGCCGCAGACCAACATCGTCCGCGTCGACGGCTCGCGCGCCGCGCTGCTGACGATTCAGAAGGTGGGCAACGCCTCGACGCTGGACATCATCAACAACGTCAAGACCGCGCTGCCGCGGATCGCGGCCAGCCTGCCGCCGGAGCTCGAGATCAAGCCGCTCGCCGACCAGTCGGTGTTCGTCGAGGCCTCGATCTCGGGCGTGCTGCGCGAAGCGCTGGTGGCCGCCTGCCTCACCGCGCTGATGATTCTCGTCTTCCTCGGCAGCTGGCGCAGCACGGTGATCATCGCGGTATCGATCCCGCTGTCGATTCTCAGCTCGATCATCGTCCTCAGCGCGCTGGGCGAGACGATCAACATCATGACCCTCGGCGGCCTCGCGCTCGCGGTCGGGATGCTGGTGGACGACGCCACCGTGGCGATCGAGAACATCAACTGGCACCTGGAGCAGGGCAAGGATCTGGAGCCGGCGATTCTCGAGGGCTCCGATCAGATCGCGATTCCGGCGTTCGTCTCGACGATCTGCATCTGCATCGTTTTCGTGCCGATGTTCTTCCTCACCGGCGTCGCGCGCTACCTGTTCGTGCCGATGGCGGAAGCGGTCGTCTTCGCCATGCTCGCCTCCTACGTCCTCTCCCGGACGCTGGTCCCGACCATGGCGATGTACCTGCTGCACGCGCACGAGGCGCACGGTGTCGGCGCGCCGTCCCGCAATCCGTTCGTGATCGTCCAGCGCGCGATCGACCGCGGCTTCGTGCGAATGCGCGACGGCTACCGCGGGCTCCTCGAGCGGTGTGTCGACAGCCGCCGGCTTTTCATCGCCGTGTTCCTGGGCGCGTGCGTGGCGTCGCTCTTCCTCGCCCGATGGGTCGGAGAGGACTTCTTCCCGGCGGTCGACGGCGGCCAGTTCAAGCTGCACCTGCGCGCGTCGAGCGGCACCCGCATCGAGGAAACCGCGATTCTCGCCGACCACGTGGAGGACGCTTTGCGCGAGATCATTCCGGCGACTGAGCTCGCCGGCGTGATCGACAACATCGGCCTGCCCTACTCCGGCCTGAACCTGTCCTACAGCACGTCGGCGCCGATCGGACCAGGCGACGCCGACATCATGGTGTCGCTCGGCAAGGGACACCGGCCGACCGCGGAATACATCCACGATCTGCGGATGTCGCTGCCGAAGCGCTTTCCCGGCGTCACCTTCTCGTTCGTGCCGGCCGACATCGTCACGCAGATCCTCAACTTCGGCCTGCCCGCGCCGATCGACATCCAGGTCGTCGGCCGCGACATCCAGGCGAACCGGGCGTTCGCCGGGCGGCTGGTGTCCAGACTGGCGCGGGTCCCGGGCATCGCCGACCTGCGCGTCCAGCAGGAGTTCAACCAGCCGCGGCTTCACCTCGACGTCGATCGCACGCGCGCCGCCCAGCTCGGCCTGACGCAGCGCGACGTCGCGACCAACCTGCTGATCTCGCTCTCCGGCAGCAGCCAGACCACGCCGACCTGGTGGCTGAACCCGACTACCGGGGTCAGCTACGCCGTCGCCACGCAGACACCGCAGTATCGTGTCGCGTCGCTGCAGGATCTGGGGAACATCCCGATGACCGGGGCCGCGCGCGGCCAGACGCTGCAGGGGCTGGCGACCGTCACGCGCGACGTCGGCACCCAGGTCGCTTCGCACTACAACGTCTCGCCGGTGATCGACATCTACGGCGCGGCGCAGGGCCGCGACCTCGGCAGCGTCTCGCGCGACATCAATCCGATTCTCGAAGCCGCGAAGAAGGAGCTCCCGCGCGGGTCGCAGATCATCGTCCGCGGCCAGATCGACACGATGACGACGTCGTTCGTCGGCCTGCTGGGCGGGCTGGCGCTGGCGATCGTGCTGGTGTACCTGCTGGTCGTCGTCAACTTCCAGTCGTGGCTGGATCCGTTCATCATCATCTCGGCGCTGCCGGCGGCGCTGGCGGGAATCGTCTGGTTCCTCTTCCTGTCGCATACGACCTTCAGCGTCCCGTCGCTGACCGGCGCGATCATGTGCATGGGCGTCGCGACCGCCAACAGCATCCTCGTCGTCAGCTTCGCCAAAGAGCAGCTCACTGGCGGGATGGATGCGGCGCGCGCCGCGGTCGAAGCAGGCTTCACCCGCTTCCGCCCCGTCCTGATGACGGCGCTGGCGATGATCATCGGGATGGTGCCGATGGCGTTCGGCCTTGGCGAAGGCGGCGAGCAGAATGCGCCGCTCGGCCGGGCGGTGATCGGCGGCCTGACGCTCGCGACGGTGGCGACGCTGTTCTTCGTCCCGTCGGTGTTTGCCTGGCTGCATGGCAGAAAGACGGCTCCACAAGGACCCGTGTTACAGGAAGCGAATGTCGAACCGTAGATCGTTTGGTCCGTTGATTGGCGGCGTGCTGTTGCTCGCGGTGGGGCTGGGGCTGGCGTTCTGGGGCATCTCCACGCGCGCCAAGTCGCTCGACCTGGTGACGAAGGAAACGCGCGAGCTGGCGGTGCCGACGGTCTCGGTGATTACGCCGGAGCGTGGTGCACCGCAGCAGGAGATCGTCCTGCCGGGGACGATGCAGGCGTTCGCCGACGCGGGAATCTACGCGCGGGTGCCGGGCTACCTGCACAAGTGGTACGCCGACCTCGGTGCGCGGGTCAAATCTGGCCAGGTGCTGGCCGATATCGACACGCCGGAGATCGATCAGCAGCTCGCCCAGGCGCGCGCCGACCTGGCCACCGCCGAAGCCAACACCCGGCTGGCGCAGCTGACCGCCGAGCGGTATCGCGAGCTGATCAAGACCGATTCGGTGTCGAAACAGGATCTCGACAACGCGAACGGCAGCCTCGAAGCGAAAGCGACGGCGGTCACGTCCGCAAGCGCGAACGTCCGGCGGCTCGAGCAGCTCAAGGCGTTCGGCAAGATCACGGCGCCGTTCGACGGCGTGGTGACGGCGCGAAACACCGACGTCGGCGCGCTGATCGATTCCGGCAGCAACGCGAAAGAGCTGTTCCACGTGGCCGCCGTGCACCGCCTGCGGGTGTTCGTGAACGTGCCGCAGATCTACTCGCGCGCGGCGCTGCCGGGGATGAAAGCCGACCTGACGCTGGCCGAGTTCCCGGGGCGGACGTTCACCGGCACCCTGGCGCGGACGGCGCAGTCGATCGACGTGTCGTCGCGGACGCTGCTCAGCGAGATCGACGTCGAGAACCCGAAGGGCGAGCTGCTGCCGGGATCCTACGCCGAAGTGCACCTGAACCTGCCGAGCGCGCAATCGACCTACAAGCTGCCGATCAACGCGATCATCTTCAGGACCGAAGGCGTGCGAATCGCGGTCGTCGGCGCCGACGGGAAGGTCGCGTTGCAGCCGGTCACGCTCGGGCGCGACTACGGCAACAGCCTCGAGGTCGTCTCCGGCATCACGGGCAACGAGCGGATCATCGTCAACGCCCCCGACTCGATCGAGTCGGGCGAGGCCGTCAGAATCGCCGAGGTCAAGAGCCAGTGACGACCGCGCCCCGGGCAGGCCTAAAGGCCTGCACTACGGACGGCGCGTTCGGGCGCATCCTGACGAAAGTAGTGCAGGCCTTTAGGCCTGCCGTGGGATCAGCCTTTAGGCCTGCCGTGGGATCAACCTTCACGCCTGCCGTCGTGGTCGCCCTTGTCGCCGTGTCCGCCTGCGCCCCGAAGACGAAGTACGTCACCCCAACCGTTGACGTCGCGCCGGCTTTCCGGGAAAACGCCGACTGGAAAGTCGCGGCGCCGGGCGACGAAGTGCTTCGCGGCACCTGGTGGGAGCTGTTCGGCGATCCGGAGCTGAATGCGCTCGAGCAGCAGATTGACGTCTCGAACCAGACGCTGAAAGCCGCGGCCGCCCGGTTCGCCCAGGCGCGGGCGCTGGTGCGCGGCACGCGCGCCGGCCTGTTCCCCACCGTCGACTTCGTGCCCTCGGCATCGCGCGGCGAGGCATCGGGGAACCGTCCCGCGTCGACATTCCACCAGGCCGCGAACGACTTCGTGCTGCCGGTCGACGTGTCGTACGAGGTGGACGTGTGGGGACGGATCCACAGTGCCGTGAACGCGAGCCGCGCCGAAGCTCAGGCCAGCGCCGCCGATCTGGAAACCGCGCGCCTCAGCCTCCACGCCGAGCTCGCGTCGGACTACTTCACCCTTCGCGGAATCGATCGCGATCGCCAGCTCCTGGAGGCGGCGGTCGAATCGTTCCAGAAGGCGCTCGAGCTGACGCAGAACCGCTCTCAGGGAGGCATCGCGTCGCAAGCCGACGTCGCGCAGGCCGAGACCGTCCTCGAGACCACAAGGGCGCAGGCCGTGGATGTCGCCGTGGCGCGTGCAGCGGTCGAGCATGCGATCGCGGTCCTCGTCGGCAAGCCGGCGTCCGCGTTTTCCATCAGTGTCGCGCCGCTGCGAGCGGCGCCGCCGTCGGTGCCGGCCGGCCTGCCGTCGGAGTTGCTCGAGCGGCGGCCCGACATCGCCGCGGCCGAGCGCCGCGTCGCCGCGGCCAACGCCCAGCTCGGCGTCGCCACCGCCGCTTTCTATCCGCGGCTGCTGCTCTCGGGCAGCGCGGGGTTCGAAAGCAGTCCGCTCGGCAGCCTCCTGAGCGGCACCAGCAGCTTCTGGTCGATCGGACCGGCGCTGCTCGTGAACGTGTTCGACGGAGGACGCCGGCGTGCGGTGTCGGATCAGGCGCGCGCCGCGCAGGATGAGGCGACCGCCGTCTACCGGCAGGCGGTGCTGATCGCCTTCCGCGAAGTCGAGGATCAGCTGGCCGCTTTGCGCATCCTGGAAGAAGAGGCGGGCATCCAGCGGCGGGCCGTCGACGCCGCCGAGCGCTCGCTGATGCAGGCCACCAACCGGTATCGCGGCGGCCTGGCGAGCTACCTCGAGGTGACGGTCGCTCAGAGCGTCGCCCTGAACAACCAGCGGACCGCGGTCGGAATCCTGACCCGGCAGATGAACGCTAGCGTGTTGTTAATGAAGGGTTTAGGGGGTGGATGGCGGCTCGCCACCCTCCCGACGAGTAGCAATCCAGACTCAAGGGAGTAGCAATTTAGAAACTTCTGATCTACACTCACGTATCTTAATGTCGTCTACAGTCATGAAGGGTACGTTAGATGTTGCTCAAGAAGCTCGGCCTCGCGCTCGTTAGTCTCCTTGTCGTCTCCCTTTCAGCGGTTGCCCAGACGCCCGCTGGAACCATCACCGGGCGCGTCGGCGACGCGACCGGGCTTCCGCTGCCTGGCGTCACCGTGACGGTTCAGGGCACAGACATCAGCCGGACGTTCACCAGCGACGCCGAGGGGCGCTACCGCTTCCTCGAGCTCGCGCCCGGCGAGTACAAGCTGACCTCGACGCTTCAGGGCTTCACCACCTACGTGCGCGAGCACGTCGTGGTCGGCGTCGGTCAGACGGTCGACCTGCCGGTGACGCTCGCGATTGGCACGCTGACCGAAACGGTCAACGTCAAGGCGGCGTCGCCCATGGTCGACACCCGGCAGACCGGCACTGCGACCAGCGTCACGATTGATGAGCTGACCAACATCCCGACCTCGCGCGATCCGTTCTCGCTGCTGCGGTCGGTGAATGGCGTCCTCGTCGATCGCGTCAACATCGGCGGCAACGAGACCGGCCAGCAGTCCAACTTCGTCTCCAAGGGCACGCGCCCGCAGGACGCGGTCTGGACGATGGATGGCGTCGCGATCACCGACATGACGCTCACCGGCTCGTCGCCGACCTACTTCAACTGGGACAATTTCGAGGCGGTCCACGTCGCGACGGCCGGCCAGGCGATCACCCAGCAGACCGGCGGACCGGGGCTCGACTTCATCGTCAAGCGCGGCACCAACCTGTTCCACGGCAGCGCCCACTCGTATTTCGACAACGACGCGACCGAGGCCTCGAACGTGCCGGCGGAGCTGGCGGCGACCGGCGTCACGCCGGCGACGGCGGATCACACCGACCGGATCTCCGACTACGGCGTGGAGCTCGGCGGACCGCTCGTCCGCGACAAGGCCTGGTTCTACGGCTCCTACTCGGCGCAGGACGTGCGCCTCGTGCGGCGCAGCGGCAACCTGGTCGACCGGACGCAGCTGAACAACCCGAACCTGAAGCTGAACTGGCAGGCGACGCCCAAGGACATGGTCAGCTTCCTGTATTTCGACGGCTTCAAGATCAAGGACAACCGGAGCCCCGGGACCGCGGGCATCACCTTCGACGCGCCGACCGCGACGTTCCATCAGGACAACGCCTACACCGACTTCCCGCTGCACGGGCTCTTCAAGCTCGCGGACGACCGCATCGTCAGCCCGAACATGTTCCTCACCGCCAAGTACGCGTACTACAACACCGGCTTCCTCCTGACGCCGGAAGGCGGCATGGGGCTGTCGTCGGGGCGCGATCTGATCGCGGCGCGATCCTACGGTTCGACGGTCCAGAGCTCGAACATCCGGCCGCAGATGAGCGTGAACCTGGACGCGAACTCGTTCCTGACGCGCTTCGGCGCGTCGCACGACGTGAAGTACGGCTTCGGCTGGCGCCGTGTGAATGCGACGACCGCGACGCTGTGGCCGGGCAACGGGATCCTCTCGGTGGTGCAGAACGCGAGCACCTCGATCGCCCAGGTCTTCCGTGAAGGCAGCGGCACCAACCGGACGCAGTACGTGGACGCCTACATCGGCGACACGATCTCGAAGGGGCGCGCGACCATCGACCTCGGCGTCCGCTACGACCATCAGGGCGGCCGCGCGCTGCCGAGCGCCACGGCGGCCAACCCGGCGTTCCCGACGCTCGTGCCGGGGCTGATCTTCGCCGGCTACGACGCGCCGTTCACCTGGAACAACGTCTCGCCGCGCGCCGGGCTCACCTACGCGCTCGATGAATCGCGCAAGACCGTGGCGCGCGCGAGCTACGCGCGGTTCGCCGGCCAGCTCGACTCGGCCAGCGTCGGCTACATGAACCCGACCTCGTCCGCCGGTGTTGCCGTCTATCGCTGGCTCGATCTGAACAGCGACCACCTGGCGTCGGCGGACGAAGTGCAGCTCAATCAGTTCCTCGGCACCGCCAACGGTTTCAACGCCGCCAACCCGACGGCGGTCACGTCGGCGAACCGCATCAACCCTGACCTCACGGCGCCGGTCACGCAGACCTTCGTCGCCGGCCTGGATCGCGAACTGCGGGCGAACCTCTCGGTGTCGGTGAACTACACCTACACGCGCACGACCGACCTGCTCGGCAACGCCTCGTTCTCGGTAACGCCGCGCGTGGGCGTGACGTTGGCCGACTACACGCCCGGCCCGACGCTGACCGGCACGCTGCCCAACGGCAGCAGCTACAGCATCCCGACCTTCATCCCCAACCAGGCGAAGGTGACGGCGGGCGGCAGCGGCTTCCTGCTCACCAACTGGGACGGCTACTCCACCGACTACCACGGCCTCGAGTTCAGCGCCGTGAAGCGGATGTCGAACCGCTGGATGGGTCGGGCCGGATTCTCGCTCAATAACGCGCGCGAGCACTACGAGTCGCAGGCGCTGTACGACACCAACGGCAACCCGACCCGCACGATCACCGAGCCGCTGGTCGACGGCGGCCAGTTCGCGCCGCAGAGCACGGGCAACTCGGTGGGGAACGTCTACATCAACGCGCGGTGGCAGTTCAGCGCGAACGGCATGTATCAGGCGCCGTTCGGCATCGACGTCGCCGCCAGCGTGTTCGGACGGCAGGGCTATCCGTTCCCGCTGTTCCGCACGCAGACGCTCGGCGCCGACACCAGTCTTTCCGTCCTGGTCACTCCGACGATCGACACGTTCCGCTACGACAACGTATGGGACACCGATCTGCGGGTGGCCAGGACCTTCAAGATGCGCGCGGTGACCCTGCGCCTCATCGGCGACGTGTTCAACGTGACCAACGCGAACACGGTGCTCATCCGGAACAACAACATCCTCTCGACGGCGTTCAACACCATCGCGCAGAACGTCAGCCCGCGGATCTTCCGCGCGGGCCTCGTCGTAGGATTCTAAATTCCTAATTCTTAATTCTTAATTCTCAATTCTTAATTCCCACGCGCGCCCTGGCTCCGCAGCCAGGCGCGCGCTTTTTTGTACTCCGGGCACGCCTCCGCCACCAGCTTCCAGAACTCCGGCGAGTGATCCATGCGCTTCAGGTGCATGAGCTCGTGGATCAGCACGTAGTCCCGCACGTCCTCCGGCATCGTCACGAGGCGCCAGTTCAAGCAGATGTGGCCGGTGCGCGAACAGGATCCCCAGCGCGAGCGCTGATTCCGGATGCTGATCCGGCTGACGGCCAGGCCGTGACGCGCCGC
>Ga0097621_100000956_pt1 | contig 20258 bp, 19 predicted proteins | sample KBSMisM72_FD_73165 | JGI IMG/M metagenome (GOLD analysis project Ga0097621, IMG submission 73165) | Miscanthus rhizosphere microbial communities from Kellogg Biological Station, Michigan, USA - KBS Miscanthus M7-2 (version 2) (version 2) | ecosystem: Host-associated > Plants > Roots >... | reverse complement strand
CACCAACAGAACAAAGGACGCTAAGGGCCAGAACGCTTGACGCCTTTTCGATCATCACTTCGTAACCGTCTCGGTCGTCTCAGTATTCTCGTTCTTGCTCTTGTCCAGCTTCAACGCGAGCTGAAGGTAGGTCGCCTCATCACGCGGGAATTCGACCGGATAGACGCCGGTGTAGCACGACGTGCAGTACGAGCTCTTCTCGTTCTTGACCGCGCTCAACATCCCTTCGAGGCTCAAGTAGGCAACGCTGTCGGCTTCCAGAAACTCGCGGATCTCTTCCAGCGTGTGGGTCGCCCCAATCAACTCCGACTTGCGCGGCGTGTCGACGCCGTAGAAGCACGGGGAGATGGTCGGCGGGCAGCTGATGCGAACGTGCACTTCTTTTGCTCCCGCGGCACGCACCATCCGGACGATCTTGCGGCTCGTCGTTCCACGCACGATCGAGTCGTCCACGAGAATGACACGCTTGCCGCTGAGGATGCTGCGGACCGGGTTCAGCTTGACCTTCACGCCGAAGTGCCGGATCGACTGCTGGGGCTGAATGAACGTCCGGCCCACATAGTGATTACGAATCAGTCCCATCCGCAGCGGCACGCCGGAGGCCTCGTGGAAGCCCATGGCCGCGCAGACCCCCGAGTCGGGTACCGGCACCACCACGTCGGCCTCGACCGGCTGTTCGCGCGCGAGCACGCGGCCGAGCTCGGTGCGTACCTCGTTCACGCTGCGGCCGAACACGTAGCTGTCGGGCCTCGCGAAGTACACGTGCTCGAAGATGCAATGCGCCAGCGGCGCCGGCGGGAACGGCTTGATCGACTTGAGACCGTCCGCGGAGATGATCAGGATCTCGCCGGGCTGCACGTCGCGCTCGTAGGTGGCGCCGATGAGGTCCATCGCGCAGGTTTCCGAGCAGACCACATACGCGTCGTCGAGGCGGCCGAGCGCGAGCGGGCGGAAGCCGTGCGGATCGCGGACCGCAATCAGCTTGTCCTTGGTCAGCATCACGAGCGAGAACGCGCCCTGGACCTGGGCCACCGACTCGACGATCGCATCCTCGACGCTGCGTGCCTTCGATCGCGCGTAGAGGTGGAGGATCACCTCGGTGTCGCTGTTCGACTGGAAGATCGACCCCTGCTGCACGAGATCGTCTCGCAGCTCGCGCGCGTTCACGATGTTGCCGTTGTGGCAGAGCGCAATCTGGCCGTGGGCGCAGTCGATCAGGATCGGCTGGGCGTTGAGCAGCTTGCTCTCGCCGGCCGTGGAGTAGCGCACGTGGCCGATGGAAATCGGTCCGGCCAGCTTGGACAGCGTCTCGCCGTCGAAAATGTCGGCGACGTAGCCCATCTCGCGCGAGATGCGCACCTGCTGCCGATCCGACGCCGCGATGCCGGCGCTTTCCTGTCCCCGATGCTGCAGCGCATAGAGGCCCAGGTAGGTCATGTTGGCCGCTTCGGGGTGGCCGAAGATGCCGAAGACGCCGCACTCGTCTTTGAATTTATCGAACATGTTGTTCAGGCCACACGTTGAACGAAGTACCGATCAATCGCCGTCGACCACACACGTTCCGCCTCGTCGACCGACTGGTCGACGACGATCCCCCCGGCGACCGCGATCCGCAGCCGGTTTCCGCCGGTCTGGCCGATCACGCGCACCGGCACGTTCGCCGCGGCGGCGTGCCGCAGCACCGCCGTCACTTCTTCGGGCACGACCGACACCACGACGCGCGTCGCCGACTCGCCGAACAGCGCCGCCGCGATGTTGACCGCCGCATCGCGCGACACCTGGACGCCCTCGAGCGACACCTCCGCGCCGATGCCGGCCGTTTCGAACGCGCATTCGGCGACCGTCACAGCCAGGCCCCCGTCGGAGCAGTCGTGCGCCGATCGCATCAACCGTTCGTTGGCCAGCGTCACCAGCAGCGTCTGCAGACGGCGCTCGGCGTCGAGATCCAGTTCCGGCGGTACGCCCTTGACCAGATCGTGCATGACCTTCAGGTACTCGCTGCCGCCCAACTCGCCGAGGCCTTCACCCAGCAGCATGATCGCGTCGCCCGACTCCTGGAACCGCCGGCTGACGACGCGGTCGGCGTGCTCGAGCAGGCCGACGACGCCGATGGTGGGCGTCGGGTAGATCGCCTTGCCGTCGGTCTCGTTATACAGACTGACGTTGCCTCCGGTGATCGGCACGTCCAGCGCACGGCACGCGGCGCCGATCCCCTCGACCGCCCTGGCGAACTGCCACATGATGCCGGGCCGTTCCGGGTTGCCGAAATTGAGGCAGTTGGTCGCCGCCAGCGGACGCGCCCCCGAGCAGGCGACGTTGCGCGCCGCCTCGGCGACGGCCAGCATCGCGCCGCGATACGGATCGAGATAGCCGTACCGGCCGTTGCCGTCCACCGACATCGCCAGCGCGCGATCGGTCCCCTTGATGCGCACGACGCCGGCGCCAAGCCCCGGCATGTTGATGGTGTTGGTGCGCACCATGTGGTCGTACTGCCGGTAGATCCATTTCTTGCTGGCGATGGTCGGCGAGCCGAGCAGCGCGAGCAGCGAGGCGTTCTGGTCGAGCCTTTCAGTCGAGCCCAGCCGATCGAGATCGAGCTGCTGCGCGTCGCGCAAATACTCCGGCTCGCTCATCGGACGCCGGTAGACCGGCGCCTCATCAGTCAACGCTCGATTGGGTATCTCGGCGACGACGACGCCGCGCTCCTTCACCCGCAGCAGGCCATCGTCGGTGACGTGGCCGATGCGCACGGCATGGAGATCCCATTTCTCGAAGATTCGCTCGACCTCGGCTTCGCGTCCCTGCTTGGCGACGAGCAGCATCCGCTCCTGCGATTCCGAGAGCATGATCTCATACGGCGTCATGCCGGTCTCGCGCTGCGGCACCAGCGAGACGTCGATCTCGACCCCCGCCCCGCCGCGCGATCCCATCTCCGTGGTCGAGCACGTCAGGCCGGCGGCGCCCATGTCCTGGATGCCGATGAGCGCGTCGGTCTGCATCACCTCGAGGCACGCCTCGAGCAGCAGCTTTTCCATGAACGGATCGCCGACCTGCACCGCCGGACGCTTCTCCGCTGACTTCTCGTCGAACTCGGCGGAGGCCATCGTCGCGCCGTGGATGCCGTCCCGCCCGGTCTTCGCACCGACGTAGTAGACGGCGTTGCCGACGCCGGAGGCCACGCCCTTGATGATGTCGGAGGCCTTGGCGATGCCGAGGCAGAACACGTTGACGAGCGGGTTCCCGGCGTAGGACGGCTCGAAAACGATTTCGCCGCCGACGGTCGGAATGCCGATGCTGTTGCCGTAGCCGGCGATGCCTGCGACCACACCCTCGAGCAGCCGGCGGGTGCCGGGCGCGTCGAGATCGCCGAAGCGCAGCGAGTTGAGCAGCGCGATCGGCCGCGCGCCCATGGTGAAGATGTCGCGGATGATGCCGCCGACGCCGGTCGCCGCGCCCTGATAAGGCTCGATGAACGACGGGTGGTTGTGGGACTCGATCTTGAAGACGGCCGCGAGCCCCCCGCCGATGTCTACGGCGCCGGCGTTTTCGCCAGGACCCTGCAGCACCTGCGGGCCTTCGGTGGGGAGGGTCTTGAGGTGCACGCGCGAGCTCTTGTAGCTGCAGTGCTCCGACCACATCACCGAGAAGATCCCGAGCTCCGTGAGGTTCGGCTCGCGTCCCATGAAGGCGACGATCCGTTCGTACTCGTCGGGTTTCAGGCCGTGGCGTTCGAGCACCTTGGGATCGATCATCGCGATCGCTCGCCTGAAAGGCTCGCGCTCCTGCTGTCCGCGAAGCCCGCGCCGGAACCCTGGAGCGCGAGGCTCTCGGCCGAGCGGAAGGTCTTCAGAATCGAGTCGAAGACGACGCGGCCGTCCTCGCCGCCGAGGAGCGCTTCGCACGCCCGCTCCGGGTGCGGCATCATGCCGACGACGTTGCGCGTCTCGTTGCACAGCGCCGCGATGGCGTTGACCGATCCATTGGGATTCCAGGCCTCGTCGACGCGGCCCGCCGCGTCCGTGTAGCGGAGGATCACCTGACGATTGGCCTCGATCTGCTTCAACATCTCCGGCGGCGCGAAGTAATTGCCCTCTCCGTGGCCGATCGGAATCGTCAACACCTGTCCCACGGTGGCGGCGGCCGTGAACGGCGTGTCGGTCTGCTCGACGCGGAGGTGGACGTGCTCGCAGCGGTATTTCAGCCCCTTGTTGCGCAGCATCGCGCCGGGCAGCAGTCCTGCCTCGAGCAGTATCTGGAAGCCGTTGCAGATGCCGAGCACCGGACCGCCGCGTTCGGCAAAGGTCCGCACCGGCGCCATGATGGGTGAAAAGCGCGCCATCGCGCCGGTCCTCAGGTAGTCACCGTGCGCGAAGCCGCCGGGCAGGATCAGCACGTCGGCGCCTTTCAGGTCGGCGTCCTTGTGCCACAGATACTCGGCGTCCTGGCCGAACAGGTCCCTGGCGGCGTGAAGCGCGTCCTCGTCGCAATTGCTGCCGGGAAACACGACGATGCCGAACTTCATGATCAGTCCACCTCGATGCGATAGCTTTCGATCACCGGGTTGGCCAGCACCTTGTCGGCGACGTCGGCGGCCAGCTTCTCCGCCTGGGCGCGCTCGGTGGTCGCGAGATCCAGCTCGAAGTACTTGCCCTGCCTGACGTCGGCGACGTTCTGGTAGCCGAGCGACTGCAGCGCGTCGACAATGGTCCGCCCCTGGGGGTCGAACACCGACGGTTTCAACGTGACGAAGACACGGGCGCGCATGCGTTAAGCCCTCACCGGCTGGAAGACGCGATCGAAGATGTAGTCGACGTGCTTGAGTTGTTCGTCGAGGTCGAAGGCACGCTCGATGTCGGCCGGCGGCAGCGCGCGCGTGACATCGGGATCGTCGAGGAGCAGCTGCTTGAAATCCCGCTGCTCGGCGAACGAGCGCATCGCGTTGCGCTGGACCCACTCGTACGCCTGTTCGCGCGAGACACCTTTCTTGGCGAGCTCGAGCAGCACCGTTCCGGAAAACACGACACCGCGGGACCGGTTCAGGTTCTCGATCATGCGCTCGCTGTTCACGACCATGCCGCGCACGATCTTGGTCAAGCGGCGCAGCATGTGGTCGAGCGCGATACAGCTGTCGGGCAGAATCACACGTTCGACGGACGAATGTGAAATGTCGCGTTCGTGCCACAGCGCGATGTTCTCGAGCGCCGCGTGGGCGTTGCCGCGCAGCAGGCGCGCCAGACCGACGATCTGTTCCGAGCCGATCGGGTTGCGCTTGTGCGGCATCGCCGACGAACCCTTCTGCCCCTTGCCGAACGGCTCCTCGACCTCGCCGATTTCGGTCTTCTGCAATCCGCGAATCTCGAGCGCGAACTTCTCGAGCGACGCGCCGGTGATGGCAATCGCCGTCAGCAGCTCGGCGTGACGGTCGCGCTGGATCACCTGCGAGGCGACCAGCGCCGGCTCGAGCCCGAGGCGGCGGCACACGTCCTCTTCGATTTGCGGCGGCAGGTGGCCGAAGGTGCCGACGGCACCCGACAGCTTGCCCACGCTGACCACCGTCCGGGCCCGGCGCACGCGTTCGATGTCGCGGCCGACTTCGGCGTACCAGAGCGCCAGCTTCAACCCGAACGTCATCGGCTCGGCATGGACGCCGTGGGTGCGGCCGATCATCGGCGTCCGCCGGTGCTCGAGCGCGCGATCGCGGATCGCCTGAGCCAGGCCGTCGAGATCCTGCAGCAGAACGTCGCACGCCTCGCGCATCTGCAGCGCCTGGGCGGTATCGATCACGTCGGACGAGGTCAGCCCGAAATGCAGCCAGCGCGCCGACGGTCCCACCTTCTCGGCCACGGCGGTCGTGAAGGCGATCACGTCGTGCTGGGTGATCTGCTCGATCTCTTCGATGCGGCTGATGTCGAAGGCGCCGCGTTCGCGAATGTCGCGCGCGGCATCGGACGGGACAATGCCCGCGGCCGCCATGGCTTCGGCGGCGGCGGTCTCTACCAGCAGCCAGGTTTCGTAGCGGCGCTGGTCGCTCCAGATCCGCCCCATGTCAGGGTGTGTATATCTTGGGATCATCGAACGCTGATCCAACGCAAAGGACACCAAGGACACAAGGAGCAATCCGGCGAGCCTTTGTGTCGATTAAAAACGCCTCTAGTCCAAGTCCAGACGTTCGCTCGGAATCTGCAAGCCGTTCACGTTGCCGAGTACCGTCGCCGCCAGCGAGCCGTTGCGAAACAGGTCCGCCGCCACTCTCTGCACGTCTTCCTTCGTCACGCGTTCGATGCCGACGAGCGTTTCATCCAGCCCGAACTGCCGATCGAAGTAGATCTCCTGCCGCGCCAGGTGCGACATGCGGCTGGCGGTGTTCTCGAGGCTCAGCATCAGGCTGCCCTTCAGGTGATCCTTCGACCGCTGCAGCTCCGCATCGGGCACCGGCGCCGCCTTGACGGCACGCAACTCCTCGACGCAGAGGTCAATCACTTCGCCGACCGCTTCATTCGAGCAGCCGGCGTAAATCGTGAACGAGCCGGCGTCGCGATACGCGCTCAGGCCGCTGAAGACCGCGTACGCCAGGCCGCGCTTCTCGCGCACGTTCTGGAACAGCCGCGAGCTCATCGAGCCGCCGAGCAGCGTGTTCAGCACGTAGCTGGCATAGCGGTCATCGTGATTCTGCGCGTAGCTGCCGACCCCGAGGCACACGTGGCTCTGCTCGAGCTCCTTGTTCCGGATCAGAATCTTGCGCGCGACCTGCGGCGTGTCTTCAATCGCCGGCTCACCCGTCGAGGCCAGCGATCCGAATTTCTCCTGTACCAGCTCGCGGACGCGCGCGTGCTCGACGTTGCCGACCGCCGAGACGATCAGGTTCTTCGCCGTGTAGACGCCGCCGAAGTAGTCGCGCAGCAGCGGCGCGTTGAACGACTCGACCGTCTCCTTGGTCCCGAGAATCGGCCGCCCGAGCGGATGGTTCTCCCAGAAGCCCTGCGTGAACAGCTCGTGGACCAGATCGTCGGGCGTGTCCTCGACCATCTTGATCTCTTCGAGGACGACCTTCTTCTCGCGCTCGATGTCGTCGGGCGTGAACGCCGGGTTGCGGACGATGTCCGAGAGGATGTCGATCGCCAGCGGCAGGTGCTCGTCGAGCACCTTGATGTAGTAGCTGGCGTATTCCTTGGCGGTGAACGCGTCGAGCTGGCCGCCGATCGAGTCGATCTGCTGGGCGATGTCTTCCGCGGATCGGGTCGCCGTCCCCTTGAACAGCATGTGCTCGACGAAATGGGCGATGCCGCCTCGCTCAGCCGTTTCGTGCCGCGACCCGCGCGTCAGCCAGACGCCGATGCTGACCGAGCGGACCTGCGTCATCTGCTCGGTGAGAATCCGGAGCCCGTTGTCGAGAACGTCTCTGACGATGGGTGTGTTGGACAAATGAAGCCCGGGAAAGTCTTATGCTACCATCGAAAGTCTGGCAAGCGCTGAGAAACGAAAGAGATAGAGTGACCACCGCTGCGCCACGACCCGACCTCGCCAATCTGGAACGCGCCGTGCTCGAGTCGGCGCTCGAGGCGCGCGGCCACAAACCGTTTCACGCGCGGCAGATCTTCCGCTGGATCTACAAGCACGGCGTCACCGACATCGCGGCGATGACCGACCTGTCGCGCGATCTGCGCGCGACCCTCGCGGACGAGTTCGCGCTCACGACGCCCACGCTGGCTCAGCGGGAGACGTCGGTCGACGGCACCGAGAAGTTCCTGCTTCGCCTGGCCGACGGCGCGCACATCGAATCGGTCTTCATCCCCGACACGCCGGCGATGACCTTCTGCATCTCGACCCAGGTCGGCTGCGCGATGGCGTGTGCCTTCTGCTTGACCGGCAAGATGGGGCTGGTCCGCCACCTGACCGCCGGCGAGATCGCGGGCCAGGTCCGCGTGCTCGCGGGAGCGCTGGGGATGCGCGACAAGAAGTTCAATATCGTCCTCATGGGAATGGGCGAGCCGCTGCACAACTACGACGAGACGATGCGCGCGCTGCGCATCCTCGCGGACGAGCATGGCTTCGACATGTCGGCGCGCCGGATCACTCTCTCGTCCGTCGGCCTGCTGCCGGCGCTCGAGAAGCTCGCGAAGGAGCCGGTGATGCCGAACCTTGCGATCTCCCTCCACGCGCCGACCGACCTTCAGCGCGGCGAGCTGGTGCCGATCAACAAGAAATACGGCGTCGCCGACATCATCGACGCGTGCAAGCGGTTTCCGCTGAACCGCCGCAGCCGGATCACGTTCGAGTACGTCCTGCTCGCCGGCGTCAACGATTCGCCGCAGGACGCGAAGAAGCTGGCGAAACTGGTGGCGGGAGTGAAATCGAAGGTGAACCTGATTCCGCTCAACGCCGCTGCGGGAATCCCGTTCGAGCGGCCGTCGGACGAGGTCGTCGATCGATTTGCGAAGATCGTCGCCGACCACGGCGTCAACGTGTCGGTGCGCAAGAGCCGCGGGCGCGACATCCGCGCCGCTTGCGGCCAGCTGATCGTCGAAGGCCCGAAGAAATCAGCCGCCCAGCAGCTCGCCGTCGTCCTGTGACGTCAGCCTGAGGCGCACCCACTCGTTTCGCGGACGGCCGGGAGGGATCCGCACCTTCTGGTAGTTGCCGGTCACCGCAAGCGTGCCGTCCTCGAGCGTCAGCGCCCGATGCGTCGTTCCCACCTGCGAGTCGCGGAACCGTTCACTCAGCACCCTGCCGATTTCACGAATGCGCCGTCCCCGCTCGCGAACGATCACCCCGTTGACCTTATCCGTCATGGCCGATGCCGCGGTTCCCGGACGATCGGAGTACGGGAAGACGTGGATGTGGGTGAGCGGTGCGCCCTCCAGGTATGACGCCAGCTGCTCGAAGTCATCGTCGCTCTCTCCGGGGAAGCCGACGATGATGTCCGATCCGATCGAGGCGTTGGGGATCCGCGATCGGATGTCGTCCACGAGCGAGGCGTAGTACTCGATCGTGTAAGGCCGGCGCATGGCGGTCAGCACCCGGTTGCTCGCGTGCTGCAGCGGCAGATGAAAGTGCGGCGCAAACCGATCGGACGAGGCCATGAGATCGACCACTTCGCGCGAGCAGTCCATCGGCTCCAGGGAAGAAATGCGAAAAAGGACCTCGCCGCGCTCGGCCGGAACGCCCGCGCGCCACGCATCCAGCGCGCGCAACAAGTCGATGAGCGACGAGCGAGGCTCGAGGTCGCGCCCGTACGAGCCCAGGTGAACACCGGTGAGCGCGATCTCCTTGAATCCGGCCGCGGTCACGCGGTCCACCTCGCGAAGAATCGCGTCGACGCTCACGCTCCGCGGCAGGCCCCTGGTCGCCGGGATGATGCAGTAGGAGCACGGTTCGGCGCAGCCGGTCTGCACCCGAAGGGTGAAGGCGGTCCGCCCGGCCACGCCCGGCTCGATCGTCGCGCCGCACGGGCCATCACCCTCGGAAAAAACCGCGGAGTGCGCAAAGATCGCAGAGAGAGCATTGTTCTCGGCGCTCTCCGCGTTCTTCGCGGTTTTTTCTGGGTGCCGTAGCAGCTGTATCAGCCGTGGCTTGTCGTCGTTCGGCACCACCCGCTCGACGCCGGGGAGCGCCGCCACCTCGTCTGGCCGTCGCGTCGCATAGCAGCCGGTGACGATGATGCGCGCCTCCGGGTTGTCACGGGCAATGCGGCGGATCGTCTGACGCGTGCCCTGATCGGCGGACGCCGTCACCGAGCAGCTGTTCACGACCACGACGTCGGCGTGCTGCGGCGCGACCGCGACGGCGCCGGCCGCGAGCAGCTCTTCTTCGAACCCGAGCGAATCGGCCTGGTTCACGCGGCAGCCGAACGTCACGACCGCATACTTCATATTTCAGACTTGAGGGCTTTCCGGCCGATGTCGTGGCGGTACTGAACGCCGGGGAACCTGATGTGAAGCACGCCGGTGTACGCGCGCGAAATCGCTTCCGCGAAATCGGTTCCGCGGCCGACGACCGTCAGCACGCGCCCACCCGCGGTGACGATCTGATTCCCTCGCCGCGCGGTGCCGGCGTGATACACGGCAACCCCCGGGATCCCCTCGGCCTCGTCGATGCCCTCGATCGCCAGGCCTGCCTCGGACGACTCCGGATAGCCGCGCGACGCGAGCACGACGCCGGCGAACCGGTCCGAGCCGATCCGGACCGACGAAGCGCGGAGCGAACCGGCCGCGCCGGCCACCAGCAGCGGCAGGAGCGGCTCGTCGATGAGCGGCAGCAGCACCTGCGTTTCCGGATCGCCGAGGCGGACGTTGAACTCGATGACGCGAGGACCGTCCTTCGTCAGCATGAGGCCGACAAAGAGAAAGCCTCGAAAGGGATGCCCTTCGGCGGCCATGCCGGCCATCACGGGGTTGACGATCTCGCGCATGACCCGCGCCTCGAGCGCGGCATCCATCAGGGGACTCGGCGCAAACGCGCCCATGCCGCCCGTGTTCGGTCCGCAGTCATCGTCGAACACCCGCTTGTGATCCTGCGCCGTTCCGATCGGGACGGCGCGAGAGCCGTCGCAGATCGCGAAGAACGAGACTTCGGGCCCGCTCAGGCACTCTTCGATCACGAGTCGCTCGCCGGCGGCGCCGAACTTTCGATCCCGCATCGCATCGGTGATCGCGCTCTCCGCGGCGGCCCGATCCTCGGCGATCACCACGCCCTTACCGGCCGCGAGACCGTCGGCCTTCAGCACCACCGGCAGTCCGAACTCATCGCGGCGGACGGAATCGAGCGCGGCGTCGAGCGACTCGCACACGCGGAAGCGCGCGGTCGGGATGCCATGACGCGCCATGAAGGCTTTTGCGAAGGCCTTGCTCGTTTCAAGCCGGGCGGCCGCTGCCACGGGTCCGAACAGCAGGCGGCCGTCGTCGACGAAGCGATCGGCAATGCCCAGGCTCAACGGCAGCTCGGGCCCGACGATGGTGAAGTCGATCTGCTCTCGTTCAGCGAGCGAGCGCGCGGCTTCGGGGTCGGCGAGGTCAATCGGCAGCGTCCGGGCTAGCTGGGCCATACCCGGGTTTCCGGGTGCGGCGACGATCTCGCCGACGTCCCGTTCCGACGCCAGCCTGGCAACCAATGCGTGCTCGCGCGCGCCGCTGCCGAGAACGAGAACTCTCATCGTATGAATGACTTCCGGCGATGGTTGGTGTGGCTCGGCGACGTTAGGTCGATGGGACTATTTCGTTGACCTTGCCGTTTGATTACGCCTAGAATCCGCGTTTACCTGTGATAGCCTAGCATGTTTAGTTGTATCCGACATTTCGTCATCTAGTTATCGCCACCCGAAGGGGGTGTTCGACGCGTGGCTGAAGTCAAAATCCAGGAGGGCGAGTCCATCGAAAGCGCTCTCCGCCGGTTCAAGCGGAAGGTGCAGCAGGAAGACATCATCAAGGATATCAAGAAGCACTCCTTCTACCTGAAACCCGGCGACAAACGAAGGGCCAAGCAGGCGCTCGCCCGGAAGAGGAATCGCAAGAAACTCCGGCGCGAAACGGAATAGACCGACCCCCGACGAGGTAGCGACCGATGGAGTTCCAAGACAGGATTCTTTCGTGCGTGGATTGTGCATCGGAGTTCATCTGGACGGCAGGAGAGCAGCAATTCTTCGCCGACAAGAACTTCAAGAACGAGCCGAAGCGCTGCAAAGCCTGTAAGGGCAAGCGCGCGGCTCGTCCGGCCGGCGGCGGGATGTCCCGCGAGCGGGTCGAAACACAGACCATGTGCTCTGCCTGTGGCAAGGAAACGACGGTGCCTTTCAAGCCGACCCAAGGGCGCCCGGTGTTCTGCAAGGAATGCTTCCAGTCCCGGAAATTCGCCGGGGCCGGCGGCTAGCAGACGCTCCATCGTTCTCGCATCGTCACGATCATCGATCATCCCGCGCGGACGAGCGCGCCTGCCAAGGCGGGCCGCCGTGCGCGCGGGGTGCCGCCATCGCGCCATCGGCGCTTCGGCGAGCCTCGCCGAAGCCCGAGTTACATTGCGTGCGGGCGCAGGCGGGTGTTAAGCTCACATCGCGATTTTATCTGGAGCGTTTCCATGCAGATCGAGGAACGGGCCGTCGGCGACGTGGTAGTGCTCGACCTGAAGGGCAAGATCACTTTGGGCGAAGGCGACGAGTTGCTCAAGGACAAGGTCAACAGCCTCGTCAACCAGGGCCATAAGAAGATCGTGCTGAACCTCGCGGATGTCCCGTACATCGACAGCGCAGGGCTCGGCGAAGTGGTTCGCACCTACACCACCGTCTCGCGCCAGGGGGGCAGCCTCAAGCTGCTGAACCTGACCAAGCGCATCACCGATCTGCTGTCGATCACGAAACTGCTGACCGTGTTCGAGACCTTTGATTCGGAGAACGAGGCGGTCCGGAGTTTCTCGGCATCGGCCAAGGTCTAGTTCGCCTCCCGCGCTAGATGGCGCGCAGCACCTCATCATCCCCTGTGGCGGCCTCCGGTACCAGGCAACATGCGGTACCGGAGAGTTCGCTTGCCTTCAGCGTCCTCCTCTCCCTACGTCCGGCCCAGTGGAGCAAGAACCTGCTGGTCTTCGCGGGCCTGCTCTTCGGACGGCGCCTGTTCGATCCGGCCTCCGTGCTGGACGCGGGATCCGCGTTTGCGGTCTTCTGCGCGCTGTCGGGAGTGGTGTATCTCATCAACGACATCAGCGATCGCGACAGCGATCGGCGGCACCCTCTCAAGGCACAGCGGCCGATCGCCTCCGGCGCGCTGCCGGTGCCGGCTGCCTTTGGCGTGGCGGCGACGCTCGGCGCGGCCGGTCTCGCCGCCGCGTATGCCATCGGACCCGCCTTTGCGGGAGTTGCGGCAGGGTACCTGGTGCTGCAGGTGCTGTACTCGGCGCTGCTGAAACACATCGTCATCATCGACGTGCTGACTATCGCGATCGGCTTCGTGCTGCGCGCGGTCGGCGGCGCAGTGGCGGTGCACGTCGAAATCAGCCGCTGGCTGCTGGTGTGCACCATCCTGCTGGCGCTGTTCATCGCGCTGGCGAAGCGCCGTCACGAGATCGTGCTGCTCTCCAACGGCGCGGCGAGCCACCGGCCGATTCTGGGCGAGTACAGCCCGTACCTGCTCGATCAGATGATCGGCGTCGTCACCGCGTCGACGCTGATTTCGTACATCTTCTACACCATCAGCCCCGAGACGCAGGCGAAGTTCGGCACCGCCTGGCTCGGCTTGACCATTCCCTTTCCCTTGTATGGGATTTTCAGGTACCTGTATCTGGTGCACCAGCGCGAAGGCGGCGGGAGCCCTGCGGATCTGCTCCTCACCGACTGGCCGCTTCTCGCGTGCGTGGCGCTATGGGCGCTCACGGTGGCCGTGATCATTTACCGTCCGGTCTGACTTATGCCCGATTTCAACGTTCGCTCTGACTCGGTGAACGTCGAGCAGATCATGGAGCAGATCCGCGTGCGGATCCGCGAGAAGCGCGGCGTCGACTACACCGAGCAGCAGATCCGCGAGCTCGCGGCGGTGAAGCTGGAGAAGTTCCTCGACCCGCGCGGCGTCCGCTCCGATCTCCTCGATCAGTTCCGCAAGGCGCAGCCGCCCTACGAACCGCCCGAGCTGCCGAATTTCGCGTTCGAGGACGCGACGCTCTTCGAATCGCACCGCGCGCCGATCCGCTGGATGCGCAAGCTGTTGATGCCGCTGCTCAAGCTGCTCTTCAACCCGAACCCGCTGATCCAGGCGCTCCACATCCAGTCGCGCCTGAACGCGATCAACGCGGAGCGCGACGCGAAGCGCGAATCGGCGCGCCGGGCGATGGACCAGCTGTACTACGAGCTGGTGCACAACCTCGTCGTCGAAACGACGCGCACCGGCATCGAAGTCAAGAATCTGAAGATGCGCGTCGAGTCGATCTCCAGCCGGCTCGAGTTCAACGAACGCCGCGCGCGCGCCCTCGAGTCCGCCGTCGTTTACAAGGCTGCGGATCAGGACGAAACACCAGCGCAGCGGCCGGCGCCTCAGGTGCCGCAGCCGCGTCAGCAACAGGCGCCGCAGCCCCGATACACGCCGCCGCAGCAGCCGCCGTCGTACCCCGCGCCGAGCCAGGCTGCGCCGGCAGCGCCCGCTGCGGTTGCGACACCGGTGGCTCCGCAAGGTCAGCCGACTCAGGGAGCAGTACCTGGCCAGGTGCCTGGAGCACCCGGCGAAGGCCCGGGTCAGCGAAGCCGGCGGCGGCGGCGACGCCGCGGACGGCGTGGCGGCGGATCAGCGGCCGCGGTCATGGGCGCCGCGGGATCGGGCGCGTCCGAGGCGCCGGCGGACGGGCAGGAATCGATCGATGCCGTCGATCAGATGGACGCGATGGATCGGATGGACGACGACGGCTCGCCGGAGTCGGAAGAGACGCACGACGCCGCCGTGGAACGGGTTGAAGAGGCCTCGATCGCAGAAGCGGAGGTCCGGCAGGCCGAGTCGGCGGCCGAAGGTTCGCGCGTCGAACAGGCCGAGCCGCCGCGTGTCGAAGCTCCGTCCGAGCCGCGGCCCGTCGAGGCACCTCCCGAACCGGCGCCGGCCGAAGCTCCGCGCGAGACACCGCACGAACCGTCGCAGGAACCGCCGCACGTCGCCGCGCCCCCGGCCGAACCCGCTCCAGCGCCGACGGCGGCGCCGGATCACGGGGATCACGACCCGAAGTGAAGATCGCGGTCGTCGTTCAGCGTTACGGTCAGGCCGTCAACGGCGGCGCCGAGCTGCATGCGCGCTACGTCGCCGAGCATCTCGCGCGTCATGGGCAGGTCGAGGTGCTCACTACCTGCGCGACCGATTACGTCACGTGGCGCAACGAGCTGCTGGCCGGCGTCGAACAGGTCAACGGCGTCGCGGTCCGGCGCTTCAAGGTGAAGCACGAGCGCGATCCGCTGGTGTTCGGCAAGCGATCCGACCGGGTCTTCGAGCAGCTCCACTCACTGGGCGACGAGCTCGACTGGCTCGACGCGGAAGGACCGACGTCCCCGGCGCTCGTCGACTACATCAATACGCACGCTTCCGACTACGACTACTTCCTGTTTTTCAGCTATCGCTACTACCACGCCTACTACGGCGCGCGGGCAGCCGGGGCCCGGGCGATTCTCGTGCCGACCGCGGAGCGCGACGAGACGATCGGCCTGTCGATTTTCCAGCCGCTGTTCCGCAGCGTCCGCGCCATCATGTACAACTCGCCGGAAGAGCGGGCTCTGATCCAGGCGGTCTCCGGCAACGAAACGGTCCCCGGCGTCGTCGTCGGCGTCGGGTCGGACGTGCCGAACAATCCGCAGGCCGGGCGCTTCCGGCAGAAATACAACATCCGCGGACCGTTCGCGGTGTACGTGGGCCGCATCGATCAGAACAAGGGCTGCAAAGAGCTCTTTGAGTTCTTCCAGGGATACCTCCGCGATCCTTCCGGGAAGCTGTCGCTGATTCTGATCGGCAACACGCTGCTGCCGATCCCGGAGCACAAACGGATCCGGCATCTCGGCTTCCTGGACGACACCGACAAGTTCGACGCGATGGCGGCCGCCGAGGCGCTGATCATGCCGTCGTACTACGAGAGCCTGTCGATGGTGGCGCTCGAGGCGTGGGCGCTGGGGCGGCCTGTGCTCGCCAACGGCAAGTGCGACGTGCTCAAGGGGCAGTGTCTGCGCAGCAATGCCGGGCTGTTCTATGAAACGCTCGGCGAGTTCATCGGCACGCTCGAGGCGATCGAACAGAACCGTTGGCTGGCCGGCTCGCTGGGCCGCAACGGCCGCCAGTACTTCCGCGACAACTACGACTGGCCGGTGATCGAGCGGAAGTATCTCGAGATGTTCGAGCGGCTGAAGAAGGACGGCACGCCGCCGGCCGCCGATCCGCTGCCTGGCTGGTTCGATCGCCGCCGTCAGGATCTGCCGGCCGCCCAGGATGTCCTCGCGAAGCTGCCGAAAGGGCCCGTGTGGAGGCGGGGGTGATCCGGATCCATCAGGTGCTCGCCACACTCGGGTACGGCGACGCCATCGGCCACGAAGTCCTCGGCATCCAGCGCGTGCTGCGGGCCGCCGGATACGAGTCGGAGATCTTCGTCGAGACGGCGGATCACCGGCTCGAGCCGCAGACCCGCGACTACCGCGAGCTGGTCGACTTCAGTCATCCGGATAACCTGCTGCTGCATCACTTTTCGCTGGGGTCGAAGGCGTCGCGGACGGCGTACGCGCTGCCGGACCGTATGGCGCTCATCTACCACAACATCACGCCGCCGGAATACTTCGTCGGCGTGCACCGCACGCTCGCGCGCCAGACGTTCCGGGGCCGGCGCGAGCTGCAGGCGTATGCCGACCGGTGTGATCTGGCGATGGGCGACTCCGAGTTCAACCGCCAGGATCTGGAGGCGCTCGGGTTCCCGCGAACCGCGGTGCTGCCGGTGGTCCCCGATTTCTCGCACCTCGATCGCCAGCCGAACTGGTTCGTCGCCCGCGACTTCGACGACGAGTGGACCAACATCGTCTTTGTCGGCCGCGTCATCGCCAACAAGAAGATCGAGGATCTGATCTCCTGGTTTCACGCGTACCACACAATCTTCAACCCGCGGTCCCGCCTCCTGCTGGTGGGCGCGCAGAGCGGATTCGAGCGATATGTGGCATCGCTGCACCAGCTCGTCGGCCGCCTCGGCTCCTCGCACGTCCATTTCATCGGCCACGTGTCGGACGAGGAGCTGGTCGCCTTTTACGAGACCGCGGACCTGTTCCTCTGCGCCAGCGAGCACGAAGGCTTCTGCGTCCCGATCGTCGAGGCGTTCTACAAGCAGGTGCCGGTGCTGGCGTATGCCGCCACCGCGGTGCCCTCGACCATGGACGGCGCGGGCGTGTTGTTCGAGGATCGCGCTCCGATCCACGTGGCGACGCTGATCGACGAGATCATCTCGAACGCGGCCCTCCAGGATCGGATCGTCGACGGCCAGCTCGCTGCGGTCGATCGGCTGCGGTCCAAGGACTTTGCCGGAACGCTCCTGGGGTTCGTCGAACGGATCCTCGCCGGCCCTCGCGCGGCTCCTCCGCATGTCGCGTTCGATTTCTGGGCGCAGTTCGACGCCGCCCAGGAGCTGGAGGAGCTCCGGATGTATCGTCCGGCGATCTATCAGGCGCTGCCGGAGGCGCCCTCGTGATCGTCAACCAGTGGGTGCCGGCGGCGCACAAGGGCGACGCGATCGGCGACAGCGCGCGCCGCGTGCGCGACCTGCTGCGCGCCATGGGCCACGAGTCGGAGCTCTTCGCCCTCACGATCGACGACGACCTCCGGCATGACGTGCGGCCGTTCGCCGATCCCGCGGCGACGGGTGGTCAGCTGACGATCTTCCACTACGCGCTGCCGTCGCCGATGACCGAGGCCTTCGCGTCGCTGGGCTCCGGCCGCGTCCTGCAGTACCACAACGTGACGCCGGCGTCGTACTTTGCGCCCTACGATCCGGCGCTGTTCCGCCTCGCTTCACTGGGCCGGGACGAGCTCGCCACCCTCGTCGGCCGCGTCGATCTCGCGCTCGGCGACTCGGACTACAACCGCCAGGAGCTCGAGGCGCTGGGGTTCAGCCGCACCGGCGTTTTCCCGATTGCGGTCGACACCTCCCGGATCACCCAGCCCGTCGATCGCCCGGCGCTCGACACCATCCTCGACGACGGGCTCGTGAACTTTCTGTTCGTCGGACGGATCGCGCCGAACAAGAAGATCGAGGACATCATCCGGCTGGCCGAGTTCTACAAGCGCTACGTCGACGCCTACTACCGCTTCATCTTCGTCGGACGGTTCGACGTGGTGCCGCGGTATTATTCAATGATTCGCGCGCTGATGACGGAGTTCCGCTTCCTCAATGACCGATTCCTGTTCACGGGCCCCGTCTCCGACGAAGAGCTCGCGGTGTACTACCGCCATGCCGCGGTGTACATCTCGATGAGCGAGCACGAAGGCTTCTGCGTGCCGCTGGTCGAAGCCATGGCCGCCGACGTGCCGGTGCTGGCGTACGCGGCCGCGGCCGTGCCCGACACCCTTGGCGGCGCGGGCGTGCAGTTCGCCCCGAAAGACATCGAATACACCGCGGAGCTGCTCGGCCAGCTCGCTTTCGACGACGATTTCCGCGCGCGGGTGATCGCCGGCCAGCGCCGCCGCCTCGCCGACTTCGGCGACGCCCGGATCACGCGCGAGCTCGCGGCGCTTCTCCACACACTGTCGTGAAGATCGCCTTCGTCATCCAACGTTACGGCGCGGAGGTCCTCGGCGGATCGGAACACCTCTGCCGTCTGGTCGCCGAGCGCGTCGCCGCCAGCCACGACGTCGACGTGCTCACGAGCTGCGCCCAGGACTACGTCACCTGGAAGAACGAGTACCCGGAGGGCAGCGACCGCGTCCGCGGCGTCACGGTGCGGCGGTTCGCGACCGCCGCCACCCGCGACATCGATGCATTCAACGCGTTTTCCGAGCGGATCTACCACAGCCCGCACAGCCGCGCGGACGAGATGGAGTGGCTGAAGCAGCAGGGGCCCTGGTGCCCCGGCCTGATCGAGTTCCTGCGGCGCAACCATCAGCAGTACGACGTGCTGATCTTCTTCACCTACCTGTACGCGCCGACGGTGCTGGGCCTCGAGATCGCGCCGCAGCGCAGCATCCTGGTGTCGACCGCGCACGACGAGCCGGCCATCAAGCTGGAGATCTTCAAGGACGTCTTTCGAAAGCCGGCAGCGCTCTGCTACCTGACCGAGAGCGAGCGGCGGTTCGTCGAGGTGCAGTTTCCCGATCGTCCGCTGCTCGAAGAGACCGTCGGCGTCGGCATCGATCTCGCGCAGCAGCAGGTCTACCCGCGCATCCCCGCGCCGCCGCCCGACGACGAGCAGAGCCCCTCCACCGCCGGCGGCGATGCGACCGAGGCCGACACCAATTTCGAGGACGGTGCGGCAACGCTCGATTTCCCGGAGCATCTCCGCGCCCGCGGGGCGGTGTTCAGGCGCCGGCATCGGCTGTACGGGCCACTGGTCCTCTACGGCGGCCGAATCGACCCGGGCAAAGGCTGTGAAGAGCTGATTCAGTACTTCACCGGATACGTGAAGGACGGCGGCGACGCGACGCTCGTGCTGATGGGCTCGAAGTTGATGGCGCTGCCTGAGGAGCCCTACATCCGATTCGCCGGCCGGCTCTCCGACCGGGAGCGGCTGCAGGCGCTGGAGGCGGCGACGATCGTCGTCTGTCCGTCGCCGTACGAGAGCCTGTCGCTGCTGGCGCTCGAGGCGTTGTCGGTCGGCACCCCGATCCTGGCCAACGCGCGCAGCGCCGTCCTCGTGGAGCACTGCGTCCGCAGCAACGGCGGCCTGTACTACGCCGACGGCGACGAGTTCACCGAGGCGCTGAAACTGCTCACCGGCGACGACCGGCTGCGCGCCGCCCTCGGCCGCAACGGCGTCGAATACGTCCGCGAGAATTACCGCTGGGATGTCGTGCTGGGCAAGTACGAGCGTCTCTTCGCGAAAATCAAGAACGCCCGATAGATCCGGCCGCCGGACGCCGCCGGATCACTTCTCGTCGAGCAGCGCGGCCGGCGCGATGGAACCGGCCACCACGCCCGGCGCCTCGTGCCGCGGCTCCCCGCCGGCGCCGTTCGCCGTCCGCTTCCGTCGCGGGCGGATCTCGTAGCGCTTGATCATCTCGTTCAGCGTCGTCGGCTTGATGTGCAGGAGCTCGGCGGCGCGCTTCTGGACGCCGCCGGCGGCCTCCAGCGTCGACTCGATCAGGCGCTTCTCGAAGTCGGTGATGACGTCCTTGAACGAGATGCCTTCCGGCGGGACGACGAACTGCGGCATCTGGAAATTCGGCGCCTTCCGGACGTGATCCGGGATCAGCTCGACGCCGATGATGTTGCCGGGGCTGAGCACGACCGCGCGCTCGATCACGTTCTCGAGCTCGCGCACGTTGCCGGGCCAGTCGTACTCGGTCAGCAGGTCGAGCGCATCGGGCGTCAGCTCGAGCGCCCCCTTCTTGTTTTCCTCGCCGTACTTCTCGAGGAAATGATGCACCAGCAGCGGCACATCGTCCTTGCGATCGCGCAGCGGCGGCAGCTGAATCGAGATCACGTGCAGCCGGTAGAAGAGGTCCTCGCGGAACTTCCCCTCCTCCATCATCTGGCGCAGATCGACGTTGGTCGCGGCGATGATGCGGACGTCGACCTTGATCGTCTCCATGCCGCCGAGCCGCATGAAGTCGCGCTCCTGGATGACGCGC
>Ga0097621_100000948_pt1 | contig 20327 bp, 10 predicted proteins | sample KBSMisM72_FD_73165 | JGI IMG/M metagenome (GOLD analysis project Ga0097621, IMG submission 73165) | Miscanthus rhizosphere microbial communities from Kellogg Biological Station, Michigan, USA - KBS Miscanthus M7-2 (version 2) (version 2) | ecosystem: Host-associated > Plants > Roots >... | reverse complement strand
TTTTGGTTAACCTGGGTGGATATGTTGGCGAGGCTACCATGACCGATGCCAGGATAGAAAAGATAAGCAATACCCGTATAGAAGGTTCGGTAAATACAACAGGCAGATTATGGGGCGGCCCGGAAAATATACGCCTCTATTTTGCCATCGACTTTGAGAAACCATTCGAACACTTAAATGGCTGGGATAGCAAACAGCAATTAGCTGATATCAAAACACTAAGCGGTAGCCCGGAAAAAACAGCAAGAAACGGTGGCGGAATGAGTTATTACGATGCGCCAACTACCGGCGTATTGGCGCAGTACCATGTAAAGGCTGGCGAAAACGTACAGCTAAAAGTGGCCGTTTCATATACCAGCATAGCCAACGCGAGGCAAAACCTGCAATCAGAAAGTCAGCATTGGAATTTTGATCAGCTTCGTGAAAAATCGCAGCGTGAATGGAACGAAATGCTGGGACGTATTGCTGTAACTGGTGGAACGGCTAATCAAAAAATAAAGTTTTATACTGATTTATGGCATGTGCTGCTTGGCCGGCATAAACTAGATGACGTGTCAGGCGATTATCCGGATAATACCGAAGGTGAAAGAAAAGGAAGTTTTACAATAAACACAAAATTTAAAATAAGAACATTGCCGAAGGACAAAAACGGCCTGGCAAAATTTCACATGTACAATTCAGATGCGTTTTGGTTAACTCAATGGAATCTGAATATACTTTGGGGCCTTGCGTGGCCAGAGGTGCTGGACGATTTTTCGGCATCGCTAATTCAATATGCAGAAAATGGAAAACTGTTACCGAGAGGACCCTGTGGTGGCGGATACAGTTATATCATGACGGGTTGCCCGGCCACCAACCTTATTACCAGCGCTTATCAGAAAGGGATTTTAACAAAAAAACCTGCGGCTATTGCCTATGAAATGATGAAACAAAATCATGCACCGGGCGGAATGATGGGCGATAAAGAACCGACGGAGTTTTATATCAAGAACGGATATTACCCGGGCAACGCTGGCATTACCCTCGAAATTTCTTTTCAGGATTGGGCATTGGCGCAAATGGCAAAAAAATTAGGAAAAAAGGAAGATGCCGAATATTTCACTAAGCGATCGCAAGGCTGGACAACGCTTTTTAATCCTGAACAGAAATTAATCTTCCCAAAAAAAGCGGACGGAACCTGGGGAACAAAAGATCCGCTTAGTGGAAGTGGATGGGTAGAGGCGAATGCCTGGCAGGCCACCTGGTCCGTATCACATGGTATTGATCAACTGGCCAAATTAATGGGTGGTACCGATACGCTTTGCAGCAAACTTAATTATGCCTTTGAAAAATCAAAAGACCAGGATTTTGTATTTGGTTATGGGGCGGGCTATGTAAGCTATGCCAATCAACCTGGTTGCTCTAACGCGCATGTGTTTAATTATGCAGGGCGTCCTGATTTAACCCAATACTGGGTGCGCCGGGTAAACGAACAGGCTTATGGTGGCGTTACACCTGATAAAGGATATGGCGGGCATGATGAAGATCAGGGACAAATGGGTGGCGTAAGTGCTTTAACAGCCATTGGTCTATTTAGTTTAAATGGAAATTGTTCTATCAATCCAACTTACGATATTACCAGTCCTGTTTTTGATGAGGTAGTGATTAAACTTAACAAGGATTATTACCAGGGAAAAGAGTTTGTTATTAAAACCCATCAAAACTCAAGGGAGAATTGCTATATCCAAAAAGCTGAGCTAAATGGAAAAGACTACAATCAATTCTCTTTTTCCCATGCAGATTTCAGCAAAGGCGGCGTACTGGAATTATGGTTAGGGCCACAAGCCAATTTATCGTGGGGTAAGCATTAGTGGTGTAAATAAACCGTTTGATCTAAACAAATAAAAAACTAAAAGTTGAAAGCGAAGCAATCTATTCTTTTCGTGTCAGGCTTGTTTCTTGTATTGATGGTTGCAGCACAGGGAAAAACAGCCGGCAATGATACTCTTGTTGAAAAAGTAAAAAGCAATCCATACTTCGCCTTTGTGAAAGCAAAGGCGCTGGCAGTAATGAAAACAGGTTTTAATGCCGGCGATGGTTACAGGGAAGTGTGGATTCGTGATTACAATACATTTATTGAATTGGCAGCACAGGTGTATCCAAAAGAAGTGCTGAAGGAAAACCTGCTGGTATTTTTCCGGATGCAGGGCGATGATGGAAATATCATTGATGGATTTACTCCGGCCGAAAAAATTGGCAAAGGAGAAACAGATTTTTCCTATTCAAAACTGGAGCCCCGTTATGCAGGGCATAAAAACACGGTGGAAACAGACCAGGAAACTTCACTGGTACAGGCTGTTTATAAATATATTCAGCTCACAGGCGATAAGACAATTTTAAACGAAAAAGCAGGTGAAAAAACAATAAGCGAAAGACTGGAGTGGGCAATGGATTTTTTAATGAAGTACCGGTTTAATAAGCAATACGGTTTAATTATTGGAGCAACTACTGCCGACTGGGGTGATGTGCAACCAGAACATGGCTGGGGTGTTGACCTTGATAAGAATACACACACTGCAATTGATATTTACGACAATGCCATGCTGGTTGTTGCATTGAATAATTTGATGGAAATAGATCCTTCCACAACTCAAAAATGGGGCAAAATAAAAAAGAGCATTGCCCAAAACTGCAGAAAGTATTTGTGGGATGCTAAATTGCAAAAGTTTATTCCGCATATCTATCTGAAAGGTTCACCTTTTCCGGCCAGCTTTGATGAGAAAGCCATTTATTATTTTGGAGGTACCACTGTTGCAATTGAAGCAGGGTTGCTAAGCCGGAAGGAAATAAAAACCTCATTGGAAGAAATGAAGAAAAGAGTACAACAGGCGGGCGCAGCTTCTATTGGGCTTACGCTTTATCCGCCATATCCCGATGGTTTTTTTGCGAATAAAATTATGAACCCCATCTACAGCTACCAGAATGGGGGCGACTGGACATGGTTTGGCGCAAGGATGATTCAGCAATTGATTAAATATGGATTTGCAGAGGACGCATACGAGCAAATACAACCCATGGTAAAACGTGTAAAAGACAACAATGGTTTTTATGAATGGTATTCTGTAGATAACAAACCCCGTGGTTCGGGTACATTCAGGGGCGAAGCCGGTGTTTTATACACCGCCATTGTTATGATGGAAAAATTGAAAAAGTAAATAGTGCGATTTAATTGGTACGCATCAATACCATGATTGATAAATAAGTTACCCGGATAATCTGGCCGGTTTATTTTTTCAGGATTCGTTCAATAATCAATTCACCCACTTTTTTACCCTGTGCAGCTCCGGCCTCAACACCGGTTCGGTAATGAATACCACCGTATACCCGGCTGATAGATGCTTCGGCTGCTGCTTCCTGAAAAGAATTAAAATGCCGCTGCATACCAATGTACTTAAGGTCGCTCGTATCCTGGAAAGAAAAATGATCACCATATATATACGCTAATACTGTTGAGGCAGATGCGGTAATGGCACTATGCCCGCTTGTATATTCCGGAAATGGTGGTGTTTGTAAGAAGGGAACAAAGCCATTGTCAATATGCTCACCAATATATGTTACCGGGCGCACCACATTGCTCCTGTATTTTTCATCCCAGCAGGCAATAAACGCATCATACAAAGCAATTGACGTCATTGCATAACCCTTGGCAATTTGAACCGGGTCTGCTGTGGTTTGTTTTGCGGCAATAGCAGCAATACCCATCCAATGCCCTCCGGGTGTAATTTTTTTTGTTCCAAACAACAAGTGCCCAGAATGTTCAATCACAAAAGGGTTGTCATCCCAATAACGTGCAATAGTCTTCTGTTCTTCAGTCAGGGTTTTATTAATGGCATAAACCTCTTTTGCATTTTTGTAAAACAAACTATTCGAATCGGTGCTATAGCCTGGAGGCCTGGGTGGTAAAAATTGTGAAGCAGAATCCAGCACCATTGTTTTCATTGTATTCCAGCACCATTCTATACCGTCTAAATAATCGGGTGGGGTTGGCCTCCATTTCCCGGGTTCAGTGCTTCCCAAATATTTGCGTTTTCCTCTTGATGTAAAATAACCATCGTCATTGGCTCTGGCCAATATTACTTTGGCAATAGTATCACCAAATACAATGGAGCGTTGATAGGTACTATCGTCAAGTTCTTCTTTAAATGTTTGATAAATAAGATCCTCATGGGCTTTCAATGAATCTACAGAGAAAACTTTCACATTGCGGGTTACCGTAAAAAAAGCCTTAGAGGCAGCCAGTGTGTAATTGTACGATTTGCCTTTTTCAGGTTCAGGCATTTTTTTAAACCCATGCAATTGCGCTGCAATAGAAGGCGCACCTTCTTTACTAAACCGGATGGCTTCATAAGATGCTAAAGAGGTATATATATAAAGACGCGCGGCTACCGGCGGGGTAAACACATCGTAAATAATTACCTGGGTAAGCAGATCCTGATTTTGATGTAAGATATCCGCATCTGTTATTTTGTGGGCTGTTTTTTTTGCACTGCAACCACTGAATAAAATAATATAGCCAGTCAACAAACAGAGGCTTGCAATTTTCTTTTTCATTTTTTAATGTATATGTCGCCTTGATACGCAGGTATCTGGTGTTATTTTTTTAGCTATGGATTAAAGAGCCAATGTTCTTGTTTTCCCCTTGCTGTTTGTAATTACTATCGATTTTACATTATTGCCCGGTCTCAGAAATCTTGCGGATTGTGACAGGAAGGAAGACCCGTAATAAAATTCCTGTCTTTGTTTTTTACCATTGGAAAATACAATGTCAGCGCTTACGTCATCGGGTTGCACTACAATGTTTTCAAGATCTTTTTTTAGTTCAAATATTTTTAACGGTCCCCGGTTTTGTGCAGCGGCCAGCAGGTACTTGCCATTTTTGCTTTTCAATTTTATTAGTGCCTTTCCATTGCCCGGAATAAAAATGCCACTTTCAAGAATGGTTTGAGGTATAAAATTCCCTTTGCCATCTCCTTTCAGCATCAGGCCATTCAATGCGTCGTAACGGCCGATGGTCACATCGGTTCCGTAATCGTTGGTGTTTATTACCAAATCCAGATTGTTATCACCATCTAAATCGTCTGCTATCATGCCATTTAAGGCAGACCATTGTGCCTTATAGGGTAGGGGTGTCAGCGTAAATTTACCAGCTCCGTCATTTCTGCAATAAGAAGAACTGAAGTTATTTGCTTTTAGTACCAATGCACCGCTTAATTGTTCTTTAGTGAACAGCTGGTCCATAGTAGCGTTGGCATAGGATTTATAGTTCTGGAATTTTGAACGCATCCCGATTATTTGTTTTACCATATCATCTCTTCCAGGTCCTGGAAATTCTTTTTTAGACGTATCACCCTGACTTGCCCGAAGGTATAGTGCAGGAATGGCATCATAGCTTCCATTGTTATCAAAGTCTTTGGCGTAAATGGCAGCAGGGTATTGCATACTTGCTTTATAAAATGAATTATTGCCAAGGTTTCCCATAACAAAATCAATGTCACCGTCGTTGTCAAAGTCGCCGGCGGTAATACTGTTCCACCAGCCAACCTGGTTCGATATGCCGGTTTTGTCAGTAACGTTTTTAAATGAGCCTTTATCATTTTTAAAAAATGTAAGCGGCATCCATTCACCGGCTAATACAAGATCAGGCCAGCCATCGTTGTCAAAATCGGTAAACAAGGCATCGCATACCAGCCCGATATTATTCAGTCCGGGAGCAACCTGGTTGGTTACATCTGTAAATTTGATTTGTCCATTCTTTGAATCATTCCTGTAAATAAAACTTGATACCGGTTGGGGATAATGCCAGGGATCAACCCTGCCGGCAATAAACAAATCAAGATCACCATCCTTGTCATAATCTATGGCTCTTACACAGGATTTGCTCGTATAGTTTTGCGGCAGTGCAAGTGAATCTTTTTTGAAATTTCCTTTTCCTTCATTGATGAAAAATTGATCCTGGTAATCGCTTGAATTTGATTTGCTTTCATAACCTCCTCTCGACAAAAAAATATCCAAATCACCGTCTCCGTCTGCATCCAATAAGGTGATGCCCATATCCTGGAAGTTGATATTCTCATTTTCCGCTGGTTGTGTCAATGTTTTTTGAACAAATAACCCATTTGGCTGCTGAAATAAAATAGTAGCACCCAAACGGGAATTTCCTCCAACAATCATATCATCAAGTCCATCGCCATTCAAATCGCCTGCGGCCAGCGAAGGGCCGTATTCTGAAAATTTATGGGGTAACAATTTTTGAATACTAAAATCAATATAATCTGTTTGGGTATGGTTGTAATGAACGCCTAAAGAGTCAGTAATATCCGTAAATAAATTGTTGTGTGCAAAAACCCCGGTTTGCCATTGATACTTTTCCGTTGTATCTTTTTTGTTCACCTTTACGGTTTGGTCGGTTTTTACATTTTTTATAACCTGCTTATTGCCATCTGGCCATATAACAACCAGCGAGTCGATAATGGATACGCCGTCAAGGCCAAAATGAGGGTTTAATTGCATGCTGGACAGATAACCACGATAGGGTGTTTGTTCGTATGCCTGGTGTTTGCCGGCATAATAAATATCAACCCATGCACCCAGGCCATTTAAGTTTAAAGAATCTCCTGTTAGTTGTACCGATAAATAATGCCTGTTATCAGCTTTTGAATTCATCATTGTATTTTCATACACAGAGGCTTCGTCATTAATATTATTGACAATCATGTCCAGGTCACCATCATTGTCTAAGTCAGCATAGGCTGCTCCGTTTGAAAAAGAGGGATTGCCCAGGCCCCAGTCAAGAGATACATCGGCAAACTTGCAATCGCCCATATTGCGAAATGCGTAATTGTGTAATTTAACCTGCGGTATTTGTGCAATGGTTTTTGACAGCGGAATGATGGGTGATGCCTCCATCCGGTACGTCATAAAATCATGATCTGTGATATCTTTAGGGAATCCATTGGTTATAATTAAATCCCGTAGCCCGTCATTATCAAAATCAGCCACCAGGGGCGTCCAGCTCCAATCAGTTTCAGCAACTCCTGCGTAGAAGCCAATATCACTGAAAATCGGGTCGCCAATCGAGTCTTTTGATTTCAGGCCCGGCCCCTGGTTAATTTGGAGGCTGTTTCTGACATATTGAAATTGGTATTTGAAAAAATCATTGAGTTGAAAGGTTTGATAGCTGCTTGCCCCCAGCATCATTTTTTTCCGGTAATTATCTTCGGGGTTCATATCCAGCTCTACTACATCAGACAGGCCATCATTGTTAATATCAATTACATCCTGCCCCATACCGTTGGCTGAAGTATGTTTGAAATAAGAAGCTGCTTTTTCTGTAAATGTTCCATTGCGATTGTTTATATAAAGCAGGTCGTTGGCAACAAAATCGTTGGTTACAAAAATGTCTTTCCACCCGTCCCTGTTTATGTCGGCAATATTTACACCATGCCCGTAACCCTCAATGGTTAGTCCGGCTTCTTTGGTTACATTGGTAAATACAGGATGTTTGAATGCAGGGTTATTGTCGTTTCTGTAAAGCCTGCCGGTGCTTGGAAAAGAACCGTCTGTAATTTTTTGTTTAAAGATGGAGGGATTAACATTGGGAAGAATTTCATTTACCACCAGGTACATATCTAAATCTCCGTCATTATCATAATCAAAAAAACTGGCCATGGTAGAATGAGTAGTATCATCGAGCCCATAAGCGGCCGCCTCATCTTTAAAAACAGGTATCCCGTCTTTATTCAAACCCTGGTTTATGTAAAGAATATTTTTTCTTTTTAGCGGATTTTTGTCCATGGATGCGCATACATACATATCCTGCCACCCGTCATTGTTAATATCCACAACGGCAACTCCTTTGCACCACTTGCCCTGGCCACTTACACCGGCTATTGTGGTAATGTCCTCAAACTGCAATTCGCCTTTGTTTAAATAAAGCGATGAAGACACCTTATTTCCCGTCAAATAAACATCCTGCAAACCGTCGTTGTTAAAATCGCCTATTCCCACGCCGCCGCCGTTGTAAATGTTGGTCACATCTATGGGATTAAGCGAATCGGTTTCGGCTATTTTATTGTTGAAGACAATTCCAGAATGGTTTGCAGTAACCGGCTCAAAGAGTGGGTGGTTTTGTTTGCACGAAATAACAAACACGGAGGCAAACAATAAAACGGTAACGTAAAAAAATGATTTCATGCGTAAATTGGTTATATAATTTCCGTCTGTAATGATACTTCCTTTCATATTATTGCCGGCTAAAATCCTAACGTTTTTGTTGAGAGGCTTTCTGGCCAGGGGGCCAGTCAGCTCACTCTTCCTGCTCCCGCAACGAAGAGAATGGTTTTGAAACCCCGGGCGGCCTTCACACTTCTAAGGCCGTTCTGCCCCGGGCAGCTAATTATTGTTAAGCAGATTGCCACCAAAATAAATTTATTTTTTTTGGATGAATGTATTTTGCATTATATTTGATTTGTATATACATACACACATATGTACAAATATAGCAAAAAGTGAGTGGCAAATATCAAATGAGATGCATTAGCCGGTAAAACTGCTTTATTGCTACAGATGCTGAGTGTTGGAATACCGGGTACTTCCAGGTTAGTAAACCGTTCTTATGTAATGTCTATTGCTTGATGAGATGAATAGCCTATCCTGTTTTATGGAAAAGCGTTGTTTTTTATTTACTAACAAACTTCTCAATTATGAAACCAAAATTGCTGCCAGGTATTTGGCCTAACACCAAATACATGCTTTGCGGGATGATCCTGCAAAGTTTTTTTTGTACCGCCCTATGGGCAAATGACAGAGGGCCCGTTTCGGGTACAGGGCCCGGTATTTACGACAAGCTTAACCGGTTGCCCGACAAGATTATCAATGGTCAGGTAACGGATGACAAAGGATTGCCTGTATCGGGGGTCACTATTACCGAGAAAGGCACAAACAACACTGTTGTTTCGGATAAGGACGGGAAATATTCGATCAGGGTAAAAGATGCAAACAGTACGCTTGCATTTTCTCATGTCAGCTATTTGCAATTGGAAATCAAGGCGGGTTCATCGGCTGCCACGGTTGTAAAAATGGAGTCGGTTTCAAAAAGTCTTGATGATGTAGTGGTGGTGGGGTACGGTACCCAGAAAAAGAAAGAACTCACCAACGCCGTTGTGCAGGTAGCAGGTGATGAAGTAAAAAAATCCACTTCGGTTTCACTTTCTAATTCCTTATCAGGAAGGTTAGCCGGATTATTTGTTAACCAAAGAAGTGCAGCGCCGGGTTTTGATGATGCACAAATTTTGGTAAGGGGACCAAACACTTACCGGAACAGTTCGGCATTAATTGTTATTGATGGGGTTGCCAATGCAGACCCTGATGGGTTAAACAGGCTGGACCCAAATGATATTGAATCTATATCAGTACTGAAAGATGCTTCTGCAGCAGTATATGGTGCACAATCTGCCGGCGGTGTTATTCTTGTAACCACCAAGCGGGGAAAAACCGGCAAAGCTACCTTTGATTTTACTACCACACATTCTTTCTCGTCCCCAACCATGAAAGTAAAATCGGCCGATGTCTTTGAGTATATGAAGGTACTCAACGACAGGAGAGCGCTGGAAGGCACACCTGCTGATTTTCCGGATGCGGTAATCGAAGCTTTCAAAAATGGCACCCGCAGACCTGAAAACTGGTTTAACGCATTGGTTGCCTCACCTGCCAAACAATCAAGACAATCGCTTACCATGAGAGGCGGAACAGAAAGAGTGAAATACTTTCTTTCGCTGGGAACTGCGAACCAGGGTGGAATTATGCGTGGCGACAATAAAACAAAACTCAGACAGTATAATGTAAGAAGCAATGTAGACGTTTCAGTTACCTCTGATCTTGATTTGGGGTTAGACATTTCTTACAGGCAAAAACTTACGCAAACACCCCAGGGAGGTTCAGGAGAAATTGCATACTTCGCAAATACCAGTCCGTTGCAGGAGGCATATATTGGTGGCGATTACCGTTATCCGGGCGAAGGATGGTCTCAGTTAAATCCTGCTGCAAGATTGCTTAGCCCCGGCTACCAGCACTACCAGGCAGATATAGCCAGTGCCACCGTCAAGTTCAAATACAATATTCCCCATGTAAAAGGCCTGGCTTTAGATGGTTTTGTATCTATTGATAAAACCATGAACTACCAAAAAGTTTTTAACTACACCTGGTTTTATTATGAAAGAGGCCCCAATCCGGGAGATATCATAAAGAGGACATCAAGATCGGTGGAAGATATTGGGCTTAGAGAAGATTTTGCTCAAAGCCAGAGAATTACAGAAAACCTTAAACTTTCTTATACTACTACCATCAAGCAACATAGAATAGGTGCCTTCATTGCCTATGAGCAAATGGAATACAAGGATAATAATTTCTGGACCAGCCGTCTCGGCTACGCCTCACCGTTAATTGACCAGCTTTCTGCCGGTAGTACTGACCGCGCAAACTGGAATAATAGCGGGGGTGCTACGGAGAATGCCAGGCGAAATTATTTTGGCCGTGTAAATTATGACTACCAGGGTAAATACCTGCTTAACTTTAGTGCCAGGTATGACGGTTCTACTATTTTCCCCGAAGACAAAAGATATGGTTTCTTTCCTCAGGCCTCTGCAGGATGGGTGGTTAGCAAAGAATCCTTTATTCCTCAGCATATATTCAGCAATTTAAAACTAAGGGCATCATGGGGAAAGTTGGGTAACGACAGGGTAAACCCTTTCCAGTATATCGGCGCTTATGGTTATACTACAGGCTGGGTTGTTAATGGAGCCGATGTTCAGGGTATTGCAGCAACGTCAACTCCCAACCCTAATATTACCTGGGAAGTAAGTGAAAAAACAGACCTTGCCCTGGAAGCCGGATTTTTAAACAACAGGTTAACTTTCGAGTTTGATGTTTTTAACTCAAAAACATCAAACATCCTGGGGCAGAGACAGGCTTCTATACCCGGATATACCGGCCTTGTACTTCCCGATGAAAATATCGGAAAGATGAATAGCAAGGGTTTTGAGATCCAGGCTGGTTACAAACAGAATTTTGGCCTGGTTGGTTTTAGGGCAAATGGCAACGTGTCATTTGTGAAAAATAAAATCATCTTCTTCGACGAAACACCTCAGTCGGAACCATATCAAAAACTGGAAGGAATGCCTTTGGGTTCTAATTTGCTTTATAAGGCCATCGGTATTTACAAAACCGCTGCTGACTTAACCAAATACACCAGCTATCCCGGAGCATCATTGGGCGGATTGATATTTGCCGATTTGAATAACGACGGTTTGATTGATTCAAAAGATCAATACAGGTTTGATGCTACCACTTTTCCAAAAGCACAGTTTGGTTTAAACATAGGACTGGATTATAAGAACTTTGATCTTGCGATATTATTGCAGGGACAGACAGGTGCTAAATGGCGCTTAAGCAACGGATTTAACTCCGGCGCAGGTGGCAATGGTCTTGAGTATGTTGCCCTCAACTCTTATTCGTTAAGTAATACAAATGCTATCCTGCCGATGATTTCACCAAATGGTGTAGCAGGGTCAGATGCCGATTTTTATTACCATGTGGCTACATGGGCACGCCTTAAGTCGGTTCAATTAGGCTATGAGCTACCCAAAAATTTATTGTCAAAAGTTAAGATTTCGGCCTTAAGGGTTTACCTGTCCGGCGAAAACATGTTTATGCTTTTTAACAATCTTAAAAAATATGGCGCCGGCGATCCCGAATTCGTGCTCGGTAACGGTGGCGGTTATCCCAACATGAGAATAATGAGTTTTGGCGCTAATCTTACTTTCTAAAAAATAAACGATATGAAATCTTTAGTATTTATAAATAAACAAACGGTTAAAATAATGGTACTGCTGTTCATTGGCATTGCCGTCACCGCTATTTCCTGTCAGAGGGACTTACTGGACAAAAAGCCATTGGATTCATTAACCGATGATGCTGTTTTTTCTGATCCTGTATTTCTCCAGGATTATGTGTACAATGTTTACGACGGCGTCAGGCATGTATGGGCGCCGATGGTGGGGGGATTTGAATCATTAACAGATATTGCTGTAGATCAACCTGAAACCCAGCAAAATGCCGGGGGTATCCGGGAGTGGTTTGGAGGGCTGATGTCGGGCGATAATGTTACCGACCTTACCACTATGTGGACTGATGAATATGCCTATATCAGAAAGGCGAATGTGTTCTTCGAAAAAACGACTACTTCCCCGATTGTTCAGGCCGTACTTGACCCAATGAAGGGAGAAGTGCACTTTTTGCGGGCCTGGATGTATTTTGATCTGATAAGAACATATGGCGGGGTACCTATTATCACAAGCAGTTTTAAATTGGATGCTGCTAATTTTGATGCGCCAAGAAACACTTTTGATGAATGCACCAAATTTATATTGGATGAACTTGCGCTGTCTGCTGATTTATTAAAGACCGCAACACCCACCAGTGGTAAAATTAGCCAGGCGGCTGCTTTGGCTTTAAAAGCAAGGGTACTGTTGTATATGGCAAGCCCGCTTAATAATCCCACAAACGACCTCGCAAAATGGCAGGCTGCAGAGACCGCTACCAATGTTGTACTTGGTTTAGGATTTACCCTGCACCCTACACATGCCGATCTGTTTTCAAGGCCAGTACAAACAGATGAAGTCATTTTTGGCAGATCCTTTACCCCGGGAACAAGAATACCCAGCTGGGGCTTCAACTACGATTACTGGCCTTGCGGGTTTGATGCGCAGCAAAGAATAGTGCCTACCCAGGCTTTTATAAACATGTTTCAATTAACCAATGGTCAATATCCTTATATGCCCGATGGTGTTACTGTAAATCCGGCTTCAGGATATGATCCTAATAATCCAAATGTAAACAGGGATCCCAGGTATTATACTTCGATTATTTATCCGGGAGCAGGCCCTGTAAACATTATTGATGGAGCAAAGAGTACCGTAAGAACGTATGAATACTGGGAAGACGGCAATCCTGCTGCTGCAAACCCCAATACCAAGGATCCTACAAATGGTCAGCAACTCTTTAATTATGGCCGTGATTCTAAATCGTATTGGGTAAAAGGGTTAACGCCGTTTCACTGGCGTGTGGAAACAGGGTATACCTTCAGGAAATTATTAGATTTTAGCGGCCCCCGTGCAAGTTTCGATTATAACTATAACCAGGCCATTATTTTCATGCGGTTAGCCGAGTTTTATTTAAACTATGCAGAAATTGAAATTGCATTGGGTAAAGAAGACGTAGCCAGAACTTATATCAATAAAGTTAGAAGCAGACCTTCTGTTAATATGCCTCCTATAACCAGTTCGGGCGCTGCACTGGTAAGGGAATATAGAAATGAAAGGGCCGTTGAATTACACCTTGAAGACCACCGGTTTTTCGATTTAATGCGCTGGAAAGCAGCTCCGGGAAATGTTGATGTTCCTGTGCGCGGGTTAACCAGTGTAACGATGAACTGGGCTGTTCCGGCCGATCCAACCAAGCCGCCGGTAGCAGGAGATATTAACCGCTTAGGTAAATTAAGTTTTACTTATGGCGTAAACGCAGCAGCCGATCCAAGGGGGCCATGGAAAGGTGATACGTATTACTTATTGCCAATTCCAAATTCTGAAATTAAGAAAAGCCACAATGCTATAAAACAAAATCCTGGTTACAATTAATTGTTGTTAGCAGTCTGTCAGGCACTCGTTGCCTGCAGTTAATGACCTTGTTAAGTTGCTGGTGCAGGACACGGAACCTGATTAAGTCGTGGTAGTCCGGAATACTTGAATCAGCAATTGAATGTTTCTTGCGCAGTTAGGTAATGATTAAAAAAGGGGCTATTCTTAGCCCCTTTATTTTTCTTTAATTATTACAAGTAAAAATCTTTTAAACATTTTGAAACAGGAATGATGACCGCGATATAACAAGAAACACGCGCGCAAAAAAATCAATCTGCAAAACGATTGGTTTATGTATATACATGAGTACATAAATCAGTTTGATATCGCCAAATGTTTTATGCTTTATGTTTGCGTACCCGATTGTCGAAAAAACTGTAATATTGCATTAATACATACCGCAATGAATTTTTCTATTGACCATAGCAATCATATACCGCTGCATATACAGACAGAAGAGCTTCTTAGAAAGATTATAAAAAGTCCGCAATACACCAAAGGGAAATTGCTTCCAAACGAAGTGGAGCTGGCCAAACAACTGGCCATTTCAAGGACTACTTTGCGGCTGGCTATCAATAAACTTGTTTATGAGGGATTGCTGATAAGAAAAAAGGGCGTTGGTACCAAGGTTATTAACAATGTTGTGAGTTCCAAATCTGCCAACTGGCTGAGTTTTTCCCAGGAGATGGAAGCTCGTAAAATACCAATTAAAAATTTTGAGATGCACCTGAACTGGGTAAAGCCGGAAGAGGTCATTGCTAATTTTTTCAATATCAGAACTACAAAAAAAGTGCTCAAGCTCGAGCGTCTGCGGGGAAGACCGGAAGGTCCGTTTGTTTATTTTGTTTCCTATTTTCATCCGAGGATTGGTCTTACGGGCGAAGAGGATTTTCAAAGACCGCTTTATGAGATACTTGAAAAGGATTACCTCACCATTGCAAATCTTTCAAAAGAAGAAATAACTGCAAGAGCTGCAGATAAGTTTATAGCCGACAAACTGGAAATTCACCCGGGCAGCCCTGTGCTTTTCCGTAAAAGATTTGTTTTTGACCAGGGCGAACGTCCTATCGAATATAATCTTGGCTACTATCGTGCCGACAGCTTTGTATACACTATTGAAAGCAGGCGATAAATTCTTTAATTGAACACCTTCGCGTTATTCGTTTGCAAAATAGCGAAACCATATTCTTGTCAATTTTTTTTCACGACTTATTCCCGCAATCACAAACAGGGTAATATTGCCTGTTACATTTATTGAAATCAATTTATCGCAACAGAAGAAATCAATCTCCGTTTTGCAGTGCTGGCAATCCACATAGTATAGTTGCGCTGACAAAATAGAGAATGAGCGTTATTTAGTAGTCTGCAACATATCAAACAGCCGCGAAATAAATGGCGCTAAAAAGTAAGTGCAGGATGATAATTTTAATTGCACCTTTTATGCGATCCTGAAAACAATATAAATTAAGAATTGTTAGGGGGAATAAAATCTAATTGTATTATTTGTTATGAAAGCTATTTGTTTTGAACAAACAGGCAATGCACAAAGTGTATTATCAATAAAAGAAGTTGATAAGCCTGCGCCAAAAGCTAATCAGGTCATCATAAAATTGCTGGGTAGTCCCATAAACCCCGCAGATTTTCTTTTTATTGCAGGCTCCTATCGGTTTAAACCCGAGTTTCCGCAAATTGCAGGTTTAGAGGGTGCGGGTATCATTGATAGTGTGGGTGACGGGGTTAATTTGACTGTTGGTTCATTGGTGTCTTTTTTTAGCAAAAATGCCTGGGCAGAATATGTGGCTGTTCCGAAGGAAGAATTATTTGTATTGCCGCCGGAATTTCCGGTAGATAAGGCCATTCAATTTGCATTAAATCCAATTACTGCCTGGGGCCTGCTGGAACAAGCAAACTTACAAACCGGGGATTGGTTGGTGCTCACAGCGGGTAACTCTGCCGTTTCCCATCTGATTGCCAAAATTGCAAAGCAGCGTAATATTAATGTGATAGCCACCGTAAGAAATTCAAAATACAAGGCGGCACTAAATGCGATTGGCGCAACGGCAATAAATGTTACGGATGAAAATTTGACTGTTCGCATACAACAACTAACAAATTGCAAGGGAGTTGCCACTGTATTGGATGCCGTAGGAGGCAACACGGGTACTGAACTTTTGCAATGCCTGCAACTAAATGGGAAGTTCATCATTTACGGCAAATTAGACCCGGCGCCCATACAATTTCACAATTCAACTATACAATATAAAAATCTGTCTATTACAGCATTTGGTATCAGGGCTTATTTAGCAGGCAAATCAGATAAACAAAAGGCCGAAATTGTTCAATCGCTCATCAGAATAATTGGCGATCCTGATTTTAAAATGGCGGTAGCAGCAACTTATAAGCTTGAAGAATATAATAAAGCTATTCAAACAGTGCTGGAAAATACAAAAGAAGGCAAGGTCATTTTTAAAGTATAAAATAACCTTACATTTTTTTTGTGAAACAGGAAGTGTATATTCACGGGTACTGTCTGATACCATTTAAAGGGAGAAATTTAAACATGAATGAGAATCATTTAAAAGCCTCACTTTTTCTTTTCCTTTTGTTGTTTGTTATTTTGGGTAACGCCTTTGGTCAATCCATTGTTGCAGCTTCAGATTTTGGCGTAAGAACAAATAGCTTTGAGAACGCTGCCGAACCTGTTAAAAAAGCAATAGCAGCATGCAGGGCGAAAAAGAATGCTGTATTGTTACTTCCCGGTGGCCGCATTGATATTTGGCCCGAAGGAGCCGAAAAACGTGAATTGTATATATCCAATTGCACCGAAGACGATACCGTGTCTAAAGTAAAAAACATTGCGTTCCTGTTTGAAGATTGTAAGGATATCAGCCTCGACGGTAACAATACTTTGGTGGTGCTTCATGGAAAAATGATTTCGTTTGCCATTCTCAACAGTATAAATATCCAGGTGAAAAATATTCGGTTTGATTATGAACGGCCAACCATGTCGGAGCTGACGATTGAATCCGTAACCGGCAATGCTGTTGAAACAAAAATTCATCCCGATTCAAAATATGTAATCAACAATGGTCGCATTGATTTTTACGGAGAAGGCTGGAAAAGCAAATCCTATCATACGATTCTTTTTGTACCCGGAAAGGACATGATGTATTACAGTTCATTCAAACCATTTCTTGAAAGCAAAGCGGTTCAAACCAGTCCATTCCATGTTCGGTTCGCGGGCAATTTTTCAAACAATGACTTCCATCCGGGCGATGTGCTCACGGTCAGGGATACCTACCGCGATAACTGCGGTGCATTTATTCACCTGAGCAAAAACACCAGTATAGAAGACGTAAAAATGCACTTTATGCATGGGCTGGGAATTGTTTCCCAGTTTTCGGAAAATATTTCTTTAAGGAAAGTGATGGTTGCACCCCGTGAGCAATCAGGAAGAATCATCGCTTCCTTTGCGGATTGCTTTCATTTTTCAGGATGCAGGGGACTGATCCGGATTGACAGTTGTTTTACATCAGGCTCGCACGATGATCCGGTTAATATACACGGTACGCATCTGAAAATAACCGGGATTGATTCAACCCAAAAGATAAAGGTTCGCTTCATGCATCCTCAAACCTATGGCTTTGCTGCTTTCTTTGCGGGCGACAGTATTGCATTTATAGACCCGCAAACATTGATGCCCCTGGGTACGGCCAAATTAAAAACAGCAAAACTCGTTAGCAAGCGTGAAATGGAACTTGAGATAATGGGAAATATACCCGCAAATACGACAACGGGTCTTTGTATTGAAAATCTTACCTGGACTCCGGAAGTACTGATCCAAAACAGCCGTTTTGAACGAACCAATACCCGTGGATTGCTGATTACCACGCGACGGAAATGTGTGATTGAAAACAATACTTTTTATAAAACCGGCATGTATCCCATTTTAATTGCTGATGATGCTACCAGTTGGTTTGAATCAGGTGCTGTGCAGGATGTAACCATTAGAAATAATGTTTTTGAAGAATGTGGCAATAACTCAGGAAGCGGCGCCATTGCCATTGCTCCGGAAAATCATGAACTGGTGGTGGGCAATATGGTTCATCGCAATATCCGCATTATCAACAATACGTTTAAAATAAATACACCGGCTGTACTGGCCGCAAGAAGCACCGACCATCTTGAGTTTACCGGCAATAAAATAATCCCCGGCAATTTATTTAAAGGCGGGGATATGAACTCTTCAATTGAATTAACGGCTTGTAAAAACGTTTTGATTGAAAAGAATAAGTTTGAATTGTCTGTACCGCCTGCAATCATGGCCAGTAAGATGAAAAAAACAGATCTGAAAACAGATGTAAAAGTAAATCTGAAATAATATTTGACCTCTTTACAAAAACCTGAAATTCAAATTGTGCAAATACTTTAGAACTGAAAGCACTATTTTAATCAACCATCCAAAATTTTACAAATAGAATGAGAAAAGTAGTATTAGACTTAGCAGTAACCTTAGATGGATTTATTGAAGGCATCAATGGTGAAATAGATTGGTGCATTATGGACGATGATATGGACTTTGACGGCTTTTTAACGACTATTGACACTATCTTTTACGGCAGGGTTAGTTATGATACCTGGGGCAACTTTCAGCCCGGTACCGGCGCAAGTGAACCAGAGATAAAACTTTGGCGAAGTGTTCATTCAAAAAGAAAATATGTTTTTTCAAATCAGTACAGACAGGATGATAAAGCCGCATTTATAAGTGCTGACATCCAAAAGAAGGTCACAGAGATTAAAAATGAAGTTGGAAAGGATATTTGGCTTTATGGCGGTGCAAGCCTTATCAGGACGTTTATACATTTAGATCTGGTTGACACTTACAGGATTTCGGTTCACCCGATTGCGTTAGGAAGTGGTAAACCGTTGTTTGAAAATCTAAAGAACCGATTAAGTTTGAAATTGGTAAAAACCAACATTTTTAAATCAGGAGTAGTGCAATTAATTTATGAGCCTGAAAGAACAGTGAACCGCTAACAGACGAAAGCCTGAAATGAAAAGGATACGACAATTATTTACGATCTAGCGTGATACTGGTCGTACACTGCCTGAAAGGCTACCTGATCGCCTTTCTTTTCCTGAACTGTTTAGAAGGATAGAAATGCCAGTGCAAAATTCAAGAAATAGGAGATAGGGGAGGATTATCTATATATTAAGAAATCTACAGGCGGAGCCGGGAAGATGTTCAGGGACTCATTGAATGGTTTTTGCAATTCTGAATCCTACGCCATCGCGTCTTTGATTCGGAAAATAATTTATTGCACCGCGGTGTGCTGAACGCGTTGTCTCCGAACCATACGCATATGAACCACCTCTGCGCACAAAAGCAATTGAATCGGTAACAATGAAAGTTGAACCGGCCTCATCGATCGATTTTTTAGCCGGATAAGGTGCTCTTCGTGAATCACACCATTCCCATACATTGCCATAGACATCAAATAATCCAAAGGGGTTTGGCTTAAGCTCACCCACTGGCCAGGTATGCGTCGGGTCGTTAGGGTCCGCCCGATCAGTTGCTTTTTGGGGTGGGTTTTTGCTGTACCAGGCAAACTCCGGAAGCAGCTCATCATCATCGCCAAAAAAATGACTGGTTGCAGTACCGGCCCTTGCGGCATATTCCCACTCCGCTTCTGTTGGCAGGCGGTATCCTTTTTTATGCAAATAATCTTTTGAAATCTCCATGCCGCTCTGTAAAAATCCATTTGCAGAATAACACCATTCAGTTTCGGGAATACCCTCCAGTTTACTCAGCCAGTTGCAATACATGGCAGCCTCATACCAGGTAACAAAAATTTGCGGGCAATCCTTATCGGGACTGAATAGCAAAAGCCTTTTATTGGTAACTGAAGGAAATTTGCTGGAATCTTTTGCAGCCAATTGAATATATGATGGATTGGCAGCAATGAATAACTGAAACTGGGCGACAGTGATTTCTTTTGTGCTAACAGCATAAGACCGTGGAATGCTAATTGTATGCTGCAGCTCGTCAGGCGTCCGGTATTTTTCACCGATGGCTGAACCCATCTGGTAAGTAACGGGGCCGTGTATGACAGACATTGTCTGATTTTGTATAGTAAGAAACCAATTCTTGGTTCCCTGGCGTTGCCGGTAAAGTTGTCGGTCAGCTTCATCCAGGGCGGCAGCCATGTTCCAGTTTATCTGTCTTGGCTTTTCGCCGGTTGCTGCGTGCCGGAATAAGAAATCAATCGCTGAATGCAAACCTGCATCTGGTTGGTCGCGATACCATTTTAATAATATTTTTTTTACATCCTGTTGTGCAGTTAGGGGAATGGCTGTTTCATCCATACCGGCCATTTGAAAAATGATAGCCAGCCTTTTTTGATTATTGCGTGATTGCAGCAAGCTATCCATGATGGCATTTTTATTCTTTTGTGCACATGCTTGCGAACAAACAAACAACAGCAGCCCCAAATAAATTAACCGGTGCATAATTTTTTTTAACGGGTTTCAAATAACCTGATTTCTTTCTCTTCATTAGCGGTTTGCCGCTGGTGACAAACATATTCTGAATACTGG
>Ga0097621_100000946_pt1 | contig 20361 bp, 19 predicted proteins | sample KBSMisM72_FD_73165 | JGI IMG/M metagenome (GOLD analysis project Ga0097621, IMG submission 73165) | Miscanthus rhizosphere microbial communities from Kellogg Biological Station, Michigan, USA - KBS Miscanthus M7-2 (version 2) (version 2) | ecosystem: Host-associated > Plants > Roots >... | reverse complement strand
TTCGATCGTGTTCCTCAGCATCAAATTGCGTAGTCGTCGCAATGTTGAACTTTGCGTGAAACGTGCGGCTGATGTGACCTATATCTGATTTCAGTTGGTTGTCCACACCTTCGTGTATTGCAGTCAAGACATTCTGAAATGTCCGCGCCTCCGGCTCAGTCTCGCGAAAACCATTTGGACCGTACATGGGATGGACAAACACAGCAGATAAGTGCGGATTGTTGACTATATCGAGTGTGGCTGTTACCGCGCGCCAGACTCCTGCCTGGACCGACGGGATTAACCACAAAGTCTTTGATGTGGAAACATCGCGACAACGGTGGACCAGTTCACACGCCAGCTGGGCGTAGTCGGCGAGCGGTGTTGCAACTATCACGTGCCGAGCTTGCCTGAGCATCGATCTCTGTTCTTCACTCGGGGTGTCGGGTTCAACACTCGAAACAGTCTCATCACAGACGTGCGGTAGGATATCTCGCTGAAGAAACTGACCGAATTCTCCAGCACCGCCGAAAATCAGCACGTTCATGGTATGCCAGTATTATAGCGAGACGTTTCCGGGGTCAATCAACTAAGGGGCTCGCGTCGTAAATACATTATGTGTTCTTGCCCGACGCGGGCAGCGACGGACGTAAAGGAAAACTTGCGCGTTTCAATCTAAGGTTTACAATGATGGCAAAGAACTGCCTTGGACATTCGCGGCAAGGAGTCAGCGTTGATGTTGATATAGCACCTAATCTTACCCGCAGAGCCCGAACACGGCATCGAGTCGGCGCAGGTTAACCTGCGCTTTGAGCGGACTCGCCGTCGTCGGGCCTCATGTGAAGTAGCTCTGCGAACCGCTCAAGCGCGAGCTATACGCACGGGAAGAAAGAAGGTGTCTATGTTGAAGCTGTCTGAAGCAGAACTACAAGAGTTCGGCAACCGCGGATATGTCATAGTTCGAAATATTATACCTGCCTCCATTCTTGCGGCGGCGCGCACGACGATCGATACCCTCATTGACGAGCAACCACCGCCGGAAAACTATGCGGGACACCACTTCTACTGGCTTTCCACTCTTGAGGGTGGTCCACTGCCGGCGCTGTTCTACGACACACCGGTGCGCAGTCTGGCCCAGTCACTCATCGAACCGGGCGAAATCGAGGTTGCGTTCGATCAACTCCAGGTGGCGTTGAATATTCCTCCCTTCTCTCACCGTCCTGGTGGCCATCACCTGGACGGCTATCAGGAGGGAGTTGAGGTGCCGGGCACGTTTACAATGCTCGCAGGGGTGCTCATGACGGAGCAGCGTGTCGAGAACTCCGGAAACCTGTGGGTGTGGCCAGGAACACATCGGACCCATGCGGCGCTCTTTCGAGAGCGAGGGCCAGAAGCGTTCATGGAATATAAGGGCTACCCGAAGATCGAATTACCGGAGCCATCGCAGGTGTTGGGTGAACCTGGTGATGTGCTGTTTGCGCACTATATGCTCGGGCATAACATCGGCGGCAATTATGCCAGTGAGATAGTGCGTAAAGCGGTGTACTTTCGCTTGCGGAGGGTGGGTCATCAGCACCGGTGGCGCGAGTGTCTCTGTGATGAACTACTGGAGTTTGATCCTGTCCGCGCTGCTTTAATCGAGAGTCGGGAATGATTCTTGGATCGGGTCAGTACAGGGAGCGGTAGCGACCTGGTCAACCATGGGAGTCGAGATAGTCATGAAATCTCGCATGCTGATCACTAACCAGGTCGCTACCGCTCCCTGTACTGACCCGATCCAAGTGAACACTCTACCTTTGAAGCAAAGCTATTATGCGAAAGGATTCTCATCGGCACTACGACCATAGATCACCGGTACCGGTACTTCCAACAGTCTCAGGTAAACCGCTAACTGGCCGCGATGGTGATACCAGTGGTTCAGCATGATCGTGCGCAACATACTGATCCGCGGCATGCTGAAAACCTCCTCACCTTTTGAGGTAAGGCGCCATGTGTCGGTAGCTGCTTTATCGTCGAGGCCTGAGAGATAACTCTCTGCCGAATTCAGGCTCTCGTCGAACGCGCTAAGAATCTGTTCCACGCTCTCTGGTTGCGGCGGGATGAAATTCGCGTCCGACGCATCAAACGCGTCGAGTTGCGCCAGGCGGGTAACATTGCCAGGAATACTGGCAACGTGCAGTGAGAGCTGCCCCAGTGACATAGATGTTTCGTGTGGTTTCCAGGACAGCTTCTCTTCCGGAAGACGTTCAAGCACGCGTTTTGTCGTAAGAGCTTCCTGGCGTAGTTCGTTAATTATAGAATCAAGCATATGGAGTTCCTTCCTCAGTAGTGATTACTTGCGATTTGCAAGCATTCTAGTCCGTTCGCTTGTGAAATGCAAGTGAAAATTGTTACTGTACAGTCATGCGAGGCAAGAAGAAAGCATCACGTCGCTCGTCGTGTCCGATTAACATCTCATTGGAGATCCTTGGAGACCGTTGGTCGCTGCTTATCGTTCGGGATCTGATGTTCCGCGGATTTAGCACGTATAAAGAGTTAGTGGACTCTGAGGAAGGGATTGCGACGAACATTTTGGCTGATAGACTTCGCCGGCTCGAGCAATGCGGGATCATTCGAATCGAAGAAGACACCACCGATCGCCGAAAGCAAATATACAGACTCACCGCCAAGGGGATGGATCTGGGGCCAGTCCTTGTGGAATTAATTCTCTGGGGAGCCCGTTATGAGGATACGGAGGCGCCGCCGGCCTTACTGCGGAAAATGCAGAAGAACCGCACAGAGTTTCTTTCAGAACTTCGCGCTCGCTGGGCAGCAGCTGAATCGCACCAGGTTTCTTAGATCTCCACTTCCCCTTCGAGGTAGAAAACGCAAGTGCCTTCAAGTTCGACGCGGTCTCCATTCAACCTGCAAACAATCTCGCCACCCCGTCGTGAAGCCTGATACGCACGAAACTCTGTTCGCCCTAGCCGCTTAGCCCAATAAGGCGCCAGCATGCAATGCGCCGCACCAGTCACGGGATCTTCTGGAATACCCTTCGCGGGGGCAAAGTACCGGCTGATAAAATCGTAAGTTCCGTCGCCTGGCGCCGTGACGATCACCCCTGGTCGATCTATGCGCGCAATCGCCGCCATGTCAGGGACAAGCTCACGCAAGATCTGTTCGCTCTCCAGCAACGCCATGTAGTTGAAGGAATTCGCGACCACTTCGAGAGGAACAACTCCCAGCGCATCAGCCAGGCCGCGTACGTTTGAGACCGGTTCGGATGGTCGCGCCGGAAAGTTCATGACATAACCCGTATTCGTCCGATTCACCGTAAGAGGGCCGCTGAGAGTGTGAAAGACGACGGTGTTCCGTTTCTGATCTAAACGCTCCATGACGACTGCTGCGCTGGCCAGTGTAGCGTGTCCACACAGCGGCACTTCAGTGATTGGCGTGAACCAACGCAACTTGTAATCAGCACCTTCGCGTATCAAAAAAGCTGTCTCGGCAAGATTGTTTTCGGCAGCAATGGCCTGCAACGTTGTGTCAGACAGGAATTCATCGAGCGGCATTACCGCTGCGGGATTTCCTTCAAATCGTCGTGAGGCGAAAGCGTCAACCTGAAATATTTGCGTACGCATTCATTAGCTCGCTTGCGTGAGCTCCTTCACCAGATAGATCATCTGCCCAACGTGATGGTGAAAATGCACTGCACATCGCAAGTAGATACTAAACCGATCCTTCACATCGTCGGCGCCTGCAGCATCGAAAGCCTGTTTCCAATCGCCATCCGTTTGGTTTCGCAGACTCGTGACGACCATATCAACTGCTTCGTCGAGTTTCCTTAGCACCTCTTGCTTTTGACCAACATGGGTTTGCGTAAACTCGAGGTCTCGCTGCCGAACATAGCCTGTTTGAGCGATCCGGGCGCCAATGTAGTAGTTCAGGTTTCCGGTGACATGTAGCACCAGGTTTCCAAAGCTGTTTCCGTATGAGTACGGTTTTGTCCAGAATTGTTCTTCGCTTAGATCCTCCGCCAGCCTGTGCACGCGACAACCGAAGTCGGTGTAGTGATCGATGAATCCAGAAGCGATAGTAGTTGATAAGCTGCTCATACTTTTTCTCGCAACTCTCCGTGGTCCAATTTGTGCCTGATCTTATCGTAATAAGAAAGTGTAGTCATCTAAGTGGTCTGAGATCCGCGGCTTTGCACTATAAGTGCAGTTTTAGCCTGCGAAGCAGGCGCGAGCATAAAGCCTGGGGCGCAAGCCCCAGGAGCAGAATTAATCGAATTACGAGCCCATTAAATGGGCGACAGCTCGCCGCTATAATCGTTAAGCTTTTGTCTTGATCAGTCTATCGCCCGCATTCGCGGGCTTGAAAAATCTCTTGTGCTTTGATCCTGGGGCTTGCGCCCCAGGCTTTATGCTCCGGCCTGCTTCGCAGGCTATGACTGCGCTTTGAAGCTACTTGAGAGTTGCGGCTGCTAGCGTAGGGGGCCTTGTTTCATTTGTGCGAATTGTGGCTATGTTCGCCCACATCGAAGGCACGCTCGCAAAGTGTCATAATGGCCCGTGGGTCGCCCGCTCCATCCAGGCCACACGCAAGCTTGGAGTTTGCACAGATGCTGAAGGTGATTTCTATCCTTGGGACTGGTCGTGATGATGGCGCGTTGGTTGATCTTTATAAAATCGGCGTGCTCTTCACAGCGCAGCCGATTGCTATTGCGCTTCAGCTAATGGCAGTCGCATTGATGATATGGGCCCGCATAACCTTCGGACGGCGAAGCTTTCATGCGACTGCGAATGCCACAGCGGGTGGACTGGTCACGACAGGCCCTTACCGACCGAATCATAAGACATCCAATCTATACCGCAGCATGTCTCTTTGGTTGGGGTGCGATCGTTGTACATTGGTCTTTGGTAAGCGTCGCGTTGGGACTATTGTTGCTACTCGGTGCGCTAGTGCGAATGATATGTGAGGAGCACCTGGTGAAGCAGACGTACCCGGAATATGTCGAATATGCAAAAGTCACTAAACGAATGGTTCCGTACCTGTTCTGATAATAAGGCTATGTGGAAATATATTTTGGGCACGATTCTGTTACTAATCGGGATTCTCGAGATTCTCTTGGCATTCCACGTAGGTCTGCGTGAGGCGTTAATGCGGACGAGTCCCGTACGTTTAAAGCAAGCCGAATCGTCGGCGTTCTTGTTAGCCGGAATCTCTGCGTTAGTGATGGGAATCGGGATGCTCTTCTATGGATTCTTCTGGTAAGACTTGATTAGGACACGGCTGCTATTCGTACCGCAGCGCGACCAGCGGATCGACTTTCGTGGCGCGGCGTGCTGGAAAGTAACACGCAAACAATGCGACTCCAACTAACAAAACGGCGACGCCGATAAACGTCACAGGATCTGTCGCGCTAACTCCGTATAGCAAACTTCTCAACACTCTTGTCACGGCAAAAGCTGCAATCAGACCAAGCGCAATACCCGTTAGCGCCAGTCTCATTCCCTGCCCGATGATCAGTTTGCGGACCCCGCTAACTTGCGCTCCGAGAGCCATGCGTATGCCGATTTCATGAGTGCGGCTGCCCACCAGGTAAGCCATCACTCCATATAAGCCGATAGCTGCCAGCAACAATGTGAGCACGGCGAAGGCACTCGACAGCGTAGCGAAGAGTTTTGCCGGCGCCAGCGGCAAACGCATGTGCTCTTGCATTGTCTTGACGTCCGTCAGCGGAAGATCAGGATCGAGCGCCTTAACATCTGAACGGAGCTGGCCGATTAAGGCGCTCGCGTCACCCGCCGCGCGTACATGCACAGTCAAAATTGATCGGTAACGCTGGCTCAGAGGTCTGTATCCAAAGTACAAAGGCGACTCTGCCAGTTGATGGTATTTAATGTCACGCGCTATGCCGACCACCTCCAGGTACTCACCCTTGGAGTCCATGCGCAAGCGCTTACCGATAGCATTGCCGTCCGGAGCCAGGCGACGCGCCAGTGTCTCGTTCACAATAACTACGGGCGCACTCGATGCAGTATCGCGATCATTAAAATCACGCCCGCGCACCAACGGAATACCGAGCGTCTTGAAGTAATCAGTCGCAACCGTAGTGTGCTCGATCAAAGAACTCTCATCGAAGTGCGTGGGAATGGCTTCACCCTCGACGTAGAGCGGTGACGTGTTGCCGCCCTCGCCGAGCGGCACTGACTCTGCATACGACGCCGAGCGGACCAGCGTTGAAGCCCGCAACTGCTCGAGCAATTGCTGTTGAAATACCCTGCCGCGCGCCTCGTTGTAACCCGCCAATTGAAGGTCGAACGATGCCATCAAGCCGGCATCGGTACTAAAACCTGGTTCAGCATGCTGCGTGTTGCGCAGGTTTCTGATGAACAGACCCGACATAACCAGCAAGAGCATGGATACAGCAATTTGGGTGACGACGAGAAGATTGCGGAATGATAAGCGCCGGTGAGTACGGCCCACCCTGATCGCTTCGTCCTTTAATGCTGTGATTAAATCCGACTTCGAACTCTGTAGGGCAGGCACCAGCCCAAACATCACGCCCGTGGCGAGAGATAACAAAATGGTATATCCGAACACACGTACATCCGCAGTCAAATCCGGAGGGATCGAATTCCCGATCAACGACTGAGGCAAGAGGGCCTTCAGCAAAACAGTACCCCACGACGCTAGTAGCAGGCCCGCGACGCCGCCGGCTCCTGAAAGCAACAGGCTCTCAGTGAGCATTTGACGAGTGATGCGCCAACGGCCGGCTCCGAGTGCCAGGCGCACGGCGATTTCTTTATGACGTTTTACAGCGCGTGCGAGCAGCATGTTGGCGACATTCGCGCACGCTACCAGCAGGACCAAAGTGACGATCGCCATCAGGATACCAACCACCACGAAAGCCGGAGTACGGCCCTGCGGCGGAACCATCAAGCCTCGCGCCGCCGTTACTGCCACGACTCGGCCACCTGGCGATTCTGGTCCTGAGTTACGCTCGCGCCGTGCCTGGTGAAGTTGCACGGAAATGGTTCTGACTTCGGCCTCAGCTGTTGCAAGCTTCGCGTCGGGTCGCAAACGACCCAGCATCATCAACCAACCATCATCAGGTGAAGTGAGAGTACGCGACCCGGGATTAGCGACTGGCTCCATCGACAGTGGAACCCAGAGGTCTGGTGCTGAGAGGATCGTAGCCCCCACAAACTGCTCGGGCATTACTCCGATGACTGTGTATGGCCGCTGATTAAGGCTAATAGTTTTGCCAACGACGCTGGGGTCAGAATTGAAGCTTCCGCGCCACAGCAAATTGCTGATCACTACGGCGGGGTTTGTTGCACCCACGCGATCTTCCTCCGCGAGGAAAGTACGCCCCAGGACCGCATTGACTTTTAGGACATCAAGATAATTACCGCTGACAAACTCGCTCCAGACGCGGTTAGATTCGCCATTGACTGTCAGGCTCATGGGCCGCTGAGCATAAGCCGCCAAACCTGAGAATGCCGTGGCGCCATCTCGATAAGCAACATAGTCAGGATACGAAACTGCATTTCCATCCCAGACGCGCGCCAACCGATCCGGCTCAGCAAAAGGAAGAGGCCTAAATAGCGCCGCGTTAACGAAACTAAAGATCGTAGTGTTGACGCCGATCCCCAGAGCGATGGAAAGCACGGCCACGGCCGTAAAGCCCGGCTGCTTAATCAAACCTCTGAGACCGTATCGAAGATCCTTAATTAATGTGTCCATGGGGTTGTCCAATCGACTACTGTATGTAAGCCGGTTGCGCGCTCGTGAATTGCAGATGCGCTGCTGTGGCTTATCAACCAGCGTGCCAGACCTTCCGCGAGAGTGGTTGATAGGACCTTTCCCGAACGAGGATTAAAGAAACTGGGAGATTGTGGGCCGATAGACTATATAAATAGATCGCAGAGAGGGTCGGTTGAGTCCCATTTTCGAAATAGATCATTCCATTATTAGGATCAATGTCCTTGGAATGCATGCAAGGTGAAGTTGCGGATGGCGATGTGTCGTAAAGAAATTGTTTTGGCAATCTGCGGATTGATTATGGCGTGCTCGGCTTGCAGCCGGTCGAATAACTTGCTGCTCGGGCGTGTTGAGGCGACAGTCGGCGGTCATAAGGTTGTCGTCACCGATTGTTACCGCACGAGTGTCACGCCGCCGGAGAAAGTCGGAGGTCCAAGTGAACAGTCCTACCGTTTCAAGCCATGCCGCGATGCCGATGTCCTGATTCGCAATGACGAGTTGATCGTCAACGGCAGCTCGTACGGGTTGCTCAAACAGGCGGATGCGGTGACGGTTGATCACGGCAAGGTGTTGATTAATGAGATGGTGGTGCCCGCCGTCGCGCCTCGTTGAACGATCGTTGGCTATCGATACCAAATCGACATGACTTCTTTAAACGATCACAGCAAATAAGTTTTAGCGTCACTCGTCGAGACCCTTTCCCTTCCCAAAACAATCCCCTTACTTGCCCCCAGGTTAGTTGTTGGAATCGTGTCACTGTTAGGAAGATCGAGAAATCTAGAACATCTACACGGGGATGGTAACGACCACACAATCGTCGCACCTGGTAAGAACTGGCCCGTCAAGGAATCCATTCATGCGATGGTTGCTGCAGGGGTACGTCAAGGAGTTAGAAGGACCATTTGAGCGTGAGAAGGAGCATCATCGTCACCATCAATGGTTCAAGGTCATGTGCCTCACCGGCGTCGATTATTTTTCAACGCTGGGCTACCAACCAGGCATCGCCTTCCTTGCCGCCGGTGCGCTCGCTCCGGTCGCTACAATCATCCTGGTCTTACTGACGCTGTTGGGCGCCCTGCCGATTTATCGTCGAGTCGCTGACGAAAGTCCACACGGTGAAGGATCCATTTCGATACTGGCAGGGCTCTTGTCGTGGTGGAAGGGCAAGCTCTTCATTCTTATTCTGCTGGGATTTGTCGCTACGGATTTCATAATTACGATTACTCTCTCGGCTGCGGACGCGACCGCACATCTTGTCGAGAATCCCTTCCTGCACGGACTACTCAGAGGCGGAGATTCGAGACCGCTGAACGTCGGTATCACCCTTGCCCTCATTGCGTTGCTCTCCGGTGTCTTCCTAAAAGGATTCAAAGAGGCGATCGGCGTTGCTGTTGTACTCGTCGTCATCTACCTGGCGTTGAACTTCGCCGTAGTCTGCGTGGGTCTCTTTCACGTGATTCAGTCTCCCTCGGTCATTTCAAATTGGCAACAGGCGCTGCTGGGCCACCCACGGGTCGGTGGCAACTGGACAATGATCGTACTCCTCGCGCTGATAGTTTTCCCTAAGCTCGCATTGGGACTCTCGGGTTTTGAGACCGGCGTCGCGGTGATGCCTCTGGTGAAGGGCGAAGCCGGCGATACGGATGCAAAGCCGCTGGGACGTATTCGCAACACCAAAAAGATGTTGGTCGTCGCTGCTTTGATTATGAGTGTGATGTTGATTGCGAGCAGCTTTGTTACGACATTGCTTATCCCACCCGAGAAATTTGCGGCCGCTCATGGCGACGTAGCCGCGGGTGAAGCTTCCGGCCGTGCACTCGCATACCTTTCACACCAGTTCTTCGGCGATATCTTTGGAACCGCTTACGACATCAGCACGATACTGATTCTATGGTTCGCCGGGGCATCGGCGATGGCCGGATTACTAAACATCGTTCCACGTTATTTGCCGCGTTACGGGATGGCGCCGGATTGGACGCGCGCTATGCGTCCTCTCGTAATCGTTTTCACGATCATCGCTTTTGCGATCACGGTGATCTTCAAAGCGGATGTGAATGCCCAGGGTGGCGCTTATGCAACGGGCGTTTTAGTTTTAATGAGTTCAGCGGCTATTGCGGTAGCAATCTCGGCGTGGCGTCGAATTCAGAGAGTTTGGGCCGCGATTTTTGCGTTAATCGCACTCGTCTTCGCTTACACAACCGTGGTCAATGTCATTGAGCGTCCCGACGGTATAAAGATCGCCGGTTTTTTCATAGCTCTAATAATTGTCATCTCGTTTCTTTCGCGAATTGCTCGGACGACCGAACTACGAGTCGAGCAGATTGATATCGATGAGAATGCGCAGCGATTCATCGACGAAGCTTCGAGAAACGGCACGGTTAGGATCATCACTAATGCTCCTGCAGAGAATGATTCGGACGAGTACCGGAAGGAAATAATCGAGAACCGTCAGGCTCACAACCTTCCATCACAGGATCCGATTCTATTTCTCGAAGTGGAAGTGTGTGATGCCTCAGATTTCGCTCAGGCCATGAAGGTGGAGGGTGTCGAGGTGGGCGGTTATCGCGTGCTGCGCGCCGAAGCGTCTGTGGTTCCCAATGCGATTGCGGCTTTTCTTCTTTATCTACGCGATCAAACCGGCAAGATTCCGCATGCGTATTTTCATTGGGGCTCAAAGAATCCCGTCGCTTATCTTTTCGATTATGTGGTTTTTGGTCAGGGTGATACGGCGCCAGTCACCCGAGAAGTACTCAGACAGGCCGAACCAAACGAGGACAAGCGGCCTTCAATACACGTGGGTGGTTACTGACGCCAGCCACACACTTGAATCACACTCCGGCATCTTGGACACAGTCAGTACCGTCTGCGGTAGCGGATGGGTCAACCATCAGGATCGAGCGCCACTACGACGTACCCATCCGCTACCGCGGACGGTACTGACTGTGTCCAAGCCTGACGTCCGACTTTTTGGGGGCAAAGCTCACGCAACAAGAAACGCGTGGCATTATCCTCGCAATCATCTAATACCAAAGTCTGATAGAAACGGCCGCCACCGAAGTGTAACCTCACGCCTAACCAACGAGCACTAATTTAATTTACCAGGTGTCCAACACCGGAAAGAGACGGTCAACATGAGCACTATCACAACCAAAGATGGAACGCAGATTTACTACAAGGATTGGGGCACGGGACCCGCGATTACGTTCTCGCATGGATGGCCGTTGAATGCCGATATGTGGGACGGACAAATGCTCTTTCTCGAACAGAACGGCTTCCGCGTGATCGCGCACGACCGGCGTGGTCACGGCCGATCAAGCCAGACATCGTCCGACAATGACATGAACGGCTATGCCGACGATCTTGCGGCAGTAATTGAAGCCCTCGATCTCAAGCAAGTCACGCTCGTAGGCCACTCCACCGGAGGCGGAGAAGTCGCACGATACATCGGCCGCCACGGAACCAGCCGAGTCGCCAAAGCCGTCCTGATTGCCGCCGTACCACCGCTGATGCTGAAGACCGCTGACAATCCTGAAGGTTTGCCCATAGAGATATTCGACGACCTGCGTGCGAAACTTTTCAAAGATCGCTCGCAAACGTACAAGGAGTTCGCAGCTCCGTTCTATGGCGCCAACCGCCCTGGCGCTAATGTCTCGCAAGGCGTGCTCGACCAGTTTTGGGTGTGGAGCATGCAGTCGGGTCTCAAGAACGCTTATGAAAGTATCAAAGCCTTTTCCGAAACGGACTTCACCGAAGACCTCAAGAAGTTTGATGTGCCTACTCTGGTACTTCACGGCGAGGACGACCAGATCGTTCCGGTGCACAATTCTGCCCGGAAGTCGGCACAACTAATTAAAGGTGCAAAGGACATCTACTACCCCGGCGCGCCGCACGGCATCACCGCCACACATCAGGATCAGATCAACGCCGAGCTGCTCGCATTCATCAAGGAGGAGCAGTTCCGCGTCGCCAACAGTTGAGCCAGGCTTAGCCTGCGAAAGCAGGCGGAAGCATAAAGCCTGGGGCGCAAGCCCCAGGACCAGAATCAGTAGATTTGCGAGCCCATGAAATGGGCGGCACTTCGTTGAGGGTAAATCATGGACATTTTTCACGTTCATTCTGTCGCCCGCATTCGCGGGCTTGAAAATGTGTTGTGCTCTTGACCCTGGGGCTTGCGCCCCAGGCTTTATGCTTCCGCCTGCTTTCGCAGGCTAAGATCGTTTGTGCCGAGCTACGCGCCCGTGACTATTTGCTGAATTCTCTGTTTAAGGAGTGAGCGACTCCGCGTCGCACGTAAGGATATTCACCATGAGCGATGAGGACCTGGAGTTGCTGATAACACTAGATGATCCGGAAGGTGCGCCGGAAGAAGATACTTTCCACCACCTTTCGGGAGAAAATACGTACGACAGTATGGCATCTGCTTTACACAAAAACCCCTGAATCCCGCCAACTCCCGTTGGCGGGATTTATGTTCGTCGTTTTGTAACGGACGAATAAGCACGACCTAGTGTTGTCGCCGGAATACGAAGATCGAATCTCCAACCATCATCTCCGGCTTCTGCTGTCTATAGCGGTCGATAATCTCTTTCTGCTTGTCCGATAGATCAATCTCGGCCAGATACCACGCACCGATTGCTATGTACTCTGTTTTAATCGGTTCAGCGGCGTCCTCCGAGTCTTCATCGTCGTACCATCCGGGAAAGTCATCCGCCTGGATTCCATAAAACTTCAGAAACTCTCCACCAACCATAATGCCCGTGACTCGATTCTCGCCGTGATCCTTGAGGTAGCGCGCCAGTGGCTTTACCTCCTGCCCCGTTTCGACGTTCGAGTCAGACAGCATCTGCCAACCGCGAGCAGCGCCACCCGCGAGCGGGCTGAAGTATGTCAGGTAGTTTGGAAAAGCTGAGACTGCGATCACCAGACAAGGCACGAGTGCGACTGCAGCAACCGCGACGCCGAGGCCTCTGGAACGCTTCAGCCCACATTCAATAACAGCGGAAACAAATCCAGCTCCAGCTATTGCGGCGAACGGAAACATCGGTAAGAGGTGACGCACACCGATGTTGAGATGTGACGTCATCGTGAGCGCTAGATAAAACACGCCTGGCATCACGACATACAGGATCGCGTAGCATTTGCACCTAAGCACTTGATATACGGCCCACACAAATCCACCGATGGAAGCGAGAAGAAACGGGATTGTTGTTTTCAGTGCGAACGCGACTGGAAAGTAGTACCACCACCCTGTGTCTGAAATCTGGCCCAGCAGAAACGCCGGCCTGCCGTCGCGACTATCCTGAACCACCATGTCGATGCCAGACACGAAATACCGTGGCAACAGCGGCGGAAGCCAGATCAGGAGTCTCTTAAACGCTTCAGCAGTTTGTCCTGACAGGTAAAACCAATTGGCGATTTCAGAACTTTCGTTTGCGTCTATTCTGTCGATGTGAAACGCGTAACACGCGATGAGGATCAAGTAGGCTGTAACGAACACGACAAATGACGACAGCACAACCGCTCCAACCGACGATCGCTTCCGTATCAACCGCCACATGACACACGCAATCACTATCACGCACGAAACCGGCACGAGAACTACAAGTGAGTACTTCGTCACCAAGCCAAGACCGAGTGCGCCTCCCAACGCCAACGCTCCTATCACTCGAGCATCAGTCACAAACTTTTTGACTGCAATCACAAACAACAGAAGCGCGAGCGCGGCAGCAACATCGTTCTGCACAACGATAGCGTTCCCTGCGATGTTTGGTTCCATCGCGAGTAGAAAGACGCTGATCAGCGCTGGTACTGGCCCAAACAACTGGCGTGTAAACCACCACGCAGCCAACAGCAACAACAGCGGGATAACCAGTACGGGCAGTCTTCCGTAAAACGCGATCCGCTCAAACTGTTTCGCGTTACTCTCAAAGAACGCTTCCTCAATCCGTACCATTCCATCTTCCGGATCGCCGGGTGTTGCGGCCTGTTGCCATCCCGGTGATTCGAAAGGGAAATATAGATGTAGTTCCCACAGCCCTAAACCGCTGAGCAGTTTTATAAGTGGAGGATGCTCCTGATTCAACCGGTAGTCGTGAGTTAAAAGGTAGGAATAGCCCGCCGGCATGTGCATCGAGTCGTCAATGAACAAACCCTTTCGCGATAGTAGCACGAGTGAAACAACGAAGAACGCGAGCAGCATTGCTGTCAGCAGAGCTGCTTCCACCGAACGACTTACCCTATGTTCGAAGCGCCGCCGGGCGCAGGTTTGCGAGACCATAATCCGCTCTTTTCAGAGGACGGTCCCTCGGCTTGTTGGAGGACGTCAGATCAATCGCCTCGAGTTGAACCTAATCTGCTTCGTCTTTTCGCCACTGACAAACTCAAGTACATGCTCTTTACCTTCCTGTTTGAACATTTGATTGATTTGGGAAAGCGAGAGTTCGGAGACTGGCTTGCCGTCAACCGCTAAAAGCACATCACCCTGGCGCACTCCGGCTTCAAATGCAGGAGAACTCTCGGCCACTCGTTTCACTCTAAACGTCTTTAGGTTCTCACCTTCAGCTTCCATGCGAATGCCGCTCATATCATATTCAAAAGCATCAGTAAGATGGCTATTCGGCTCGAGATACATCCGCTTATGGGCGTAATCAAAGATCACTTTGAACCTGCCCAATAACTCGCCGCCAATTACTCCGCTGAATTCATTGCTGGCAAAAGCACCTTTTCGATCTTGAGCGAAGTAAATCAACGGGTTCGAGAAAGTGAAAGATCCGAGTTGTAGTTGAGGCAACCGGCCGACCAACAACTTTACATTTCCGCCTACTCCCTGCGCTCCGAGTTCTTCGATGGTCTTTTGTGCGACTGCTAACAGGTTGCGAGATTCGACCAAAGGAGTATTTAGAATAACGGTGAATCTGCCCGCTCCCATATCAACGATGAATTCACCCTCGACCGGTTTACCTTCGACCGGGATCGTCACTCGGGCAAAGGGAACATTGGCCATAACTTTAATAGGGATGCTAACGCCCGAACCGCTGTACTGGTACGTCTTCGGTTCATACAGATTAACAACTCTGGACTGGTAATCGACTTCGACGGCATACCGGCTGAATAGCGTGTAACCAATTACGCCATCCACCACTCTGTCGGACACCCGCCGACTTCTTTCCGGGGGAAATACGACGAGTTTTTGATTGCTTATCTCTACGCCCGCAAAACTCAAAGAGACGTCCTTAACGAACGAAGTATCAAAGGTAGTTTCGCCGCCCCCACTTCCCTTTCCCTTGCCTTGAGGTTTCAAACCGAGGTGTTCCGCGGCCTTGAAATAAAGTACCAATCCTGATCCGGCGCCTGAATCGATTTCAAAGGTCAATGGCTCTGACCCGTTGATACTGGCTTTCATAAAGACGTAGTTTTCACTATCCACCTCGATGGGAATGGTTGCAACCTTAGTTTGCGTCGCCGCACGATTTTGCAGCGGCACACCACTAACAAGTCGTTGCTCGCTTCCACACAAGGCCACGGCAGTCAACGCAATCATCAGTCGGAGAAGCAATGAATGAATTCTCATCAGAAGTACCTCGACCAACTCGATTTTAAGCGTGTCCCTCTCCTCTTTGTGCCAGTGCTTAATGATATCACCTCACTGATCACGCCAAGACTTGGTGCACAAACCCTATCTCTCTGATTGAAGGACGCAATCCGGGCAGGTTCTATGTTAAGGTTCCCAGCCGGAAGTTCCTTAACCCAACACGGAGCAATGTAAAAAAAACCATGGTATCGCGACCGCGGATCGCGTTAGTTCTGATGAAACGAATAATAATTCTTGCCGTCTCCTGTTCGGCCCTCCTTTCGCTTAGCTGTTCACGTTTCCACAACGCGCCAACCGAGGCGAAAGACGCACGCTACGTCGTCATCTCGCCCATCTACAACGAAGTTATCTGGGCGTTGGGCGCGCAGGATAAAGTCGTCGGCATCGATCTCTCTACTACGTATCCGCCTGAAGTGAAGAACGTGCAGACTGTCGGGTACCATCGCGCATTGAGTGCTGAAGGCATTCTTTCGCTTCATCCTACCGAAGTCATTCACGACAACAACATTGGACCACCGCAAGTCGTGCAACAGCTTCAGCAGTTGAATATTCCAATGAAGACTTTCACCTCGAAGAATGATTCATTCGACGGGACAAAGGCGTTGATTCGCGAGATGGGCGCATACTTTCATAAGGAAGCACGGGCTGAAGAACTCTGCAACACAATCGACGCGCAACGTGCAGCTTCGTTAGAAAAGGTGAAGCAGTACACGGACCATCCACGCGTCGGCGTGATTCACTTTGGTCGCGCGTCGAACGTATATCTCGTCGTCGGCAAGGGCGGAGGCGGCGATGGCGGAGGCGTGAGCCAGATGATCGAACTTGCCGGCGGCCAAATGGCGATCGAAAACAAAGGGATGCAGCGGATGGAGTCGCCCGAGATAATCGCGCAAGGGAATCCTGACGTAATTCTACTTACCGACTTCGGTTACGACCGTCTCGGCGGTTCGCTCGACCAAATCAAGGCGTTGCCCGGCGTTGCGACCTCGAATGCTGCCCGAAACAATCGCATCTACCGGATCGAAGAGAACGTGCTAAATTACTTCGGTCCACGCTCGGGTGAGAACATTGCAAAGGTAGCCGCTATCATTCATCAAAAGTGACAGAGCGATATCGCAGCCGACAAGTACTCCTCGCCACGTTAGCTGTGGTCACGCTTCTCGGACTGGCGGCGTCGATCCGCTTCGGCGCGATCGATTTTTCAGTTACTGAAATCAGCCGCGCGCTCGCGTCGCTCCTTCCCGGACATCCTGAACCAACTTTGGATCAGCGGATCTTTCTTGAACTGCGCCTCCCGCGTGCGATTCTGTGCCTGCTGGTAGGGGCGAGTCTCGGTGTTGGCGGCACGTTGATGCAGGCGCTGTTTCGTAATCCTATTGTCGAGCCAGGCCTTATTGGCACCTCGAGCGGCGCGGCGTTTGGTTCCGCTCTTTTCTTCGTGCTGGGCGGTGTGCTGCACATTAGCGCGAGTCTTTGGAGTTTACCGATTGCGGCTTGTATCGGCGGTGTCATCTCAACCTACCTGGTGTTTCTCCTCGCTCGTTCACGAGAAGAGGGGCGCGCGTCGATTGTGATGCTGTTGCTGACCGGACTGGCCGTGAACGCGCTGTTCATGAGTGCAATCGGATTTCTGTCGTACATCGCTCGCGATCCGCAGGCACGTTCGATCACGTTCTGGAGTTTGGGAACTTTATCGGGCGCAAATTGGAAAGCCGTCGAGATCGTTGCGGTTTCAACCATTGCTGGAACTGTGATCGCGCTACGTTATGCGAAAGCACTTAACGCGTTAATGATCGGCGAAGAAGAAGCGACTTATCTCGGAGTTAACGTGAATCGATTGAAGTGGTTGATCTTGTCGGTGAACGTTCTAATCGTCGCGGTGGCGACGGCGTTCACCGGCGTTATTAGTTTCGTAGGCCTCGTTGTACCGCATATCCTGCGCATGATGGGAGGAGCGGACAATCGGTTTCTGATCCTCGGCAGCGCGCTAATGGGTGCGACATTTCTGACCCTTGCCGATTTGATGGCGCGGCTCGTCGTGCGACCGGCGGAACTACCGATTGGCATCCTGACCTCCGCTGTTGGCGTGCCGGTATTTATTTTCCTTTTGCGGCGACGGCAATACGTTTTCTGAATCTGATGCTTTTGCCTCAAAAGTCCGAAATCGTACTTGGATCGGGTCAGTACAGGGAGCGGTAGCGACCTGGTCAGTGATCAGCATGCAACGTGTCCTAATGATTCGTGACTCCTATGGTTTGACCAGGTCGCTACCGCTCCCTGTACTGACCCGATCCAAGCGTGGGGCCCGACCTTTCAGGCAAAGCCAAATTTGATGCTTACGGCAAGCAACATCACTTTTCGCGCCGGCAACAAGCCGCTGGTTTCGGATATTTCGGTATCTTTTGCACCCGCGAGGCTTCACCTGATCATTGGGCCGAACGGAGCGGGCAAATCGACGCTGATTAAAGTTCTGGCACGCTTGCTGCGCCCGCACGTGGGAAGAGTTGAATACGAAGGTGCTGACATCAGCGATGCAAGCGAAGCTGAGCTCGCAAAACGTCGCGCGGTACTTTCGCAGGCAGTCGAGGCTGCTTTTCCGTTAGCTGTTCGTGAAGTCGTTATGATGGGACGTTACCCGCACTTTCGCGGCCGGCCTGGACCGACGGACGAGAAGATCGTTGATGAAGTCATGGCGCAGTTCGAGCTAACGGGATTTGGTAATCGTTACTATCAGACTCTCAGTGGTGGCGAACGACAGCGCGTCAACTTCGCCCGCGTTCTCGCGCAACTGTGGCGCGATGGTTCGATGGCTGCGGATTCATCATGCCGGTATCTTTTCCTCGACGAGCCACTCACTTTTCTCGACATCCGCCATCAGATCGATTTCTTAAAAAAGATACGAGCGTTTGCCGAAGCGCCGGATGTCGTCACTATAGGCGTGGTGCACGATCTCAATCTCGCCGCTCGCTTCGCGGATCAAATCGTGTTGCTAAACGAAGCGCGCGTAATCGCGAACGGCACTCCGATCGAAGTATTAACGGCTGAACGGATTCAAGCTGTTTTTGGAGTTCAGCCGACATTCGTTCCGAGTGAGCATGACGGCATGCATCTGATCTTCAATTGACGCCGAGGCTTTGCCTCAAAAGTCGCACCCCACGCTTGGATCGGGTCAGTACAGGGAGCGGTAGCGACCTGGTAAACCATAGGAGTCGCGAATCATTAGGAAATGTCGCATGCTGATCACTGACCAGGTCGCTACCGCTCCCTGTACTGACCCGATCCAAGAGCGATTTAGAACTTTTGAGGCAAAGCGTCCCCACGTTTTACCGTCGGCCTGCTAATCGTTTAAACCTACCGAAGAACTGCGAACTTTTCGGGCGCGTCTCCAGTACATAGAGCATGCTCAATATCTTCCACGACCTGCGCTACGCATTCCGCTCGTTGCTCAAGCATCGCAATTTCACAGTCGCCGCTTTACTGACGCTCGCTCTCGGCATCGGAATCAACACGGGCATCTTCACGCTTCTGTATTCCCTCGCCTTCCGTGAGTTGCCGGTGAAGAACCCGGAGCGCGTGGTGAATGTCTATCAACGCTTCGAAGGTGAGTTCTCGCGCGAAGTCGAAGGCAGCGCATCGCTTTCTTCTTACCCCGAGTACCTGAACTATCGAAATCGAGTTGATGGCAAAGCCGATTTAGTAGCGTCGTCAGACATCAAGCTGTACCTGGGCGGCAACACGGTGGAAAAGCTCAACGGGCTAATGGTCACGGACAATTACTTTTCGGTTTTGGGCGGGACAAGCGCTCTTGGACGCACCTTTTATAACAACGAGTGCACCGCGCCTCGTCCATGTCCGATCGCCGTCCTGAGTCACGGTTTTTGGCAGCGTAGATTTGGATCAGACACGCGCGTAATCGGTACTTCAATCGCACTGAATCGCCAGCACTTCACTGTCATTGGTGTCGCTGCACCTGACTTTCGCGGAACTGAGATGACGGTTCCTGATGTCTGGCTTCCGCTGACGGCGCAGGAAGGCATTCTCGCGGAGAGCAACTTTACCTCGCGCCCTAATCTTAGCTGGTTAAGTGTGTTCGGCCGGTTGAAGGATAACGTCTCGGCAACGCAGGTGCAGGCCGAGATGCAACTAGCGGCCTCGCAGATGGACCGCGAGTATCCCGGACGCAAGTCGATTGTTGAAGTGATGCCTGGGTCATATCTCAACTCGCCGGAAGTTCGCAGCGAAGGCATGCCGATAGCAATGCTGGTGATGGCAGCAGTCGGCCTGGTGCTTTTGATCGTGTGCGCCAACGTCTCGAATCTCATGCTAGCCCGTGGCTCCGCGCGGCGAAAAGAGATTGCTGTACGACTCGCGCTCGGAGCCAGTCGCTGGCGGTTGATTAGACTCCTGCTGACAGAAAGCATCCTCCTCGCAGTGCTGGGCGGCACTGCGGGACTGTTTCTCTCATTGGTTCTACCTCCGATCCTGATCTCGCTCGTTCCTGAAATCGGCCTCGACATCGACTTGAAGCCAGATGCAACAGTCTTCCTTTACATGTTCCTGGTGTCGCTATTAACTGGAGTTGTATTTGGACTCGCGCCGGCAATTCAGTCTACGAAACCCGATCTGACTTTTGCACTCAGGTCTGGAAACAGGGCACGCGTTTCACGCCCGCGCTTGCGAAATCTATTGGTGATTGGGCAGGTCGCGGTTTCCCTCGTGCTTCTGATTGGCGCAGGTCTGTTAGTACGCACCTTGCAACGGGCGCAATCCAGCGAGGTTGGATTCGATAGCAAGAACCTGGTTGTCCTATCGATGGATGTGTCGGCACTAGGTTACGACGGCGCCCGCATTGCAACACTTCGCGCGCAACTCGCTGAACGTTTGAAGGCCATACCTGAAATCAAACAGATAAGCAGTGCGGAAATCATGCCTTTTGCCGGCAGGCGAGACGATGCGATCGAAATCGAGGGGCAGGGATCAGGTATCAGCGTGAACGCTAACCGGGTGTCGCCGGAGTTTTTCCAAACGCTGGGTATTCG
>Ga0097621_100000944_pt1 | contig 20365 bp, 20 predicted proteins | sample KBSMisM72_FD_73165 | JGI IMG/M metagenome (GOLD analysis project Ga0097621, IMG submission 73165) | Miscanthus rhizosphere microbial communities from Kellogg Biological Station, Michigan, USA - KBS Miscanthus M7-2 (version 2) (version 2) | ecosystem: Host-associated > Plants > Roots >... | reverse complement strand
AAATTCCGACAAATCGCCATTTCGCACATTGAGCCCTGACTTTCCCCGACCTGTTGTCGATACTTCTGGCACTAAAACTGGCGAGATTCGTGCCTGACCACTTTGCGCAGAGCAAGAGCGACGATTCCCATCGCGAGGCCTTTGCCGACATTGCCGCTGTAAGCTCCACGAGGTAGTAGCGGCGCGACGGGGGAGAGAGCGAGGGCCGCGAGGATGGAGCTTGGCTCAAGGAGGATGAGGGCCCATCCTGCGTATTTGGGCAGCAAACCCGCCATCAGCGTGCCAATCCCGAAGCACACGAGCCCGACCAGCCATACCATTGCGCCTCCAGGAAACCCAAGGGATTCGAGCGCCTTGAGGTTGAACTGCAGACCGATATTGCCGAGCAGGGTCAAGGCGGACGCGATCAGCACGATGATGTAACCCACGGTCTCGGTACGAGAGCGGCGGCGCTGGATGATGTGAACGTAATAAAACGTCGCTACGGTGAGCACAAACGGGAGCACCCAGTATGTGTCGCGACGGTTGTCCTGGAAAGGGCGAAGCACGGACTCAACCCCCATGGCGGACCAGGTGACGAAGGCGAAGACGCCGCACCAGAAGCCGCGTTCGACGGCTTTCGGGTTGGGTCCCGTTTCCTGTTGCAGCGATTCAGAAGTGGCACCTGACATGCGTTCCATCCTGAGATGAATGACACACCACGGTATAGCAGGCGCACGACGAGGTTGGCAATCCCGTCTGTCTCAGAATGAGCGTCGGGTGAAAGGAAGCAACATCTTTGGCCCCAAAAACCTCCCAGCTGGGATATGCGAACCGCGAATAGGCAACGGAATTTATGACCCAAACTACAGGAAGGCAGAATGAAAGTGATTCCCTATTGGTGATCCTGCTCCTGTATAAGAGGCATTTGCGATGACACCTGTAATTCGATCATCATTGCGATGCGTCGGTCTAGTTGAAAAAACGTTGCCGCCTTCTTGCCTTCCAATATCTTGGCCACCTTCGGCACGTACTTCTGCCGCAATTGTGCGATCTCGATGTCCATGTCCACCCACTGCCGGATGAACGATAACGACTGTTCATTCGTCATCTTTCCCCAGTTGTCCGCGTACTCTTGAATCAGCCCGAATTTCCGGTCGTTAATTGAGATCAACTCCGCAATGTACTGATCGTACACCGGCCAGAACTTTGCCGCCTCGGTGTCCGTGAGCTGCAAGTTCGCCGCAATTAACTGCTTTCTCTGTGACCGAAGATCCTTGCGCAGAAGATCCACATCCTGGTTGCTAATAACGTGGGTAGTGCTTTCTTTTTGCGCAGTTGTCTGAGTTCGCGCGGTTGTCCCAGCTAATAGGCATGATCCAGCAATCAATACCCCTAGTAGTTTTGTCACTCGACCTCCCTCGAAGCCGGCCTCCGCGTGCGTGCGGAAACCAGTTGCCCGATAGTATTGGTCATGATTGGGACAGACCAACTGCTATAAGTAACAGGGCCACGGGTAAGGGCAAGGCTGAGTCTCTTGGATAGCAGCCAATGTGAATGTCGCTTGCAACGCTGGCGAAAAATCGCAATTTCCCTGATTGGGCGGCTCGATTGACCGCGTTTCAGGCCACAGAACATGACCGCCCAGCTGCCAACTGGACTGTGGGATCTCCGCACAGAAGTACATGAGTACACCTTTCGAGGGATTGCCAATCCATCGGGGGTGAGCAACGATACGGAGAATATTGTGCCTTTTGCAAACTGAAGCGGCATTTATGTCAGCCAGGTCGCCAATATCCGTTGATATCAAGCACAAGAACTACACCGGAGAATATGAAATCGAAGGCGGAGTGCTCTACGTATTCTTCGAAGGCCGAAGCAGGTCAAGCGCGGTCATGAGTCCCGGACCAGAGTTACTTGCGCGCCTTTTGTTAATTGAGTTGGTTTTTCAAGCGCCAAGCTGGCGTGACCACCACCACCTGCGGTGACATGCGCATCTCGCTGAGGACCAATATTCCTACGCCGTCCTCGGCTCACCCACGACGAGTGTATCCCCGGTCACGAGCGCCAGACGGTTCCGCGCCATGCCCCCGACCCCCTTGCATTCCGGGGGCGTGCATAGCCTTTGCTCCAATACCTCCGCTCCAACCTTCATCCAACGCGCAGTGCCAGCTCGACTTGATCACCTAACTCTAAGCCAATGGTCAGTTTCTTGCGAGGCTGAGTATTTCGGGCGCTCTTGCCTCACGTGGAAGACGTCTTCCCTTTTCGTTACGTATCCTATTCGCTGACGCGATGGCCTCGTATCTGGCCGCCAATAAAATCGCGGGAAACAAGGATGTTCTCTCGGGGCGTTTGCGGGAATTCCTGCTGCAACTTCTTGACTGAATCCAGCGCGGCATACCAATGCGCTGCACTTTCCCATGTTTGAATGGACATCGTCTTCTCATCGCTTATCTTTACCAGCTCAATCTCAATAAATCCCGGCTGCTGGCTGAGCAAGCTCGGAAAACTGTGCGCCTCCTGGGAGCGGCGTATTTCCTCGTCTGCCGATCCTTTGGTGAGAGTGAATATGAGCACTACTTTGTACGCGTTGTCTTTTTTCATAATTGTTTTGCCGTCTAGCCCACTGCTAGTTGCTTGGTGGTTTGGAGTTTTGGCAGCTATCCCGGTCGTACGGATACCCGCTTACCTGGTTCTGCGCAAATTGACAGTAGCAGCGGTCCATCTGCCCACTCCATGATCACATAAGTAATAGGGCCTTCCTACGCGAACTCCAAGCACACCGCAAAGGGGGGGGAGGCGTCAGTGTTGGCCGGTCAGGTCCCCCAAAAACGGAGAGAATGATGAGGGTGCTCCGCTACCCCGACCATGTGACCATCGCAGTGGCGAATGCTGAGACGGCGATCGAGTTCTTCGAGATCCTCGGCTTCCGAAAGCAGCACCTCACAATGATCGATGGTGGTTTGCCTGCACGATACATGGGCATGCCGGACATGAAGGCTCAGCACATCACGCTCGTGCTCGAGGGAGCCGAGCCTCGCTTCGAGATTCAGTTGCTCGAGTTCGATCCGAGGCCGCCGGCAGATCCGGGTGAGCATCCGACAAACCGGCGGCGACGGGGCTACAATCACCTTGCATTCCGTGTGGATGATATTGGCGCGACCACCAGGCACCTGGTGGCCAAGGGTGTGAACATGCTCAGCGATGAGATGGACTACATCAGCCGGCGGGTCCGATTCTTCGAAGGTCCCGAGGGGATCACCCTCGAGTTGGTTCAAGTGGTCGACTCAGACAGCCAGCAGCGGCCCCCAGTGGCGTAAGCCGCCCTCGATAGCCCTGTCTTATTTAGGCCAACACTGACTGGTACTCTTCGTAGGCGCCCTTGAAGTCGGTGAGCTGATGATCGCCCTCAAAGTGCCAGATTCTTGTGGCCACTTCGTCAATCAAGTCTTCATCGTGCGTAACCAGCAGAACGGTCCCTTGATAGCGCTGCAGAGCGATGTTCAGCGCGTTGATGGACTCGAGATCCAGGTGGTTCGTGGGTTCATCGAGCACGAGCACGTTCGGCTTCTGCAGCATCAGCTTGCAGAAGAGCAGCCGGCTGGCTTCTCCGCCTGACAAGATGTCGGTGCGCTTGTCGGCGTCATCGCGGGGGAAGAGCATTTGTCCCAGGAGGCCGCGGATCTCTTCGTGGGCGGCGGAAGGATCCCATTGATGAAGCCACTCGAATACTGTGGTTCCGGGCTCGATCAAAGCTTTATGGTCCTGGGCAAAAAAGCCGACTGCGGCCTCGTGGCCCCAAATCACTTTGCCCTCGTCGAGGAATGCTCCATCGTAGCCGCTGGTTTTGCGCAATTCGGCGTTCGTGACCGTGGGAGAACTCGCCAGCAGAGCATTTACCAGAGTGGTTTTCCCTGCGCCGTTGCGCCCTATGAGGACGACTTTCTCTCCTCGCGTGACGCTGGCGGTGAAGCTCCGTATTACCGGTGCGGCGGCGTATGACTTGCTCACGCCTTCCACTTCCAGGATGTGCTTTCCCGAGGGACGCTTCTGTTCGAATTTGAGATACGGGCGCTGGATGTTCGACTTTGCCAGCTCAGTCACCTGCAACCGCTCCACTTCCTTGCGGCGGGACTGTACCTGGCTGGAGCGTGTGCCCGCCGAAAATCGCGCGATGAAATCATTAAGCTGCGCAATCTTCTTTTCTCGCTGCGCATTCTGGCTCTCGATCTGCGACCGCACCTGGGTTTTAGCGACGACCATGTCGTCATAAGTGCCGGTATACGTGATGATGGTCTCGTAGTCGATGTCGGCTATGTGGGTGCAGACCCGGTTCAGGAAATGCCGATCGTGCGAGATGACGATCAAGACTCCTTCAAATTGATTCAGAAAGCCCTGAAGCCAATGGATCGAATCCAGGTCCAAATGGTTGGTAGGTTCGTCGAGCAGCAGCGCCAACGGATGTCCAAAAAGCGCTTGCGCCAATAGCACGCGAACTTTCTGACCACCCGGCAACTCGGCCATCTTGCGCTCGTGCAACTCATCGGGAATATCAAGGCCCTGCAGCAGGACCGCCGCGTCGGTCTCGGCGGTGTAGCCGTCCTCTTCGCCGACAATGCCTTCCAGTTCGCCCAGCCGCATGCCATCGGCGTCGGTCATGTCGGCTTTGGAGTAAAGCTGATCTCGTTCTTCCAGGGCCGCCCACAGCCGCTTGTTGCCCATGATGACGGTGTCAATGACGCGGTACTGGTCAAACGCAAACTGGTCCTGGCTCAGGATGCCGAGCTTCTTCGGACGCACGACCGTGCCCTTCTGCGGCTCGAGTTCGCCGGAAAGAAGCTTCATGAAGGTGGACTTGCCTGCACCGTTCGGCCCAGTCAGGCCATAGCGCTTGCCGGGCGTAAAGCCGGTGGAGACTTCGTCAAACAGAATTTTGGCGCCGTAGCGCATGGACACATTACTGACTGAAATCATGGTGTTCTAAGGGACAGCGGGGCAGGATCTGGAAATCCTTGATTACAAGAACGCGGCTGTTATCACTAAGGATATCACGGTGATTCCTCGGTTTGTACCCTTCCCGCCCAGGCCCTGACGTGGAGGGATCGAGACATGCGTTCTACCCGCGTCATCACGTGGGTTTCGAACGATGATGCTTCCACACCCTGAGAGGCAACGGGACGGCGTGGTCCATTTCAGCCAAAAGTAGCGAAGGAAAAGCGCACAGTTGTGATATTGGCGATTTGCGTCACCTGAGACAGACAACCGCCTATGCTGCTGTCGATTAATGTGAGCCACTCGCCTGTTTGGCCAACCATTGTTCTGCAGTGACCAACACAGCATCATGCGCCTCGTCGGGACGGGTTTCAGGCGGCGGAAGTTTTTCGTCGGGATCGAGCCCGTCTGGATAGAGCTTGCCGGTACGATCCTGCTCCACCCCGTCGCAGAGAAACAATGCGGCCCCATCGGAGAACTGATGCATGCCGTTGGCTGTCGAAAACCCTGCGGTGTGCTCGCCGAACGAACGGTCTCGTGCCCGTCCAGCGAACGAAATGGCTATCGCTTCGCCGGAGCTAGCGGTTCCTCGATCTAGCAAAAGTGCAACCCAAGGCAGTTCAGGCAGAGCAATCGGGGCCTGTTTCACCTCCGCCGCGATCTCTTGCACCCCCTTCGGGTCCCGTGTGCCCGCTTTGCCGCCCTGGTAAAACCACGGCTCATGTTCGTTGTCGGCCGACACGACGGCCCCCAGATCGCCTTCCCCCACCACAACACCGATTCCGGCAAGCATGGGCCACACGTTGCCGCCACCATTACCGCGCAAATCGATAATCCACCCGACTGGTTTTTGGGCCTGCAGCTCAAGTACAAGGCTGTGCAGCTTATCGGCGAACTGCTGGAAATCGGGTCGGTTTCGCTCCCAATCCGCAAATCGGGCAAGACACATCGGGACAACGACGTACGCAAGGTTGCCGTGTGGCCCCCGAATCATGTGGCCTTGCATTTCCTTCGATGGGGAGAACGGTGAAGGCTTGTCGGGATCGGGACGGTTCAGAATTTTCTTGATTTCTGCATCGAGTGCCTGACGACGGTCGTAAGGAAGATTATCGGGCAGCTGGAACCAGGTGTGTCTTTCGCCGAGTTGCGTCATGGCGTACGCAATCGCTGGATAGGTGTCCCAGGTTGTCTTCGCATCCTTGGCACGGGCAAGGGTTTGTTCGCGCACCGCTTGCCAGTTGATCGAACGTTTATGCAGCGCATTGTCCTGCATGTAATTCAGAGCTTCTTCGACGTAAGCGCGCGGCGAGAGTTGAGCAGAATTTTGGGCGCCCGCAACAGAGCCAACCAGCAGAGCCAGCAATCCCGCAACGGATGAAATTCTCATGCAATCGCTTCCGGCAAGAAATCGGAAAGAGGTTCATATTACCCCACTCGCCGGTTCTTTCGTCTCATACCCACTGAGTGATGAGTCCCGTGTATGTTCAAAGAGTCCCTTTTTGGCGAAACCGGCCAAAATCTCTGGGCCTCCGGCCGATCACTGTTGGTCCACATCACTCATTCTGCATTTGAACCTGATTACCTTCGTTTACCCGAAAGACTTTTCCGCTGCGCTGTTTCCAGGCTGCTGTGCCACTATCTTGGGCGCAAAGGTTTTTCAGAAATGAAATTCCCGTTCCCAAAATTCTCATTGCGTCGACCGGGAAAGCTAAGTAGACGAGACGCGAGAGTCTTCGCCGAAGCCAGTGAGCTCGCCCTCCTGAGGCTCGAGCAGTGTATTGCAGATAGGTACATTTCCGTGCCCGGGATACCTGAGAAACTAGACCTTAGTTGGACTTCGCCTTCGCCTTCCAAGAAGATTCACGAACCGGGGCTAAGCCAGGGCAGTGCAGAAGTCGTCCACATTCAACGCCAAGATTGGCGTTAGATCTCTGTATCACTCAGTGAAGCTTAGAGTCCGTGCCTTTCGGGGGTGTAACCCTCGAGCCCTTTTTGGGGGACAAGAAATCGTTGCGACCCCAGTTGGTTGCCCTATCTTAGTCCCACAGCATCGACAAACCTGTTGACTTAGAATCTTGGGTGAAGCGGTGAAAGAGGACTTGCATGTATGCTGCTGTTCTGCACGCCGTTGGAACCGCCCCTCGTTACGAAGAGTTCCCGGCGCCAGTGATTGAAAACCAAAACGGTGAAGCGATCGTCCACGTTCATGCCGCATCGCTGAAGCCTATTGACAAGCAATTGGCCAGCGGATCGCATTACGCAAGTTACCGTGAGCTACCCTGCGTCTGTGGCACGGATGGGATTGGGCATTTGGACGACGGGCAACGGGTCTTCTTTGGTGGGCCTCGATCCCCCCACGGCGCCATGGCACAACGTACTGTCGTGCCGCGCGCGTTCACTTTCCCAGTCCCGGAAAATTTGGACGACGAAACTGCCGCCGCTTTGCCTAACCCTGGCGTCTCAGCCTGGCTTTCTCTGGCCTACCGGGCGAAGCTGGAACGGGGTGAAAACGTCCTCATTCTTGGCGCGACAGGCGTGACTGGCAAGCTGGCGGTAAAGATCGCGAAGCTTCTTGGGGCTGCTCGGGTCGTTGCGGCGGGTCGCAACCAACAAGCGCTGAGCAGACTTCATGACCTGGGGGCCGACGCGACCATTTCCCTCGCTTTGCCTATGAGTGAATTGAGCGAGGCATTTGTGCGAGAAGCGGGTCAGTCTGGATTCCAAGTTGTCATCGATTACGTGTGGGGCCAGCCAGCAGAGGCGTTTCTGGCAGCGATGACACGAAGAGAATTTGTGACTATCCAGTCGGAAACCCGCTTTGTTCAGGTTGGGGAGAGTGCTGCGCCGACCATCTCGCTTTCGGCAGCCGTATTGCGTAGTACGGCACTGACAATTCTAGGCACTGCGGGAATTCCGTCTCGTGACGTTCTAGTCGACGCCCTTCAGCAAGTGATGGCATACGCCGCAAGAGGAGAGCTTCAAATAGACACCGAAAAGGTTCCGCTTGCAGAAATCGAGAAGGCTTGGCAGCGGGACCAACCGGGGCGGCGATTGGTGGTCATGACTGACAGCCAGTCCAGAATCACCTCTTGACGCCCCAAAAGGCTAACAGACGGCGCAACGATTTCGGAAGCCTGGAGACTGGAGACCTGACCTATACGCGAGGGTGTCAAGGACAAGCCGCTAAAAAGCCTTACCTAAGATGTATCCCACTACCACTTTCCGGTGAAAGATCCGATCTGCATTCATCGTTGATGGGGAAGTTGCGTTCGGAAGTTGCGTTCAGCCCCACTCTAAGATCCCAAAGGACTCGATCTTAAGAATGGAGCACTCACGCTGTCGAGCATCACTGTCGGACAAACCGAACGCAGCTATCCTGCATGTCCATTGAAATCTACTTGGCAGGGACCAGATCGAACTTGCCAGAGGTTTCGGTATAAAACAGGGCGCCTTCCTTTTTATCGCCACCGCTCCAGTGCTTATGCCCGCCGGGGACGCGAAGAAAGTCGCCAGGGCCTACGCGCTTCTCGCCGGCTTCGTCTTTGTAAAGATAGGCACCCTTAATGCCTACGATCCATACATCGGCGGTATGGGTATGCCAGCCAGCATCCCACCCGGGCACGAATTTCGTGTACGTGCCGGCCGCGCCGGCATTTGGGTCTCCCCAAAGCGTCGCGGAGGAAACACCTGCTCTGCCGGCATTCGGCAGCTCAGTGAAACTCACGTGATTCGGATCAGCGAAGGTCACCTTGTCCCCTTGCGCCTGAAGGCGCCCGAGAGACCATGCCACGATGAGTCCTAAAGCGATTGCCAACATCCACAGTGATCGACGCACACGTCCTCCTTATTGATTTGTTGACTATCAGCGAGGCGGACCCATTGTACACCTCAGCGAGAGCAGATGGAGTTCCCTGCCCTCGCTTGACACCTGTTCCCGAGGAATTGCGGACTGGAAACGCAATTCGCGCTGGGCTACCGCCTTTCCACGACGAAAGTTGACGCCACTCTTGGCTAGCGTTCTTTTTGATAGGACTCATGGACACGCGATGCGTACCCTACGCCTGCGGGTGGTGGTCAGATTTACAGAGCGGTCCAGCCGCCATCAATGAGAAGAGTGTGACCGGTGATTAGGGCTGCGGCCGGGGAAGCAAGAAACACAACGGCACCTGCAACATCTATGGGCTCACCGATACGATGGAGTGCCGCGATACGCTCGATTACGTTGCTTCGGAACGCGGGGTCCGCCAGAGCCGATTCCGTACCTGGTGTTTGAATGAATGTGGGTGCAACCGCATTGACTCGGATGTTGTACTTACCCCATTCCACCGCCAGGCACTTGGTCAAGTGCGCAATCCCGGCCTTTGTCATGCAATACACGGATTCCGTCGGAAGCGCCACAAACCCCGCCTGCGAACTCATGTTTATGATGCATCCGCGCTTTTGGCCAATCATCACTCGTCCGGCCGCTTGACTCGCAAAAAATGTGCCTTTGAGATTCACCCTCAAGGTCAAATCAAAATCTTCTTCACGTACATTTTCCGCAAGGTTTTCCGGAGACAGCCCTGCGTTGTTTACGAGGAGGTCGAGTCTCCCGAAATGCGCAGCCGTATCCTCAACCGCGCGAGAGATTTGATCGAGGTGTGTCATGTCCATCTGCAAGGGCAACACCCGCCGGCCGATAGCCTCAATCTCTCTTGCCAGCTCACCCCCGGTTTTCACATCCCTCAGTCCGAGCGCTACATCGGCACCAGCATGAGCAAGAGCCAGAGAAATAGCGCGGCCCAGGCCGCGACCAGCACCAGTCACTAATGCCACATCACCGGCCAGATCAAATCGAGGAAAGTTATAGGCCACCGCAATCTCCGTCCGACTGCTGTTTCGCACTGGTGGTTTTTAGCACACGTAAGCCTAGTGTGACAATCAGTGCCGTCACTCCTCTCGCTAGAATCATCCAAGAGACGACCAGGGAAACGACGCGCCAGCCCCAACCAATCTCCACGCGAAGGCAGTCCTAACGGCTATTTCATAAGAGTGAATCGCAGTGTCGCGCATTGAAACGCGGAGGCGAAAAGGCGCACACTTGCGACAAGGCCTACTTTGTGCCACGGAGACGGAATCATGGAAAGACGTGAATTCCTGAAGCAGGCGGCTCTGGGAACGGCGGCGCTCGCTTCACCTGCCCGGTCGGCTCTGGGAATTATCGGGGCCAACGACCGGGTAAACCTCGGATTAGTCGGAGCCGGAGGGCGCGGACGCTTATTGATGGGGTTGGCGGCGGCCATCCCAAACGTGGAATTTACCGCTGTATGTGATCTTTATCCGCCGCAGACAAACTCTGCTCAGCCATTGGCGGGGCCGCGCTGCCGAGCTTATAGCGATTTCCGGAAGCTTCTGGAACAAAAGGACGTGGATGCAGTTCTCATTGCGACGCCCGATCACTGGCACTCGATTCCAACGATATTGGCCTGCAAAGCGGGTAAAGATGTGTACGTTGAAAAACCTTTAGCCTATTCCATCAAAGAGGGCCGTGCCATGGTCGATGCCGCCCTTGAAAACCGTCGTGTGGTGCAGGTCGGCACGCAACATCGTTCGGCCCCTCATTTCCGCCAAGTCGAACAGATTATCCAGAGTGGCCAGCTTGGTCACGTACATTTCGTACGCGTTTGGAATTATCTCAACCTGAGCCCGGACGGGCTTGGACGCACCCCTGACTCAAATCCTCCCCCGGGCCTGGATTGGGATTTTTATTTGGGACCCGCCCCTGCGGTGTCCTTTAATGAGAACCGATTCCTGCGAACCTACCGGTGGTTCTGGGACTATGCGGGCGGGATGACGACGGATTTTGGTACGCACCGGTTCGATACGGTTCATCAAGTCATGCATGCTGATTCTCCGCTTGCCGTGATGGGGTGGGGCCGCCGCTACGAACTGAATGATGGAGCAGACGTGCCCGACACTCTGCAAATCACATACGAATATCCTGGCTTCGTTTTGAGTTATGAGGCTTCCATGCTGAATGGACATGGTCTGGGAGCGCACGGTGTGGGCAGGAAATATTACAGCGCTCGTGGGCCCGACGACCGACCTCATGGCATGGCCTTTTACGGAACCAACGGATCCTTGTTTGCGGATCGCATCGGGTTCGAGGTCTATCCTGAGCCTCAAGGTTCATCGATGCCTGGATTAGGCACGAAATCGAATAATGTCGAAGGCTGGCGCACGAAACGGGCCGAGGTCACGGGCGAAGACGCCACAGGCCTCCACGTGAAGAACTTCATTGACTGCGTTCGTTCCCGGGAAAAACCAGTTGCCCACATCGAAATTGGACATCGGTCGACCATCGTGCCTCATCTTGGGAATATCTCCCTACGAATCGGGCACAAGCTACGCTGGGACAAAACCAAGGAAGAGATCATCGATGACCCGGAAGCTTCAGCACTCCTTTTTCGACAGCCGCGCAAGCCATGGGACGAAATCCTGCGGCCTTAAGTTTTGCCTAGAGCCGATTTCCCATTGGCGGCGGCAAACACCTGGCGTGAAGTGCAAGAGTGTATCGTGGGCCTCTCTGGTGCGTTCGCGCGATTTCGCTCAACCTTTGGCTCGTATTTGGCCTCAAGCGATCTTGGGGTAGGTCAGACCCATGGCGAGTTCCGTGCGGGGGAAAGCTAATCCGACCGCATTCGGATCAGGCAACTGATTGGACATTATGCGGGCACCCCGAACAGCACCGCGGAAATACTTGACTTTGATCCATCCGACCGGAGATGTGTAGCGGCGGTCAGTAGGAGGCATGGTCGCGCGAATAGGCTTCCCCATACTTATTCGTGTGCCCCGGAGCCGAGTCAGAAACGCGCACAATCAGGGCCGGCAAGACCTGCTCTCCAGGGTTGATTTGAATATCGCGTTTTAACCCTTCGAGATCCGAAGCGGAAGCAAGTTCATGCCACACTTCCAGCTTATAGCGTCCCGGAGGAAGATTCGTTATCTCGAATTTTCCGTCGGCCTTGGTCTGCGCAAAGTAAGGCGTTTGCAACGCGACGATGACCGCGCTCATCTCCGGATGAATATTGCAGAAGATGTATGAAACTCCGGGCTTGGTAAATGCCACTTTACGGGAAGCCCCGCTCTCATACAGTCCCAGGTCAAATGGCTTGCCGTGATAAATCGAAAAGACATCATGAAAAAAGGGATCCCGATTGGGAAACTCGACAGTCGTACCCATGGTGATGGCGACAACGTGAGGTAAGAATTGTTTGTTCTTTTGCAGCAAATGTGCAGACGGACCCGGAACCACTGGTGAATGAGTTTGGTAAGGGGTAAGCCAAACCACGACGTCTGCGTTTCCCGCCGACTTCTTCTTCTGGTGCTGAACATCCACGTTGCCGCGAACAATGCCAATCTGGGCGTGACTCAGGTGGCAGGCCATGAGGGTCGCGAGCAGCAGAGCGCAGGCTTTCATCAGAAGTGAACTCCTGCCGCCAGGTTCACCTGCTCGCCAGAAGCGCTCACTCCCCCGAACATCGTCGTCCTCAGGTGCCGGTATTCGAGGGCAAGAATCAGGCTCTCTCTTGGCTTATAGATGAAGTTTACAAATTGCGCCTGGTTCTTCTGAAAGGGAGGGAAGCCGTCCACGGTAAATGGCACGGGGAACAGGTGAAGGTCTTTCGAGTAGTTTTCGTCCTGCCCTAAGGCAGCATTGGTCTCAAACTGCGGTAGGGGCTTCAGTTTCAGCTGCACCCAGCCACCTACCGAGCGCAGCGGAACAATGGCGGTGTGCGGAGTGGAAGGTTCCGGGTAGGCAACGCTCGACCAGATTCCGCCCCCGAGTCCTCCGACTGCCTGCCCTTTGTAACCCTCTCCGGAAATCTCTGCAAACCGGTTTAGAGTGGCGGTGAAGTCCGTATTGACGGTCCAGCTCGTGATCTGGGGAAAGGATTCGTAGCGTTGACGTGCCCGATAGGCGCCGACTCCAAGCAAGAGCGGATGTTCGCTAGAGCGATTCTCGAAAGCTATGCGGCCGGCAATTCCGGGCGCTCTCGTCAATTCTCCGGCTGTCGGCACCCGGCCTTGGAATGGAGGGATTTCTTCGGTGAGCGGATCGAGAAGGCCTCCCTCTAGAACCAGGGTTGCGTTCTCGGAAACCGTGAGTCGATGTTCAAGATATGCTTGTGGGGTCCATACCCAGAGATTCCCTGCCCAGGAAAAACTCGGCTCCGCAATACTGGCATACGAGGTTGGAGAAAGCGGAGAGAAGAACGGAGTGTCCTGGCCCAAGGTGAAAGTCGTGTTTTTCCATTGCAAGCGGGCATTAGCCGTGCGAAGCCGGACAAGACCTGCGGTCATTCCATACGCTACGGTCGGGAAACCGCCTGAGAAATCAACGGAAACGTCTCCCGAACTCCCTGCCCCGAGAAGCGACGGGCCTTTTACCTCGAGCCCCAAGATCGTCTGGTTGAGAGTTGCCCCGATGCTTCCATTCGCCGAGCCTGGCGCACGAGGAAACGCCAGAACCGGCAAGTCGGCCGCGCTTACATTCCCGGCGTTGATGTACGAGTTGAAAAGGATCAGCCCTGAAACCTTTACCGGATATTTGCTGGTGCTCTCGACCTTATCCTGGTGCAACTCCGCCACTTTGGCGGCTAGAAAAGTGGGGTCTTGATCCGCGGCAGCGGTGGTCGGTTCCGAGGACTCCTCAGCTCGGGGTTCCCGTCCTGAACTCACCAGGTGCCGCAAGTCTTCCACTTCACGGCGAAGTTCTTCGATCTGGCGTTGCGATTCGGCAAGCTGCGTGCGGGTCTCCTGCAGGTCGCGTTCCATGTGCGCGACGTCGGGCGTTGCTGAGGGTTCCTGCGACATCCCCGCAAACGGCGCGAGACATAGCGATAGCCCAATCAGTCCTGAAACAACCTGCATTTCAGAATGATTGATTTTGAGCGGGTTAGGAGCAAGGTTACTTCGGTTTTCCCGCGCCAGGTGGCGGTTACGGGCGTGTCTAGCGGCATCGGGGAGAGCTTCGTAACCTTTATGAATGCTCGGCTTGCGCTTCCGGCACCTTCGCACAAAGCTGCTTGTTTCCATGCTGGCGTTGGTGTTTCTGCTCACCGCGGCCACCTTGGTCCTTGTGCAGGGGCGGATGCAGAAGCACGTTCGTGAAGACCTGGCCTCCAGTTTGCGCACGGAAGCCGCAATTTTCGCGGAAATCGAGCAGACTCACCGTCAGCAGACCGAGCAAAGTGTTGTTCTGATCGCCGATCAACCTTCTCTGAAGGCTTTGATGTCCACTAACGACCGGGCCACGGTGGAGGAGGAATCAGGGCCCTTGTTGCGCCGGAGCCACTCCGACCTTCTCGTTCTTGAAAATCCGGCCGGAGAGATACTCGGCTTTCAAGCAAAATCGGATGACGTTTCCTCTCCCCGCATAAAGCAGTTGATGATGGAAACGCGGGGAACTGAGGACTGGTGGTTCGTTGGCGGCCACCTTTACGACGTCAGTGTCCAAGACATCGTCATCGGTGCTGAGGGAGCACAAAGGGTCTTAGGGCGTATCGCCATTGGAATGGAAGTTTCACGCCGATCGATCCTGAATGCGGGATTCTTTGGCAAGTCAGCGTTCGCCTTTGAAAGAGAAGGAACCGTCCTGCTAAGTTCCCTGCCCGCGAATGCCTGGGAAGACTTCGAGGCCTCCCTGAAAGACGTCCCCTCGGCAGCGGGGAAAGTCCGCGAGATGCGGTTCGAGGACGAGCGTTATCTCGGGACCTATCTCGATCTTTCCGGAGAGCATCCTGTTCGCTTGTATTGTTTCCAATCTTTCGACCAGGCAACCAGCTTCGTGAGTGCTCTGAATCAGTTGCTGATTGTTCTGGGCGTAATCGTATTCATTGTTGGAGGCGGGATCACGTTTTTTGTGTCCAGGCAAATCACCCGGCCGCTGGAGCGCCTGGCCCTCGGAACGCAACAACTGGAAAAAGGAGACTTCGAGTTCCAGATTCCGATCTTCGGAAATGACGAAGTTGCGGACTTGACGCAGTCGTTCGAGCAGATGCGCGAGACCTTACGCCAATCGCGCGAAGGTCTGGTACGGTCGGCGCGCCTTGAGGCGGTCGGACGGCTTGCCGGGGGGGTAGCCCACGACTTCAACAATCTTGTGATGATCATCAAAGGCTACAGTGACCTGCTCATGGATTCGGCCACGCCTGCCACGAAACCCTACCTTGAAGAGATCAAGAATGCCGGAGACCGCGCATCCGGTTTGACTCGGCAGTTGCTTGCCTTCAGCCGCAAGCAGGTACTCGAGCCGCAAGTCCTCGACTTGAACCAAACCGTCAAGAACATGGCAAAGATGTTGCGCGTCCTTATCGGAGAGGATGTTGAACTCATCGCCAACCTGTCGGACGAGATCGGACGAGTCAAGGCCGATCCTGCCCAGTTGGAGCAGGTCATCATGAATCTTGCAGTGAATGCACGCGACGCCATGCCCAAAGGCGGAAAACTGATTCTGGAAACTTCGAATGCCAGCCTCGATCTCGAGTACGCGGCTGCGCATGCCGAAGTCGCGCCCGGTTCTTACGTGTTAATTGCAGTGACCGACAACGGCTGCGGCATGGATAAAGAAACGCTGAAGCACATCTTCGAGCCCTTCTTCACTACCAAGGAAGCAGGCAAGGGCACCGGACTCGGGCTTGCCACTGTTTATGGAATCGTGAAGCAAAGCCGTGGGCACATTTCGGTTTACAGCGAGCCCGGGATCGGCACGACGTTCAAGGTCTACCTTCCTTCCCTCGATAAATCTGTCACTTTGGCGCGGCTTACCGCGTCAGAGGTCGCGCAACGAGGCCAGGGCACAATTCTCCTGGTAGAAGACGAAACTCCCCTGCGGGCGCTTGCGGCGGAGTCGCTGAAGAAGCTGGGCTATTCCGTGCTGCAGGCTTCTAATGGGCTCGACGCGCTCGAACTCGCCGACAGCCATCTGGGCCAGATCGACCTCCTTTTGACAGACATTGTCATGCCCCGCTTGGGCGGCCCCGAGTTGGCTCAGAAGCTTAAAGAAAAGCGCGCGAATCTCCCCGTCATCTTCATGTCGGGCTACACCGAAACTGCCGCTCTGGAAAACGCGCAGATCGGTTCCGATTCGATCCTCCTGAATAAACCTTTCTCCACAGAAACTCTCGCCAATCGCATCGCCGAGATGCTCGCTAGAATACCGGCGGCTAAGTCCTTCGCCGCAACAGGCTCGAAGTAACTTCGGCCATCACGCTGCAACGGGTAAGCGATAGAAAGACGCCGTCATGCCCTGAGAGGTGGATCCGAACCTCGCAACGCTCATATTCGGGGGGGAAGCGCCACCTTAGTTACAGGCGATCTGCGGGGCAGGCACCTTGACTGGACAAATAGTAAAAAGATACTATCGGGCCGAAAGTGCCAGCCCGCGGCAGCATTATGGAGAGAGTTGACCGACTCCCCCGCGAATTGTTCCTCAGCCATACCTTGCAGGTTGGCCGAAGGACCAGTTCAGCTCTTTTCTGCTCTGCTCTCATTATCCTGACCACTACCCTTCTGAGCGTCAGGCTTCACAGCGATGACATTTCATCACTGTTGCTGGGGGTCGCCTTAGCCACGTTTTGCGCGGTGGTCTTCCTTATATCGAGGGCTTTATTGCAAATACGAGACGAGCAACAGAAGGCAGCTCATATTCTCGATGCCAAGGAAGCTTCCCTGCTCGCGAGTGAAGAGCGATTCCGCCAGATGGCGGACAGTATTCACGAAGTTTTCTGGATGATTGACGCGCAGACTAGGAAGTCGCTTTATGCGAATCCCGCCTACGAAACCATAACCGGACGCCCTCTCGCCACACTCAAAGCAGACCCACTGTCCTATGAGGAACTGATCCATCCCGAGGACCGCAAACGCGTGTTGTTCAAGCTCGAACAAGCCATGCGCACCGGACGTTTTGACGAACGGTTCAGGATCGTCCCGCCGATCGGTGCGCCACGTTGGCTATGGATGCGAGGATTTCCACTACGAGATATCCGCGGCAAAATTCAACGCCTGATTTGCACCGGCCTCGACATTACCAGACAGAAAGAGGCGGAGGAGGAAGTCGCAAGGACCTTGTCGCTTGCCGAATCTGCATGGGCTGAGTCGGATGCTTTACGCAAAGCAACCTTGGCGCTAACTCAAGATCTTCGGATGGACGACGCTCTTGATACCTTGCTCGAATCTTTAAGAGAACTAGTGCCATTCGAGTCAGCCACCATCTTTCTGCTAGAAGCTAATTCTCACCTATTCGTTGCGCGCGAATTCCCGCATAAGGACCATGCCATCACCGCCAACACGTACCCGTCAGGTTTTCAGATTTGCGATTATCCGATCATCAGCCGCGTCCTCGAAAACCATACGAGCGTAATCGTTTCTGACACAAACCGGGATCTCGAATGGCGAATATTCGACGACCATCCCTTCGTCCGTTCTTGGATTTGCGTTCCGCTGATCGCTTCCCAGCGTGTCCTCGGCCTACTTTCTTTGGGCCACAGCCTCGGAGGCGAACTTACCTCCGAGCATCTGCGGATTGCAGAGCTGCTCGCCATCCCAGCCGCAGCCGCTATTCAGAATGCAAGGCTGTATGAGCGCGCAGAAATTTATAGCGAAGAACTAGAAAGACGCCTCGCCGACCTCCGCGCAGCACAAAGCGCCCTCGCAAGTGTCGCCAAAGCTGGTGGCTTTCCTGGCAAACGCTTTAACTGAGAAATAGACAGCTGCGCTCCTTCGCGGCCGGTCGCGACTTCCCTAGCTCTCTAACTGTTCGCAGTTGCGACCACATTCCAAAAAATCTAGCCCGTCAACGCAGAACTGCGGCACCATAGGCTCTGGGTCTTCCGGGTCATTGACGGAAGCACTCCGTTTCCTATCAATGACCGACAGCCTGCGGTAATTCCCCGGTTACGAACCCCTCGGGTTACACCTCCAGAAAAGGACACAGGAGCATCCACATGAGTACCCGCCCCAGCTGCTCTTGCCCGGTTTGTGAATTGGAACATGCCCTCCTCAGCGAGTTCGAGAGTGAACAGAGCAAGAGCAGCTATCGGACTCTGATCTTGCAGAGCCCCATGCTATCCGGCTTCCCCAGCTACAACGATCTTTTGTTGCTGCTAAGAAATTCTCAGCTCACAGAGAGCCATCCTTCTAAGCCAGATCAAATCATAGGCGAATTGCTGCGCATCAGCCGCACTCCGCAGGGTGAGGTTGGCAGGCAAATCTTGCTCCTCATTCTTATGCCTGCCATTCACCGCGCCACCACCCAGATTGCTACCGGATTCCCGGCCCTTGCCCGCGATGATATTGCGCAGCATCTCGTAACCTCGGTGTGGGAAATCTTGCATTCGCAAACCATAGAAACCCAGAAATCGCACTTCGCCTTCACCATTACCCGGGCCATGCGACGCAGTGCATTTCGTTGGGCCATGCGCGAAGCCGACTTCGCAGCAGCTGCGCATATCCAAGGAAAGGCCTTGAACGAATTGCCCGCGGACGCGGAACACAACCTCGAAGTAAGGATTGCGCTCAGTGAGTTTCTGACGCGGTGCCTCTCCTGCGGTGTGTTGAACCCTTTGGAGTACGAGTTGTTGGTGCTGTTCAAGCTTCAGGGCGTGTCATCGGAGATCCTGGCAGCCAGGCAGAGACTCTCCGACGTGGCATTTCGGCATCGCGTCCAGCGGGTGATCGAGAAGCTGCGACGGACCGCGCGGGGATCCATGTTGAACCAACCACGTGATAACGCCGCCGCCTAAAGGCAGGGAGGAACGCGAGCAAAATTCCTTTGTCCCGGCGGTCTATTTTTGCGCGGCTCGACAGATTAGGTAAGAGAAGCAATGCTCGCCGGCTTTCGTAACGGGAAGCAAGCGATGCCTGCAAAACATTCTGTCGCTCAAGCGCTTGCTTCAACCGACACACACAGGTTAGCAGTTTCCCGAACCATCAAGCACCACGTTCACCGGCAAATTTCTTCGTTTTCACCTTTTCATTGGAGGCGCTCCCCGCTATGGCCAATTCAGCTTTGACATCGTCTTCCCGTCCGATTGCCGGCAGGCACAGGAGAGTTCGCAAGGGCGCTCTCACCCTGGCAGCGTGTTTGGCCCTCGCCGATGAGGTCTTTGCCCAAACTGGCACGAACCCCTGGACGCAGGCTGTGCAGGCACTGCAAACCGCATTCACCGGACCGATCGCTACCGGCCTGGCCTTGGTCGCAATCGTGGTTGGAGGACTGATGTTTGCCTTTGGCGAAGGTGCTGCCAAACGCACCTTGTCGGGCGTGATATTCGGCGTAGGCATGGCGGTAGGAGCTGTCAATTTCATGTCTTGGCTCTTTCCCTAAACTCAGCAGCTCGCTTCGCATAGGAGTGAACCATGATGCAGCGCAGAGTTAATCCAGTGTTCCGCTCCCTCAATGTTCCCCTGACGATCATGGGGGCGGAGAGGAAGTTGTTCTTTTTTGCCATGGTCATGGGCGCAGCGGTTTTCAACTTGTTGCACACCTTCCTAGGCGGGCTGATTATGTTTACCCTGCTTTCCTGGTTCGCGCGCTGGACGACAAAGACCGACCCCCAGCTTCTGAGGTTCTTGTTGAACTCCTCAAAGATCTGCTCCCAATACGACCCGATGAAGTTCACGCCGATCCGAGTGCGGGAGATGCGACATGTTTAGACTTGCGAGTGCCCTCAAGCCCTACCACGAAACCGGCTCGCTGAACGACCACATCAATCTTTTCGGTTTCATTGACCATCACACGTTCTTAACAAAGAGCGGCGACGTGGGATGTGTGTTGGCTTCTCACGGGGTGGACTATGAGTGTCTGGACTCAAGCGGAATCGACAGCAGCACAAAACGGCTGGAGTCGGCGCTCAAATTGTTTGACAGCCGGTACCGCATCTACCAGTACCTATACAAACGCAACGCTCCCGAAATAGCGCACCGGACCTATTCGAGTCCGGTCCTCTCCGCGGCCATCGAGAATCGGATTAGCTATCTTAAAGGCAAAGCGGACAGCCTTTACACCATTGCCATCTACTTCGTGATCATTCTTGAGAACTCATCGGGGGGAAAATCATTTCTCCGCACCTTCAGAAAAGCTGTTCAGGAGAAACAAAGTCCCTGGCGTGAGCTAAAGGCATTCCTGTCCAGGGAAGAACAGGGCTTGCTGCTGGGCGAAGAAATTCATCGTGCCCAAGCCGCACTCCATGACAAGGCTTCTAGCTTCCTCCACCAGATCAATGATTTCCTGACCATCGAGGTGCTGGACAAGCAGGAGGCCTTTCGGTTCCTCAAGCGAATTCTGAACTTTGACCCGGACAAGTTGCACTTTGCCCGCCTCAAACACGACACTTTTCTCGATTACTAC
>Ga0097621_100000936_pt1 | contig 20429 bp, 20 predicted proteins | sample KBSMisM72_FD_73165 | JGI IMG/M metagenome (GOLD analysis project Ga0097621, IMG submission 73165) | Miscanthus rhizosphere microbial communities from Kellogg Biological Station, Michigan, USA - KBS Miscanthus M7-2 (version 2) (version 2) | ecosystem: Host-associated > Plants > Roots >... | reverse complement strand
TTCAAACTAACGTAACCGCGTTAACGGCCGAAACCAACCTTCAGGTGAACAGCAACTTCCAATCGCAAACCATCACCCGGCTGACTTCCGGCTTCCGTATCAATTCTTCCGGCGACGATGCTGCTGGTCTCGCCGTTGCAAACAGCCTTCGCAGCACCATCAGCGAGCTGACGCAGGGCGTCCGCAACGCCAACGACGGCACCAGCATTCTGCAGACCATCGACGGCGGCTTGAACAACATTTCCAACATTCTGGATCAGTTGAAGAGCTTGGCGACGCAGTCTGCTTCCGGTACTTTCGCCGGCAATCGCAACACTCTGAACCAGGAATTCACGACGCTGCTCGGCGAAATTGACCGCCAGGCGGCCAATATCGGCCTCGGCACCGGCGCCGGCACCAGCGCCCAGTACAATGCCAGCCTCACGGTTTACATTGGTGGCGGCAGCACGCAGGCGAACGCCCAGGTCACCATCGATCTGAGCGGTAGCGGTAACGTTGTCAACTCGGGCGGTCTAGGCATTGGCCTGGACTCGATCGATACCGTGGCGCATGCTCTGACGGCGATCGGACACCTGGGGACTGCCGTGACCACTCTTGGTCTGACCCAAGGCCGTGTGGGTACGGGCGAAAACGATCTGAACTACTCCATCAGCCTGGCCCAGTCGCAGATCACCAACAACTCCGCCGCCGAGTCGCGCATTCGCGATGCGGACGTCGCGGCCGAGGCAGCGAACCTGACCAAGGCGCAAGTGTTGGAGCAATCCTCCGTTGCCGCTCTGGCGCAGGCCAATGCTGCTCCGCAGGCTCTCCTGAAACTGCTCCAATAAACCTAGTGGGCTAACGTTTCACTCAAGCTGGGCCGATTCTTTACCAAGAACGGCCCAGTTTTGTTTTTAGGGTCACGCGAGGCTAGGCAGGCAGGGCGAAGGAGATTTTATGGGTACCACCCCGGCAACTTTCAACGGCAGCAGCAATTATGCGGCTGATCTGCAGCAAACGATCAACCACGCCGTGGATATTGCCTCCATTCCGCTCAATCAGTTGAACCGCAATGTTACCGACCTGCAGGGCCAATCGACGGAAATCGGCTATCTGCGAAATGGTTTCGTCATGCTGCAGAACGCGATCAAAAGCCTAACCACTGGAGTCAACGGCGGCGCTCTCTCCGCTTCCGTTTCCGATAACACCATCGCCACCGCAAACCTGAATTCCAGCTCGTCTGCGACCGCCGGCACTTACGCGCTCAACGTGATCAGCGCAGGCTCGCACACTACCAGTGTCAGCAATACTGGCTTACCGACCGTGGCCGATCCGACCGCGACATCGATTAGCACCTCCGGCACCTACACCCTTTCGGTCAACGGCACCAACTTCACCGTCACCCCCACCGCCAATTCATTGAATTCGCTGGCGCAGGCGATCAACACGTCGGGCGCGGGAGTGAGCGCAACAGTTATCAATTTAGGATCGCCCGCGGCGCCGTCCTACACCCTTTCGCTGCAGAGCGCGGCCCTGGGAAATATTCCGATCCAGCTTAATGACGGCACGCAGAATCTTCTCACCACGCTATCGACCGGTACGCCTGCCCAGTATCAATTGAACGGACAGCCCGCCACGCCGATCTCGTCGAGCAGCAGCACGGTTACGCTGTCGCCTGGCCTCACGGCCAACTTGCTCGCCACGGGCCAAACCACCATCACCGTGGCGGAGGACTCCAATGCCGCCACCACTGCGATATCTTCCTTCGTGACCGCTTATAATGCGACGGTCGACGAACTGAACACCAATCGTGGTTCTGCTGGCGGACCGCTCACCGGACAAAGCATCGTTTTCTCTTTGGGACAGACGCTGCGCGATCTCACCAGCTTTACCGGTGGGAGCGGTGCGGTCACCAGCATAGCGGACCTCGGGCTTACTTTCGACGGCACTGGGCATCTGGCCTTCGATCAATCGCAGTTCGCGAGCGTAGCGGCTTCCAATCCGGGTGATCTGGCGAGCTTTCTAGGCACGGGGACGGGAAGCGGCTTCCTGGCGGCGGCCAGCGGCATCATCGACGGAATGACCAATACCTCCAACGGTCTTTTCCAAGCACAACAGGCAACCATTCAGAACCGCATCACGGCGGACAACCGGGAGATCTCGGATACCCAGGCGCGGATCACCACCATGCAAAATCAATTAACCGCGCAAATGTCGGCGGCGGACGCGTTGCTTTCGCAGTTGCAATCGCAAGCCACCTTCATGACGCAACTCTTCGAGGCTCAGAATGCAATCGCCCAGAACGGCAGCTAATTCGTTTCGCAAGGCTGTCTCCGCTGGGGCGTTTGCAGAAGCCGAACAGCTTCTCGAATCCTACCGCCACGATGTGGAAGCGGCCTGGAACGCAGCTACCTCCGACGACACACGGCTCGCGATCGCCACGGAAGTGTGCGACGTTTTTGAGTGGGCCCGCACGGCGACACTCGCCGCCCGCTCGCACACCCAGCGCAAGCTGATCCTGTTGCGACGCGAGAGCGCTTACACGCCCGGCATCCGTAACCACGAAGTGCTGCACCTGGACGCGTAAGCAGCGTCAGAGATCCGACAGAAGCGTCGAATTCTCTCCTAGCAGAGCGGGCGTAGCCGCCGGGAAATCAATCAGTTAGACATTGGCACACGGCGTGCAATCCTGAGTGCACCATGTTCCAAGGTATAGCTCTGAACTCCGAACACTACATGAGTTTGTTGAGCGCCCGTCAGAAACTGGTCGCTTCCAACATCGCCAACGCCGACACACCCGGTTATCACACACAGGACATCAACTTTCGAGCGGAGTTTGAAAGTGCGCTCGCCGGCGAAACGTCCACGGAACCTACGGTTATGGAACCGGAGGGATTGGTGGCCAAACCCGACGGCAACAACGTAAACATCGATCGCGAAGCCCGCTTGCTGGCGGAAAATTCCATGCGGTTCTCCATCGCCTCCAACTTCGCGCGCGCCGAGTTGAACTCGGTGAAGACAGCGATTCAGGAAAGTAAATAGCGTATGAGTCTCTTATCCGCTCTCTCCATTAGCGCCTCGGGAATGTCGGCGCAACGCCAGCGTACCGAGCTGCTGGTGGAAAATCTGGCCAACTCCGATACCACGCGGACCCCGGAAGGCGGCCCCTACCGCCGCAAGGACGCGGTGTTCGTGTCGGATCCTTCGGCCGCGCAGTTTTCGTCGCTCTTCGAATCCGAAATGAATTCTGGCTCGGGAGTGCGTGTCTCGGAAGTGATCACCGATAAACGCGATCCTGAAAAGCGCTATCTGCCCGGGCATCCCGACGCCGACAAAGATGGCTATGTAGCTTACCCGCGCATGAATCCCGCCGAAGACATGGTCGACCTGCTGGGCGCGTCACGCGGCTATCAAGCCAACGTCTCCGCTGTGTCCGCAGTGAAAGACATGATTCAAAAATCCCTGGACCTGTTCAAATAGAGCCCCGCCATGTCGCTGCATATTTCTGGAATTTCCCCCTTAAGCCAAATACAAACCGATGTGGCCGCCCCCACAACGGGCGACGGTGGGACTTCGTTCAAAGATGTTCTCAATAGCGCCATTGGAGAAGTAGAGAACTCGCGCAGCAGCGCCAGCAAGAGTGTGGAGAAATTCCTGTCCGGAGACGGCGAAGACCTGCACTCCACCATTCTGGCCACGCAGCGCGCCGAGCTCGAGTTTCAAATGTTCGTGCAAGTTCGCAATAAAGTGGTTTCCGCATATCAGGAAATCATGAAAATGCCGATGTAAGTCCACTTGATCGAATCCGTTCATGGAACAACTTAAACGACTTTTAGCAATGCTGTCGACCTCGCAACGCTGGACCATCCTGGTTGCGACTGTCTTGATTTCCGCTGGCCTTTATAGCTTGGTCCACTGGGAGAAGGAAAGCGCCTTCCGCCCGCTGTACACCACGCTCGCGCCGGAGGACGCGTCGATCGTCATTCAGAAACTGAAAGAAGGCAGCACAGAATACCGCTTGTCCAACAACGGGACCACCGTTTCAGTGCCCGAAGACAAAGTGGCTGAGCTGCGCTTGGAATTGGCCGCCGCTGGCGTACCCAAGAGCGGACGAATCGGCTTCGAAATCTTCGATAAAACCAATTTCGGCATGACCGACTTCGCGGAGCACATCAACTATAGACGCGCCGTCGAAGGGGAACTAGAGCGCTCCGTCATGGCGCTGGGAGAGGTGGAACAAGCGCGTGTCCACATCACCTTCCCCAAAGAATCGGTCTTCAGCGAAGCGCAACAGCCGGCGAAAGCCAGCGTCTTGATCAAAATCAGGGCTGGCGCTTCCTTGCCTGAGACTGCGATTCCCGCGATCACGCATCTGATCTCCAGCGCCGTCGAGGGCCTGGCCCCGGAATCCGTGTCGGTGCTGGATATGCGCGGCAATTTACTGAATCGCGCCAAGCGCGTCGATAACTCCGGCGGCGGCGACTCTTCGGAAGCGGCCCTCGAGTATCGTCACAAAGTAGAACAGGATCTCACATCGAAATTGGAAGCCACCCTGGAGCCCTTGGTGGGCGCCGGCCGCTTCCGCGCGTCGGTCTCAGCGGAAACCGATTTAACCAGCGGCGAGCAGAGCGAAGAGAGTTTCGATCCCAGCAAATCCGCCATGGTGAGTTCGCAGACTACCGAAGACACTTCTACTCCCACTCGCGCCATCGTAGGCATACCCGGAACGGCTTCCAACCTCCCGGATGCGGCTCCAAAACCCGCGGTCACGGGAGGCGGAATCTCTCGTAAGACCGAAAACGTGAACTATCAAACTAGCCGCACGGTCAAACGGACCGTTCTTCCGCAAGGCTCCATCAAACGGTTGTCGGTATCGGTGCTCATCGATCACGAGGCCCACTGGGAAGGCACGGGCGCCAACGCGAAACGCGTTCTGGTGCCGCCGTCTCCCGAACGCATGAAAGTGATTCACGACCTGGTGGCCGCTACCGCCGGATTCAATATGGATCGCGGCGACACATTATTCGTCGAGGCGTTGCCTTTTGAGTCCACGCTGAATCTGGACCCTCCTCTAACGGCGCTGCCGGCGACCGGCGCGAATCCCAAGCAGCGTTCCCCCATCGAGGAGCTAAAAGCCAATCCGAAACTCCTGGCGATTTCAGGGGCAGTCGTGGTGGTGTTGTTGGCCGGATGCGGGTTCCTGTTCGCGCGGATGAAGAAAGCTTCGGCTCGTGCGGCCAAAGTTCAGGTGACGCAAGCCCTGCCGGAAGCGTCTTCTGCCGGTACTACCCAGGAACTATCGCGAGCGGCCACCGCCGCCCAAGACACCTGGGCGCCTTCCAGTTCCGCCTCTTCGAATAAGATCCCGACTCTCGTGCCCGCGCGCCTGGAAACTCTGACTACGCAACTTCGCGAGACTGCTTCAAAAGACGCGGAGATCTGCGCCGGAGTGCTGCGCGGCTGGCTCAAAGAAGGGCAGGTCTAGTTCTTCATGGCGACTCCTAGCGGCTCCGGGACCCTCACCGGCGCACAAAAAGCGGCCGTTCTTCTGATTGCTTTGGGTGATCAGGCGTCCGCGGGTTTGCTCAAGCAACTCAGTGAAGAACAAGTGCAGGCCGTCAGCGGAGCGATTGCGGATCTTTCTTCAGTCACGGCAGCGGAAGCGGAATCTGTTCTGCAAGAGTTTAGTGACGCGACATCCGACTTCGCGCGTGTCGGCCCCGGCGGCTTCGCTTACGCCAAGCGGATTCTCACCAGCGCCTTTGGACCCGAAGGAAGCAAGAAGCATCTGGATCTGTTGCCCGGCCCCCACGGAGAAATGGGCAGTGCGCGGCAACTGCAAAACGTCGAGCCGCACCTATTGGCCCGCTTTGTGAAAAGCGAGCACCCGCAGACAGTGGCGATTGTGCTGTCGCAACTTGACCCCTCGCAATCCGCCGGTGTCCTGGCTTCAATGGAACCGTCCGCGCGGCCGGATATCGCGCTGCGCATCGCCAAGCTTGACAAAATTTCGCCGGTGGTTGTGGGGAAAATATCCGCGGTCATTGGCCAGAAACTTAAATCGTTGGGCGAGATGAAACGCCAGCCCTCCGGCGGCCCTCGCGCCGTGGCGGAAATATTCAATCAGCTCGATACCGAATTGAGCAGCGAAATTCTGAATCAAATCGGCGAACAAAACTCCGAGTTGATGGACTCCATTCGCCAGAAGATGTTCGTGTTCGACGACCTGATGGCGCTCGACGCCAATGGCGTCAAAGAACTGCTGGCGCGCGCCGACCGCCGTCAGCTCACCACTGCCCTCAAGGGAACCAACGAGGAGTTGCGGCAGCATCTATTGAAAGGTATGTCGCAACGCGGCGCTGCCATGTTGCTCGAAGACATGGAAGCACTAGGCCCCGTCAAAATCCGCGAAGTGGAAGCCGCGCAGCAAGCGATGATTGCGGTCCTCCGGCAGCTCGAAACCGAGGGTGTCCTGAGTCTGAAGGGGGGCGGCGGTGATGACCAATACGTCGTCTAGAATCCTGCGCGACGCCGAGCAAGCCGTGGTCACGCCGATCGCGTGGCGTGCCAGCACTACCGCGCTCCCTCCGAAAACCAAGCCGAATCCGGTCGCCGTGAAGGAGGTTTTCGCGGAGCAGGCAGCTCCTCAAGAGGATCACCTGTCGCAGCAGGACCGCGAGCGCATCGAGCAGGAAGCCTATCAGCGAGGCTTCTCCGAAGGCAAAAACGTTGGACAGCAACAGGCCAAAGGCGAACTCCAGCCGGTTCTCGACCAGCTTGGCAAAAGCCTGGCGACACTTTCGTCGCTCCGTTCACGCATTCGCTCGGAATCGGAAGGCGATCTTCTAAAACTGTCCATCTCCATCGCCCGGCGCGTGCTGCATCGCGAATTGACACTGGACCCGGAATCAATCGAAGGCCTGATTCGCGTCGCTCTCGAAAAACTTCAATCCCGCGAACTGAGCCGGATCCGCGTACACCCGGACCAGGAAAGCGCGATTCGTAACGCTCTGGAACGCTTCTCGAATTCACACAAAGTAGAGCTCGTGGCGGATTCTTCCATGCAGTGCGGCGACGTTGTCTTCGAAACCGCGCACGGTAATTTAGATGCGTCCATTGAGTCGCAGCTTCGCGAAATTGAACGTGGTTTCGCGGACCGCCTGCGCCGGCTGCCGGCAAATCGATGAACATGGAATCTCTTGAAAAGGTTGCGCTGGCTCCCTACATGGTCGATCTCGACCAGATGGATCTCTTGCCGTGGAGCGGTCAAGTCACGGCCACCGTCGGATTATTGATCGAGTCGCAAGGCCCGGCGGCGGCGATCGGAGACTTTTGCGAAATCCAGTCCGCGAACGGACGCAACATCCGCACGCAAGTCATCGGCTTTCGTAACGGCCGCGTTCTGGCGATGCCGCTCGATGAGCCGGATGGTCTGCAACTGGGTAGCCGCGTGATTGCTCGCTCGCAGGACGCTCAGCTCGCGGTTGGGCCGGGATTACTGGGGCGCGTCATCGATGGATTCGGGCAGCCCATGGATGGCGGTCCTCCGATAGAATCATCCAGCACTTATCCCTTATACGCTCCTCCGCCGAATCCCCTTCTGCGGAAACACATCACGGATCGCCTGGTAACCGGTGTCCGTTCTATCGACAGCCTGCTCGCCTGCGGAAAAGGGCAGAGAATCGGACTCTTCGGCGGCAGCGGCGTCGGCAAGAGCACTCTGCTGGGAGCGATGTCGCGGAAGAACTCGGCGCAAGTCAGCGTGATCGCCCTCATCGGCGAGCGCAATCGCGAGGTCAAAGCGTTCATCGAAAACGAATTGGGACCGGAAGGCATGAAGCGTTCGGTGGTGGTTGTGGCTACTTCTGACCGCCCCGCGCCTCTGCGTATTCGCGCCGCCTACGTGGCATTAGCCGCGGCAGAGTATTTTCGCGATCAAGGCGCCGACGTGTTGCTGGTGATGGATTCCGTCACCCGCTTGGCAATGGCGCAGCGCGAAATCGGGCTGGCAGCCGGAGAGCCGCCGAGCCAGAAGGGCTACACTCCTTCCGTCTTCGCATTGCTCCCCAAGATCTTCGAACGGGCTGGCAATTTCGGAACCGGGTCGATCACCGGCTTTTTCACCGTGCTAGTCGAAGGCGACGACTTCAACGAACCGATCTGCGACGCGGCGCGCGGCATCCTGGACGGCCACTTCATTCTCTCGAGAGACTTGGCTTCGTCAGGGCACTATCCCGCTATCGATATCTTGAACTCCGTCAGCCGGCTTTCCAATAAAGTGATTACGGAGGAAGAACTTGCTGCGAACCGCCGTATCCGCGAAGCCCTGTCCACTTATCACCAGTCGGCCGACCTGATTCAGTTAGGCGCGCACGTGCAGGGCGCCAATCCGATATTGGACCGTAGCATCCGCGTCCGTCCGCAGATTCTGGAATTTTTGCGGCAGGACTCTGAAGCTTACGCGCCGCTCGACGAGACCCGGAGCCGACTGTTTACGTTGGCCAAGGAACTGTCGTGAAAGCGTTCCAGTTTCCGCTCCAAAGAGTTCTCGAATGGCGTGAGCTGCAGATGCGCACCGAAGAAGAAAAACTTTCGACAATTCAAAACAAGCTGGCCGAAGTACTGCATCGCGAGAATGCATTGACAGCCGCTCAGTTGAATGCCGAGATGAACGTGCTGGGGCGGCCGTTGGTCGAGGCCACCGAGTTTCGTGCTTTAGCGGCGTTTCAGCTTCGCATCCGCAGTGAAAAAGTTTCCTTGGTGGCGGCGCGCAAGAACCTGGAACTTCAGATTGCCGAGCAACGAAAGCGTCTCCTGAAGGTTCGCAAGGACTGCAAAATTTTAGAGAATTTAAAAGACCGGCGCAAGAAGTCCTGGACGTATCTAAGCGACCGCGAGCTCGAAAACACCGCCGCCGAATCTTACATTTCCAACTGGGCGCGCACCAACGCCGAGAGTGAGGAGAGACCTGCTTGAATATCTGTCTGCTCACGGAGACGCAAAGCGGCTGCTACAAGTGGCGTGGCGCGATCCCTGCCAAATACCTCAGCCAGCGCGGGCACAAAGTCCAGATTCTCTCGAATCAGGAGAGCTATGAGGCGCCGGATGTTCTGGTCCTCTACCGGGCGCACTATCCGCAAGCGGTGAAAGTCGTCGAATGGTGCAAGAAAAACGCCATCCGAATCGTTTTCGATACCGATGACGCTCTGGATTTAGTTCCGCCCGAGAACCTCAACTATAAAGCCGTGCAGTCGCGCCTGCCTCTCTATGAATTTCTCCTGCGTGCCGCTGACGTCGTGACCACCACCACCGATACCTTGGCTGGCTACCTTCGCAAGTGGAATCCCAACGTGACCGTGATCCCTAATAGCGTTGACCCGGATGAATGGACCGTCGAGCCCAGAAGTGGCGAAGCACGCATCGGTTGGACCGGAAGTCCCACTCACTTTCTCGACTTGGCCGTGGCTCTGGATGCGATTCGCGAGGTACAGAAAAAGAATCCATTCACGTTCGTGCTGCAGGGGATTTGCCAGGAATCTACGCTCGAAGAATTGATGGCAGTGCTCGACGCCCGCTGGGGCCAGGCCTTATTCAATACGCCGATGGGTAGATCCATCAAGCACTTCATGGACAAATTGTCCGGCATACGCTACGAGTTTCATCCCAACGTGCCTCTCGATGAGCATCCGCAAAAGGTCTGTGACTTGAAGCTGGATATCGGCATTGCGCCCTTGCTCGATGACCAATTCAATCGCCACAAGAGCTGCATCAAGTACTACGAATACGCCATGTCGGGTGCCGTTACACTGGCGTCGCACGTGGTGCCGTATTCCACAGAAGTTCCAATCACCGCGAAAAATAACCGCGAGTCATGGAAGCGGAAGCTGGAAGAAGTCCTGCAGGCGGACCGGACCAAACTGTATCGCGAGCAGCGCGATTGGGTGTTGACGCACCGCAATATCGAAAAGAACGTCGAGCTCTGGGAACAGGTTTTCGCAGGCGATCAAGTCTGTGCCGGCAAGGCCGAGGAAATGTCGCCCGTCCTCGCACTAGACATCTAACGGAAAAGGAAACGTAACCATGAAATTCAAGGAAAGCGCACTAGCTCACAAGCTGCTCGACGGACTCGATGGGCTTGAAATCGGCGGCTCCGCGCACAACTCGTTCGGCCTGAAAACGCGCAATGTCGACAACACCAATGAGTTGACGTGCTTCAAGCAGGAAGAGATCAAGCTGTGTGGAGAGTCTCTGCCGGTGGACATCGTGTCTCCCGGCGACCAGTTACCGCTCGAAGACAACAGCGTCGATTTCGTAATCAGTTCGCACGTGATCGAGCATTTCCCGGACCCCATCAAGGCGCTCCGCGAGTGGTATCGCGTGGTGAAGCCCGGCGGTTACCTCTACATCATCGCGCCGCACAAAGAACGCACTTTCGACAAGGAACGTCCACGCTCCACGCTGGCCGAGCTGATCGAGCGGCATGAGACCGGCAAACAGCCTGAAACCCTCAACGAACACTGCTCAGTTTGGATCACTGAAGATTTCGTCGAGTTGATTCACTGGCTGGGTTGGAACATCCTCCACGTTCAGGACACCGATGACAAGGTCGGCAACGGCTTTACGGTTGTGGTTGGAGTAGCAATGGGCAACGCTCCGCAGCTGAACGCTGCGGCCAGCGTCGCGAAAAGGTCTGCGTCCCCGTTGCAGCCTGCCTGGGCGAATCCGCAGAGATTTACTCCGGCCGCGCGGCCTTCTCTGGCGGGCCCCGACATGGATCAACTGGACAAACTGCAAATGGAAAACGCGCAGTTGCGCCGTGCGATCGCCGATTTGATCGTCGAGAAGCAAATGTTAAAGGACATGGCCCAGGGCCACATTTAGGAACGAGTATGACGACCGAGACGCAGAACAATCAGCTGGCAACCGATTACCTGCTGATGACCAATCTGAACGTGCTCGACCGCGGCGAAGAAGGCCCAGCCGGCAATGGAAGATTGACATCTCTTCTGTGGGATGTCCTGGAGCGCCTTCGCCCCACCGTGTTCTTCGATATCGGAGCCTTCGATGGAGCCTGCGCCGTCGCCGCGAAGCAAAGGTTTCCCAGGCTCCTGGTCTATTCTTTCGAAGCCAACCCCGAAATCTTCGCGCTGAACGAGGCGAATGTTTCGGGGGCAGGCGTAACCTATCTGAACCGGGCCGTCTCTGACGCGGTGGGCTCAGTGAAGATGTACGCGCCGCGAACCCTGTCGCGATATTACGACAAAGGCGTTGTCGTGCCGGGTCACATCAATGAGCCCAAAACCACCGGCAAAACGTCCCTGCTACTCCGCAATGAGGACGCGGTCTACGAAGAATTTAATGTAAACGCGACCACTCTGGACGCGTTCCTGGTGGAAGAAGGTTTCGATGTAGCGGAACAGCGCATGGTTCTTTGGATCGATGTCGAAGGCGCGGCCGACAAGGTCTTGCAAGGCGCCGAGAAGGCGCTGGCGAGCTCAGTGGCTGTCCTGATCGAAGTCGAGAACTTCGAGTTTTGGAAAGAACAGAAGGACAGTGCTTACATCACTCGCGAGCTGATTGCGAAGGGCTTTGTCCCGGTCGCCCGTGATCGCGAGTATGGGGACCATCAGTTCAACATCCTGTTTGTGAAAGCCGCCTTGATACCTCGGATCGCGTCGAAGTTGTTCGATGCGCGATCGCCATTGCGTTCCTGCATGACTTTCCCCGCGCCCCAGCAGGCTACCGCCGCTGTACGCACCAAACCGTCTTCATCGCTGGGCTCCCACTTCCAGAAGCGTATCCCGATTCTGATTCCTGTGTTCAATTCGGTGACGTACTTGAAGAGCATGGTCTCGCAACTGCGCCGCTATGGGTTTGAAGAAATCATCGCCATCGACAACGCCTCCACTTTTCCGCCGCTGCTCGACTATCTATCGCAAAGCAGTCCGGATCTTTCCGTGATCCGCCTGGAAGAGAACAAAGGCCCGCACAACCTATTCCTGGACCCGAAGAATCTCCTCTCGCTACCGGACCACTTCTGCATCACGGATCCCGACTTGGAACTGAATCCTTCGCTTCCGGAAGATTTCATTTACGAACTGATTTCGCTTACCGAGAAACACCGCGTCGGTAAAGCCGGCTTGGCTCTCAACATTTCCGATTGGTCCAAAATGCGGCACGAGAAGTTCCGCATTGGTGCCGCGGATTATCAGATCTGGGAATGGGAAGCTCAGTTCTGGAAGAATCCTGTTGGCTTCACCAGCACCGGCGACGAGGTGTACAGCGCCGCCGTCGACACCACCTTCGCCGTATACAACAAGCGGTTCTTCGATCCCGCAGACCACTTGAAGGGCATCAGAGTCGGCGGAAAATACACCTGCCGGCATCTGCCCTGGTACAAGGACAGAATTGTCCCTGCAGAGGAAGAAGCGTTTTACCGCGCCAGCCAGAAGTTCTCGTACTACAGCTGATGCCTATACCCTATTACAGTTCACAAAGGACGGATTGCTGACACCATGAAATTCAAGGAAAGTGCACTCGCTCACCAGTTGCTCGACGGACTCGATGGGATTGAAATCGGCGGCTCCGCGCACAACTCGTTCGGTCTGAAAACCCGCAACGTCGATTTCACCAATGAGCTGACCCCCTTCAAGCAGGAAGAGGTCAAGCTGTGTGGAGAGGCTCTCCCCGTGGACATCGTCTCCCCGGGCGACCAGTTGCCGCTCGAAGACAACAGCGTCGATTTCGTCGTCAGCTCGCACGTCATCGAGCATTTTCCGGACCCCATTAAGGCGCTCCGCGAGTGGTATCGCGTCGTGAAGCCCGGCGGTTACCTCTACATCATCGCGCCTCACAAAGAACGGACGTTCGACAAGGAACGCTCGCGTACCACGCTAGCCGAGCTCATCGAGCGCCATGAAACTGGCAATTATCCCGATCCCGATATCGATCACTGCTCGGTTTGGATCACCGAAGACTTCGTCGAATTAATTCACTGGCTGGGTTGGAATATCCTCCACGTTCAGGACACCGATGATAAGGTCGGCAACGGCTTTACGGTAGTGATTGGCGTCGAAAAAGGAATTTCCGCCGCTCCGAAGACTGTCATCAAGACCGTCCAGGCTCCCGCCGTGCACGCACCGCAACATCTGTCGATGAGTTTTCTGCTCGGCCCCACCGCGCGAGTCCGCACGGGTAGTGCCGCGAGCACGCTCGAATACGCACGCCGCTTTCAGGCGCAGGGACATGAAGTGTCCCTCACCACCTGGCCGAAGTTCATGTGGTTGGAAGACGAGCCATTCCCTGGACTCGATTTCAAAGTACCGGTTCACTACGATGCCGAAGCCCGCCGCGAGTCTCTGCCGTATCATTTTCTCGACCAGACGCCGCGCGATTTTCTCGGTGAGCTGCGCTTCTTCCTGGCGTACACGCATCTGCTCACGCCAGCCATCCCGCAAGCCGACCTGATCATCGCCGCCAACTGGGAGAGCATCATCCCCGCCTGGCAATCCGGAAAAGGGAAGCCGGTCCATTTCCCGCAGCATTACGACGAAGTGTTTTTCGCGTCCGATGCCAATCCGTCTTCGGGTTTGCAGGGCAATCCGCTGATCAAAATGCTGTGCCGCAACACTTTCCAGATGCCGATGTACCGCATCGCGAATTCGACCTGGCTGGCCGGCGAGTTCCGCCGCCGCTTTAACGAAATCGTTCCCGTGGTCCAAAACGGAGTGGACACCGCCAAGTTCCGCCCGCGTCCGAAGTTGAGCGCGCAGGACGGCGTGATCCGCGTGGTCACCTATTGCCGCCCCGAGAAGTGGAAAGGTTTCCAGGACGCAGTCCCCGCCATGGCAGAGCTCATGCGGCGCTATCCGCACAAAATCGCCTGGCACGTCTACGGCTTCCCGCACCCGGTTTTCGCGCCCGACAACGAACTCGCGCCCTACAAGTTTCACGGAACGCTCAACCACGATGATCTGAGCCGCCTCTACGCGGAAAGCGATATCGTGCTGTGCCCCTCGTGGTATGAAAGCTTCCCGCTGCCGCCCATCGAAGCCATGGCTTGCGGCACCGCCGTCATCACCACGCCCTATGGCACAGAAGGTTATGCGATCGACGGCCACACCGCGATCGTGGCCCGTCCGCGCGTCGTTTCGGACTTCGTCATTGCGCTCGATGGACTGGCTCGTATACCCGAACTCCGGCAGCGCCTCGCCAGTAATGGTCGCGCGATGGCAGAGAGCTTGAGCTGGGATGGCGCCGTCGCCGCGCGCGAAGAACTGCTGTGGAGGATCCATCGCAATCAGATGCCCACCGGCGGCCTGCAAGGCTTCGATACCGGAATCATGGATGGCTATGGAACATCCTTTGATCGCCTGAGCGCCGAAGTCGGCGCCAGAGAAGGCGAACTACTACAAGGCGCCGACAATCAGAAATATGTGGTGGAATCGGGTCGCTTGCGCAAGGTCACGAATCCCTCGGCACTCGGATTGCCATCGAATCCCACACGCCCTCTGGATCTGCTGAGCATGCTGCGCAGCGAGCACGGCCCGGACATCACATCGACCACGAATTACTACGGCTTGCGCGCGTAGTTATCCAGAATCACGATTTCCACGCGGCGATTGCTGGCGCGCCCATCCGGCGTGTCGTTCGAGCTCTTAGGGTCGTACGAGCCAAAGCTCGCCACCGAAAGCCGTGATTCCTCAATTCCATATTTATTGCTGAGCAGCTCCAGGAGGCGCACGCCGCGCGCCGCAGCCAGCTCCCAGTTATTGGTGAAACGCCGGTTGTGAATGGGAGTTGCGTCCGTGTGCCCCACCAGACTCACGTTGTTGGGGATCTTGCTAAGCACGTCGCCAATGGCCTTGACGGTGGTTAGCGCGTCAGCATTGATTCTGTCCTCGCCCGGTTGAAACAGCAGAGCCTGCGGGAGGCTTACCACCACTCCTCGGGAATCGGCTTGGACATCCAGGTGGGTCTGTTCCAGTTCCTTCTGAATCGCCGCCATCGCAGCACTAGGCCCTTCTACCACGGGTGTTTTCGCAACGGGTTCCATTGGAGCCGGCTTCTTCATCGAGCTTTGCAGCGTCTGCGCGGCCATCGCCACAAACAGAATCAGCAGGATGGTTAAGACGTCCAGATAGCTCACCATCCAGCGATCACGCCCGCCGTGCTGGTTCTGATAATAGGCTGGTTTCATTTGCCGGGCGCTTGGCGCAAGAAACAGTTCAGCCGTTCGCGAACCAGCGAAGGATGCGTGCCGTCGATCAGGCAGAGGCCGCCTTCAACGATCATCTCCTCGATCTCAAACGCTTCCGCCACGCTCGCTCGAATGCGGTGCGCCGCCGGAAGAAGGATCAGGTTCGCCAGCGCCAGACCATACATGGTCGACACAAAAGCGGTTCCGATTCCGAATGCCACCGAGTTCATATTCGAGAACTGGCGGAGCACATCGATCAACCCCACTACCGTGCCGATGACGCCGATCGCCGGTGCGAACCCTCCCGCGACCTCCAGCACTTTGGCGTCTGCATCACCCTGCCGCTCGTGCAGGCGCAGCTTGGTTTCGAGGGTGCTTTGAAACTCGCCGCGCGTCTTCACGTCGATCGCCAGTCCCAGCATCTCCCGCAGAAACGCATTCCCGATCTGATCGATTCTCGGTTCCACCGCGAGCATCCCCTGCACCCGGGCGGTCCTCACGCAGCCGACAATTTCGTCCATCAGTTCTTCGCGATTGGTGGCCGGCTGGCGGAGCAGTCCGAATACCCGCTGCACCGCATGTACCAAGGCCTTGCGAGGGGTTGTGATCAGCGTGACCCCCAACGTTCCCCCCAGGACGATCCACGCCGCCGTCGGCTGCAGGAAGTAACGAAGGTTGACTCCGGTGGAGGCGATCCCCGCGACAACGGTGGCCAGCGCGATGGCAATCCCGCCGAGAATCCAGCGGTCCACGGGAGTTCGCCTTGCGGTTTCGCTGTGGACGGTGCTCAGGTCAGTAGGAACAGTTGTGGGCGAAGACACGAATCACTCCACCCCTGCCGATGCAATTCGAGAACCAACTCGCGCCCCTTCGCATGCAAGGTCTTGCAGCGCTGATAGCGCCTCGCAGCGGCGGAATTTTGACGATCCGCCAAAATCCGGACTCGCCACAGCCAGCGCCCCCGGCTTTCTAAACGCTTAAATAGAATGGCCCCGAGATTGCATTCTTTCCGCCGGAGTCAACAGAACATGATCACCAAAACCAATCCTGTGACGATGCCGACCCCGGCCGAGCTGCCCCCAGCCAGCACCGCGAATACCTCGGCCGCCGCCACCTCCTTCGCTGACCAGTTCGCCACCGTCGGCGAGGATTCGCCCGCCAGTCCGGCGGCCCAGCAGGACATCTTCCTCCAGTATTTTCTCGGTGCCGCGTCTGCCGCTGCCGCGTGCGCGCCCACGCCCGCCCCCGCAGTATCCACCGCCGCATCGGCGGCCACGAGCGCGACAGCGCCTGCGCCGAGCGCAAACGAGGCGCCACAACAGACGCCCGGCTACACTATCTCCTCAACCGCGCCTTATTTCACGCCCGCGCCGGATCAGTACGTTACCGTCACGCCCACTGGCGGCATGACCCCTTTCCAGGCAGACTCCATGGACTCCTATTTGCAGAAGTTCATCGGCCAGTCGGTCTCCGATATGTACGGTTTCATCAACGGCACGCAGAGTTGGGCTAATGGCGGCGCCGCGGCGATCACTGAAAACTTTGTTTCCATGGTGCAGCAGCGGCTCACGGCGTATCCATCCATGGGTGAAGGGATTGACCCGGTGGCGATGGGAACCCAATACGCCAACGCCTTCATGAACGTTCTCTCCGGCGTGCCGGTCTCCCAATTCGGCGCGACCAATTTCACCGGCAGCGTTCTTGATTTTCTGTCGCAGGGTGGATCTCCCGCTCCCACGGTGTTGAATCAGGCGCCCGCGGTGATGAACGCCGTCAACGCCTAAGCGTCACTTCCCTACCGGAGTTGCATTACCCTGCGGTTTCGGCGGCCTTAATTTTCCCTTTTTTGATCTCCGCCAGGAAAGTGGCGTAGTCGGCATCGGTCTGATCCGCATACTGGCCCGCGAAATCGCGCAGCGCGCGAGTCACTTTATTCCCTGACCCGCAGTACCCGGATATTTCGCAAGCATCTCCCGACCGCGCGTGCCCCCGCGCCAGCAGTTCGCCCGCCACCAGCGCCAGACTCTCCAGCCCGCCGCCGCGCAGCTTCTCTAAGTCGATGCTGCCTTTGTGATCGTTAAGTTGGCGCACTAGATACTGATGTTCTCCAATCGAAGTCCACCCCAGCAACAGGTCCGAAATCGGCTGTACCGCCCGTTGCCCTTCCGCCGCGCGCTGCCCCTGATGCGGATAAACCAAATCCGGCAGCCACTGCGCATACGCCGACGGCATCTCCTGCTTGATCTGCAGAAACATCGGATCCAGCGCTCCGTTCCCCTCAAACAAAATCACGTAGTCGCGCAGCCCCACGCTCCCCGTGCCTACAACCTTGAAACCCACATCGATAGGCCGGAAGAGGTCGAATAAATGCCGCCGGTCCGGCGACAAAATTTCGCGATACGCCGCCAGAGAATCCAACACTTCCTGGGCCTGTCGCCCGCGCACCCGCCAGAACCCCGGCCGCAGATCCCGCACCCGTGGTCGCCCCCCGTGGTCTTCCGTGAACTTCTGCAGCAGATCCGAAGGCCGTGCGCGCTCCGATTGCCGCAACGCCGCATGAATCGGCCGAATGCGCTCTTGCCGGTGAATCTGCCGCCGCGCCACTTGCAAAATCGGCAGGTTCGCGAATTCCCGGATCGAGCGGCAATAGCTTTCCGCAAACATCTCGGCGGCATCTTTACAGCGCGGACGCGCGTGCCCGCTCTCACCCCCAGCCAGTACAATGCTAGCCGCCATACGCTTCGCATCCCACTCCCACGGCCCGCGAATAGATTCGTCGAAGTCATTCAGATCGAAAACCAGCGCCCCGTCCGGCGCCGCGAACGATCCCAAGTTCTGCACGTGCGCATCTCCGCACAACTGCACCGTCAGCCCGGAATGCGGCAGCCGTCCCAGATCCGCCGCCATAATCGAAACGGCACCGCGGAAAAACGCAAACGGCGAGATCTTCATGCGCGCGTATTTAATAGGCAGAAGCTGGCGAACCCGTCCCGCCGCCGCCGCACGCAATACATCGACAGGATGGAAGCGCCGTTCTTTCGCCCGCAAATCTGCCTGCGCCGCGCGGTTCACCATCTCGCGCCGGCTCCTGCCGAACTGCGTCCGTTCCCTTTGAGTTGCGATCACGGGTCTTAACGAGCGGCGACTCTGGCCACGGGCCGCGCTGTTTTACGCTTCACACGCGTCTTCGCCGGCACGTCCATCTCCACCACCTTGGAGATCGCCTTTTTGAGAGACTCAAACACCCGGTCCACCGGTTGCGACGCGTCGATCACGTGGAACCCGTAAGGATCGGCCATATCGTCGAATACTTGAATCAGGCTGGACTGGTAGCGCACAAAGCTCTCATACATGTCTTTGCCGAAATGCAGATCCAGACCGCTCTCCCAGTAATCGAACGCCCCGCGCCCCACCACCACGCGCGAAATTAGATCCTTCACCTCCGCGCGCATATATAGCACCGCGTGCGGCACCAGAGCGAACCCGGCCGTCCGCTCAATCCACGTGCGATTCTCCCCGCGGGCGATCGCACGCGCCATGATCGAAAAAATGTAGCGGTCCGTCAGCACCACGAATCCTGCTCGCAGCGCCGGAATGATCTCGTTCTCTAGACGATCGGCGAAGTCCGTCGCATAATACAAGGTCATCGTGATCGGACCCAGCGTATTCCCGGCCTTAGCTTCCTTGATGCCCTTGCCCGCCAGCGCTGACCGCGCCATGCCCGTATCCAAAACCGCGTGCCCGAACTCCTCCAGCCAGGGCTTCAGCCGCCGCACCTGCGTGCTGCGCCCCACCGCGTCCGGCCCTTCGATGACGATCAGCTTGCCTTGCAGTTCCGCATAATCCACGCCCGGCAACGCCGTCCGGTAATACGACAGCGGCGGTCTACCCTTGTAATTCCGCAACCCGGACCTCCGTACCCAAAACGCCCGGCGGACGCGTCCGCCCGAATTCCTGCACTACAATCCGCCGCATTTCCTTTTGCTGAGTTTCGATGGACTTGGTCGCGTCGATCACGTGGAAACCCATCTCTTCGATCATCGATTCGTACTCTTCCAGAATCCGCCCCTGGAAAATCCGGAAGCTCTCTTCGATATTCCGGCTGAGCCCCAGATCCATGCCAGCCTCGTAATATTTCAAAGCATCACGCCCGCCCAGAATGCGCCCGAGCGCCACATCCAACGGGACTTTAAAGTAGAAAGCCAGCGACGGTTTGATAGCGAAACGATATAGATTACGCACCCACGATCGATCAACGCCGCGCACCACATCGCGCGCAAACGCCGTGTAAGCGTAGCGGTCCGCGCACACCACCGCGCCCGCTTTAAGCAGAGGCACAATGTAATGCTCCAGCCGGTCCGCGAAATCCGTGGCGTGGATCAAGCTGAAGGAAGTCGGCGTGAACATCTCTTTCTTCTTGCCGCGCCGCGTAGTCTCGCGCACCAGCGGAGAAGAATTCCATTCGCTGAAAGTCACAGCGTATCCGCGCCGCCGAAGCCACTGCGAAAGCAGCGAAATCTGCGTGGACTTGCCCGAGCCGTCGATCCCTTCCACCACAATCAAGCGCCCCGGACAACGATTTTGTAGGAAAACCTGCATCAGCCCCTATATCATAAACGAGAGAGCCCCTGGTCTTGGGTTAACGTTGTGTTACAAAATACGGCCCCCCAAAAGTAGGCATGTCCCAATACGCAGCCATCGACATCGGCAGCAATTCCATCCGCATGCTCGCCGCGGAAGTGGACGCGCAGGGCAAAATGGCGGTGCTCGCCTCGGAGCGCCAAGTAGTCCGCCTGGGCACTAGCGTTTTTCGCGAAGGCCGGCTCAACGAAGCCACCATGAACCTGGCCTGCGACGTCCTCGCCGGAATGGCCGCCACCTATCGCAAGCTGGACGTGCTTGCCGTGCGCGTAGTCGGCACGGCAGCCTTGCGCGACGCCCGCAATCAGCCCGAATTCCTGGCGCGCGCGTCCACTATCTTGGGCTCCCCCGTAGAAGTAATTTCCGGTTTGGAGGAAGCCCGTCTGGTCCACCTGGGCCTGCAAAGCCAGTGGCCCCATCCCAAGCAGCGCCTCCTTGTCACCGACATCGGCGGTGGCAGCGCCGAACTGATCCTGAGCGACGCCGGTCACATCGTCGACTCTTTCTCCAAGCCCCTGGGAGCCGTCCGCCTCACCGAAATGTTTTTAAAGAGCGACCCCGCCGATCCCCGCGAGCTATTGCGCATGCGCAAATACATTCAGGAACGCGT
>Ga0097621_100000934_pt1 | contig 20439 bp, 22 predicted proteins | sample KBSMisM72_FD_73165 | JGI IMG/M metagenome (GOLD analysis project Ga0097621, IMG submission 73165) | Miscanthus rhizosphere microbial communities from Kellogg Biological Station, Michigan, USA - KBS Miscanthus M7-2 (version 2) (version 2) | ecosystem: Host-associated > Plants > Roots >... | reverse complement strand
CGACTGCAGTCGATCAGAGTAGATTTGCTAGCCGTCTTCGTCCCAGTTTCCCGCATGCTAGAATCGCTACTTAACTAGGCCCCATGCCCCGTCCGCGAAGCACTTCCGTTTTACCCAAAGAGAAAGAGATCGTGGAAACCAGGCAGATTCCCGATGTCTTAACCCGCGCCGAGTTGCAACCCGCATCCAACCGCCAGGCGGATGTGATGGTGATTGGCGCCGGACCGACGGGCCTTGCCTGTGGCATCGAGGCCCAGCGCGCGGGCTTTAAAGTCGTAGTTATTGACAAGGGATGCCTGGTCAATTCGCTCTACAACTACCCGGCCGGGATGACGTTCTTCACCACACCCGAACTGCTTGAGATCGGCGACATTCCCTTTACCACCGCCCACCAAAAGCCCACTCGTGAAGAGGCGCTTGAGTACTATCGCAAAGTGGCCGAACACTACCGCCTGCATGTCGTGCAATATCAGCGAGTCGAAACTGTTACCGGCAAAGACGGAGATTTCCGCATCACCACATCGGACCGACTGGGACGAATCTTCGACTACCAGGCGCGCAAGCTGATTGTCTCCACGGGCTACTATGACTTGGCGAACCAGTTGCAGATACCCGGAGAAGATTTGCCAAAGGTGTTTCACTACTACCGCGAACCACATCCCTACTTCGATATGGATGTGGTGGTGATTGGGGGAAAGAATTCTGCCGCCATTTCCGCGCTGGATTTGTGGCGACACGGAGCGCGCGTGACCCTTGTGCATCGCGGCTCCAAGATGCACAACCACGTGAAGTACTGGATTCTTCCCGACATCGAAAATCGCATCAAGGCCGGCGAAGTGAAGGCATACTTCAATAGTTCCGTACAGTCGATCGAAGCCGATGCCGTGATCCTCGACACTCCTGAGGGAACGGTCCGCCTGAAAAATGATTTCGTCTTTGCCCTGGTTGGGTACCACCCCGACTACGATTTTCTTCGGGCCATGGGTATCGAACTCTCGGCGGAGCAATGCCGACCAGTTTGTGATCCAGAGACCCTGGAGTCCAACATCCCCGGAATTTACGTGGCCGGAGTCATCGTTGCGGGGTCGCGCACCAACGAAATCTTCATCGAGAACGGCCGCTTTCACGGCCGCCAAATCGCTGCCGACCTGAAGAAGAAACTAAACAACCAGGCGTAACCGTTCCAATACTAAGAACTGTCGTCCCCAAACCAAGCCGAGGGACCTTGCGTTTTCGCAGAGCTGTAAAGGAAGCCTCAGGGTAATATCGTTTTTCCTCTCTTATGGGATCAGGGCAGACAAACGTGTCAGTTTCGTTTTCCGCATACTGGCGACTGGTACGCGAGAACGCAAACTTCCGCTACCTATGGATGGCGCAAATCGTCAGCGAAATTGGCGACTGGTTCTATACCCTCGCACTGTTGAGCCTGGTTTTACAGCTTACGGGGCAGGCGGCATCAGTCGGCCTGGCTCTAATGGTGCAAGTGCTGCCGCAAACTTTCTTTGGGCCGCTGGCCGGCATTATCAACGATCGCCTTCGCCGCAAGTCGGTCATGATCGCGGCCGATCTCATTCGCTTTGTTATTGTCCTGTCGATGCTGCTGGTGCGCTCCCGCAGCACAGTCTGGATGGTCTATCCCTTATTGTTGTTGGAAACTGCCACGGCAACATTCTTTGGACCGGCCCGCAGCGCAGTCGTTCCTAACATTGTCAATAAAGAAGACGTGATCCTTGCCAACACCCTCTCTTCTTCGACTTGGTCGCTGAACCTCATGATCGGTGCCGCGTTGGGAGGGATTGTGGCGGCTCTGTTTGGGCGTGACGCAGTGTTCATTTTGAATGCCCTGTCGTTTCTGCTGTCGGCTGTCCTGATTAGCCGCATGCACTTTGCCGAGCCACATGCGGACGATTCGCCTCCGCTGCGGCCAAAAGATCTCGTTGACTACTCGCCGGTGATCGAAGGCATCCGCTACGTAGGGCGGGACCGCAGCTTGCTAGCAACTGTATTTGCCAAGGCTGGCGAGTTAATGGTGGGTCCGGGATGGGTTTTGTTTACTGTGATGGGGCAGCGCTACTTCGCGGTGCACTGGAGGGGAGCGGATCCAGAGCGGGCCACCATGTTGGGCATGAGCTTCCTCATTGGAGCTCGAGGAATCGGGACATTGTTCGGACCGCTGCTCTCGGCCCGTTGGGCTGGACATTCGGATCGGCGCCTGCGGCAGGGAATTCTGATCGGGTACATCGTCATTGCGATCGGCTATGCAGCGTTGGGTGGCGCATACAACGTCTGGATCGCGTGCCTGTACATTGCTTTTGCCCACTGTGGAGGTTCCACGGTCTGGGTCTTCTCAACCACCATGCTTCAACTCAACACCGACGACCGATTCCGCGGCCGCGTCTTCGCAGCTGACAACGCGCTTTGCATGTTAAGCATCGCGGTGGGCGCCTACTTCTGCGGGCATTTCATGGATTGGGGAGCCTCGCCGCGCGTACTGACAGTGGGGGTAGGGGTCTCGATGGTATTTCCAATCGTGCTGTGGGGATGGGCCATGCGTCCGTGGCGCGCGCCCGCAGAACTTCAGCCCTTACAACAGTAGCTATTCTTGAAGTACGCGGTCGATCTTGGCGGCTATGATGAAGTCGCTCTCCGTTAGGCCGTCGATCTTGTGCGTCCACAAAGTGATGTCCACTTTGCCCCACGTCAGATAGATGTCGGGATGGTGGCCCTGGTCTTCCGCGATGTCGCCGACGCGATTCACGAAAGCTAACGCCTGTTTGAAGTCAGGGAAGGTGAAGGTGCGGTTGATGTGGTGCTCGTCAACAGCCTTCCATTCAGGCACCAGTTGCAGGATGCGTTCGAGTTCGTGTCCTTTCAGTGGCGGCACGCCGCCCTTGCAGGGCACGCATTTCTTGTCTGCGAGGTCTGTCTCGGTCATGGCAGCTTCAGTGTGCCCCTATCGGGCCTGGGTTTGCAACTTTACAAAACGTTTCGTGCGGAACACTTTGTAAAGTTGCGGGAAACAAATAGTTTGCTCAGGCCGCCTAACAGAGCAACTTGAGATTGGCAATTGAGTTGTGTGATGGCCACTCTGTGAGCGGGTTCAGGCCGATGTCTCAGTGGACGACTCCAACTTTCTTTATCAAATCTGCGAAACGGGAATCGGAGCGGACCTGATCGAAGAATGGGTCAAGAGTCAGCCAGAGCAGATACTCGGCTCGGTCCTCGTGGGCTTTAGTGTACAGAGCAAATTCAGTCGCCTCCATTAGAATGGCGGCGGTCAGGCAAGGTCATCCTCTCGGGATGATCTTGCTCTGAACTCGGCTGGAGTTATTTGGGCGTCTGCGGTGTCTCTTTCATCTCCATACGGGAGTGATCGGCTCCTTCCTTCATTCCCGTGCCGCCCATCGACATCATTTTCACCATATCTTCCATGTGCTGGACCATCGATTCCCAAAGTTCGAGGTCAAGCTGAGCATGCTCCCTTGATGCCGGATCCGATATCGTGCCGACATTGGCTTTCATCTTGTCGAGCGTGGACCGCATTTTGGTAACCTGTTCTTGCATCTGCATGTGATGGTGCATGGCGGTTGCGTGGTCGCCCATCTGGTGATGTGGGGGCGGCGGTGAGTTTTGGGGAGCAGCTTGGGCCAGAAGCCTTGCGGCGTTTAGTGACAGGGCCAGGAACAGGGCAAACAATTTCATAGATCCCTTCTTAAGTCGGTGCCCGTAGTCTAGTGAAGTGGGACCGTCGTTGGCTGTGACGGCTGTCACATTCGGGTTGAGGAAAACCCCGCCCAAGCAAAGGTCAAACGGGGCATCGTTAGGGTCCATTACTACGCAAACCTGGTGGATACGAAGCCTGCTGCCCATGCCTGCTGCCAATTCATTGCATTGCTGGGCGGAGCGGTACCCTGGGGCTGGACGGTGAGAGGTAGCGGATATGGTGGCGGCCCAGGCACCGAACAGTCTGAGTTGATATAGCTATGATGGCCGAACTTCCATAGTTGCGGAAGGTTCGGGGTCTTGCACAGGTTCGCCGGTTGATCCGCGGGATATGGGCCGTAGCGGCCAAGGGCTCCGTGCCAGTACGGGTCTCCGCGAGATATGATGCCGGAGGCAAAGTTCCCGGCGGGAAAGGCCAACTTCAAGACCTCATCCTCACTCGATGCCAGTACGGAAATTTTTTCCAAACGCTGCGCGGCGTCACGGTATTCGTTCACCAGGCAAGTATCGTCGATGGCGGCAGCCATCACGGTGAGAGTTTTTAATTTGAAGGACTGGTCTAGGTTCCGGATAGTTTCGAGCATGGTCCGCGCACCCAGGCTGTGAGAGACAAAGGAGAGACTGTTAACGCCTGCAAAGCGACTGGCCAGATATGAGGCCAGCAGGCGGCCGCTCTTGATCGCCTCGTCGCCTTCGAGCGGATAGTCGACGAAGGGCAGCCAGCGGGAATCTCCCGGCCAGAGCACGGCTACAAAAATGCCGTTGCCGCCGAGCTGAAGCCACTGCTTCCAGCAGGCTAGATTGCTGATACCGTCCCGGCGGTTTACGTGGAAGCCGTGAGTGCCGAGAAGTACGTCACGGCCCTGAACCGCCTGGGCCAGTTCGCCATCCATTGGCCGGGAAGGATTCGGGTCAGGCTGCGTGTCCGTACGAACCACTACCCCATTTACATCCGCCGCGGGATTTCCTCCAGCAGAATCAGCGCGGAGATCGATGAAATAAGTCACTTCTTCCAGGCCTGCGCTAGCTTGGAACCTTGCTGAATCGCGCTCGCGACATCTTTTGCCACCGGGGCCAGGGGGGTGGCGAGAATTCCGCCGACTATAGCCCTCCAGGTGTCGAGTGGTTGGAGTGGGCCTGGGGAAATGGCCCAGGCTCCGAGCACAGCCAGACCGACCGCCACGGGCACCGCCAGCAATTTGGAGCTGTTCCGGTAACGTTGGTCGGCACGTTGGTAGCCCTGATCGAGGACTGCGCTGAGCAAGAGATCAAAACGGCCGTAGGAGTCGGTTTCTTCCGGCGTAAACGCTTGGCCAGTGGAAAGCTTCCTCGCGATCGAAGCGAGAACCTTATCGTCGACGCCAGTCGCCGCTGCCATCCTGGCTGCGGTATCGGCATTCAAGTTTAGTTTTATCAGTGCCTTCGCTACGGACTTCTGGTCCGACAACGCCATTCCATTGAGCCAGTTCGATCTCAAAGTGGCCAGAACCGAATCCAGAGAGAGGGCTGAAACGCTTGTTTGAGGAGCAGATGCGGGAATGAAGGGCGATACGACTTTCTTGATGTCGCCAAACCCGCGATTGGAAATTCCGCCACCAAAACCTTTGGAGACGTCCACCAGGCCGTAGGCAGCCGTTCCGAGGGCGCCGATTGCTAGAACGATCTTGGTTAAGTCGAGTGGTGGGAACCCAGTTGCAGCAGTATCCAGCAACATTTCTTGCCTCCAGCATTTGATCCTGGGAAGGGCCCGATTTGCGGGCATTTTGCGTTACGGAACTAGGGACGTCAAGGAAATTTTCCTGATGCGTCGCTTTGCCGCGATTCGAAAAAGTGAACGTGAGTCTCGCTTCACACGCGAAAAGGGGTTTGGACGCACTGCATCGTGCTGTGGCGGTGCGCGGGCGACGGCGCCCGCGCCACACATGCTGCGTTGCTAGAACGGGATATCGTCGTCGCTGATTGGGCCTGCGCCGGCATTTGCCGGTTCGGGGACACTCTGATCGAAGTTGTTGTTTCCGGCGGATGCGCCTCGAGAGTAGCCTCCAGTTTCGCCGCCCTCACCACGTCCGCTCAGGAGGATCAAGTCGCTAGCCACGACCTCGGTCATGTACTTCTTCTGATTGGTCTGCTTGTCATCCCAAGAGCGGGTTTGGAGACGGCCTTCGACGTAGACTTTGCCGCCCTTTTTCAAGTATTCGCCTGCGATCTCTGCAAGGCGTTGCCAGAGGACGACGTTGTGCCACTCCGTGCGGTCCTGCCATTGCCCGTCTTTGTCTTTAAAACGCTCGTTGGTGGCTAGGGTGATTTTGGCAACAGCGGTGCCGCTGGGAGTGTATTTGACTTCCGGGTCCTTGCCGAGATTGCCGATGAGTTGAACTTTATTAAGGCTTTTGCCTGCCATAAATGATGCTCCTTTTGCCCCTCGCTTGAAATCCTTTAAAGGGCCGGAAAACCGCTGGGAATATCCTGGGAAATTAGGGGCTGGAAGCTCAATATATCAGAAGCAGGAGGTATTGGCAGGCTGGAGAGGATTTTTAGTTCCTGGTCTACGGTTTCGAGTTCCTAGTTGGGCTATGTGGAACGCTGAGATATAATGCCCGCCATGTCCGAGACCATGAATCCGGGTATGGTTCCCGATGAGATGAAGTTTGAGCCCAAGTCGAAGGGCTTGACCACTCCTCGGAAGAAGAAGCCCAAAGAGCTGGCGGTGATTACGGAGTGCTGCACCGGTTGTGCGGGCTCACCGGCGTGTGTCGAATATTGCCCGGTACAGGACTGCATGTTCTGGGTGCCGGACGAAGACCATCCGCCGTTCGGACGAATTCAGGTGGATCCGATCTTGTGCATTGGGTGCAAGAAATGTCTCAGCAAAGGGCCGGACGGCTGCTTTCTGGATGGGTGTCCGTGGGATGCGATCGTCATGGTAGACACGCCAGAGGTAGAAATGGAAGTGGGGGTAATGCCGTTCTAGCGGCGAACTACCCCAGCCTTGCCAGCGGACGAGCTTGTTGGCGCCACAAGAGATCCTCTCCCGCCTTTTTACGTTCATGAATATCAAGCAGGTTGCCAAGCGAGCCAAGGTATCTACGGCCACGGTATCGCGGACTATTAACGGCTCGGACAAGGTGAGTCCGGAGACGGCGGAACGAGTTCGTCAGGTGATCCATGACATGAACTTTTTCCCCAATAGTCATGCGCGCACACTGGTTTCTGGGCGAAGTCGCATGGTGGGGCTGATCATCTCAGACATTACCAATCCATTTTTTCCCGAGCTGGTGAAGAATTTTGAGGACCTGGCAGTGGATCGCGGCCTGGAAATTATTATTGGAAACACCGACTACAAACCGAAGCGGATGGTTTCGTGTATTCGCCGCATGCTGGAGCGGAAGGTCGATGGCGTTGCCATTATGACTTCGGAGACCGATATGGCGCTGCTAGCGGAGCTTACGCGCCGGAACACGCCCATGGTCCTGCTGGACGCTGGAAAGACCGGGGATCACAGCGCCAGCGTCAAGATTGAGTACGCGCAGGGAATTCGCGAGGCAGCCGAGCACTTGTTTTCCTTGAACCACCAGCGCGTAGCCTTTATTGCCGGTCCTCAGGAGTTGGAGTCAGCCCGCATACGCCGTGAGGCGTTCGTGGCGGCGATGAAGGCCCGAGGTTATGCGGTGGAAGAAGGAATGATTCAGGAAGGGAACCATCGCATCGATGGCGGAGGTATTGCCATGAGAAATTTGTTGATGCTTGAGAACCCACCCACCGCGGTTATGACGTCGAATGATATGACCGCAATTGGGGCACTGGGAACGATTCACGAAGCGGGAATGCGGGTGCCGCAGGATATTTCTGTGGTGGGCTTCGACGGAATTTCATTTTCCAACCTCACCCAGCCGCCGTTGACCACAGTGCTGATTTCACGCACCCAGCTTGCTCTGACTGCTTTTGCCGCGCTGGAGCGTCTAATCAAGCGCGAAGATGCGCAGAAGTCTGACTATGTCATTCCTGCCCATTTAATTCTGCGCGGATCGACGCGCGCCATCTAAATACTCTCAATCCTTTAACCACTAAGGGCTCGAAGTATCCGAACGAAAGCTCCTCCTTATATACTGGCGGACATGCGAGCCTTGGTTTATACCGCACCGGAGAAGTTAGAGATGGAGGAACGTCCGCGTCCCAATGCGGGTTCTGGCGAGGTCGAGGTCGAAATCGATGTTGCGGGCATTTGTGGGTCCGATATCTCCGGATTTTTAGGGCATAGCGCTCTGCGGAAGCCCCCGCTGGTGATGGGCCATGAATTGGTCGGGCGTCTGAACGACGGAAGGCGGGTGGTGGCGAATCCTTTGATCAGTTGCGGACGCTGCGAGGCTTGCGTGGCCGGTACTCAGAACCTGTGCGGTACGTGGCGTTTGCTGGGCGCGGGCCAGACGCCAGGGTCTTTTGCGGAGTTTGTTACGTTGCCCACCGGTCAACTTTATGAGATCCCCGAGTCGCTGCCCTCCTCGCGGGCGATTCTGGTTGAGCCCCTGGCAAATATTGTTCATATGCTTCGCATCGTGTCGCCTGCGCCCTTTTTTCGTTTTGCCATCGTTGGGGCAGGAACTATGGGGGCGCTGGCAGTTGCCGGAGCATTGCGAGTGGGCGCGCGAGACATGTTAGTGGTAGATGTGAACGACGAGCGCTTGGCCATTATGAAAAAGCTGGGCGCGACTGCGGCAATCAATACCGGTAGTCCGGAAGGTATCGGGGAGGCACAACGTCTGGCAGGACGCGGATTCGATGTTGTACTCGACGCCAGCGGCAGCGCCTCAGCGCGGCAATTCTCGTTTGATCTTTGCCGCCCGGGAGGTCAGGTGGTGCTTCTTGGGATGGGCGCGCAGAGAAGCGAAGTCAATTTCGTGGCCAGCATTCGCAAGGAGCATCGCGTCGTGATGTCGTTTGCCTACACTCCAGCGGATTTTCAGCGGGCGCTCAATTTGTTGGTAGCCGGCGAAATCGATCTCACGCCCTGGACGGTGCAGCTCCCCCTGGAGGAAGGCCAAAAGGCCTTCGAGCGGATGACACGAGCTCCGGGCGGTGCGCTCAAGATGATGCTTGCGGTGTCGAACTGACAGTTACTTTTTGTGTTGTGCGGCAAAGTGAAGGGTTACGGTTTGCCGCGCGTAGGAATTGGAGTCCGCACCGGTAAAAGAGATTTTCAGCTTCTCGTTCCCCTTGTCCGAAAATAGGGTGCCACCGTCCACTGACGAGACTTGGGCGGGATTCCAAAGATTTAGCTCGTAGTCGTTGCCCGGAACACCCTCGGTATCGAGCACAAGACTGCTTTGATCAGCGGACCAGGATTCAGAGATGATCCGAAGGCCTTGACTGGTGCTGCCCAGCGCCGGCAATTGGGAATCCAGAGAAAAGCCGAAATCGTTGCGCGTCCTAAGTTGCAGCGTACTAGTTTCGCGGTCGACGGAGAAATGAACCGCAGCGTGCTGGTCTACGCCGTCGTTTTCCATGTGACTTGCAACCGGGCGCCCATTGAGCGTAACGCCAGCGAGCCGGGCCCGAGGGCTGACAGCTGGAGCAAAGTCAAGCTTGCAATCGCCTGCGCCGCTGCGATGAATCTCTAAGGTGATTCCATCCGCAGTTTTACGATATGTAAGGTCGAGAACGACCTCGCCGATGTGCACGTTTTGCACACGGAAGAAGGTCCAGTGTGCGGGGACGTGCGGGGTAAACGAAATGTAGTGGTTGATGACATTAACTTCAAGGCCAAGCATGCCGCGAAGAATCGGGCTGACCACCATAGCTGCTGACCAAATCTGATGCGGCGAACTCGTAGAAAGCGGCTGGTAATAGTCACCGGAGAGTACTTCGGTGACATGGCCCAAGGAGCCGTCCAGCGCCAGTAAGGCATTAGCGCGAAGATTGGCGTAGGCGGGCTGAACCCGGTGGTATTTGTATTCCCCGACCGAAGCCCATCCGGTAAACAGGGGCCAGACCGAACCGAAGTGATAGCCGCCGGGGTTGTATAGGGGGTTGCGATTGGAGATGATCCGCATCCCCCAATCGGTTTGGTGGTCGCTGGCCGCCAACGCGTCGATCATCTTTCCGGCTTTGTCGGTGTCCATTAGACCAAACCACATCGGGACTGTGGCTAGAACACTGGGAATGTCAACCCGCTGTGAGTTGGTGTCCAGCCCGAAGGCAAGAATATTCTTCTCCGGTGACCAGAAGGCTTGATTCAGCTGCGCTTTATGGTCGGCAAATTCCTGTTCCAGTCGTGAACTAACGTCAGTCTTGCCCGCAAGCTTTGCCAGATTGCCCAGTGCGCGAAGAGATTCCGCACCTACCCCTGACTGATACAACTCGCCCTTGACCGGGACCAGCGGCCCACCCTCTACCCATCCGTGGCCGAATCCGAAATTCTGGGGAATACCTTGTGCGTCGTAGGTCGAACGCAGGAATTGGTAGGCTCGCCACAAGTTGTCCCACTTGGCATTGATGAACGCGACGTCGCCGCTTTCGATGACGTAGTCATTGGTGGCGATGATGAACAGGGGAGTCGCGTCGGCAGAGGCATATCCGTAGGGAAAGTTTTCAAACCACGGCACCAGGTTAGCTGCCTGAGAAATTTCGTGGGGAATTTTGCCATCAGCGCGCTGATACTTGGCGACAAAGTCTAGCGCAGCGCGCGTGGTAGCAAAATCGCTGCTGGCATCAAGGGCAAGCGATGTCCACAGCGAATCACGGCCAAAGAACCAGGCAAAGCCGGGACGCTGGGAATCGCCTGATGTGCGATACCCGGCAATCAATCCGGTCCCTAGGTCGGGATTAGTCACCAACCCTTGCAGCATGCTGACGCGAGACCAGTCGTAGGCCTGCTGTAGTTGAGAGTCGGGAAGATCCAGCTGAACCGTTCGCTGAAGATAGTTCGCGTAGTATTCGGCTGAGTCGTGCAGTGAATTCTCGTAGTTGTTTTCCAGGTGGCGGTAGGTCTTTTCCGCATCCGCCTGCCCCTGGGTCGAAGCTGCCATCACGATGGTCTTGGTGCTCGCACCTTTGTTGACGAGCCCAAGCCTGAATGAATTGTTTCGGGACGAGGAATAGTTAGTGGAATATTCGACCCGGCTTTCTGCCGCCGAAGGCGAACCTAACAGGGCAACGTATTTCTTCTGTTCTTCGCCGAGGTGAAAGGCGTGGAGGTTCTGGTCCCAGTAGAGAAAAGTTCCGCCGAGAGCGGCAGGCCACTCCAACTGAAAATCCCGCTCGAAGACAGCTTCGATTTCTAGAGGTTCGGCGGTCGTAACTTCCAAACGTATGATTGCGCCCTGCTCATGAACCGGAACAAAAAGCGTCTCGCGGACGCTGAAGGTGTTGTTGGCATACACAATCGTGTTCGATTCCGGGCGGGTGACCAGGCTGCGGGCCAGACTCTCAGCCGGCAGGACCTGTCCATCCACGATGAAATTGAAGTGAAAGTTCCGCATGATTTTCAGCGGATAAACCCAGGCTTCGAGATTGCCGGCTTCGTTTCCGAACAGTCCGGCGCGAGTGCCGGTGGCGGAGAGAAATTCCCACGAGCGAATAGGGCGGGAAAGTTCCAGAGATGGTTGGTCTGCAGCCGAAACGGGATGAGGAAGCGCGAAGGCTAAGAGACAAAAAGACGCGAATACGAAACGAAGAAAGCTTTTCAGGTCCGACAAGTCGATTCCTTTAGCGGGACTTCAGGGATGCAGAGCGATACTATTATCCAATGCTGCCCGCCGCAACCTCGGGGCTCAGTATCCTAACTGCTTGTTGACAACGTTTTTTAGACTCTCGGCCTTTTCAAACCGGGCATACTGTTCCAGGAAAAAACGCATGGCATCATTCTTCCATTCAGCAGTGTGGTCGGCGCAATGTGGAGAGAGAAGAACATTCTCCAACCTGTAGAAAGAGTGCCCTTTGGGGAGCGGTTCGTGTTCGAAGACATCGAGGCCCGCGCCCCGTATTCGTTTGGTTGAAAGCGCCCGCAGCATCGCGGCTTCATCAATCACTGAGCCGCGGCCGACATTAATTACTACCGCAGAAGATTTCATCGCCGAGAATTCGGCATCGCTGATCATGTGACGGGTTTCTTCAGTTAAGGGAGCCGTCGCCACCACGTAGTCACATAGTGCCAACATTTCACGCCTTGCTTCCGGCTTGAAATAGCGCTCCACCATCCGATCGGGAGTTTCGGGAATATGACGCTTGGTGGCCATGACCCGCATTCCCATGGCGCGCACTCGCGTGGCAACTGCGCGTCCAATGTCGCCATAGCCGACAATGCCTACCGTTTGTCCCGCGATCTCATCGACGTCAAACTGTTCCCAGATTTCGGCTGACTGGTTGCGAATCATCCGCCGGAAATCCTTGGCGAAAAATAGGATCGCTCCCAGCACAAACTCTCCCAGGGAGGCGCTGAACACACCGCTGCCGTTGGTGAGTACCACGTCGCTATCGATGAGTTCGGGAAACAGCAGGTCTTCCAAGCCGGCAGAACGAGAATGTATCCAACGCACATTCGGGGCCATCTCGAAAACGGGCCGCAGCAGGTCCGAATTTGCCGACCAGTTAAAGATCACACTCGCCGTTGCGGCCTGTTTCGCACAGCCGGATGGCTCCCTGCAAACCAAATGCGGGAGGCATTTAAGCATCTCAAATTGCGGGTCGTCATCCCGGCTTAGCACGAGGACCGTGTTCTTCGTCTCCATGACGTTACTATAATGGGTGGGCGGCGGAAATCGGCCGCTACCAGCATTTTGGTTGAGGTCAGAGCTACATGTGCAGGAATATCAAGACGCTATTCAATTTTGATCCTCCAGTAACGAGCGAGGAGGTTCAAGCAGCTTCGCTGCAGTTCGTACGAAAGATCAGCGGATTTACCAAACCTTCGAAAGCCAATGAGGCTGCGTTTCTGGAGGCGGTCGAGGAAATAGCCGGTGTCTCGGCTCGACTTTTGCGTTCTCTGGAGACGACCGCTCCGCCTAAAAATCGGGAAGAAGAGGCCGCGAAGGCTAAGGCACGCGCTGCAGAGAGGTTTGGAGATTGAGTCGACGGCGCTCAAAACCCTGGAATGAGTTTTAATTCACGGGTCTTCGTACCTGGCTCTCCGTTGTTGGAAGAGGTGGATGTGTCAAACCATATGCCCGATTCGCCGGAATGCTGGCCGCCTCTGCCTCTGGCGGATTGGCGGGATACTTATGCGACGCTTCATATGTGGACTCAAATCGTAGGCAAGGTGCGATTGGCATTGAGTCCGCCGGTCAATCATTGGTGGCATTCGGCGCTGTACGTGACGCCTAGAGGGCTGACTACCTCCGTGATCCCCTACCGTGACCGGAGTTTTGAAATCGAATTTGATTTCGTAGGCCATCGGCTGCTTTTGGAAACGAGCGATGGATCGACCAAATCGCTGCCACTCCTGGCGCGTTCAGTTGCGGAGTTTTACCGGGAGTTCATGGCGCTCTTGCGTTCGAATGGAATTGAGGTTTCGGTATGGAAGATGCCAGTGGAGATCCCTGATCCAATCGCCTTCGACAAGGATACGGTTCACACTTCCTACGACCGGGATGCAGTGACCCGCTTCTTCCGGGTGTTGTCCTCGACCAACACTGTCTTTCAGGAGTTCCGCTCCGGTTATTTGGGGAAGTGCAGTCCGGTGCATTTCTTTTGGGGGAGTTTTGACTTGGCGGTGACGCGATTTTCAGGACGTCGTGCCCCGGAGCGCCCGGGCGCCGATCCGGTAACAAAAGAGGCTTATTCGCACGAGGTGATCAGCGCAGGTTTCTGGCCTGGCAGCGGCGACATCAAGGGTCCGGCTTTTTATTCGTATGCTGCGCCACCTCCCGAGGGCTATGCCGAATGCAAAGTAAGTCCTGCGAAGGCTTATTTTGATACCAAGTTGCAGGAATATGTCTTGATGTACGACGATCTCCGCGGCGAGAGCTCGCCCCGCAAAGCGCTTTTAAGTTTTCTTCTTACCAGCTATGAAGCCGGAGCCATCCCCGGAAAATGGGACCGGGAGGCTTTGGAACGTCCACCCCAATCCGCCGCAGACGCGGCCTGAAGGAGATCGAATGGCTGACACTTGCACGCATCTGGATCAGATAAAGGTAACCAGCACAAAGAAACATGTTTGCGAGGAGTGCGTAAAGATGGGCGATTCCTGGGTCCATTTGCGCCTGTGCATGACTTGCGGCAACGTGGGGTGCTGCGATTCCTCCAAGAATAAGCACGCCACGAAACACTTCCAGCAGACCACTCACCCCATCGTTCGCTCAGCCGAGCGTGGTGAGGATTGGAGTTGGTGCTATGTGGACGAGGTTTACCTGGAAGATTCTGCCGCTTGAAAGGTGATAACCCACCGGTGGTCTGCTTGGGGCGTTGCTCGGGTCGATCACCGGTGGGTTTCTTTGCTCCTTACTCACCCTGTTGTTTTCAGGAGTAATTAGTCTGCTAAACCCCACGCCCAGAGAAAGTTTCGGGGCAAGAATGTAAAGTTTTGTATCGTTTTTGGCCCGAGATAAGGTCTGCTGATTTTGGGGGCTGCCTTGTTTTGGTTCGGAGATTTTATTGGCTAGGAGTTGTTCTTGGCGGCCTGGGCTTGTTTCTTTTGGCGAACCCAGCCTTCTTTCACAATCTGGCGGCCTCTGGCTACGGCTAGCGATTCTTCCGGGACGTCATCAGTGATGCACGACGCTGCGCCGATATAGGCGCCTTTACCTAACTTTACAGGCGCAACCAGGGTTGAATCGCTGCCCACGAAAACTCCGTCCTCGATTGTCGTCTTGTGCTTGTGGACGCCATCGTAGTTGCAGGTGATGGTTCCGGCCCCGATGTTTACGCCCGCGCCAATTTCGGCGTCTCCGAGATAAGTTAGGTGGTTGGCCTTCGACCCCTTGCCGAGGCGGACTTTTTTGGTTTCGACGAAATTGCCTACATGTGCGCCTTCGCCGATTTCGCTGCCCGGGCGCAGATGCGAATACGGACCCAGGATTGCGCCCTGTGAGACTTTTGCGTCGTCGAGGATGCATCCCGGTCTAACGGTGACGTTATCGGCGATTTCAGAATTCTGAATCACCGAATACGATCGGATGCGGCACTCGCTTCCAATTTTGCTTTTACCGAGAATTTGCACGTAGGGTTCAATGGTTGTGTCGGGACCTATTTCGACTTCGTTATCGATCACACAAGTTTTCGGGTACAGAATGGTGACCCCATCCAGCATCAACTGGCGGCACTTAGCCGTTCGCATCTGCTCGTCGATCTCGGCCAAGTCCACGCGAGTGTTCCCACCGAGCACCTCAAATGCGTTGTTGGCTTCAACCGCGACAACACGTTGCTTGGCTTTACCTAGCAGGGAAGCCATGTCGGTAAGATAAAACTCGCCGTGAGCGTTGTTGGTACTCAACTTGTCGATGAACTCGAAAAGCGACTTGACAGCGAAGGCATAGAAGCCGGCATTGATTTCAGGAATTTTCTTCTGCGAAGCTGAAAGCGCTTTCTGCTCGATGATGGCTTTCACGTCGTCACTTTTGGGGCCCTTGCGAATCACCCGTCCGTAGCCGGATGGGTCGTCTAACTTGGCGGTCAGGAGCGTCATGGCCGCTTTCTTGGAAAGATGGAAATCCTGCAGCTTCTGGATGGTCGCCGTCGAAATCAGCGGCGCATCCCCTGACAGCACAATCACCAGGTCATATGGGGCGAGCGCTTCACGCGCAACCATCAAAGCGTGGCCGGTTCCACGCTGTTCACTCTGCAACACAAACTTGACCCCGGTATCCTTCACCGCTTCGCGGACGCGATCGGCTTCGTGCCCGATGATGGCGAAAATGTCATGCGCGGGAACAACCTGGCTCGCAGCGGCGATTACATGCCCCAACAGCGGCTTGCCACCTACCTGGTGCAGCACTTTCGGATGTTTCGACTTGAGACGTGTGCCCTTGCCCGCAGCCATAATAGCGATGGCAGTCCGCGGGGCAGACTGCGATTTTTGGGTGGTTTTCGGCATTTGGGATAAATATACCGCGAGAGTTATCGCGCGGGATGGTTCGGGCCCCTGCTCGACATAACTAAAGTGTTCTTGCGGCTGATCGATGGGGCTTGCGACATTAAATCCACAAGGTCGCGCGCCACCCTTTCAGTTGCGTGACGCGCCACTCCGGTCTGGTCCAGGTAATCCCCGAGCACGGGGCAGACTCCCATGGCTTCTATCGCGTCGAGATCGGAGACAATTTGGTTCGAGCCGGTGAGCGCATACTTCGCCTTCATCTCTGCCGGAACCGGCGTCCGGTTAATCAGAGCGAAGTCAAAGAGCTGTGCCCCAGCGTGGGCATTCAATGCCCGAATGTGATCGGCTGCGGTTAATCCCAGGCTTTCGTTCGCCTGCGTCATCAGATTGCAGACGTAAACCTTTATTGCAGCCGAATTCACAATCGCTTGCACAATCCCGCGAACCAGCACATTAGGAATCAGGCTGGTGAAAAGCGAACCGGGTCCAATGGTGATCAGATCAGCGCGTGCGATTGCTTCCAGGGTCTGAGGAAGGGGCTCGACGTCAGGCGGAATGATCAGCAACTTTTCAATCTTGCCGTCGCTGGCGGTGATGCGAGTTTCGCCGCGGACGCGCTTGCCCCCTTTCATAATGGCTTCGAGTTCGATGTTGGAGGTGGTGCTGGGATAAATATGGCCGCGGGTGAGGAGAATCTCCGAAGATAGGCGGACGGCTTCGCTGAAGTCGCTGGTGATGGCAGTCAGGGCTGCGAGGAAAAGATTGCCGAAGCTGTGGCCCTCGAGCCCCGATCCTTTCACAAAGCGGTGGCGAAACAGGCGCGACAGGGTCGCCTCGTCTTCCGACAGCGCGACGATGCAGTTGCGGATATCGCCCGGCGGCAGCATATTCAGCTCTTTGCGGAGGCGTCCACTGGAGCCGCCGTCGTCGCTGACCGTGACGATTGCTGAAAGCTCGCTGATCAGACCTTCGTCAGGGCTGGAGGGAACTCCGGAAAATGGGTGGGCAACATAACGCTTCAAGCCTTTCAGCAGGGTGGAAAGGCCGGTGCCGCCGCCGATGGCGACGACGCGAAGATTGGTTCCCGCAGCCGAACTTGCCCGGCTTGGGGCGTCCGGGCGCTGCTGCGAATTAGTCATGAATGCTGCCTAGTAATCCTCGTCGGGGTCGGCGGATGCAGGCGGCACTTCACCACCAGGATCGGGATACAGCAATTCCGTGAAGCGAGGATCTTCTACAAGGTTCTGGAAGTCGGAGTCGTTGCGTGCCTGAAAACGCAGGGCCGGATTCGCGTGAACGGCTTCGCCGAGATGGCGCAGCGCATCCTCTACATGCCCGGTAAGACAATCCAGGGCAGCCAACCCGTAAGAAACGTAGTCTGTCTTCGAGTTTTTCGCCAGGTTGTCGAGGTGCTCACGGGCGGTGACATAGTCGCCGACGTTCATCAGCGAAACCGCATAGTCGAAGTGCTCCTCGGTCGTCTTGAAGTGGGTAGTGGCCTTCTCCAGATGTTGGTTGCAAATATTGAGGTGGACGTTAGCCCGATCGGCTAGTTCGCGGTTGGGGCCAGCCACGACCTTCTGGAGGTGAGTCCGAGCCTTCTCATATTTGTGTTCCTGAATTGAGCGCAAGCCCGCTTCGTAGTTTTGCACAGCCTGTGCAAAAACCGGGTCCTCGCCAGTTGATTTCTTGGGCGTCGTCTTCGGAGCCATCTGGAGTACTCTTCCTGAGTTCTTCGTAAATAGTCCTTTTTCCGATACTTAGGAGGTGCCAACCGGAAATCTCGGGCGGCTCTCTCCGGATTGCTGGGCACCATCGGAACCAAGGTGCCGGTTTTGTTGGGTCACGGCCTGTGGAAAATCCGCCCAGCCTGTGACCGAACCCAAGGTTACGCAAAGGCTACGTACACGTCAAATCCGGGGTCAATGGATGGCCGCGGTAGTTTCGAGGTCAACCTGTTTCCATTCGCCCGCAATGATGCCCTGGCGAATCTGCTTGGCAGTCTTGCCCTTCTGGTTCATGGAATACGAGTAGTAGAGCTCTTTAAGACAAGTGGCGCACTGGGCACCGTGTGTATTTTCGAAGCAGCTGTGCAAACTGTTATGCCCCATACGGTCGCAATAGCAGTAGCAAGGTTGTTGGTGGAGGACCACGGGGATCTTAGAAGCGAGAACATAGGCATGGGTCTGGAACGGAGACTGAGCGTTTGGTCCCCACAACTGGTCTGGTCCGATGATGGGAGGTAGTTTCTTGCCCTTTGCGGGAGGACCGGGGTTAAAAGCAGGTATCTGCTCGCCCTCCTGAGACGTGGCCCAAGGTATCGAAAGGGCAAAGGTCACAAGAATCAGGGCAAGGGCGCTGAGTCCTCTTTTGAGCATAGATCAAGATCGCTCCTGTAGCTATTGTAACCGAATTTAGCGTAGCCTTCATGGAGGGCGGGCGCCAACTGCCCCCGGTATGGGTACGCTGTTCTCGATATAAAATAAAACGCATGCCAGAGCCTGAAAGTCCGGCGGCCAGTGAAGTCGCACTGGTTCCACCCCTCGCCAGGGCCGGTTTCGCAGGCCGCACCATCCCCCTAATTTCGATTTGGATGCGCGACCTTGTCATCTCGCTGGCAATCTCTTCTTTCATCATCATTTTTCTGTATCAGCCGGTAAAAGTGGAAGGCACCAGCATGATGCCTTCCCTCGACGATCAGGAACGCATCTTCGTCAACAAATTTGTGTACCGGTTGGAGCCGATCGAGCGGGGAGACGTGGTCGTTTTTCGCTATCCTCGCGATACCACCAAGAGTTTCATCAAGCGCGTGATTGGTGTTGCGGGAGACCACATTCGCATCGACGATGGCCAAGTTTATGTAAACGACAAACCACTTCAGGAAGACTACGTCACCAACATGTTTTCGGACGAGAGGTCGCTGCCGGAACTGGTGGTGCCCCAGCACAGCTATTTCGTACTGGGAGATCATCGCAGTATGTCGAACGACAGCCGCGATTTTGGCCCGGTGAATTCGAAGTTCATTTACGGCAAGGCGGTTTTTGGATACTGGCCCATGGAGAAGATGGGTCGGGTACGTTAGATTCTGCTCATCTCCATTTCTTCTTACAAATCCACAGCCGAGAGGCTTCTCTGAACTCTGCTTCCTGTTACAATTTATAAAATCCACTCCCTGGAGCATGAATGCAGGCCATTCTTGCGCTGGAAGATGGCAAAATCTTCCGCGGCAAAGGCTACGGCGCTAAAGGCGAATGCTACGGCGAAGTCGTTTTTAATACTTCTATAACCGGCTACCAGGAAATTTTCACCGACCCTTCCTATTGTGGCCAGATTGTTGTTCTAACCAACCCCGAAATCGGCAATTACGGCACTAATAGCGAAGACAATGAGGCGACCAAGCCTTATATCGAGGGCTTGGTTGTCCGCGAGTTCTCGAAAGTCAGCTCCAACTGGCGCTCGCAGCAGGTGGCGGAAGAGTACCTCGAACAGTTCAAGGTCCCGGTGCTAGCAGAGATTGATACCCGATCTCTGGTGCGGCATCTGCGGGACAACGGGGTAATGCGCGGAGTAGTGTCGACCCTGGAAAGCGACGGGGCCAAGCTCGTTGCTAAAGCGCGCGCGATTCCCAAGATGGACGGAACCGACCTGGCTAAAGTTGTTAGCACCAAACGCTCCTACGTCTGGGAGGTGGGCGAGCGGTCGCACGAGCCGGTGGAGGTGGTCGGCGTCAAAGACGCTCCGCCGCGCTTTCATGTAGTCGCTTACGATTACGGGATCAAACACAACATTTTGCGCAAGTTACGCGGCGAGGGCTGCAAGGTCACGGTGGTGCCGGCGCAGACTCCGGCGGAGGATGTGCTGGCTCTGAAGCCGGACGGAGTTTTTCTGTCGAATGGCCCGGGAGATCCAGAACCGTGCGACTATGCGGTGGACAACATTCGCCGGCTTATGGGCCGCCAGCCCATCTTTGGCATCTGCCTGGGACATCAACTCACCGGCTTGGCGCTTGGCGGAAAAACCTTCAAGCTTAAATTCGGCCACCACGGTGGGAATCATCCGGTAAAGCAGTTGCAGAGCGGCAAGATTGAGATCACCGCCCACAACCATAACTTTGCCGTTGATCCGGACTCGTTGCCGCAGAGCGAGGTGGAACTGACGCACATCGACTTGAACGACAACACGCTGGAAGGCCTGCGCCATCGCAACATGCCACTGTTCAGCGTGCAGTATCACCCCGAGGCTTCGCCGGGACCGCATGATTCGCATTATCTGTTTGAGGATTTCGTCAAGATGATGGAGGAATTCAAATCTTGACCCACTCAAAGCTGTCATCCCGAGGGGAGAGGGACCTCGTGTTCTGCGGCCACCGCGATGGAATTGAGCAAATGCAAAACGCAAGATCCCTCGACTTCGCTCGGGATGACAGGTCTTAAGAGAATTAAGCATGCCAAAACGTACTGACATCTCGAAAATTCTCATCATCGGATCCGGGCCCATCATCATTGGGCAGTCGGCTGAGTTTGACTACTCCGGTACGCAGGCTTGCAAGGCTCTCAAGTCCGAGGGGTTTGAAGTGGTGCTGGCGAACTCGAATCCGGCGACCATTATGACCGATCCCGAGATCGCCGACCGTACTTACATCGAGCCGCTCAATTGCGAATATCTGGAAGAGATTATTCGTGTCGAGCGTGAAA
>Ga0097621_100000931_pt1 | contig 20465 bp, 17 predicted proteins | sample KBSMisM72_FD_73165 | JGI IMG/M metagenome (GOLD analysis project Ga0097621, IMG submission 73165) | Miscanthus rhizosphere microbial communities from Kellogg Biological Station, Michigan, USA - KBS Miscanthus M7-2 (version 2) (version 2) | ecosystem: Host-associated > Plants > Roots >... | reverse complement strand
TTCGACGTCATCGCGTTGATCCGCGCGTCGGTATGGAGCGGCCACGCGGTGCTCGCCTTCGCGAGTTCTCCGGCATGTCCTCGCAGCAGCACGGAGCAATCGGACTGCTCGAAGCCCTGCAGCGCGAGCATCTCGGTGAAGCCGTGGCTGACATACATCCCGTCGGTCAGCGCCACCATCCGATCGACGGTGGAGTAGAGGTCGTCGAGGTACTGATGATCGAGCGCGACGAAACGATGCTTCGTGTGCGCCATCCGCGAGAGCTCATCGGCAATCACTTCGTCCGCGCATCCGCGGCCGCCCAACGTGAACGTCGAAAGAGGGCACTGCAGCCGATCGAGCGCGCTGAGCATCACGCGCGTGTCGAGTCCGCCCGACAGCGACAGTCCGTAGCGATGGTCGCCCGCCGTCGCGCGGCTCATCGACTGCGAGAAGGCGGCCTTGATTGACTCGAAGTAGTCCGCCTCGCCGATGCCGGTTGGCTGAAAGAGGTCGGCGAGCGACGCGTATTTCTTCATCGTGACGGCGCCGGTCGACACCGTGTACGTGACGATCGATGCCGCGGGGACCAGATCGACGCCCGACGCCAACGTCTTGTCGCCCATCGGAAACGCGAACTTCAGCAGGTCGGCGACCGCTTGCGGGTTCAGCGAGGGACTCGGGTGCGCTCGGAGCGCTGCACGAAGCTCGGACGCAAAGACGAAACGATCGGCGAGGTAAAACCAATACAACGGATAGGAGCCGAGCCGATCCGTCACGAGAACGATTTGACCGGCTTGGTTGTCCACGATTGCGGCGCAGAACGAGCCTTTGAGATCGGCCGCGGCCCGCGAGCCCTTGATGCGATACAACGCGCCGATCGTGGCGGCCGCTCCAGACACCGGCGGCACGCGGAACTCCGCGAGCGTCGTGCGAAGCTCCGCTTCGTTGTCCAGATCGCCGTGAAACAGGACGTGAACGGACGAATCTTGAGCGAGTTGGGCTGCCGGCTGGAGCACGCCCAGATGCACCCGCCCGATCGCCCAGCGGCCCAGTGCGTCGGTGCGCGACTCGGAGCGCAGCCGCCCGCCGCGCTCCATGGCCTTTAACATTGCAGGGAAAGCCTCTCCCGTAACGGCTGCTCCGCGATTTGACGCAATTCCCAGTAATCCAGGCATTTGTTTACGGGCAAAGAGGCAAAAGGACGGCCAAGAACGGACCTATAGGAGCGCGCAATTTCGGCCTAAATCTGAAGAAGTACCTCGAAAGGCAGAAGTTATTCCTGCTCTTTGCTGGCTTTTCAGGCTCGTAACCCGATTGGCCAGCGCATTTGCTGGCAACTTGCTTGCTGACGTTCCTGAGCACCCGATGAAGCGGAACGTCAACCTCGATCTGATGCGCGTCGTGGCCGTGCTGATGGTCATCTTCGGCCATCTTCCGGACGCGCCTCGCGAGTTGCCGAAAGCCATTGTATGGGTGGCGGACTTCTTTCGGCACTATGGGGGCCTGGGCGTCGACCTGTTCTTTGTGCTCAGCGGCTTCCTCGTCTCGGGGCTGCTGTTCCGCGAGTACTTCACGCAAGGCCGCGCGAACGTCAAGCGCTTCCTGATCCGCCGGGGCTTCAAAATCTATCCCGCGTTCTATGTCTTCGTCGTCGTGACCGTGCTGCTTCGCCTGCGCGGCGGCGACACCCTGACGACGCGCGACGTTGTCTCGGAGTTGTTGTTCATCCAGAACTACGGGCCGCATGTGTGGAGCCATACCTGGTCGCTGGCGGTCGAAGAACATTTCTATCTGCTGCTGGCCGCGATCGTGGCAGCGCTCCTCCATTGGGTTCCGCGGAACCCGCTCGCCAGAATCCCGAAGTTCTTCTGGCTGACAACTGCGCTCGTATTCGCGTTCCGCTGGTGGACCATCGCGCACGCGCCGTACTCGACGCCGACGCATCGATTCCCGACGCATCTGCAAATCGACTCGCTCTTCACAGGCGTGGTGCTCGCGTACTACTTCTACACGCGCGACTCCCTGGCGGCCTTCGTACGTCGTTTCTCGCTGCCGCTCGCGTTGGCCGGATTGGCGCTCGTGGTGCTGGCGCAGACGATCTCTGATCCGGCCACGAAGTATCTCGCGGGGCATCTGATGACGAATGCCGGCTTCGCCGCGCTCGTCATCGTCGGCGTCGTCGCGGCTCCCGCGTTCGGCGCGTTCGGCCGGGCCGCGGCGCAGGTCGGCGCGCAGTCGTACTCCATCTATTTGTGGCACGCCGCGGTGCTCGGCATTGGCGGCGTGGCGGTCGAGCGCTTTGCCGGCCGGCCGCTCACGTTCCTCGAAACCGCCGCCTGGTACGTCCCGCTGTCGTTCATCTGCGGCGTCATTGCCGCGAAGGCCGTTGAACTGCCGGCGCTGCGTCTGCGCGATCGACTGTTCCCCGACGGCCGCCGCGAGGCTTCGCTGGCGAGCGTCAAGGCCGCGAAGACGGCGTCGGTCGCGTAATCGCTTCTCTCACAATTTCGGCCAGCTCCCGAGCGTACACGCGGTTGTCGCAATGCTCGACGACGAATCGGCGGGCATTGTCGCCGAGACGCTGCGCTTCGGCCGGCGACTGCGTGAGTTTCACGATCGCCGCCGCGAGCGCGTTGGCATCTCCAGGTGGCGCCGTCAGCATCGTGACGCCGTCCCGTACGTAATCCCTCACTCCCCGCGAATCGGATACGACAACGGGGCGGCTGGTGGCCATCGCCTCGAGCAACGTGTTGATACCTCCCGGATGAATCATGTCGTGAAGCGGCAGGACGACGACGCCTGCCTGCTGATACAGGGTCCGCAAATCCGCATAGGACACCGTGTCGCGTCGAATGTCGAGTGCGCCGCCATCGGCGACCGCGTTCTTCGTCTGCACGACGAACCGGTGCTGAAACCCTGGAGTAATCGCGCAGATCTGCGCGGCGCGCGCGAGCGTGTCGAAATCGCGAGAGATGTCGTTGCCGACGCTGAAGACGTACGGACGGCCGTCGCCTTCCGTGAGCGGTGCTGGATGATAGAAGTCCACGTCGGCGCGGTGAGGCAACAACGCGGTGCGAACCGCCGATCCATATTCCTTCCGCAAGTACTCGATCTGCGATTCGCTGAAGACGACGACGCAACTCGCGCGCGGCAGCACGTAGTCTTGAACGCGTTTGCGACGCGGATAGCTGTATGACAACGCCGGGTCGATGATGACGATAGGGAGGTGGATGCGCAGCGTGTCGCGCAGCCACGTCAACACGAACGCGGTCGCATCGCCGACACAAATCGCCGCGTCGTAGCGCCGCACGCGCGCGATGAGCCGCATCGCGCGAAGTGGATCGAGCCCGCTATAGAACTCATGCATATTCGCGAGCGGGTTCAGCGGCGCCGCGAGCGATTCTTCGACGACGATGTCGATGCCTTCGGTGTTAAGGTAGACCAGTCCATCCGAAAAATCGGGATAGCGATCCGGATTCTGTCGCGACTGCGACACGCGCATGACACGTGGCTTGGGCCACACGACAGCGATCTGCAGATTTTTGCGCACTGATGAGATGTGGTTCGTCTTTTGCCGTGCTACCGTGCCTGTGGCCGTCGCCGAAACGCGTTTTCCCGGTCCAACTCAACTATGAAATTTCGATTCCCTGTCACCCTCGTGGTGTTCGCAGCGGCGCTGTGGACGCTGCAATCCGCACAGGTCCGTACACAGCAGAATTCCAGTGCCGCCGACGTCGATGATTTCCAAGGGCGGCCCGCCGTCGCTCACGAGGTGCTCGTACGTGTTCGTCCTGGAGCGCCGCTCGGACCGCTTCGCGCGCTGATCGACGCGGTCGACGATCGTCCGATCGGCAGCCAAGGATGGCACAGAATCAAGTCCTCGTCACGGCTCGTACGCGACCTGATGACGAGGCTCGCAGGACGCTTCGACGTTCTGGACGTCGAACCTAATTACATCGTCCACACGACCGCCATCCCGAACGACCCGCTGTTCCCCAATTTGTGGGGGATGCTGAACAACTCGCAGGCCGGCGCCGACATTCATGCCACGTCCGCGTGGAACGTCATCACGGGATCCACCGCGAACGTCGTTGGCGTCGTCGACACTGGCGTGGACTATACGCATCCGGATCTTGCGGCAAACATCTGGTCGGCCCCGACGGCGTTTACGGTAACGCTTGCGGGAGGAAGTGGGGCGACGATTACCTGTCTCGCCGGCTCTCACGGGTACAACGCGATTACCCGGTCGTGCGATCCGAAAGACGACAACATCCACGGTACGCACGTGTCCGGCACGATCGGCGCGGTCGGCAACAACGCCACCGGCGTCGTCGGCGTGAACTGGACGACGCGCATCATGGGATTGAAATTCCTCGACGCCAACGGCAGCGGCAGCACGGGCGCGGCCGTGGATGCGATCGACTTCGCCATCCAGACGAAGGCGTACTTCGCCGCGCATGGCGGCGGCGCGAACGTCCGCGTGCTGTCGAACAGCTGGGGCGGCGGCGGCGTCTCGAACGCGCTCAATCAGGAAATCGCGGCTGCCAATAACGCGAGCATGCTGTTCGTGGCTGCCGCCGGCAACGCCGGCTCGAACAACGACGCCACCGCGTTCTATCCCGCGAACTACGCGCAGCCGAACGTCATCGCCGTCGCCGCGACACAGCCGAACGACACTCTTGCGGGATTCTCCAACTACGGCGCGACGAAGGTGCACCTTGGCGCTCCCGGCACCGACATCGTGTCGACGGCGCCGGGCAACGCGTATGCGGGTCTGAACGGGACGTCCATGGCGACGCCGCACGTGTCAGGCGCGGCGATGCTCGTGCTGGCGGCGTGCAACCTGACCACCGCGCAATTAAAGAGCGCGATTCTCAACAACGTCGACGCGGTACCGTCGTTGTCAGGTCTTCTCGTCACCGGCGGCCGGCTCAATGTGGATCGCGCGGTCAGAAGCTGCGCGACGATTCCAACAGTGGCGCTCACGAGTCCAACCGTCGGCGCGACGTTTCCTCCTGGTTCCAACATCACTCTTGGCGCGAACGCATCAGACCCGGACGGCATCAGCCGGGTCGAGTTCTATCAAGGATCGACGCTCGTCGGCACTTCGAACGCGGCGCCGTTCGGCGGGACGTGGATGAACGTCCCAGTTGGAACCTATACGCTGACCGCGAAGGCGTATGACACCTTCGGCGTTGTTGGAGTGTCGACTTCGGTTTCGATAACCGTCGCGAGCGCTGGCGTCTCCGCCGCGGCGACCTTTATTGGTACCGACGCGACGACGCAGGGCACATGGCGCGGGGTGTACGGCGTGGACGGCGCGATCGTGGTGAACGACAGCACGCGGTTGCCGACGTATGCGACGGCGACGACGACGGCGCCGAACTGGACGTGGGCCGCTTCGACGTCCGATGTCCGGGCGTTACAGAAGAGCGCCGGCACCGATCGCATTGCCGCGACCTGGTATACCGGCACATCGACGACGCTTGACGTCAATATCCTCGATGGAAATCCCCATCGCGTTTCGTTGTACGTCGTGGATTGGGACAGCAGCGGGCGCAGCGAGCGATTTGAGCTTCGCGATGCCGCAAGCAACGCGCTGTTGGACACTCGGAACGCGAGTGCGTTTGGTTCGGGTCAGTATTTGAGCTGGACCGTTCAAGGGCACGTCACCATCAACGTCATCTACGTCAGCGGACCGAACGCCGTGTTCAGCGGGGTGTTCTTCGACAGCGGGAGCGGCAATGCGCCGCCGACGGTGACGCTGACGGCGCCGAGCGAGGGGGCAAGTTACACGGCACCGGCGTCGATTGCGCTGGCGGCGACGGCGAGCGACAGCGACGGGATCGACCGGGTCGAGTTCTATCAGGGCTCGACACTGGTGACCACGAGCGTGAACGGGAGCGGCAACGGAACGATTCCGTACACGGCGACGTGGAGCAATGTGGCGGCCGGGAACTACACGCTGACGGCGAAGGCCTACGACGCGTCAAGTGGCAGGTTGTCGACGGTGTCAGGGCCGGTGCACGTCACGGTGACGACGGCGGGCGGCGGCAGCACGAGTGCGGTGTTCGTGGGCGCCGATGCCACGACGCAGGGCACGTGGCGCGGCACGTACGGCGTGGACGGCGCCATTGTGGTGAACGACAGCACGCGGTTGCCGACGTATGCGACGGCGACGACGACGGCGCCGAACTGGACGTGGGCCGCTTCGACGTCCGATGTCCGGGCGTTGCAGAAGAGCGCCGGCCCTGATCGCCTCGCAGCGACGTGGTATGGCTACAACATGACGCTCGACGTCAACATCGTCGATGGCGGAGCGCACCGCGTGTCACTGTATCTGCTGGACTGGGACAACGGGGGCCGCGTGGAGCGGCTGGAGGTGCGCGATGCGAGCACCAACACGCTGTTGGACAGCAGGACGATCAGCGGTTTTACCGGTGGGCAGTATCTGAACTGGACGATTCAGGGCCACGTCACCATCAACGTCATCTACGTCAGCGGCACGAACGCCGTTGTGAGCGGGCTATTCTTTGGGCAATAACATGCTAGAGGAGGCGACGGAGCACTATCGCAGAGTCATCGACTGGAGTAATTGAGATCGCATCCTGTCGACCCGAAAAGAATTCATCGGTTGCTGTTCTGCAACCTTGCCACGTCCCGTAGTCATCGAGCTGCAAAACTCCGCCGACACTTAGTTGGGGCCAGACAGCCTTCAGACAGGTGAGCGTGGATTCGTACCAATCGCCATCGAGGTGCGCTAGCGCAATCGCCCCTATCGGTGTGCTTGGCAGCGTCTCTTGAAACAAACCTGGTACAAACCTGAGTCGTTTTGTCGACATACGTAGCGTGGCAAAGAACGCCTTTACATCTTCCAAGGTCCCGCGACATTGTCCCGTCCACTTCACGGCTCTCTCATAGTCCGGATCGTTTTCACTCGGCGCCGGGAGTCCTTCGAACGTGTCGAACAAATAAAGCGGACGGTCGCTATTCCACCGATCCAGTGCCATGCCGAGTACGGCTGCGCTGCCACCCGCAGCGACTCCACACTCCACGACGGCACCGGGAATACGCTGGCGTTCTATGTGCGCAACGTGTTGTTCCAGCGCTTTCAAGCGTACCGGCGGCAGCCACGTGTGGTCCGTGACAAGGGGATACCGGGACGTTCCCGGGAGAACGCACGCCGCTCGACGAAGGCTTTGTCGCAGACGATAACCAGGTAACGAGCGGTGCAGAGTTTGTATCAAGGACATCGGCTACTTCGACACCCTTTCTGAGTCCGACGACATTCTCGCTGTAGCAGCTCGAGCCAAGGACCGGCTCAAGAACCACCCGGCGCCAAGCGTCGGATACGCGCAGAACGCCTGCCATGCGAACGACAGCGCCGATTGAGCCCGCTTCTCGGCCGCCAGTTCTACGGACAACTCGCGCAAGCTCCACGCCTCCCGTGCTCTCGCGCATCGCCGTACTAGCGGGTTGGTGCACTTCGTCCGAACGTGTTGTGCGCAGCTCACGCGCTGAAGCGTCTGATCTTGCTTAGACTCAGTCAGGCTGATTGAGTCGCCCACTGGCAATCGATACGATACGACCACGTCCGGCCGGTACAGAATGCGACGGGCCTTGTCTACCAGCCGCATCATCAGATCGTAGTCCTCGCCAAATACTACGCGTTCAAAGAAACCGCCGACCTGCGTGAGCAGATCACGCCGGACGACGGCGACGTCTGGGTGCACGAGGTGGTGTTGCATTACCTTGCAAAAGGCAGCCAGCGGTACTTCATGCACGGCGGGAGCGTCGGACACCCGCGGACCTCGAGTCAAGAGGGGAGCGTCGTGATACCAGTCCGGGATGACGCTCTCTTCGCCTCGAACGCCTTGCATGTTCACGAAATAGTAGTCGGCGTTCGTCGCCTGCATGGACGCGACTGCGACAGCCAGATGATCGTCTCTCGACCACCAATCGTCGTCGTCGAGGAAAGCGACATACGTGCCTTTCGCGAGCGGAATGCCAAAGTTGCGCGCCTGCGATGGCCCAGCGCCGCGAGATCCTGATGGACGAATTCGGTGAAGAGAGAACCGGCCGTCTAGCTGTTTCCACAAGCGGTCGTATTCGACGAATGTGCGTTCGTCGGAGCCATCGTCGAGTACCAGGACTTCGAAGCATTGATGGGACTGCTGGCGAATCGACGAAAGCGTGCGCTCGAGCGTGTGAGCTCGATTTCTGGTCGCGCAGATAACGGATACGAGTGCGGTTGTCTCGCTCATGTGTGACGACGAAGCCGTAGCCGCTAGTGCGGTCGCTTCACAAAGACGTTGCCGACGGTCGAACCGAACGCTCTTGCACGTCGCGCGAACGCATCACGTGCGAGCGGTGCGAACATCTTCAAGATCTCCGCAAGTCCGATGTTGGCCCTGCGTGCCTTTTCCAAGTAGTGTCTCGGATGAACAACGCGCAGCTCGGGCATCGATGGTTGCGAGGCTAACTCGGGATAGTTGCGGACACAGCTCGAGTCGACAAACAGCAACGAATTCTGGACATACCACCAGTCGATCTTGGGGTTATTCCAAAACCTCGCCCGCAATCCGTCGACGGTGACGTAGCCGCGCGCCTCGAAAAGGGCGGCCCAGTAGTCGGGCCACTGCTCATTTACGTGGTGCACGCCACCCTGGAGCGGTACGGCCGCGGAGAACAGAACGACGGGCCCCAGTTTGCACAGAGAGTCGACAAGAATCGGAGCAGAGTCGGCTGGCACGTGTTCACCGACTTCGAGGCAGACCACCAAGTCGAATCGTCTCGGCAGGGAGATTGGCGCGCCGACATCCTGATCGATGAATTCGTCGGCAGACAGTTGCCAATGACTGCGCGCCCAGCTTCCGTCGAGCCCGATGACGTCTTTGACGCCGAGCGCTTTGAATACCGACAACCAGGCACCTACGCCGCATCCGACGTCGACGACTGACTGTGGCTGGATGAGTTTCATCACCGTCGGCACGATCTCTTTGGCCGACTGCGCAGATCGTGCTTGTTGTTCGGCGAAAAACTCGTTGTTGTATTCACTCACTGGTCGTTCCCTCGCCCAGCCTCAATGCGACGGCCACACTATCGAGTTCGCTGCCACAGGCCTGAAGTCCGTGAAGATCGTTCTGCTCGTGCCGTTGAAACGGGCGGCAAGTTTTGACTGAAGCAAAGACCACAGAGAACCGACCGACGGATGTGCTACCCACGCCTGACACCGCAATCGCAGCGCCTCACCCAGCGACGCCTCTTCGACGACATCGGCGAGCTCGCGAAGCACCCACGATTCGCGCTGACGCGCGCATCGTCGCACTTCCGGACGCGTGCACTTGATGCGGACGTTCTGCGCCGCCGTTTGCCGATCGAGTAGCTGATCGATCGGCTGGACACGTAGGCTGTGCGATCCGAGGATCGGCAGCGCGTACATCGCGACCGGATCCGGGCGATAAAGAACCGATTGAGCGCGGTCCACAACCCGCATCATCAGCTCGTAGTCCTCGGTGAAGACGATTCGCTCACAAAACGCGCCCACCGACACGAGCAACTCGCGCGACACCACCACGACGTCGGGGTGAATCGAGTGGTGCCGCAAGGCGCCGACCATCGACTTCAACGTGACCTGGAAGACGTGTGGATCGTCCTGAACGCACAGACCGCTCGTGAGAAAGGCCGAATCGGGATAGTAGTCGGTCACTTCGACGACGCCGTTGCGCTCTCCACGCATGTTGGCGAAGTAGAGATCGGATTGCGTCGCTTCCAAACACATGACGGCAACTTCGAGGTGTCGCGGATCGATCCAGCGATCGTCGTCGTCGAGGAACGCGACCCATGTCCCTCGCGCTTCGTTGATGCCGCGGTTCCGCGCGATCGCCGGCGTTCCAGATCGGTCGCGAAGCGGATCCTTCCGGAGCACGCGGGCACGCCCGCCAAACGGCTTGAGCAGCCGGCAGTATTCCTCGTGAACGCCCTCGGGCGACCCGTCGTCGACGACGATCACTTCATAATCCGTCAGCGTCTGTCGCGAGATCGAGTCGAGCGCCGTTGCCAGAACGGCCGGACGGTTTCGCGTCGCCGTGATGATCGAGACGGCAGGCATCGTCAGCGTCGCACCAGCATCACATCTTTCGAGTTGTGCCGCGCCGGGACGCCCGCGTTGAACTCGGCAACGGAAACCGACACGACCTCGTTGCTGCCAAAGCTTGGTATCACCTGGATGTCGTAATCCGCGTCGACGGCGAGCTCGCGCAACACCTGCGCGAGCGTGGCGGACTCCGGCAACACCTCGACGATGATCGTCGGCCGGCTCTTGACGATGGTCGGCATGGCCGCTCGCAGCAGCGCATGCTCGATGCCTTCGGCGTCGATCTTCACGAGATCGCGTCCGGCCAGGAGCTCGGAGATGGGGAAGCCCTTGACCTCGATTTGCCGCGTGGCCTCGCGCCCGGCGAGCTCGACGTTTGCGTCGAGAAACGCGCCGGTCGGTGCGCTGCGCCCTTCGTTCGGAATGTTCAGGCACACGGTTCGCGCCTTCGGCTCGGCAATCGCCGCGCCTTCCCGGACTTCGACCCGGCTGATCCCGTTCCGCCGAAGATTCGACCGCAAGACCTCCGCAATTTGAGGATGCGGCTCGACGACGGTGTACGCGCCTCTCGCAGTTTTTCCGCCGAGAACGGAATAGAAACCGACGTTGCCGCCAATCTCCAGAACCGACTTCGATCGGCCGCACAGATCGGCCCAGATATCCGCCAGCACGCCTTCGTAGCCCTGGACGCCAAACCAGTACACGTCCTCGAGCACCCACGACGTCGTCGGCTCGAAGCTGATGTCACGCCGATCGAGCGGCCGCACTTCCGACAGCGACGCCATCAGCTGAGGCCGATGCGAGACGGCCTTGAGCACCGGCACACAGGCGCTTCGCACCAACGATTTGCGGGGCAGCGTCGCCACCGCCCACCGCATCGGAAACATCAGTCCACGCACACACGCAGCTACCATCGGCTACATCCCCTGAATCGCGCGGGCCAGGCCGTGATGGAAGCAGGCCTGGCTCGCTTCGAACTTCGCGCGCGCCGCTCGTCGAAATCGTTCGATCAACGGCGTGTCCATGCGCCAGACGCTGGCGATCGTCTCCGCAAGACGCCGCTCGTCGACCATGTACCGCGTCCCGGCACCCATGGGAGCGGTACGCGAGTGCGGAACGAGTATGCCTTCGTCGGGTAACACCAGTTCGTCCATCGGCGGCGCGTCCGTCGTGATGAGCACGGCGCCGCAGCTCATCGCTTCCATCAACGTGTGGCCGAAACCCTCGACCTCGGACGGGCACACATGCACGGCGCACTCGTTCTGCAGGTGGCGAAGCTGCACGTCGGACACGCGAGACGTCAATCGTGTGACATTCGCATTCGCTGGAGGCTGTGTCTGAAGCTGCGTGACGACGGTCAACTCCGGCCATTCCGGATGTTTCGCCCACGCGCCGACGACGGCAGCGGTTCCCTTGTGCGGATTCCATCCGCAGATGTGAAGCGCGGCGGGCGCGCGCCGTCCCGTCCGGCGATCGCGCCGATCCAGCGACGTGAACCCGACGTATTCGGACTGTTTCGCTTCGCGTTGAAGCAGGCTCATCGCGTGCCGCGTCTTGAACAGCACCAGGTCAATGTCTTTTAGCAGGCACCTGTCCTCCGGCGGCAGCCATTCCTGGTTGGGGACGAGACAGTTGATCCGCGCGCAGTCGAAATAATCGGGAACCAGGCGATCGAGAAAGATGTTGACATCCCAGAGATGCGTGCGCTTCGCCCACGCCCTGACGACGCGCTGCGTTCCGTCGCGAAGAATCTGCTGCGCCAATTCGGGAGCGTAGTTGAGCGCGAGCGGAAACCGGCGAGGAGGGCGCCTGGTCAGCCAGACGCGGTGTCCGGCGCGCTCGAGCGCACTGCGCACAACCCAGGCGTCTCTCGAAAGCCCCGATCCGTTGTCGCTGTAAACGACGTTGATTCGTCGGCCGCGTGCCATCACTCGTCTCTGCGGCTCACGATGCCATCGCCGGAGCGCGCCGCTGGTCTTCCAGCCATCGCTCCAGCACCCATACCGCCCACAGCGCGAAGCTATGTTGACGCTGGCCGTTGCAGTGCGACGCGAACAGCCGGTTCAACTCCGTGCGATCGACGTAGTCGCCTACTTGTGCGCGGCTGTGCAGCACCTCGCTCCTGAATTGCTGCGCCGACGGCCCCGCGATCCACTCGCCGATGGGAACCGTGAACCCGCGCTTCGGCAGCTGCCACAGTCCGCTCGGCAGCCGGCGCCGCGCCAGCGCGCGCAGCAAAGCCTTTCCCTGGCGGCCTCGCTGTTTCCGCTCCGCCGGAATGCGGAACGCCAGCTCGACGACACGCCGATCGAGCAGGGGGCAACGCACCTCCAGGCTGTGCGCCATGCTCATGCGATCGGTTTTCACCAGCGGATCGTTCGGCAGATAGATCTTCAGGTCGGCATACTCGGCGCGCTGCACCGCGCTCGTCGACGGGCAGCGGCGGTACGGCTCCGTGACCTGCTCGAACACCGGACTCTTCGTCACGTCGCGATCGGCGCGCAGCCCCATGAGCCGGCGAGCGTCCGCGGGTTTGAGGAATGCCAGATCGGCAAAGTAGGCGCCCGCGGGATCGCGTCCAAGGTTTTCTGCGAGCGTCCCCAGACGCAGTGGCTTTGGCAGCCGCGGGGAGCGTGGCCAGCGCGCGCCAATCCAGTCGGCGGCCGGCGCGAGCGCCTGAGGCATGACTTTTCGCGCCGACGCTTCGAGCGCGTGCGGCACGTAGCGGAAATCGTATCCGGCGAAGGTCTCGTCTCCGCCGTCGCCGCTCAGCGCGACGGTGACGTGCCGGCGGGCTTCCCTCGACACGTACCATGTGGGAATCGCCGACGAGTCGGCTAATGGCTCGCCGAGATGTTCGGTGACCGGCGCGATCACCTCGTCGAGCTCAGGCGCGATGACCGAGGCATAGTGCCGGCTCTTGAAGTGGCCCGCGACGAGGCCAGCGGCCTCGAGCTCGTTGTGTTCTTTCTCGCCGAAGCCGACCGACGTCGTGACGAGGCGATCGCCGAGCGCCTCCGCCATGTACGACACGACCAGGCCCGAGTCGATGCCGCCGCTAAGGAACGCGCCGAGCGGCACCTCGCTTTCGAGACGGTCGTGCACGGCCTGCCGCAGCGTTGCGTCGATGTCCTCGAGCAGTTCGTCATCAGGACGATGATCGGTGTCGAATTCACGAACGTCCCAGTACTGCCGCGTTTCCAGCCCCCGCACCGACGCCCGCAGCCAATGACCGGGCAGCAGCTTGAAGACGTTCTTGTAGATCGTCGACGGCGCGAGGAAGTAGCCGAGCGATAAATAGCCTTCGAGCGCGGTGAGATCCAAATCGCCCCGCCACCGCGGACTGCGCATCAGCGCAGGGATCTCGCTGGCGAAATGGAGCGTCCCGCCGAGCACCGCCACGAACAACGGCTTCTTTCCAAGTCGATCCCGCGCCGCGAACAGCTCGTTGCGCCGGCCGTCGTAGATGACGAACGCAAACATGCCTTCGAGGCGTTCGACGCACGCCGGACCAAACTCCTCGTACGCGTGAAGGATCACTTCGGTGTCGGAGTTCGTCCGGAAGCGATGGCCCTTGGCTTCGAGCAGCGGGCGAAGCGATCGATGGTTGTAGATCTCGCCGTTGAACGTGATCCAGCAGGTCTCGTCTTCGTTCGCCATCGGCTGGCGTCCGCCGGCGCGATCGATGATCGCGAGACGGCGCTGCGCCAGCGCCACTTGCGGGGCGTTGTAGAAGCCGTCGCCGTCAGGGCCGCGATGCGCGAGCGCCGCGTTCATGTCGACGACCGACTTGCGAACCTCCGGATCCAGCGGGCCGTCGAGCGAAAACGCGCCACAGATGCCGCACATAGTCAGAATCCTGCGAACCAGTGGACTAGGGAAGGGCAGAGGGCTGAGAGCTGAGGGCAGATCGCTCCTGAGAAGTGCCCTAAGCCTTCAGCCCTATGCCCTAGTTTCCGCATGTTACAGCCCACTCCTATGCCACCGCCGCGTAGTAGGCGTCGCGATACTCGGCGATCATCCGGTCGAGCGTAAATCGCTGCTCGACGCGTGCGCGCGCCGCTCGCCCAAGCACGCATCGCAGGGAGGCATCTCCCGCGAGCTCCGACAGCGTCGCCGCGAGGCTCGCTGGATCGCGTGACGGCACCAGGCGTCCGCACGAGGTGTCGACGATCTCCGGCGTTCCGCCGACGCGCGTCGCGACGACCGGCAAGCCGGCCGCCATCGCTTCGAGAATCGTGAGTGAGATGCCTTCGCTGATCGAGCTGTTCGCGTAGAGGTCGCATCCCGCCAACAGCTCGCGTGCGTCGTCGCGATGGCCGAGAAATCGCACGAACGATCCGACGCCGGCGTCGCGCGCCGCCGCTTCGATTGGCCCGCGCTCGGGGCCGTCGCCGATCACGAGCAGCGTCATCGGACGACCGGCTTCGGGAGCGGCAAGCGCACGAACGAGCGTTGGCAGGTCTTTGACGGGATCGAGCCTGGCGACGGTGCCGACCACAGTCGTCCGCTCATCGATGCCGAGCTGCCGCCGTACACGGGCGCGAGCCGCGGCGTCAGGCAGCGGTCCGACGTCGATGCCGTTGTAGATGACGTTCACCTTGTCGGTGGGGAAGCCTTCCGCGACGAGATGCTGCTTCAACTCCGACGAGACCGTGACGACAGTACGCGGCGCATGCGAGAGGACGCGATTCGCAGTACGCCGCTTCGGCGACGGCCCCGCATCGCTCAACCGCCCGTGTTCGGTGAAGACGATTTTCAGATGCGGCGCCCACAGCCGCGCGATCGACGCGTAGACGAACGGCGAGTAATGATGGCAATGGACGACGCGGGCGTCGTGCTGCGCGGCCGCCTTTGCAATCGCACGTCCGAGCTGCGGCCGGAACCCTTCGCGGCGCCGAAGGGCGACGACGTTGATGTCCTCCTGGCGCAGCCCTTCACCCCACGCGCCTTCTTCGTCGAGACAGCACACGGCCATCGAGAGCTCGGGGCGCAGCCGCTTCACGAGCTCCACGACGAGGCGTTCCGTGCCGCCAGGATTCAGGCTCAGAACGACCTGTAAAACGTTGGGACGATTCGCGGAATGCGTAGTCATCTCCGAAACAAGAATCGGCCACGAAGACACGACGTCACGAAAACGTCTTCGTGCGCTCTTCGTGTTCTTCGTGACTTCGTGGCGAAACCAGTCCGCCTAAAGGCGAACACTACGAGAGTTCAGCAAGGTTCCGTCCAGCCATCACGCTCAATAATGCGCCGAATGGCGGGCGTTTTTGAAGGAAGTCTTCCTGATGAATGACAAAAGCCGTCGGAGAATATGACATAGCGCGGCTGTCCTCGCTCTGAGCGCTGCAGTTCATGGCGTATACTTTGCTCGCTTTCCCAAGCACACGACGTCCCGAACACGCCAGTCGCATGATTGGCGACTTACGTTTGTGTCAAGTCGTTGATGAGCGGCGGCTTAGCAAAAAGAGGTCTGGGGCGAATAGGGACGGCAGGCTAACACATGGCAGATAACTCTCTTCCTGAACGCGAACTTTCGAAACCCGAGTCCCAGGCGCAGAAGTCTGGCGCCGTCGACACCGATCGGCGCGCCTTCATGGGACGTGCGGCGATTGCGGCTCTTCCAGTGGTGCTGGCCACCGTTCGCGGCCGGAGCGTCTACGCGGCCGGCACGGCCAGCTGCCCGGCGTCCGCGAACATCTCGTCTTGCGCGGCGAAGTAAACCATCGCTGGTCAGCCACACCGGGCCTCGTCTGGACCCAATTCGACGACTCAGACGACTGGGTCGTCTTCAATCCTTTTTCCGGCGACATCCATCTGCTCAGCCCGTCCGCTTACGCGCTCTGGCAACTCACCACGTCACTCCCTCCGCGATCGTCGTCTGATCTCATCGAAGCGCTTGCCTCCGACGTGGGGTACAGCGCCGATGGCGATTTCCTGACGTCCGCGCGCGAGACGTTGACGTTCATGGATCGGGCGGGACTCATTGCGCCACTCCAGTGAGTGAACGAGGATCGCTCGCTCACTTGGCGACGACGGGCGTCCAGGTGAGCATCGGCCCGTTTCTGGTTCACGTTCGATCCGAACTGCCGCTCGTGCACACGTACCTCGAGACGCTTTACGCAGACTTTCCCCTGTCGTCAGCCGAGAGCGGCCACTTCGACATCCACTTGCTCGCCGCTCGCGGCCTGCGGCGATGGATCCGGCCGCAGGCGAACTTGATCGTCAACGGCGAACGTCCGTTTCTTCCACTACCGGCCGATCTGGCCGGCGCGCTGTTCGAATGGACGATCAACTACTGCGTCGGACGCGACGCGCACCAGTTCGTCGCCATGCACGCCGCCGTTGTCGAGCGCAACGGGCAAGCGCTCGTAATTTCTGGAGAATCGGGAGCGGGGAAGAGCACGTTGTGCGCGGCGCTCGTGCTCGCCGGATGGCGTCTGCTCTCGGACGAATTCGCGCTGCTCGATCCCGACACCGGGATGCTGTCGGCGCTGCCGCGTCCGGTGTCGCTCAAGAACACGTCGATCGAGATCATCAAGAACCGGGGACGAGATCTTATATTCGGTCCCGAAGGCATCGACATCGAGGATGCCCGGTTCGTGCACATGAAGCCTCCGGCGTCGAGCGTGCGCCGCGCCGCGGAAACGGCGGCTCCGAGTGTCGTCATTTTTCCGCGATGGCGCAGCGGCACGCGAACCGTGCTCGCACCGGTACGCAAGGCGCAGGTGCTGCTGCGTCTCGCCGATCAGTCGTTCAATTACAACTATCTCGGAGTTCGCGGATTCGAGGCGATTGCTGGCCTTGCTCGCCGCGTCGAGGGCTACGAACTAGAATACAGCGACCTCGACGATGTCCTCCCAAGGATCGCCGGACTATGCGACGCTCGCGCGCGTCCTGCGTGAACCGTCTCAACTCGATCGTCTCTCTCCGGAGGAAGTGAGCCGCCTGCTCGACGCCGCCAACGTGGCGCGTCTGCTTGGCTGGGCCGTGACGCAGTGCCGCAGTGCGCAGGTGGCGAAGGGCGCGCCCGCCTGGCTGCAGGATCGTCTTCGCGCGGCGGACGCACAGGCCGCCGGCTACGAGCGTTCGATCCGATGGGAAATCGATCGGCTGGCGCGTGCGTTCTACGGGACGGATCAGCGCTGGATTCTGCTCAAAGGTGCAGGTTACGTCGCGGCTGGACTGTCGCCAGGCGTCGGACGCCGCGTGGCGGACATCGACATTCTCGTGCCGCGATCCGATCTGACGCGTGTCGAGGGTCTGCTGCGCGAGCACGGCTGGGACTTTCCAGCGCTCGATCCGTACGACGAGCGGTATTACCGCGAGTGGATGCACGAACTTCCTCCCATGGTGCATGGCGAGCGCAAGACGATCGCCGACGTTCACCACGCGATTCTGCCGGGCACGAGCCGGCTCCATCCCGCGAGCGGCCGGCTGTTCGAACGCGCTGTGAAGGCCGGCGAAGTATTCGTGCTGTGTCCATCTCACATGGTGCTGCATGCCGCCGCCCATCTTTTCCACGACGGGGAAATCGCGGGCGCGATTCGCGATCTTGTAGACATCGACCAACTGCTGCGTGGCTTCGCACGTGACGACTCGTTCTGGCAGGATCTGCTGCGCGAAGCCCGAACGCTCGATCTGACCAGGCCGGCGTACTACGCTGTCAGCTACGCCCGGCGATGGTTCGGGACGCCGGTTCCGGATGATGTCGTTCGGGAGCTCGCTTCGTGGGGCCCCCCTGCGCTCGTGGATCGCTTGATGGACGGGCTCGTCCGACGCTCGATCGCGTCGAGCGCTGGGCGTGGGTCGTCATTCGCGGTCTTCGCCCTGTATGTGCGATCGCATTGGCTTCGGATGCCCCCCTTGAGGCTCGCCATTCATCTCGCGAGAAAAACTGTGCGGCCCCGCTAACTGTTGAGCGGCGGATAAGGCAGAGTTAGATAAAGTACTTGGCTGTAAGGACTTATCGTGCTAAATTCCCATTCCGTAATTCCCCCAGAGAACCCAGCGCCGACGCCTGTTTGAACGGTGGTGGACTATGAGTACGCGTTGCTGAACCTACTCGACCGCACAATCGCGTCCCTCGACGGGCGGCTTGTACTATTGGCGCCTCCCGAGGTGGCCATTCCCGATCAATTCAGCACATGCGAATTCGATTTGGATCGGCACGACGAACTCATTCAAGCCGTCCAGCGTTTTCGAGGTTCGATCTACTGCGAAGACGGCGCGATCAAGCAGGATCAACTTTCCGACGGTCTCCATCTCACACCTGAAGACAGTCAGTCGTGGCATCTGCTGCTGACGAATCGCCACGGCGGCATCAGCGCGTCCGCGTGGTATCGCGAGTACGAGAGCAGCGTGTATTTCGATCGCCTTCGACTGAAGCACTCTGCGCTCGCGCGCGCGCCGCAGTGGCGCGATACGCTCTGGCAGGCCGTCGAGGGACATATTGCGGACGCGCGGCGCGACGGGCTGCGATACTCCGAAGTGGGCGGGTGGGCCGTGGCCCCCGAGAGTCGGTGCAGCGCTGAAGGCCTCGTGCTCGCGCTTGCGATGTACGGGTTAGGCCGAATCAGTGGAGGCGTGCTCGGGATTACGACAGCGACCATTCGTCACCGCTCATCGAGTATTTTGTGCCGGCTTGGCGGTCGTCCTCTGCAGCACGGAGAGACGGTGATTCCCCCGTACTACGATCCGCAATACGACTGCGTGATGGAAGTTGTCCGATTTGATTCACGCTCGCCCAATGCACGATACGGTGGACTCGTCGAATTGCTGCACGAGAAGCTGCTCGAGACGCCCGTGATCGCGCGCCCGTACTGGCCGGCGATGCGTTCGCGCGGCTACACGCCACAGATGCTGCCGTCCACGCTGCAACGGTCCGCGTCGGAGTTGGCCGCGTAAATTTCACGCGCCGCGCGTGTCGAAAATTCCTCCTCAGCGCATGTCGTAATTCGCATTGCAGATGTGAAAGCGACATGCGCACGAAGTTATTACACGATCGTCCGGCCGCGACTAGAACCGTGAAAAGATTCCCCGATTAGCTGCAACATTTTTCACTCAGAAATTCGCCGCATTTACGAGCGAGTTCGCTCGTTTCTTTTCCCGCAACCCACTCGCCGCCAACCATTTGGTTGAGGTTCGAGGCTCCCTCGAAATTGCAAGTCATCCGTGCGGCATGCCTCTTGGAGATAGTCCGGTCGCGTGTCCGACAGCCTCGGAAAACGCCCGACGTCACGACGACCATACGTCGCAACGAACTCTTCCCCCAGCGGAGTTCTGCGTGTCAGGGAGAAGAGTCCATGTTGAAGGCTCTCGATCGAAACATTGCGTCAGCGAGCGAGCGCATTGTCTTCCTCGCGCCATCCGCTGCGGACATATCGCCAGTGTTCCGACGCGTCGCATCCGACGACGCGCAATACTCCTCGCTGGTCGCTGACGTGCAGCGCTTCCGCGGGGGTATCTATCTGAAGGACGGCGCCATTCAGCCCCAGGACCTCACGTCCGACGGCCGGCACCTGACGCCTGAAGACGACACCAGCTGGCACATGCTGCTTCTCGACGAGGAGCGCCGTGTCAAAGCCTGTGCGTTGTATCTCGAACATCAGTCCGATGTGACCTTCGATCAATTACGCGTAAGACACTGCCAAATGGCTCACGACCAGGAATGGCGGCCCAAGCTCATGCGTGCGGTGCAGGCGGAACTCAATCTCGCCAAGGCCGGCGGGATGCGGTACGTCGAACTCGGTGGGTGGGCGGTCTCGCAGGATAGCCGCGGCACGGCGGGCCCCCTGGCGCTCGCGCTGGCGACGTACGGCTTCAGCCGCAGGGGCGCCGGGGCCCTCGGCATGACCACGGCGACGTTCCGGCATTGCTCCGCGACGATCCTGAAGCGCCTGGGCGGCGATCGCTTCGAAGTGGACGGCCAGGTGCTGCCGCCGTACTTCGACGCGCGCTATCAGTGCCTGATGGAGCTGCTGCGGTTCGATTCGCGAAAGCCGAACTCCAAGTATCTCGGGCTCATCGACCAGGTGCGCGACACTCTGCAGAAGATCACGGTGATTGCGCGCGGGTCGGTCACGATGGCCGCGGCGCCGACGTTCGCGCAGGGGCTCGCGTCGTAGACGCATCACCCGGATCTCACTGAGCCTCACTGTGGGCAGCGCTGCGGTGAGCCTGGCGGGCTCTCGCTCGCCGCTCTCACGCTCAAGCACGCCGACTAGCAGCTAGAGCGTTTTTCATTCCTGTGTAGTCGTCGTCCCATGGTCCGTTCCTGGTCCCTCGTCCTTAGGTCCCGACTGCGAACGCACCAGGTACGATGGACCTAGGACGGACGAAGCACCAAGTACCAACTACGAAGGACTGGCGCCACAGGCTTGAGCCG
>Ga0097621_100000930_pt1 | contig 20486 bp, 16 predicted proteins | sample KBSMisM72_FD_73165 | JGI IMG/M metagenome (GOLD analysis project Ga0097621, IMG submission 73165) | Miscanthus rhizosphere microbial communities from Kellogg Biological Station, Michigan, USA - KBS Miscanthus M7-2 (version 2) (version 2) | ecosystem: Host-associated > Plants > Roots >... | reverse complement strand
GATCCGGCTCGAAGAAAGTCCCGCTGTTGGCGCCGTCCAGCTGGCAGTGGCCTCCGCACAGGGTCGAGCGAAAACTCCTGCCTACCGGCCGATTTGATATGCAGCTGCAGATCTGCGACTCCGTCGACGAGGCAGCGGGGGCGACCGCGGCACTCGTCGCCGAGCAACTGCGCAGCAAACCAACGTCGGTCCTCGGACTGCCGACCGGACAGACAGCTCTCGCAATCTACGAGGCGCTCGTTGGCCTGCACCGGGCTGGCCGCACAGATTTTTCGCGGGTCCACACGGTGAACCTCGACGAGTTCGTGGGACTTCCTTCGACAGATTCCCGAAGCTTTCGCGGATTCATGGAGCGGCATCTGTTCCGTCACATCAACGTCCCGACAGATCACGTGCACTTTCTCGACGGCGACGCCCTCGACACCGAACGGGAGTGTGCCCGTTTCGAAAGCGTGATCGCGAGCCTCGGCGGCATCGATCTCCTGCTGCTTGGCGTCGGAACAAACGGTCACATCGGCTTCAACGAACCGGACCACGACCTTCAGCTGCGGACGCACCGCGTCCGTCTGCGGCTGGAGACACGCCGCGCCAACGCCGGCTCGTTCGGCGGCCGCGTGAGTGAGGTGCCTCGCGAGGCGTTATCAATGGGAATGGCCACCATTCTTCAAGCGGCGTCGATTGTGCTGGTGGCGCTCGGCCGGTCGAAGGCGCCGGCCGTGGCGTCAGCCTTCTCCGGACGGATCTCGACGGACAAGCCTGTGTCGTTTCTCCAGCTGCATCCGAACGTCACGGCGATTGTCGATCGTGCGGCTGCGGCTAATCTTCCTCGAGCGCTCGCCGAATCGAACCCCCGGCAACACGCAAGCGGGTCGTCGCGCCGTCGTAGGTAAGCCGTCGTTTGTGCATGACGAGGGCGGTCATCACGTTCCACTTCGCCCGCCGCAGCAACTTGAGGGAGTCGTCGTAACCGAGCTTGGTGATCGCGCTCACGATGCGCGTTCCTCGATCGCGCAGCTTTTTCGAGTTTGACTGCACGTCGACCATGAGATTTCCGTACGTCTTGCCGACGCGAATCATGGCCGTTGTCGTCAGTACGTTGAGCACGATCTTGGTCGCCGTTCCGGCCTTCAGCCGCGTCGATCCGGCGATGACTTCCGGCCCGACGTTCAATTCCACGAGCACGTCGACGAGCCCTCGCATATCGGACCCAGGACTGCACGTGATCCCCATCAGGTGCGCGCCCACGCGCTTCGCTCGGGAGAGGGCGCCACGCACGAACGGCGTGACACCGCTGGCCGACACGCCGATGACGACATCGTTTTTTGTCGGTCGCAGCCGTGCGAGCGCCCGATCGCCGGCGCGCCGATCGTCCTCCACGCCTTCCTTTGCGCGGTGAACCGCACTGCGTCCACCGGCCATGATCCCCACAACCGTGCGCGGTTCCACGCCGAACGTCGGCGGCATCTCGGCCGCTTCCAGCACGCCCAGACGGCCGCTGGTACCGGCACCGGCGATCACGATCCGGCCGTGCGAGTGCAGTGCGTCGACGAGCAGCTGAACGCCCCTGGAGATCGAGCGTCTCTCGCGCTGCACCGCATCGAACGCGTGTCGAACGTCTCGGGTCATCAGCTGCACGATCCCGTCGATCGGCAGCGTGTCGATGTCTCGGGTCGCTGGGTTTCTAGCCTCGGTCCGCAGCCGTTCCCATTTCGAGCGCGACATCCGGCAGACAGTCTACTTCGGCGCTTTGCACGACCAGTTCGTGCCGTCCTTGAGATCGCCGCTGCCGTTGTATTCGGCGTATTGCGGGTACGGACAGAGCGGCCGCGTCATGCCATTCGCGCCCCTGCCCAGCATCGTGGCCGGCGCTTGTCCTTTCTCCACCCATTTCTCGAGCGTGCCGATCGAGTCGAACGTGTTGACGCCGGGACCGCCGCCGCAGTGGCCCATTCCAGGAGCCATGAACAGGCGCATCCAGTCGCTCTGTTCGTGGCCCATCTTCTTGAGCACCGACTCGTAGTACCACACCGTGGTTTCCGGTGTGATGCCGGTGTCGCCCCAGCCGTGCGTGATCAGCAGCTTGCCGCCGCTCTTCTTGAACTTGCCCAAGTCGGGATTCACCGCGTCGACATAGCCGATCTTCTCGTCGAGGAACTTCATGTCGCGATCGAGATCGAACTTCTGCCAGTCGACGTTGGGATCGTTGTACGCGATGCGCACGAGATCGAAGACGCCGCCAGGCGCCTGGTTCGTCGGCCGCTGCGGGCCGATCGGGTTGCCCAGAGCCTGGCCCGAGAAGATCAACTCGCCCTTCGAGTTCTTCACGCCGCCGTAGAAGGTTTCCACGGTCTTCATCTGCGGATCGGTAAGGCACGAGTCCGCGGCGCTTCCGCCCTGGCTCGCGGCGTGACACTTCAGCGACGAGAAGTCCACCTTGCACGCGCGCGGATTATTCAGGAAGCCTTCCTTCAGTGTGTCGCAGGTGTTCGTCACGAGGCTGTTGACCAGCGCCGCCTGCTCCATTGAGATCGCGCCTTCCGGATGACGCGACAGATTGATGCTGCGCTCGACTCCAGCAGTCCACATGTGAATGTGACGGTTCGCGAGCGAGCCGGCGATGATGCCGTCGTAGTCGTCCGGGTATCGCTGGGCCTCCATGAGCGCCATGCGTCCGCCGGTCGAACAGCCTTTGAAGTAGGAGTACTGCGCAGCGCGATCGTAGAAGGCCTTGACGATCTGCCTGGCCTTGAGCGTCATCTCGTGCGTCGCGCGGTAGCCGAAGTCGATCATCTTCTCCGGATGACCGATCGCCCACGCGCCGCCCTGATCCTGGTGGCCGGTGTCGGTGCCCGCGGTTGCGTAGCCCAGCCGCAGCGCCTGAGGCATCTCGTTGGTCAGGCCTTGAATCGATCCGGCAAACCCGCCGTTGCCGACGCCCATGAACTTGCCATTCCACTTGTCTAGTGGCGGCAGCCACATCTCCATCTCGATATGAGAGTCGGATGACGGCGTGAGCACGAGCTGCAGGCGACAGTGCTCGGGGATCATCGCCGGCGGCGCGTTGCCGCGTGCGGCGTTCGGTGCGCCGCCGCCTCGGGGAGCTTGTCCGTTGGCGTCAGGCGGCGCAGCCGGTGCGCCGCGACCTCTCCCGCGTGCTGGCGCGGGCCCTTCCGCAACCATCTGCGCGCTGGCAATGGATGCCTTGTCCAACTTGAGACTGGCGAGACTCTCACAAGGGGTCGCTGACGCCGTCGCGCCGAGAAGCATGATTGCCAGGCTGCCGATCATAGGGGGTCCTCCTGCCGCCGTGTAGCATGGGCGCTCTCAGGTTCGGCCGCAACTGGAATTTTGTGACGAATCTCACCAGGTGAAGTGCCGCTAGAATCACTGACACCATATGAAGAAGCTCACCCGCCTGGTCGTCTGCACCGGCATCCTCGCCGCACTCACGACCATGCCGTCACTCGCGCAGCAGAAGGTCGACACGATCGTCACGCACGGCAAAATCCTCACGGTCGACAGGGAGTTCCGCGTCGTCGAAGCGCTCGCGATTGATCGTGGTCGTATCGTCGCGCGCGGCACGAGCCAGGAGATGGCGCGTTACGCGGGCCCCAACACGCGGGTCATCGACGTCGCGGGCGCGACCGTGATCCCGGGCCTCATCGACAACCACTTCCACTTCACGCGCGGTGTCGACACTTGGCACGAACAGGCCCGCTTCGAAGGCGTCGACTCGCGCCGCGCCGCGCTCGCGATTCTCGCCGCCAAGGCCGCCAGCATTCCGGCCGGCGGCTGGATCATGGTGCAGGGCGGCTGGACGCCGCGACAGTTCGCGGACGCGCCGGGCGGGTTCACGCTCGCGGAACTCGACGGCGTGTCGCCGAAGAATCCGCTCTTCGTGCAGGAGGGCTACAGCGTCGTCTACGCCAACAGCCTGGCGCTCAAGGCCGTTGGGCTCGACCCAGCCGGCGGCGCGCGCCGCAACGCCACGGGCCTCGTGTCGTTCCAGCCGCCCTATGCGTTGTACGACGCCATGCCCAAGACCTCGCCCGCGCAGCGCGAGCAAAACCTGACGGACTTTCTGCGCGAGCTCAATTCGGTCGGGCTCACGGGCGTCTACAGCCTGGGTCAATCAGACTTCCTGGCCGCTCGCGCAGCCAAGGGCCCACTGCCGGTGCGGCTTTGGGAGACGTTGCCGTTCAATGCGACGGACCCTGCGTCTGCGACCAAGGCCGCGGCACTCATCGAGCGCAGCCGCCCGAATCAGTTCGACGGCCAGTTCGGCATCTTCGGTCTCGGCGAGGTGCTCTACGGGCCGTTCTTCGATCTGGCACCAAGGAAAGATCCCTGGCCCGCCGACATCATGAGCGAGTACGGCAAGCTCGCAACCGCGGCGGCGCGCGCCGGCTGGCACGTCCACCAGCACGTGATCAACAACAACGCCGTGACCGATCTGCTCGACACGCTGGAGAAGGTGAACGCGACCCAGCGCATCGATCGCTTGCGCTGGACGATGGGCCACGTCTACGACATCTCGCCGAGCAACATCGCACGCGCCAAAGCGCTCGGCATGACGCTCGGTGTCCACGGCGCCGCGATGCAGGCTGGTGCGCATATGCCGCTCAGAAAGATCGCCGACAGCGGCATCGTCTTCGGCCTCGGTACCGACGCGACGATCGTCTCGCACTACAGTCCGTTCGTCACACTCGGCTGGGTGGTCAGCGGTCTCGACGTCGGCGGCAATCGCGTGCTCGATGAGACGCTGACTCGCGAGGAGGCGCTCATCGCGCACACCCGCGCGAACGCGTATCTGTTCTTTCAGGAAAACGCGCTTGGCTCGCTCGAGGTCGGAAAGCAGGCCGACCTCGTGGTACTCGACCGCGATTACATGACCGCGCCTGTGGCGGAGATCAAACACATCAAGCCGACGCTGACGATGGTCGGCGGACGAGTGGTCTTCAGCGCCGCGAAATAGATTCCGGTCAGCGTTCGCGGGACTAACGGGTGGCAGCGAAGCTCTGGCCCGACGAGGCATCGGACGTCCGATCCTGCTCCGGGAGGGCTTTGGGAATCGTGAAAAACAACGTGGTGCCCTGGCCCGGCGTACTCTCGACCCAGATTCGACCGCCGTGCGCGTCGACAATTCCCTTCGCGATTGGAAGCCCGAGCCCAACGCCTTGACGCCCAGGCCTGGTTGCTTGCCAAAACCGGTCAAAGACACGAGGCAGATCCTCGGGCGCAATGCCGGAGCCTGTATCGGCCACCCAGAAGACGACCTCTTGATCTTTTGGGGCGGCGCCGGCAACGACAGAACCGCCAGCCTCCGTGAACTTGATGGCGTTGCCGATCAGATTTTCGAGCAACTGAAGAAGCCGGTCCCGATCGCCCCAGACCTCGGGAACATGACGATCCACGTCAACTCGAAGCTCGAGAGAGGACGCAGCTGCGAGCGGTCTCTGCACATCCACGGCGTCGACGATCAGCTCACTCGCAGACATTCGTGATGGCTTGATGGTCAGCTGCCCCGACTCCATGACCGCGACATCCAGGAGATCCTGAATCAGGCGGTTCATGCGGTTGACGACGTCGTGGATCGCATCCTGCGGCTTCTGAGACCGTCGTTCGGGTTCCGGGCCCTTGCGCTTTAGCGTACCTGCCAGCAGTAGGATCGCCGACAGCGGATTCCGCAGGTCGTGTGCCACCACGCCGAGCACCTGATCACGAAGTTGGGTGGCTTGGACCGACGCCCGAAAGAGACGTGCGTTCTCGATTGCCACAGCCGCCCGGTCCGCCAGTGCTTTGGCCAGACGGAGATCGTCCTGCCCATAAGCGTGAGACGGTGGCGAGGAACCGAACGTCAGCACGCCGAGGGTCTGTCCCCGCATCTCGAGCGGCACTGCCATGAGCGAGATGACACCAGTGGCCTTGAGCATTTGCAGGTGTTCCGGCCCCTGCGCAATCGACTCGAGGAACTCCGGCGTCACCTGCTCGACGACGATGGACCGTCCGCCTTCGAGCACAGACCAGGCGATGTCAGGAAGATTGTGAGCCGCCGTCTTGGCTGGATCTGCACTCGCGATACTCAGTCGCCTCAGGCGCTTGTTCTCGTCAATGAGATCGACGGCACACCAATCAGCGACGTACTGAACCGCCAGCTGGGTCACCGACGCGAGCGTCTGCTCGTAGTCGAGCGACGCAGACAGAGCGACGTTCGCTTCAGCCAAAAACCGCTGTTCCTTTTCAAGCAGGCTCCGCTCGGTGATGTCCTCCGAGATGCCGAGCAGATAAAGCGGATGACCCGCGCCGTCGAGGATCGGCACCTTCTTCGTATGCAGAATTCGAACGCCTTGATGGCGCGTTTGTATCGGTTCTTCCGGTATGTCGACGACCTTGCCGCCTTTCAGGGCCTCGCGATCTTTCTCGACGAAGAATTCGGCCTGTGCCTGTGGCCACAAATCGTGGTCGCTCTTGCCTGTAAATCTCTCCCTCGGCCAGCCGAGCAGCTCTTCGCCGGCGCGATTGAACCGCAGGAACCGCAGCGTGGTGCTGTCCTTGATGAACAACATGAGGGGAACGTTTTCGACGATGGCGTCGAGAGAGGCGTTGGCCGCTTTCAGCTCTTCCTCTATGCGCTGGCGCTTCGTGATATCGCGCAGCCCCACCGTGAGCAGCGTCTTCTCGCCGACCTGCAGCTTTGAGATCGAGGCTTCCGCCGGGAACTCCTCGCCGTTCTTGCGCAGGCCCGCGATCGTGGTCAGGTGCTCTCCCATGCGGCGTGCGATCGAATCGCCGGACTTGAACCCCTCGACATGCTGTCGATGGGCGCCGCGGAACCGCTCGGAGATCAGACGGTCGAGCGGAATCCCGATGGCCTCCGCCTCCGAGTAGCCAAAGATCTGCTCCGCACCATGGTTGAACAACGTGATTCGCTGCTCGTCATTGATGGAGATGATGGCATCTGCGGATGTTGCAATGATTCCAGAAAACTTGGCCTCCGATTCCTTGAGACTCTGTTCCGCAACTTTCATCTGCTCGATATCGGTGCACGTGCCAAACCATTTGCTGATCTCCCCATTCGCGCTGAACTGTGGCACTCCTCTAATCAGCCACCATCGGTAAACGCCATCAGCCCGCCGCAAACGGCATTCAAGCGAATAGGTGTCGCGGTGTTGTGTCGCACGCTGCCAGGCATCCCAGGCACGCTGCCGGTCGTCGGGGTGGAAAGGCGTGATCCAGCCCTCTCCGTAGCTTTCTTCCAGGGTGAGGCCGGTGTAGTCCACCCATTGCTGATTGAAATAGATGTTCAACCCGTCGGCACCGGTAACCCAGACGATCTGCGGCATGGACTCGGCCAACTCCCGAAACTCACGTTCGCTTCTCTGCAGCGCCCCCTCCGCGCGCTTGTGCTCGGTGATGTCCGCGACCGTTCCCATCATTCTCACGGGTTGTCCCATGGGGTTGCGATACACACGACCCTTGGCGGAGATCCAGTGAATGGAGTGGTCCGCCCACAGGATTCGGCATTCCATGTCGAAGTTGTCGGACCTGAATGCCTCTTCGAATGCTCGTGCTGCAACGTCGCGATCTTCGGGAACGACATGAGTCATGAAGATCGCCGCGCCCCAGGTCGGAATGGGCGACGAATACCCGAAGATTTGGTCATGTCTAGGTGACCGTACCGATGTATCCGTCAGTAGATCCAGATCCCACATGCCGATCCGGGCCGACTCGAGTGCGAGGTTGAGGCGCTGTTCACTCTCTTTCAGAGCGGTTTCCGCGCGTTTCCGTTCGCTGATGTCCTCTATCTGCGAGACGAAGTAGCGAGCGATTCCGTCCCGATCGCGAAGGAGTGAAGCGCTGAGCATCGCGTCGACGATCGTCCCATCCTTCCTGAGATACCGTTTGTCGCGCTGGTATCGGGGAATGTCGCCACGAACGAGTTGTCCGATGGCCGCGCGATCTTCATCGAGATCGTCGGGATGGGTGATGGCCTGGAACGCGAGCCCCGTCAACTCGTCGGACGTGTAGCCGAGGATCTCGCACAGCGCACGGTTGACTCGGACGAAGCGCCCATCAAGCGCGACCAGCGCAATGCCGATTGGCGCTTCATCGATCGTGAGCCGAAATCGCTCCTCCGATTCCTGCAGCGTCCGTTCAATGCGCTTGCGCTCGCTGATATCGCGTCCGAACGCTTGCCAGCGCCCGTCAGGCAGGATCGTGGCACTTGCCTCGACAGAAACAGGTGTGCCGTCCTTTCTCAGGAGCGTCCATTCGCTCACCTGAACCTTGCCTGGTGACAACAGGTCGTCGCGGGTCGCGGCCAGCCGAGGTACGTCCTCGGGCGGCCTGAGGTCGACGATGGTCTTCTTGCCGACTAACTCATCGCGATCGTAACCGAGCAGCCGGCATGTGGCCTGATTCACGTCCGTGAACTGGGCCTTCAGATCTGCCTGAAAGAACGCGTCGGGCGCAAGCTCGATGACCTCCCGAGTCCGCACCATTGATCTCGCGATCTCGTCACGCGCCCTCTTCATGAGAAACGTCAGATAGACAACGATGGTCCCGTCTATGGCGAAAAGCAGCGCCTGAAAAGCCGCTTGAGAGAAGGGATATCCTGCGCGAGTCACGAACGTGTAGGTGGCGACGGGCAAGCTGAGCAACATCGAGCAAACCCCAGGCCCGACGCCTGCAAACAGGCTGGTGACCAGAACCGCCGCGAAGAACAGCGGGAATGGAGCACCTGTTCCGGTAAAGGAGATCAGCCATATCCTCACGGCAAACGCACTCGCGACCGTGACGACGGCAAATAGATAGCGCGCGATGGTGTTTCTGAATGCGACGCTGGCGTAAGCATCCAGGCCGAGCAGCGATCGGCACGCGGCTCTGGCGCTGGTGAACGCGCTCACGACATACCGCGAGCGACGATTCATCTCTCCGACTTTCGCGGCATGCGCGAGTTTCGCCCCGCCGAGCGTGGCTGCACCCTTCGTTCCAAGCTGCTGGCGTGATCCGGACGCACGCTCCTATGCCGACCTGAACAGCGTGCGATCGGCGTGATAGCATGCCCGCGCGAGGAGCACGAGAAAATGTCGCGAGCCAGAATCAGTTGCTTCTTCATGTGCGCAGCGATCGCGAGTTCACTCACGAGTCTCGCAGCCCAGGCCGCGAAGCCATCGTCGGATCCGCTTGCTGCTAGAGTGCAGGTGCTGGAGGACCGCGACGCCATCCGCGCACTCCTCGTGAGCTATGCGAGCACACTCGACGGACGCGACTTCGCGGGCTTCGAACAGCTCTGGGCCAAGGATGCCGAGTTCATCGGCGGCGCCAACGACACAGCGAAGGGCCCCTCGGCCATCCGAGATCTGTTGCAGGGTCTGCTGAAGGTCAATGCGGCACCGGTACCGGGGCGCGACTTTCACCTCGTCATGAACCAGACCATCGACGTGACGGGCGACACGGCCATCGGCTTCAGCCGCGGGACGTGGGTGGTCACCGATCCGGAAAAGAAGCTGCGGATCTCGATCATCGCCAACTACTACGATCAGTTCGTCCGCGAAGGCGGCCGCTGGAAATTCAAGCGCCACCAGATCGGCGGGACGCCACCCAGCGCGTCGTCCGGGTCGAAGTAGAGGACGGAGGCTATCGAATGCCGGGCTGGTTGCTCGACGAGCTGGCGCGCGCGGGCAGAGAGAATCTGGATGTCGACCATGTGTCTCGGTACGACATCAAGATGGATGCGGAAGGCCCGGGAGAACTGGACGTCCTGCGACGGCTCGGACTGAGCAGGGACACCGAAGTCGTGGACTTCGGCGCGGGGACGGGGCAATTTACACTCGCCGCCGCCCCGGTATGCGCTCGTGTCGTTGCAGTGGACATCTCTCCGGTGATGCTCGGCAAGCTTCGAGCGAAAGTCGACGCTTTCGGTCTTGCGAACGTCGACGTCGTCCAGGCAGGCTTCCTCACCTACGAGCATCGGGGAAAACCAGCCGACTTTGTGTACTCCCGCTACGCGCTTCACCACATTCCGGACTTCTGGAAGGCCATCGCACTCAAGCGGATCCGCAGCATCCTGCGGCCGAACGGCGTGTTTCGGCTGTGGGACACCGTCTACAGCTTCGATTTGTCGGAGGCGGACGCGCGCCTCGAAGCGTGGTGTGCGTCGCTTGACGGGAACGTCGAGAGCGAGTGGACTCGCGCGGATATCGAAGAACACGTTCGTGATGAGCACTCGACCTTCAGTTGGCTGCTGGAACCGATGCTGCGAGCAAGCGGGTTTGAAATCGAGGACGCCGTGTACTCACCGGATGGCATCGATGCCAAGTACGTCGCCCGCGCGGGCGACTCAAAGTAGCACCGGAGGTTTGAGCATGAAGCGCGTTCTTCAGCTGTCCAGCTTCGTAGCGGTAGCAGCCGTCACCGCGTCCACGGCTATCGCTCAGGCGCAGCGTGGTCCGGCTGTACCGCAGATGCGAGGCGACGGCCCAGCCCCGGAGGCAAAGCCCTTCTCGATCACCAAGAACGATCCGGCGCTCGACGCGATCATCTCGCCCGACGCGAAGCTGGTGGAACTGGCCCGTGGCTTTGGTCTCACGGAAGGCGGGCTGTGGATTCCGGACGGCAACAGCGGCTACTGGATTTTTGCGGGACTGCTCGACAACGTGCTCTACAAAGTGACTCCGCAAAAGCAGGTGTCGGTGTTCATGGAGAAGGCCGGCTATACGGGCAACGATGCGGAGCATGTCGGCACACAGACTCGCTCAGGTCGCAGTCATGTGCTGCTCATCGGTCCGTCCTGCACAGGGATGGACCACCAGGGTCGTGTGATCTGGTGCGCCGACAACGATCGCCAGGTGATGCGACTGGAAAAAGACGGCACGCATACGGTGCTGTCCAGCGGCATGAACGGTCAGAGGTTCAGCGGCCCGAACGACATCGCGATCGCCGCCGACGACGCGGTGTACGTGACGGACAACGATTTCGGCCTGCGTGATGGCGGAAGGAATCCTGACAAGCAGCTGCAGAACGGCATCTACCGGATTAAGGATGGCACGACGACGCTCGTGCTGAGCGGCAGCGATCTCGGAGGCATCCCGAACGGCATCGCGCTGTCGCCCGACGGCAAGTGGATGTATCTGTCGACGGCCAACCGTCAAATCAGGCGTTACGCCGTGAACGCCGATGGCACCGTCGGAACATTTACAGCTTTCACCGACGGCGTCGGCATCGGCGACGGACAGAAGACTGACACCGCGGGCAATCTCTACTCGACCAGCGGAGCGGGCCCGGGCATCGTCCGCATTACTTCACCGGCGGGAACGCTCCTTGGTACGATCAACCTGCCCATCTATGGCGGCGAACCCAAGCGACAGATTTGCGCGACGAACGAGGCGTTTGGCGGTCCTGATGGCCGGACGTTGTTCATCGCCGGCTGCGATTCGGTGTACACGATCCAACTGAAGATACCCGGGAAACACTAGTCGGCAGACGGCCGTTCGGCCTGATCGACGACGATCACTTCAACGGGACCTTTCGCAGCTTCAAGACGCAGCCCGAGCTGCTCCTGCAGCGCCTGCGCGATCGAGACGCCAGAGATGCCTGAACCCGGTGGTGGCGGCGGCATCGCCGGTGTCGTCTCGTCCGGCACGAAATCCAGCTGCACGTCGAAGAGTGATGAGAATCCGGTCCTGTCGATCACGCTGCGACCGAGCATCATCGAGAGCACTCGGACCAACTCGGGCATCCCGATCTGTCCGCCACGCAGTTGGCCCAACCCGACAATCACGGAGCCGCAACGACCCTTGGCGGGTTGAAGCTCTCCCGGCGCCGCCATTCTGCCACCACCCGTCCACTCGACGGCCGCGTCCTCTGGAGAGTCCACGCACACGCCGTCCCTCGGCGTCGGGAGCTTGAAGCCGCCTCTGCTCGACACGAGCGTGAACACCGGCAGCTCCTTCAACTCCCGATGCGTCTTCAACTGGAAACGGTCTTCAAGCAGCGACTGCAGCATGCGAAAGATTCGATCGCGGTTGGCGGAGCCATCGGTCTTGGCCTCGATCTCGTAGTGATCCGACGTCAGCCAAGTTGGCCCGCCCACGAGCTGGAACGGCTGGACACCGTATGCGTACTGCATGAGAACCTGCAACGTGGCGTCAGCGGTCAGACGGCCCGGCAGTGCCCGCACGCTCATGATCCTGTCGAAGAACGGGGATGGCTTGATGGAGGCAGCCTCGAACTGAAGCCGTGCGGTGGGTGCGGGCGTTTGTGCGCGCGCGCTGGCGACGGTCCGCAGTGGGGCGAGCAGCGCGAGCGCCGCCGCCGTCGCAATCGTGACGGCAATCCGTGTCCAGACGCCGGCCGGACCTCGCTGCTGGCGGGTATTTAAGACGGCGTGCACCCGCGTCGACAGGTCGCCACGATTGGCCATGGCGAGCAGCGGACGACGTGTCTGCGCCAATGAGCGCTCCGCGAGTGTCACCAACTGATCGGCGTAGCCGAACGCATGGCTATCGCGCAAGACGGCGTCGTCGCAGGCGCGTTCCGCGTTCACGGAGAGCTGCCGATTCACAATCCACACGAGAGGGTGAAACCAATAGACGGCGCAGATGACGCGCGCCAGACAGAGCGTGATCCAATCACTTCGGCGCACGTGTTCGAGTTCGTGCGTGAGTGCGCGCTGCAGGTCTGCGTCACACCATGTTCGCGCGTCCAGAGGAAAGACGATCGCGTGTCGCACAACGCCGCAGGTCATCGGACCGACGATGGCTTCGTGCACCATGACTTCAATGGGTCTGCAGCATCCGGCGTCGCGCGCCAAATCGTTCGTCAGGGCTTGCGCATCACGCCATGGCGAACCATGACGGCGTACGCGACGAATCTGCCGCAATCCGAGCGCGACAGGCATGAGACAACAGATCACGCCCACCAACCACGCCGTCGTAAGCAACATGGGTGTGGGAAGTACAGGCCACGAGCGACTGGTGGAGTGAGACTCGGATGGCCCGTCGGCCACAAACGTCAGCGTCTCCAGGCCCTCAGCAGTCCGATTGAGCGGGGTGGCGGAGGCCGTGTCTTCTATCGCAGGGGTCGCTGGGAACCGAACACCGATGGAAACTGCGGGCATGACGGCCGTTGCCGCGGGAAGCAGCGCGAGTACTGCGAACGCGGCCGCGAATATCAGATGACGGACCGCGGCCCGCCGGCGTCGTGCCAGCCATCCGGCGAACATCGCGAACGCGATGACGAACGTCGCTTTCGCAATCAGCAACAGGGCGGCAGACATCATGGCCGCTTCCTTTCTTTTCTCACGCGTTCGATTTCAGATCGCAGCGACTCGACCTCGTCGTCGCTCAGAGAACCTTCGCGCACGAGCGAGGCCACCATCTGAGCGAGCGATCCGCCAAAAAAGGTCTGGACCACCTGCTGCAGTGCTGTCCGCTTCGCCGTGGCCGGCGAAGTTGTTGCGGAGTACACGAACCGAAGGCCCTGGTTGTCGTGTCGGACCAGCCCCTTGTTTTCCAGCCGGGTGAGCATCACGCGGACCGACGAATCGCTCGGCGGATCGCTCAGCCGCGCGCGAATCTCTTCAGCCGATGCCCGGTTGTTCAGGGCGAAGATCGCGTGGATGATTTCGCGCTCGCGGCGCGTCAGATGTTGCGCGGTCCGTTTCGCCATTGGCACCTTGTGGAGCTGCGACAGGTGTCGCATCATACTGCGACACCTGTCGCATGTCAAACGGGACGCTGTATGATCCGCTCCATGACTTGCTCACGCCGGACTGCATTGAAGGCCGCACTCGGCGCCGTCGGGGGCGGGGCGGCTTCACGTTTCCTCGGAGCACAGGACGGCGCGTCGGCACAGCGATCGCCGTCAACGCCATCGTCCGGCGTGCGGCTCGTCCTGTTGGGCACGCAAGGCGGCCCGAACTACACGGCCACTCGCGGCGAGTGCGCGAACGCGCTCGTTGTCGGCGGCCGGCCGTACCTCGTGGACTGCGGCTACGGCACGCTGGCGGCGCTGAAGAAGGGCGGCATCAACCACCGGCAGATCGCGAACGTGTTCATCAGCCACCTTCACGACGACCATACCGTCGATCTGGCGGCGCTGTTGATCCGGCAGTGGACCGACGGCCGCATCGAGGCGACGACGGTCATCGGCCCGTACGGCACCGCGAAGATGGTCGACGCCATCATTGCTTTCGGGGAGGCCAACGCCGCCATCCGCCTCGTGGACGAAGCGCGCAGCGTCAAGCCCGCCGACATGTTCAAGGGACGCGACATCGCGGCCACGGTGTCGCCGGTCGAGGTGTTCCGCGACGACCGTCTGACCGTGCGTGCCGTCGAGAACACGCACTATCCGCCGGAGTCGAAGCAGCGCATGCCGTACCGATCCGTCGCCTACCGCTGCGACGCGCCCGGCCGCTCGATCGTCTTCTCGGGCGACACGAGTTACTCGAGCGGTCTCGTGGCACTCGCCAAGGGGGCGGACGTGCTGGTCTGCGAGGCGATGGACGTCGCGGCGATGCGCAAGGCGTTCGACGGCATGGTCGCCCGCGGCATGTACGCCGACAATCCCGAAGGCGTGTGGCGTCACATCGTCGCGGCGCACACGCCGCTCGAGGACGCCGGGCGCATGGCGGCCGAGGCTGGAGTGCGAAGGCTCGTGTTGACGCACATCATTCCCGGCGCGCTCCACCCGTTGCCCGATGAGACGTACCTCGCGCCGGTTCGGAAGCTGTTTCGCGGGGAAGTCGTGCTCGGCCGCGACCAGCTCGTGCTGTAACGTCGCGCCCATATAAAACCGCTCTAGAATTCCGCATGGCAATCACGGGCCGGTGGCCGCGCGCGATTTTCTACGATTCCAAGACCACGCTCTTCAACTGGGCAGGCAGCTGGCGAGCTGCCGCGGCGCAGCTGCTCACGAAGCACGGCGCGAAGGTCGGCGAGCAGGAGTTCGTCGAGACCTGGGTGCGGGGCTTCGAGGGACTGCATCGGCGGGCCGCGTTCTTCCGTTACACGCAGGTGACCGATCTTGCGCGCGAGGCGCTGAACAACGCGTACCGCATGCACGGCATTCAGGGACAACCGGATGACATCCAGGCATTCCTCGAGCTGCAGGCCAAGGTGGAGCTGTTCGACGACACCGAGGAGGCGCTGACCAACCAGCAAGAGCTCGGCGTGAAGGTGTTCATCTACTCGGACGTCGAGACAAAGTACCTCGACATGTACGTGTCGAAGTTCGTGCGCTTCAAGGCCGACTTCGTCGGCAGCACGGAGCAGGCGGGTGTGGCCAAGCCGAACCCACGCACGTATCAATGGGTGCTGCGCAAGACGGGGATGGAACCGCGAGACGTGCTCTACTGCGCGGCGCCGATGTTCGACATTCAGGGCGCGATGTCGGCCGGCATGATCGCCGCCTGGCTGCGACGGCCCGAGGGACGGTTGTCGAAAGAAACCCACACCGCGGGAGACCTGGCCGCGGACTTCGAAGTCGAGAGCCTGCACGACGTCACGAAGCTCGTCGAGCGCATTCGCGGGGACCACTGAGAAGAAAGCGTGAAATGGTCGAGCTGCGCTTCACTCGGTCATTCGTATAATCCGCCTCATCGCGAGGACGTATGGCGTCAGACATCTTTGCCAAGCTCGGAGACATCAAGGGCGAATCGTTCGACGACAAGCACAAAGACGAAATCGAAGTGTTCTCGTTTTCGTGGGGCGTGACCAATACCGTCAGCCCAGTGTCGAGCGGCGCCGTAGCCGGCAAGGCCACGTTCAAGGAGTTTTCCATCGTTCACTCGATCGACAAAGCCTCGCCTTCGCTCATGGCGGCGTGTGCGACCGGTACGCACTTGAAGGAAGCCACCATCACACAGCGGAAAGCCGGTAAGGGCCAGCAGGAGTTTCTGGTCTTCAAGATGAACGACGTGATGGTCACCAGTGTGGCCGAGGTCAGCGGTGCTCCCGGCTCCGAAACCGTGACCCTGGCCTTTGCCAAGATCGACGTCGAATACAAACCGCAGAAGGCCGACGGGTCGCTCGACGCCGGGATTCATTTCAAGTTCGACCTCAAAACCAACAAAGTCGGCTAAGCGCATCGACATGGACCACTCGGAAACGGTCACGCGTGAGGTGACGGTTGACGAGGCCGTCGCGTTCGCGATCGCACTGCAGCAAAACGGGCAATTCGTCGAGGCAGGCGAGGTCTATCGTCTCGCGCTGCAGAGCGCGCCGAATCATCCAGCGGCATTGCACTACGCCGGCGTGCTCGAGCATCAGCAGGGGCGCAGCGATGAAGCGCTGACACTCATCAGGAAAAGTCTCGCCGTCGCACCGAATCAGGCGGACTGCTATAGCAACCTTGGCATCGTGCTCCAGTCACTGGGCCGGCAGGAAGACGCGATTGACGCATACCGCTCCGCGATCTCCATCGATCCAAACCACGCGAACGCTCATAGCAATCTGGGTATTGCCTTGCGCGCGGCCGGACGTCCGACTGAGGCGGAAGCGGCGTATCGCACGGCGATCCGACTGAATCCCGAGCACATCGACGCGTACACCAACCTCGGCATCCTTCTGAACGGATTGAAACGGACCGACGAGGCCGCGCAGTGCTACTCGAAGGTGATCACGCTGAGGCCGAAGCATCGCGAGGCGCGACGCCTGCTGGCGCTGGCGCACTGCACGCTCGGAGAGGTGAACGAGGCCGTGAAGATCTTCGAGGACTGGCTCGCGGAGGAGCCGGGCGATCCCGTCGCCCGGCACATGCTGGCGGCGTGCACCGGGCGAGACGTGCCGGCACGCGCATCGACAGAGTTCGTCGAGCGCACGTTCGACAGCTTTGCCGCCAGCTTCGAATCCAAGCTCGAAAGGCTGTCCTACCGCGCGCCGGCGCTCGTCGCCGCAGCGCTGCAGCATTCAGGTCTCGAGCCATCGAAGCGCCTTCATGTGCTCGACGTCGGCTGTGGAACGGGACTCAGCGGGCTGCTCGTCGCGCCATATGCGCGCCGGCTCGTCGGCGTCGACCTCTCCGAGCAGATGCTGGCGCGCGCGAAGAAAAAACAGGTCTACGACGAACTTTCGAAGACGGACTTGACGGAATATCTGCGTGCGACGACAGACACCTTTGACGTGATCATCGCCGTGGACACGCTCGTGTATGTCGGCAGCCTCGACACCGTCATCGCCGCCGCAGCGGAGGCGCTGCGCGCGAACGGACTGTTCGCCTTCACGCTCGAGCAGGCCTCACGACGTGAGAATGACGATCTCGACTACCGACTCGAAATGCACGGTCGATACTGTCACGGTGAAGCGTACGTCCGGCGATTGCTCGCCGTCTCGGGACTGCAGCCCGAGATCGCGCACGGAGATTTGCGGATGGAGGCGGGGCTGCCGGTGGCGGGACTCGTTGTCGTGGCGAAGAAACCTGCGTAGCTACCTCACACGAAACAAATAATCGCCGGCGACAGCCGCTTCGAATACGTCGCCTTCGGTGGCCCACTGCATGTTGTGGTGATAGTCGCCGCGGTCGATATTGACCAGGCCGTAGCCGCTCGTCGCGCGCAGACGGATCGGCTGCCCGTCCACTCCCGTCGTCTGGAGAAACGCGAACGCCAGCACTCCGTGATGGTCGATAAATCCCCAGCTCGCGCGTCGCGCCGCCACCACGGTGCCAGCGGCCGGCGTCTTTCGCGCGACGACGACAGCGCCATCGATGACGAGGTCTCTCGCCACGACGAAGCGGATCGTCTCGCCCGCCTTCGCACCTTCGGAAGTGATCGGGCTGACGAGCCTCACGTGCACGATCGCCCCGTCCTTTAACTCCGCCGCGCGGGCTGGCGGTGTCGCGAGCATGAGCCATGCGACGCCCGTGCAAGCCACGAGATTGAGGATTGCTCTCATGACGCGACTGGCTGCAATTCCGGCTCCGAGAGAGCGGTCGTCAACTCCCGCCAGATAGATGTCAGGCGAACGCGGGTGGCGAAAGCTTACGGCACGATCACTACATGTTGTTCGCACGCGCGCTCTTCAGCCGAGGCTCCATTGTTGGAGCGAATGTGAGCCCGGGCACGCATTTGTGACTCGTCGATCAGATCTGCAAGTTCTGGCGACGGCTGGTCGGGACATTCCCGCCTCGGCCATCCGGTGACGGTTGGCGAACCGGCGGGAAATGAGCCACTTGGGGCGGTCGCGCTCTGACGCCCGCGCGACGGAACACGCATTGCTCATCGCAGGTGCGGAGGCATCCTATGCCCGCGCCGACCGACGTTTCCAGACCGACGCGCGTGCTGTCCGGCACCGACGTCATGTTCCTTCTGTCGCTCGCCGTGGTGTTCTTCGCCTTGGTCGTGACGATCGTCGTCATTCGACACTAGAGGTAGCGAACGGCTCACCTCCCCTTCGCACCCCAAGACGCGAACGCGGGCGACAGGTAAGCCTCGTCGATCTTCACTGCGCTGCAGGAGCAAGCTGAACGGCCTTCGGAGAACCAGCCGCAATAATCTGCACGGGTTCGCCGTTTCATCGCGCGCATCGCCGATAGAATCGGGCGTGCGCCCGTGATTTCAGCATTCCTCGGCGGCGTGCTGCTTGGTCTCGTGCTTGCGGTCGCAGCTGTCTGGAAGGAACGGCGGCAGCGCCGCCAGGCCGAACAAGACGCGATCACACACGCGGAGCGATATCGAAACATCGTCGATACGCAAAGCGAGTTGATCTGTCGATTCCTCCCGGATACCACGCTGACGTTCGTCAACGACGCGTACTGCCGCTTCGCCCGCAAAACACGCGAGCAATTGATTGGATCGCGATTCATCGAGCTGATTCCCGAGCACGAGCGTGATCGTGTGCTCGACCGCATTGCGCGGCTCCGGCGAGGCAGCGATTCGCACGAACACGCCGTCGTGCAGGCCGATGGCAGCGAGGGCTGGCACCACTGGATCAATCAGGCGATTCTCGACGAACGTGGAGAGCTGTCCGAGCTTCAGGGGGTCGGGCGCGACGTCAGCGAACGCAGGCGCGCGGAAGATCAACTGCAGCAGTCCGAAACCCGCACGCGAGCCATTCTCGAGGCCGTGCCGGATCTCATGTTCCTCTTCGACGACAACGGCACGTATGTGGACTACCACGCGACGGATGCGGCGCTGCTGTTGGTGCCGGCAAGCCACTTCCTCGGTCGCACCGTGCGAGACACCCTGCCCGCGCCGATTGCCGACGACGTCATGGCCGCGATCACGCAAGCCTCGCAGCAGCATGAACCGGTCGTCGTCGAGTACGACTTGGCGTTGCAGGAGACGCGACACTTCGAGGCGCGGCTTGTGCGGGCCGGCCAGAACCGGGTCCTCAGCATGGTTCGAGACACGACGGATGCCAAACGGATGGAGGCGGCAATGCGGCACCTCACCGGGCGCCTCCTCGTCGCGCAGGAAGCGGAGCGAGAGCGCATCGCGCGCGAGCTGCACGACGATCTCGGCCAGCAGATCGCTCTGCTCACGTTCCACGTCAACCTCTTCGCGAGCGAAATACCGAGCGACGAGTATCGACGTCAGATCGAGGGCCTGTTGACCGCGCTCACGAAGCTGGCCCAACGTATCCACACGCTGTCGTATGAGCTGCATCCCTCTCGGTTGCGTGTACTTGGACTCTCGAAAACGATTGAGGCGCTCTGTGAGGAGATCTCAGAGCATCGCAGCGTGCGTGTCACGTTCACCCATGGCACAGTCCCGACGTCGGTGGATCCTGAGATCTCGCTGTGCGTGTTTCGCATCGCGCAGGAGACGTTGTCCAACGTCCTGAGGCACAGCGGCGCAAACAACGCGTGCGTCGATCTGCGTTACGAGAATGACCACATCACCCTAGACGTGACGGATACCGGCGTTGGTTTTGATCCTCACAGCGCACACACGGGCCTCGGCTTGCTGAGCATGCGCCAGCGCGCGTCCTTGGTGAACGGCCAGTTCACCATCGACAGCCACCCGGGCGGAGGCACTCGGATCGTCGTTCGCATTCCGATGTAGAGTGTCCGGCATGAAGACTCCGCTGCTTGCCTTCGTCGCGGTTTTCGGCCTCTCAGCGCTCGCCGCACCCGCATCGGCGCAGCTCGCCGCGCCAAATGCGATGGGCGTGTCGATCGGTCACATGCATATCAACGCAACAGACCTCGACGCGCAGGTGAAGTTCTGGACTGCCGCCGGCGGCACGCTTGTCCAGAGAGAAAAGCTGACCATCATTCGGTTTCCTGGCATCTTCGTCTTGTTGCGTAAGCAGGACAACACCGGCGGGACTGCCGGCTCGTCGATCAACCACGTCGGCTTCAGCGTTCGCGACTTCGAGGGCAGCGTCGCCAAGTGGAGGGCGGCCGGACTGACGTGGGAGCCGGGACGCAATCCACCGAACGGACAGGGATTTCTCGTGGCGCCCGACAACGTCCGCGTCGAAATCTTCGAGAACCGATCGCAGGCGGAGCCGATGATGATGAACCACATCCATCTGCAGGTG
>Ga0097621_100000926_pt1 | contig 20545 bp, 24 predicted proteins | sample KBSMisM72_FD_73165 | JGI IMG/M metagenome (GOLD analysis project Ga0097621, IMG submission 73165) | Miscanthus rhizosphere microbial communities from Kellogg Biological Station, Michigan, USA - KBS Miscanthus M7-2 (version 2) (version 2) | ecosystem: Host-associated > Plants > Roots >... | reverse complement strand
GCCGCCCTTGGAGAGCACATAGTCTAGGGAATCAAGCCATTCGCGAGTTTCCAGTACCTCGAGGCCGTCGCCGTTACGAGATGCTGCTGCCTGTTGCTGACGGTCTTCCAGTGTGGTCTGTGCCAATTCTGCTTCTCCGGGTAGTGTGGGAACCTTTCATCATAAAAGATATTTCGATTTTCTGCTGTGATCCGGTAACACCAAACGTAATCCGCTTCGCAGCAAGGTTACCCCCTAAGCATCCATTGCTGAGTACCTCACATTGTTAAGACTCAGGACGCCGCAAACCATCCCACAATCATCCAAGCGAATACCCAGGAGAGCTTCCATGCCTAAGAAAAACAGTTCCGGAACTCACGGTTTACTCCACGGCGAGCCGCACGTACACCAGCGCTCGAAAGAAATTCAACCTTATGGAACCGTAACCCATGCCTTTCATCTTCAGCTTGATGAACCTGTGCGCCTGGAAATGACCGAACAGCTCAACCAGCTACTCGCCGACTCCATGTCGTTGCGTGATCTGTACAAGAAAGCTCACTGGCAAGTCGCCGGCCCGACCTTCTACCAGCTCCATCTTTTGTTCGACAAACACTTCGACGAGCAAGTCGAGATCGTCGACACCATTGCCGAACGCATTCAGCTGCTCGGCGGCCTCGCGATCGCCATGGCAGGCGATGTTGCCGAAACCACCCGCATCGAACGCCCGCCCCGCGGCCGAGAAGAAGTCCCGGTTGTGCTCTCGCGCCTGCTCGAAGCTCACCAGGTGATCATTGAGCAGTGTCGCGAGATTGCGGAACGCTCATCGAAGATTGGCGATCAAGGGACCAATGACATGGTGGTGAGTGACGTGCTTCGCGGCAATGAACTGCAGTCGTGGTTCATCAGCGAGCATCTGGTCGAGACCCCTCTCGCACATTCCACGGGAACTTCGCAGGCTGCAGATTAGCTGGGTGAGACAGATCTAGGGGAGGCTGAGACGTTCCAGCCTCTTCTTTCGCCACCTCACCCCAAGAATCCGGGTGAGCTCCTTAGGGGCCCCCGCTAGGGAACCCGATTCCCCGTAAAACGCCGGGCTGGCGTCTGACATCCAAGAAAGCACAAAACAGGGGGATACATGGCCGAACCTCTACCGGCGCTTCCGAAGGCCAACTCGACGCACACCACAGTGAAAGCTGAAGTCATACCTTGGGCAGTACCAGCAGAGCCGCTCCCGGAGCCACCCCAAACCATGAGCCTCGAACAGGCTGCCAAAAAACTCGCGGCGCGTTTGCGTTCCGGCTACGAGAGCTCGTATCGGAAGGTGAGCGGCACCGTCGCAGACGGCTGGGCTCACTCCCGACGCCAGTTCCGCTACATTACGCAGGAACAGCCGCTGCGCCTGGTCATGGGGGTTGCAGTCGCCGGCTTTATCGCGGGGGCAGCCCTTCGTATCTGGAGAAGTAATCATGATTGAAACCACGACGGAAGGAACCCACTTCAGGAATGGGCACGAGCGGAACTTGGGCTCGATCATCGCTGAAATGAAAGAGGAATTGAAGGAGTTCGTCAGCACTCGTGTCGAGATGGTCAAAGCTGAATTGCAGGAAACCAAGAGTGCTGCAAAGATCGCAATTCCCCTGCTGCTGATAGCCTTGGCCTTGTCGGCAACCGCCTTTCTCCTGCTGACCATGGCGGCAGTCGTATTAGTCAGTTATGCATTCGCAGGGAGCCCCTTTGCGTGGTTCTATGCGGCCCTCATCGTCGGATTCGTGTGGCTCTGCCTTGGGGGAGTTTGCGTTTTCTTTGCTTACAATGCCTTTCGAAGCCATAGCATCTTCCCAACTCGCACTATGGAAGTCTTGAAAGCCGACAAGCTCATGCTGCAAGCCGAGGCAAGGAGTCTCCCATGAACGGATTGCCCGCCCGCGACTTAGAGATCAAGGCCGCCGAAAACAGAAAGCACCTGCATCAGTCAGTCGAGGAGCTGCGGCTACACCTGAGGGAAACGCTCGATGTGACCAAGAACACGAGAAAGCATTTGGGACTCGCTTGTTCGATGGCTGCTCTGGTGAGTTTCAGCCTGGGATACGCGTTTAGCGGAATTTTCGTCGACTAGTTCTTGTCGACCAGTGAGATTCGCTCTATGTCAGTTCTGACCAGCACGACCGACATTGCCACCCGCCGCCTGCCGAAGGTTCTTCCCCCCACGGCGCACCAGGCAGCAGACTATTTGCTCGTAGGGTCGTTCGCTGCGGCTGGTGCTTGGTTCTTCCGCAGAAACCCCCGCGCGGCCTTGGGAGCCTGGATTTCCGGCGCATCTCTGCTCGGCCTGACGCTTCTCACAAGGTATCCCGGCAAGCGCCGCAACTATGTCCCATTCCCGCTTCATGGCAAGATCGAAGTGGGCATGGCCGCGCTCGTCGCCGCCATGCCGGAATTTCTTCGCTTCGGAGACGGCAAGGAGCGGCGCTATTTCACCATGAAGGCTGGCCTGTTGACCGTCCTTTCGAATCTGACCGCATTCTCTGACGATCAGGAATAGGCTTAACTTTCAGCTACTTATGCGGCTTGGCATGCCAAACCGTGCCTCCGCCTCGGTTGCACCAACCCCTATCGGCCTTAGAAAATCCGCACATTTTTCCCGCTTGGGCAGCGAGTTTGATAAAATTCGATCCTTTTTACAATGGTTCGCGCTATGATCGATGCAAAGTTTTACGCTGGGGGTCAATGCCTGTGACGGGAGGATACAACCTTCGTGTTTTGCGGGAAAAACTTGGCCTTACGATGCGCGACATCGAGACCGCTAGCGAAGAAATAGCGCGGCGCCGCCATAATGAAGAGTATTCCATTCCTATTAGCCGCCTCTCCGACTTCGAAACCAAGGGCGTAATTCCCAGCATTTATCGTCTCTACTCCTTGTCGGTCATCTACCGCAAAGATTTTCGCGAGCTATTGGCCTGGTATGGGGTTGACCTGAGTTTGCCGGTTTCAGATCTGGAGATCGCCGCTCCTCCACGGTCGCATTTGTCCACCGCACTTGTGAATAATCAAGCGGTGCAAATGCCGATCCGCATGGATCCGGCTTTCGACCCGAGAAAGACTCTTAATTTCGGCCGCATGGTGGAACAATGGGGCACCGTGCCGCTGGCTTACTTGGAGCAATTTTCGAAATTTGACTACACCTACGGGTACGTTGGGAGCGAGGACTTCACCATGTACCCCATTCTGCCGCCGGGCAGCTTTATCCAAGTGGACGAATCGCGCAACAAAGTCGTAGAGGGAGTTTGGCGCTCAGAATATGAGCGGCCCATCTATTTTGTTGAGACTCGGGAAGGTTACACCTGCTGCTGGTGCACGCTAGGTCGTGAAGACCTGATTCTGCAGTCCCATCCCCTATCTCCAGTGCAGCCGAAGGTAGTACGCACATCGCAAGCGGAAGTGATTGGCCAGGTGGTCGGAATCGCTATGAGACTTGGCGAGTGGCGGCCTTTCTCCGATTCTTCTCGAGCCCCAAGAGAGCGTGCAGCACTGAGCTGAGATGCCGGGCTGATCCCGGCCCCGGGTTGTTTGGCAGAAGCTCGCTTCCTTTTTGCGACAAGCCTCTTAGATAAGCCTCTGTGTTCTGTCCTTCGGCTTGCGTTGAGCTCTGGACATCGGACAGCAGTTTCGACAATGGCGTGGACAGAACGTTGGACACGGCGGAGCTGTGCGCCTCTGCCAATGCCTTGTTCGCAGCCGACTCGCCATGCAGTTTTTCAAAGCCCCAGTGCGAGTACCCCTCGCCGCGCTCCCGCAGTCCGGAAAGATACTCCAGCCGCTGCAAACATCCAGAGATGGCGCGGAGGGTGCTGCGCGTAAGGTCTTCCAAAGCTGACTTCAGCGTCATAATTCTGCCCTTGTCTCCAGGGACTGACCTCACCAGGCTCACCCTACCATGCTCAAGACCCGAGTTCAATAACTCACATATCTAATAGAAGGCATTGATCTTGCTGCTCGAGCGGCATGGCGAGGCGTCAGCTCAATGTTTCCGGAATTTCCCGACTCCCAGGCGAATCTCGAACAGGTTGATCCCCGGATTCAGATCTCCCAGCCCGGCGTTCGAGATATGCAAATAGCGCGCTTCAATGGCCCAGGCATTCTTCCCGAGGAAATGCGTGCCTAATGCCGCTCCAGAAGTGAAATTCACCCCTGAGGTGCCCGGAGGAACTTTGCTTGTCGTGAACAGAGTTCCGCCACTTAGCTCAAGGTACGGCGAAAGATTCCGATGGGATAGGAAATTCCATTTCAAGTTCAGGGGATTAAGTCCCACCCCGTAAACGGTTCCGGAAGGTTGAAAGATCAGGTAAGCCGGCACGGCGTCAATCGCGTACTCAAGTCTTCCCTTAAGAAAACCCGGCAGGTGCGAACCGGTCAACACCCAGCCATAGCGAAGGCCTGCGTTCCAAATGCCAGTATCGCCCCTTCCCCCCGGTACCGAGTGCCCGGCAGAGGTCCAGATCTGAACCTCTGTCGCCCCCTTCTCCGGTCCGTCTTGCGCGTGCAGAACCGATGCGAATATGGCAAACAGGAAACTAACGAGCAGTATCCTCATCGTCATTTCGAGAGCAGCCCCCCTTGCCGAAGCCAATTCGTCAGCAGCAGTGGCCAGATCCCAAGCCCCGGATTTTCAAGATCCAAGCCGACACCGTGCGGCCCCTTCTCAAATACATGCATCTCCGCCGGAACCCCCGCCATCCTGAGCGCCAGGTAGAACTCGACCGTATTCTCCGGCGCCACAACCGTGTCCTCGCTTGTGCTTAGCAGGAAGGTGGGAGGCGTTCGCGCGGTGACGTTCCGTTCGTTCGAAAGTTGCTTACGGAGTTCCGGGCTCGGGTTCTCTCCCAGCAGATTCGCCACCGATCCCTCATGCGCATGCGGGGGCAGCATGGTTATCACCGGATAGGCAAGAATCAAGAAGTCCGGCCTGCAGCTTAGGCGGTCAATGGGATCGGGTGCATCCAATTTGCCGTCGTCAAAGTGCGTGCCGGCGCTTGAGGCCAGATGGCCGCCCGCCGAGAATCCCATCAGACCAACTCGATCCGGCCTGAAGCCGTACTCGTCAGAATGCGCACGCACCCACCGGATCGCCCGTTGCACGTCGCCCAACTCAATGGGGTGGTGATACCGAGGCCCAAGCCGATACTTCAACACGAATGCGGTGACATTCATTCCGTTGAAGAAATTCGCAAACTGTCGCCCTTCGTGGTTCAGAGCCAGCATTCGGTAACTGCCACCGGGAGCAATCAAGATCGCGGTTCCAGTTCGCGTCCCGTCGAGCGCGGGATAGACGGTGACCGTGGGAGTATCCTGATCGCCCGATCCCAGCGCTCCCGGCGCACCATGTTCCCAGAGAGGGAAGGTTTGGGTTTCCAGTGAGAAGTTAGGCGGCTTTTCCGGTGCCTTCTGGGCAAGCGCGAAAGATGCCGATACCAAAAGCACTGCCAAAAACAGCCGCTCAACCATCATTCGCTTTCTCCCTCTCGAATCCGCAGAGCGAGCGGCCGGTAACAGCCCGGGGCCTCGGGTGGGCGAAAAACTCGACTCGTACACGACCAGTGCCTAGGCCAGGCTGATTTTCTACAGCCCCAGCCCTCCATCCACCCACAAAATTTGCCCGGTGATGAACTGCGGTGCCCCGGCGAAAAACAAGACCGCCGCCGCCACGTCTTCTCCCGTCCCATTTCGCAGCATGGGAGTCTGCTTCCTCATGCGCCGCATGAAGGATGCCGCCTTCGGATCACCGAGATCAATCATTCCCGGAGCTACACAATTGACCGAAACCTTCGGCGCCAGAGCCTTGGCCATTGCCTTGGTGAGCATGTGGAGCGCCGCCTTCGAAGAACAATAGTGCGCATGCGTGGCCCAGGCTCGCAACCCTCCTAGCGAACCCATGTTGATGATCTTGCCCTCCCGCGCGCGCAGGAACTCCAAACACTCCCGGCTCATCAGAAACGGCCCTCGCACGTTGGAGGCAAAGATCGAGTCCCATTGCTCGAGCGTAAGCCGATCGAACTCAACTGTCTCGTAGTTCCCTGCGTTGTTCACCAGGATGTCAACCCCGCCAAACCGCTGGGCCACAGCGCGCACAGAATTGCGGACGCTGGACTCACTGGTCACGTTACACCGCACGGCGAACCCGCAACTGCCCAAGTCCTGGATTTCCTTCAACGTCTTCTCGGCTTCTCGTTGTGATCGCAGGTAGGTGATCGCCACGTCTGCTCCCGCCTGCGCCAGTGCCAATGCCGAGGCTCTGCCTAGGCGCCTGGCCCCGCCGGTGATCAAGGCCACTTTGCCTCGTAGAATCTTGGAGTTCACGGCCATGTAGAAACTGGATTGTACCCTGTCCTGAACCTGTCCTTCTGGATTCCTTCACGCGCCCCATCCAGCATCAACTTTCGCTTGGAAACGGCAAGGAAGGTTTGCTAGACTCCCGTAACTCCTTATGAGTGCACAGCCCAGCCCCAATCCACGAGAGGTGATTGTGTATTCCCGCAAGGGGTGTCACCTTTGTGAAATTGTCAAAGAAAAGCTCTCGAAACTCGAGCGTCGGGGCGGCTTTTCCTGGCGCGAAGTCGATGTCGATGCCGACGACACACTGCGACGCCGCTTCACCGACGAGGTCCCGGTCGTCTTCATCGATGGCCGTAAAGCCTTCAAATATCGGATGGATGAGCAAGAATTCCTGCGCAAATTGGCCAGCTAGTTAAGGGTCCGGGGCCAAAGGACTTTCTCTCGGGGAAGGCTTTGGCTTTCATCCCTCCACAAAACGCATCATTCTCCTCTGTTCCCGCATCCTAAGATGGGAGGTAACTTGCCGATGACCTTTGGTTTGAACAAGCAGCTAAGCCTTTGGTTTTTCGCATGTTATACTTCGTGAAATCAAGCCTGCCTGGGCACTTCATCCGCCCGGCCGAAGGAACATCAAAGATGGCCCGTAGTTCTCAACGCAATTCCATACTGATCCTCGCATTCCTTGCTATTTGTGGGTTCCTGGGAATGTTGTTTGCTGAGAAGAACCCGGTTGCCGCTCATGACAGCGACTCCGATGTCAGCGACAGCCTTAAGCAGTTTGCAAACGTGTACGACATCGTGGAGCAGAACTACGCCGAACCGGTGAATCCTGACAAGGCCATCTATAACGGTGCCATCCCGGGCATGCTGCACGTGCTTGATCCGCACTCAAACTTCTTCGATCCCAAATCCTATTCACTCCTACGTGAAGACCAGCGTGGCAAATACTACGGCGTTGGCATGACGGTCGGCCCGCGCAACAACAAGGTCATTGTCATCGCCCCCTTCGTCGGAACCCCGGCCTATCGCGCCGGCATTCGTCCGGGTGACATCATCGTAGCCGTCGACGGCAAGCCCACCGACAACATGACCACCGGCGACGTTGCCGACTTGCTGAAAGGCCCCAAAGGGACCACCGTCCACATCACCATTCTTCGCGAAGGCGCAGAAAAGCCTTTGGAGTTCGCGGTGGTTCGCGACGAGATCCCGCGTTACAGCGTCGATCTGCACTTCCTGATCCGTCCTGGTATCGGATACATGCACGTCTCGGGTTTCAACGAGACCACGGAAAAAGAGGTACAGGATGCGCTTGACGCTTTTGCCCAGCAAGGCGAAGTCAAGGGGCTCATTCTCGATCTTCGCCAGAATCCTGGCGGTTTGCTGAATGAAGGTGTAGGCGTCGCTGATAAGTTCCTGCATAAGGGACAATTGATCGTCTCGCACCATGGCCGCTCTTCACCGGAGCGTCGATACACGGCGGCACACGGCAACGGCGGGCGGGATTATCCTTTGGTTGTCCTGGTGAACCGTGGCACGGCATCGGCTGCCGAAATCGTGGCCGGCGCGATCCAGGATCACGACCGCGGACTCATCCTCGGCGAAACCACCTTCGGGAAAGGCCTGGTGCAAACCGTTTATCCGCTCGCGAACGACACTGGCCTGGCACTCACCACTGCCAAGTACTACACACCGAGTGGACGCCTGATTCAGCGTGATTACAGCAATGTCTCGCTCTACGACTACTATTTCGAACGCGATGACAGCAATAACGTTTCGAACAAGGAAGTAAAGCTCACCGACAGCGGACGCACCGTTTATGGCGGCGGCGGAATCACCCCTGATGTGAAGTTCGACGCACCCAAGGGCAATCACTTCCAGGACACGCTCCTGCAGCACTACGGGTTCTTCAACTTCGCCAAGCACTATGTGGTCAACCACAAGCTGACGAAGAACTTCGACGTCGACGAGAACATCATGCAAGAGTTCCGCAAGTCGCTTGAGGCGGATAACATTCCGTTTACGGAAGCGGACCTGGTGCAGAACAATGAGTGGATCCGTTCGAACATCAAGAGCGAGATCTTCGTAGACGCTTTTGGTCAAGAAGAAGGCCTCAAAGTAAAAGCCGAGACCGATCCGGAAGTCTTGAAAGGACTCGATCTATTGCCTCAGGCACGGCAGCTCGCAGAGAACGCCCGTAAGATTGTGGCCGAGCGAAATAGCGCGAACATCAGCCGTTAGTCCTTTTTGAGATCGCATTCTGCGGGAGAGCGCTTCGCTCTCCCGTTCTTTTTTCCGCCAAGCGCCGCTCGTCTCCCCGGTCTCTCTGCCTAGGCGACCCAGGGACCCGGTCCTAACCCACGCATTTCCTAGGCCATAGTCTTGTTAACAGGCCAACAATCTTTTCAACACTCGTGTGCATAATTCTGTGGAAAAGGCGGGAACTAGGGTTGTAACTTTCCTCCTGACAACCGCTTGTACAGGTTGCACACCGGAGGGTGCTATATATCGTTCGAGTGAAAAAAAACTTCGAAAAAGTCCGCCTCGATAAGCTCTTACTCGAACGGGGACTCGCTGCTTCCCGCGAGCGGGCACAGGCGCTCATCCTCGCCGGCAGCGTTTTGGTGGATGAGCAAAAGATTTCCAAAGCAGGCACCCTGGTTTCCTCTTCCGCTGCATTGCGTTTGCTCGGTGAAGACCTCAAGTACGTCAGCCGCGGCGGCCTCAAACTTGAGCGCGCTCTGGATCATTGGGGCCTGGTGGTGACCGGCAGCCTGTGCTTGGATATTGGCACTTCGACCGGCGGATTCACCGACTGTCTGCTGCAGCGAGGCGCTCGTCGTGTTATCGCCGTCGACACCGGCCACGGTCAGATCGCATTCAAGTTGCGACAGGACAGCCGAGTTCACCTGCTCGAAAAGACCAATGCGCGTTACCTCACGCGCGAGCAACTCGGCGGTGAACCGGTTGACTTGATCGCCGTAGATGTCTCGTTCATCTCGGCGACGCTTGTGCTCCCTCCCGTGGTCTCCGCAGCATTTCCCGATACGACTTCCCCTCCCGCGGGACGGCGACTGATTGTGCTCGTGAAGCCGCAATTCGAGGCTGGTCGAGAAAAGATTGCAAAAGGCGGCATCGTTCGGGATTCCGAGGCTCATAGCCAAGCCATTCAACGAGTTCGCGATTGCGTGCTAGGGCTTGGGGCTCTTTCAAGCGATGTGATTGATTCACCGATTCTCGGAGCTGAGGGGAACCGCGAATTCCTACTGTTGGCAGAGTTTTAGATCAGGGAACGTGAAATGCCGATGGCAGTGGTTAAGGTCGACTTTAGCTCGCGTACCTTCGCACGCTCCATGCGATTGGCAGGCCGATAAAGAACATGTGAATGAGAATGCCGCGCACCAGCCCAACGTATTGGAACGGTCCTCTGAAATGAATGGCCGACAGAGGCAGCACGATGAGGTTCATCACCAGAAACACGGCGATTCCGTAGAACAATCCGCACACCACCGGAGATTCGGCTAGGAACTTCAGCTTGCGACTCACCCCGTAATAAACGCCGGCCGCTGAGACCGCGATGAAGAAGTGCAAAGCGAGTCCGAGGATCCAAACCTCGGTTCCGCCCTCAAGCGCGCTCCGGCCAAGGAGGCCACTCGAGATTCCGCGTGGCATGCCGCGACCGTACAGATAAAACGCGGCCAGCGCGTCCAGCGTCCCGGCAATCAGTCCACCGACCAGGATCGCAGGCAGCGGCCTCGGGTTCTCGAACGAAACTGCCGGGTTGCTCGACATGCCTTTCACTCTGCCATAACATCTCGCTTGTCGTCGCTCAGATTCCCGCTATGGTGAGCAGATTCCGCTCAGCACCTCTCTCTTCGGATCTCCATCGGAGAACAGCCAAAGAGACGCCGCAGGTGATACGCCATGTGGCTCTGGTGGGAGAAACCAGCCATCAGGGCCACTTCGCGGATCGAGAGATTTTCGTCGCCAAGCAAAGTCTTGGCGCGCTCTACCCGGCGCTGAATGACATACTGGTGAACTGAGATTCCCACCGCGTCCCGGAAGGCCCTCTGCGAGTGGGACACGCTCAAACCGCCAATCGAGGCAATTGTCTCCAGAGACAAATCTTCCGCGAGGTTCTCTTCTATGTGGGAGAGCACTCTTCGCAACCGGAACCCCGACCCATTGCCGTTCGCCGGGATCTTTGGAGCAGCCACGCTGTGAGATTGCATCAGTTGACACGCAATGGCTGTTCCGATGCTGTCTGCAAATAGCCGCCCATTGCGAAAGTTGTCGTCCATTTCCGTTTTCAACGCCCAGGCCAGGTGCTCCAGCCTTGCATCTCGCACCTGAAACCGGTTGAACAGAACGGCTTGCTTGGGGTCGAGTCCCATCTCGGCAGCAACTGCACCCAATAGGTCCTGGGAAATGCTCACCACCAAAGCGCGATCTTCTTTTTCGAGGACCCAGCGGCTGGTCACGCCCGCAGGAACAATATCCAGGTCACCGTGAATGCGCGTGCCCCGATGTTTCTCCCCGCCACGCTCACAGCCGATCGGCACGGGCGCACCCACGTGAATCACAAGGTGAGGGTTCTCGCGGGGTCCCACGTCGATGATTCCCGGCGGGTCGACCAGCATCCGTACCGCAACTTTTCCGCCCTCCATCCCATACTCCCCGACGGCCGAAAATGGCGATGTGGGATTGTAATCCAATCGCAACGCTCGCAGCGGCCCAGGAAGGCCGGTTTTGCTTTGACCAGGAACCACATCCTCCCCCAACCTTGTACAATTCCCTTTCGCTTATGGCCAGACCTGCCTCGAAGAAAACTGTCGGAATCGTCTCCAAGCCGAACAAGCCCGAAGTTGCCCAGATACTGCCCGGCCTGATCGAGTGGCTGCACACGCGCGGCCATGCCTTGCTGGTCGATCCTGAAACCGCGCCCCATGCCGGCAATCTGCGGACGGTTTCTCGGCTAGAAATGGGCGAGCAGGATCTTGATTACGTCATCGTGCTAGGCGGAGACGGCACATTTCTTTCTGCTGCTCGCGCTGTTGCCAAAGCTGGCATTCCCATTGTGGGAGTCAATCTTGGGGCCTTGGGGTTTCTCACCGAAGTGCCGATCGAAGAGCTCTACCCCACGCTCGAAAGTATCGAAGCGGGCAACTGCGCGATCGACCTCCGCTCCATGGTGCACTGCGAAGTAACCCGGGCGGGAGTCAACATCGCCGCCTTCGACGCACTCAACGATATCGTCGTCGGAAAGTCGTCCATCGCACGCCTAAATCACTGCGACGTTTTTATCGATAAGACCTTCGTCTCGCGTTACCAGGCTGACAGCCTAATCGTAGCCACGCCCACTGGATCGACTGCTTATTCTTTGGCCGCCGGCGGCCCCATTCTGATGCCAAACGTAGATGCGTTTGTGATCACTCCGGTCTCGGCGCACTCGCTCACCCATCGACCTCTGGTGGTGCGGGACACATCTGAGATCGAGATCGCAGTCGTAACCGAGAAAGAAGAGGCCTTTCTCAGCGTAGACGGGCAATCAGGCATGCCCTTGAACGATGGCGACCGTATCTCCTGCCGCAAGTCGCAATTTCACGTAAAACTTTTGCATACCAAGGGCACATTCTTCGAAGTGTTGCATTCCAAGCTGAAGTGGGGACAGCGGTAGTCTCGGCCCGACTCGCCCAGCTCCCGCTCTTAATGCCCTCCGTGGTTCCCCGGGTAGGAACTGTGTGTCCTGTGTGGTAAAGGTTGTCAGAATGCCGTCACCAGCCAGCACAGATCTTGGGGAGAAGAATTTCCCGGGGCGCAGGGTCAGCCTCCGCTATCAAGAAGGACCGCCCAATGGCCCGCCACTGGTGCTGCTCCACGGGACATCCCGGGATCATTCCTGCTTTTCCGTTCTCTTACCTGATCTCATGTCGCGCTTTCACATCTTTGCCGTCGATCTCCCGGGACACGGCAGCTCCGGACGCGTGAAGGATGGTTACCGAGTTGTCGATATGGGGGAAGATATTGCGGAATTCTTGAGCATCTCGATTCCCTCGCCTGCTGCAATCTTCGGCCACTCGCTCGGAGGGATGATTGGGATGTGTGCCGCGGCCGGCCATGCCAACGTCTCAGCTCTGATTGTTGGCGATTCGTTGCTCACCCCAGCGAATCTTTCCGGTATGTATGACGCCATCTTTTCTCAGCTGCATCGACTGCTCCTGCGCTGCCAACCGGTAGAAGAACTGGCCGGCGGCATCGGCCGAATTCAGATCCATTTTCCGGGCATCCCCGAGGTCATTCACCTGGATGAGATCGCGGGGAATACCTCGAACACCTTGCTGGACTGGGCGCGCACCGCTATCCGCACCGACCCGGAATGCCTGCGGATGACTGTGGATCGCAGCGCCTATGTTGGTTGGAATCCGGAGAAGATTCTGCCTCGAATCGCGTGCCCGGTGTTGTTGCTCCAAGCCAACCCCGAGCTCGATGCCTTGCTGAGCGACTCTGACCTAGCCGTGGCAAAACGGCTTCTCCCCCGCGCGGAGCATCTCCAGCTCCCGCTGCTTGGCCATGCTCTTTTCATGCAGAAGCCCAAGCCAGTCTTGAACGCCGTGATTGGATTTCTCGCCCAGAGCGCAAAGAAGGAGTAGGGCAGGATTCAGATCGTATGAGGGGATCCTCGACGACAAACATCTGAAGAAGGGTGGCGCAGGGCTTTACGAGCTTGGCTTCCCTGTTACGCCAGCTGCGGGAGGCTATCGGCGTAGCTGAAGAACTGCTCGACGCGCGTGCCCTTGAGTATGTTCCGCACCCGCTCATTCACCCCCGCCAGGGTCAGCGTGTGTCCGTCCTTGTTGTGCCGAACGTAGGCACCGACCAGCGCTCCGACTCCCGCCGAATCGATGTAGGGGACCTGGGTCAAATCGAGCAGCATGCTACCTGCGCTTGCGCGTACCAAGTTCTGGAATTCGAACAGAGTTGAAATGGTTAGGGGCCCGGCTAACTTGAGGGTGTGTTGTCCGTTATTGATCCCGAGATCTTCAATCCGAAGCAGCTCTTCGCGCATAAGAGTCGCATTCTAGCGGCGGACTTCAAGTTGTCAACGGCAACGCACGAATTTTAACAATCCATCCCATGGCCCTTGTTTTTGTTCATGTTAGACTGAGCGAAAGGACTCGCCTCAGGCGGTACTCATGAAATTTGGCGTCATCATTTTCCCCGGCTCAAACTGCGATCACGACGCGTACTGGACCGCCGAGCAGGTCCTTCAGCAGGAAGCCACTTTCCTGTGGCACGAATCGCAAGATCTCGAGAACTGCGATGTGGTGATTGTCCCCGGCGGCTTTTCCTATGGCGATTACCTGCGCACTGGCGCCATAGCGAAGTTCTCGCCGGTGATGGATTCTGTAAAGAAATTTGCCGATCGGGGAGGGCTGGTGATCGGCATCTGCAATGGGTTCCAGATCCTCTGCGAATCCGGACTGCTCCCGGGCGCGCTGATGCGCAATGCCGGACTGAAGTACGTCTGCAAACCGGTTTATGTGCGGGTTGAAAATGCCGACACACCTTTCACCAACGCGTGCCGGGAAGGCGAGGTTCTTTGCATACCCATAGGCCACATGGACGGCAACTACTTCTGCGACGACGCCACGCTCGCTCAGCTCCAGCGCGATAAAAGAATTATCTTTCGCTATTCGACACCCCATGGCGAAGTCACCCGCGAAGCCAGCCCCAACGGGTCGCTCGACAATATCGCTGGCATCTGCAGTCCAGGTCGGAACGTGCTTGGCATGATGCCGCATCCTGAACGGGCCAGTGAACCAGCGCTTGGTTGCGTCGATGGCTTTAAGATCTTTGAGTCATTGGCCGGGGTGCTGGCCACGAAGTAGCCAGCCAGCATCTCTGTACCAAAAGCCCGCATCAGACCCGTGTAGAGCTAAGCCTTCCCGTGCCTGGAGGCAGGAAGGCTGACCTCCCGAGCCGTCCTGGGTGGTGGCGGCCGATGGCCTTTGGCTCTGCTATAGTACTTAATTCACTTTCATTTACAGGAGCGGTACCGAGCTGATGCGACTTCCGCGCCCGTGCGCCGTGCTGGCGAAATCCGCCATACCTCTTGTCGCGATTTTCGTACTCGCAGGACCGTGTTTGGCACAGGGGTTCTTCAAGAAGCCCGAAGTTAACATCTTTGTCGGCTACTCTCTCCAGCGCTATGACGCCTCTCAGTATGGTTTTGAAAACACGCAAAATCTAAACGGGGGCAATCTGGAGATATCGCTGCCAGACCTGTACCAGGGGCTGGGAGTGGTCGGGGATTTTAGTGGTCACTGGAATGATGAGATCAAGACCTTCAACTTCACAGGTGGCCCTCAATATCGCTTCGAGTTGAAGGGCATCGACTTCTTTGGTCATGCCCTGTTTGGAAAGTCTCGCTCGCGTTTGCTCAAGTTGGGGACTTCGCAGATAGAGCCCTCCAGTTTGGGCGGGACGGTTGCGCTCGGTGGAGGCGCCGACATCCCCATCGGCAAGCGGTTTGCATTTCGTGCAATTCAGGCAGACTACCTGATCAACTCCGCTTTCGGAGTGCGCCATCACGACACGCGCTATTCCTCCGGATTGGTCATCATTTTCGGAAAGAGGTCCGCTCCGCCGTCCTTCTAGCGACACCGCACCCATGAACCTGCGATACACGATTTCGGTTCTCTCTCTCTTAGCGGCTACCGCTGCCCTGTGCAGCTGCGGATCATCCAACAGCACTCATTTGCTCTATGTCAGCACAGGACAAGGCATCTATGGCTACCGCCTCGACGATAAGACCGGAGCTTCTACCGTGCTTCCTTCGGCTCCCTTCATCGTCGGAAACACGCCGTCGGGCATGGTTATAGACTCCTCTGGCCAGCGCGGATACGTAGCCAATCAAAGCGACAATACGGTATCTCTGCTGAACATCGATTCGACTTCCGGCGTGATCAGCGAGGTACTTCCGCGGGTTCCCACGGGGGGATTTTCTCCCCAGCAGTTATTGCTCGACGATGCAAGCCACACCCTGTTTGTGACGAACCTTCTTTCCAATAGCATCTCGACCTTTTCGATCGGTGGCAGCGGAGGCTTGACCCTGGGAACCACGACTTCGTTTCCCGATTCGCCCTCAAGTATTGCCTTCGCCGGTGGTCTTCTGTTCGCAGCTGCTCCGAACTTCTCGCGGGTCTATGTTTACAGCGTGAATTCGGGAACCCTTACTCTGCTCGCAGGATCTCCGCTTCTTGTGACTGAAGGCGTCGGGACGGTCACCGTAGATCCGGCAGCGAAGTATCTTTATGTGACAAATCCAAGCAACAACACCGTTTCGGGATATTCAATTCAGTATGCAAGCGGCTCGAATCAGATTACGCTGACGCTGATCCCCGGATCACCCTTCCCCTCTTCGAGCAACGCGGGGACGGCGGCACCCGTCACCTCGATCCTGGACTCCACCGCCACCCATCTCTATGTGGCAAACAGCGCCACTGCGAACATGTCCGTGTTTTCTGTCGGGACCAACGGTTCGCTCACGGCGACCACCACTACCATGGTGGCGACGGGAACAAACCCGCGCATCCTGGCGTTTGATCCCATAAGCACCTTTCTGCTGGTCGGGAACGTCGGCTCGAAGACCATCACCGAGTTCTCCATTAAGTCAGACGCGACTCTGAATTCCACTGGACAAACGGTCAGCCTCTCGAGCGTTCCGCAGGCCATCGCCGTCACCCGATAAGAACGTAGCGCAGCCGATCCACAAAATCAGGGTTGCGAATTTGCTGAGGGTTGCTGCATCCGAGGCTCACTCGGGGGCAAAGCATTGGAGAAGGTGGGTGGCGTAGTTGACGGAGGCTGGATCTGCGGTTTCGCCGTGGCGGAGTCTTCGACCGGCCCCGCAGGCGGAATTCCCTTCGCGCCCACCAGTGCCCAGTGCCAATCCGTTGCAGGGCCAAGGTCCTGATCGAGGGTCCCTCGAAAAGTCGTGCTCCCATCCGGGAGCACCGTCGCCGTCAGGTGATACAGCATGGTTGTGTCGGGAGGCTTCGGAATCAAGATTCCGTCCGTCGGTCCCAGCAGACTTGCCGACCGAAACAATGGGCCGCGCTCATTCAACAACGTCACCCCGACAACGATTTCCCTCAGATCCCATTCGCTGCGATTGTGTAATTGCACTTCGAGAATGCCATCGTGAACCGAAGCTGTTCCATCGAGGCGATCCAATTGGTCGAAGGGAAGACTGCTGGTGGAGTGGTGTGTGGTGATGAGCGGCGCTGCCTTTGCGTCGAATGACAGGCTGCAGCTTCCGTCGGGTGATGACATTCGAAAAGTCTTGCCCGAGGGATCGATCGAAAACACGGGCTTGGAATTCAATCGCGCGGCTTCCGCCTTGTCCATCACGACAGGCAGATTGTCATTATCGATAACCGGGCGGGAATCGGAGCTGCTTTTTCGGTAGCTGCGCGCCACGTCTCCAAGCGGAAGGTCCGCATCCTGCGCCCGCACAAATACGCTGCAGAAAAGGAGGATAGAGGCGATCCCAAGCTTGATTAAGCGTGACATGGGGGTCGGCGCTCCAGCGCCGCTAACCGCATTCTATGGATTCACGTGCGGGAGGTAACCATTACGAAAGGCATCTCGAGCAGACAGAGAGAACAGGCCCCCACCTCTCCCAGCATTTCAAAGAAGTGGGCACCAGAAGAGAACGAGCCCAAGGGTTACAGCAAACCCGAATTCCGCAGCCGGGACACTGGATCCATCACCGGAACTGGCTCCCGGTTGAACAGCCAGCGCGCCACGACAAATCCGATCGCTGCGTACCAGACATGCACTAGCTTCATAAAAAACCCCCACGAACGGCCTTTTCCTGCTCAGGGGGAGTTAAGCTGGCTTCAACTTATCCTCGGGCAATCGGAAGGTCAATGACCCAAAGGTGCTATCAGTCGCCCGTTAGTAATGGCTCTTACTGGGTACTCCCCTGAAAGACCCAGATATCACGAGTCGCCAAACGGCCCATCGCCCATCGCATCCCTACCGCGAGCTTTGATGCTGAATTTCCCTGCTTTGCCGCCTGGGCATCGAGTTCGTCCCCTAAATGCAGCAATTCACCCCTTTTTCAGCGGGTTTGCTTGACACAGCTCACGGACGGCAAGGACAATCGTCGGTTATCTTAGGAGTTTCAGGTTTGAAATCACACACGAGGTTCCACGTGCTCAACTTCCGTCTTCTTCTTACGATCGTCTGCTTTCTGATTGCCGGCGCTGCCTGGGGACAAAGCATTCAGCCTTCGATTTGGGCTTCGAAGCCAGATGTTACCGCCTTCGAAAAAATTGTGAATGACCACCTCGCCGCTGCCGATGCCGCGATCGCTAAACTCACCGCGGTCCAAGGCGCTCGCACCATCCAAAACACCCTAACGCCTTTTGACGAGGCGGTACGGAACATCAACGCCGCCGCCTACCTTTCCGGACTCATGTCCCAGGTACACCCGGAGACCGCTTTCCGCGACCGTGCCGAGCAAATGGTTCAGAAGGCAAGCGCTGCGCAAACCGCCCTCAGCCTGAACCATGATGTCTACCAGTCGCTCTCCGCGCTAGACGTTTCCAAAGCGGATGCGGCTACCCGCTACTATGTGCAGCGATACCTGCTTGAGTTCCGCCTGGCTGGCGTCGATAAAGACGAGGACACCCGAGCCCAGCTTAAGAAACTCAACGACGAATTGACCAAGCAGCAGGTGGATTTCGACCGCAACATTTCTGACGACCAGCGCAAGATTGAAGTCATGGATGCCAAAGAGCTCGACGGCCTTCCCGCTGACTACATCGAGCACCACAAACCCGGCGCTGACGGCAAGATCTACATCAGCACAAACTATCCCGATTACATTCCGGCCATCACTTTTGCCAAGAGCGATTCGTTGCGCCGGCGCCTTTTTGAGACTTTCAACAATCGCGCCTACCCGAAAAACAAAGAAGTTCTCGAAAACATGATGAAGATCCGGTACCAGATCGCCACCCTGCTCGGGTACTCCTCGTGGGCGGATTACAATGCCGCCGACAAGATGATTAAGAATGGCGACAAAATCGGGGACTTCATCGAGCAAGTGAAAGAAGCCGCCGATCCGATCACCAAGCGCGAGTTCGAGATGCAGCTTGCCGAAAAGCACAAGACCGATCCGAACGCCACCGAAATCTCCGACTATGAAACTGGATTTCTTAGCGAATCCGTCAGGCGCGCCCAGTTCAACTTCGACTCGCAAAGCGTCCGCCCATACTTCCCCTATCAAGCGGTGAAGAAGGGCATTCTCGGCACTGCAGCCACAATCTTTCACGTAACCTTCAAGCAAGAGGATGGCGCGCCTGCCTGGGATCCGGCGGTTGAGACCTGGGACGTCCTCGATAAAGGCAAGGTCATCGGCCGCTTCTACCTCGATATGCATCCCCGTCCGGGCAAGTTCAGCCATGCCGAAATGGCACCTGTGCTTGACGGCATCCGCGGAAAGCAACTACCCGAGGCTGTCCTGGTGTGCAACTTCCCCCAGCCTACCGCTGAGGATCCAGGCTTGATGGACTACAGCGACGTGGTCACCTTCTTCCACGAGTTTGGCCATCTGGTGCATCACATTCTCGGGGGCCAGCAACAGTGGGCAGGCATTACTGGAATCAGCATGGAGGGAGATTTTGTCGAAGCGCCTTCACAAATGCTGGAAGAGTGGATGCATAGCCCGCAAGTCCTTGCGACCTTTGCCAAGCACTACAAGACCGGCGAGCCAATCCCTGGAGAACTCGTCGCCCGCATGAACCGCGCCACGGCATTCGGGCGAGCCATCTGGGTAAGTCGCCAGAACAGCTTTACAGCCTTGTCCTACAACATCTATAAAACCAAACCGGAAGCAGTGGATCTGGACGCCGTGACGCTTGCCGGCCAGAAGAAGTACACGCCCTTTACCCCGGTTCCCGACACGCACGTGTACACCGCCTTCGGCCACCTGGCTGGATACTCCTCTGCCTACTACACCTATTTATGGGACAAGGTAATCGCCGAGGACTTTTTCCACCAATTTAATCAGGCGAACCTTTTGGCGGATCCGACGGCGATGCGCTACCGGCGTACCGTGCTTGAACCGGGAGGATCGACCTCGGCCAATGAGCTGGTGCGCAACTTCCTCGGACGTGAGCACAACATGACGGCGTTCCAGAAATGGATGGGCCAGGAGTTTGAATCTAGCGGCGCAGCTGGCTCCCAGCACACGGTGGCGAAATAAAGCGCCGGGCGCCATAGAAGACGTAGCCGGGTCGAGGAACTGCTCTTATCCGGACCAAGATTCCTTTACTCTCTCGGCAGCTCTATCTCCAAACACCCGAGCGTAAAGGCAAACGGAAAAGGACCCGGATCACTGGTTCGATACGACCCATCAAAGAAGACGAAGGCACGATCCCCGTATTTTTCGCCGAACTGAAACGAGGGCTTCCATGGGCCCTCGTGCCAGCCTCGATCTTCGGCGGTCATAATCTGCACGGGCTCGCCCCATTCGGCAAGGGCACTCGACGGGTTCTTGGCACCGCACCGCCACAGTCCAGTCTCCGGCAGAACCGCAGCTCCTCCAACCGACACACGTGCGAAGATCGCCTCGAATGCGTCCCCTCTCTCAAGCACGCAGAAATCGAACATTTTCCATTCCGGCGGTGCAAATACCACGCGCTGGCTCCATCCGCTGCGACCGTCCGTACTCTCTGCATATCCCTGCACGAGGTAGCCCTCAAGGTTCGACCCGGCTACGTACCACATTTTCCACTTGCCATCGTGGTAGATCAGGTTGGGCTCATATACGCTTCCGTGCTCCCAAACCTCATTGGCTACGAAGATTGGTTCTGCCTGATCCACCCACTTGCCGCCGTCCCACTCGAGAAACCCGATACGGTACGGACCCCACAGATTCTCCGCTGCACCGGCGTAGTAAATGCGTTCTACCCACTCGCCTCTGCCGGGATCCCATCCCTTGACGTAGGCCGGGCAATGACGTCCGCCTTTTCCATCCCAGGAAAAACTTAGCCTTCTTTCTGCGAGGCGTTCGAGTTCTCCCTTGTCAGTGAACGAGGCCTGCCACCCCGAAGCGGATAACGGCGCACCTGCCGGCAAGGAAGCGCTGAACAAATCCGTAGCCCCATGGCCCGCCACCTGCCCCGCAAGGTACATCCACCACTGATCCCCGCGCCGGACAACGCTC
>Ga0097621_100000925_pt1 | contig 20551 bp, 21 predicted proteins | sample KBSMisM72_FD_73165 | JGI IMG/M metagenome (GOLD analysis project Ga0097621, IMG submission 73165) | Miscanthus rhizosphere microbial communities from Kellogg Biological Station, Michigan, USA - KBS Miscanthus M7-2 (version 2) (version 2) | ecosystem: Host-associated > Plants > Roots >... | reverse complement strand
GACGCGGAAGTTCGCATTCGGGAGGAGCTCCTCGACGATCCCCTCAAACTCCAGCATTTCTTCCTTGGCCAATGGGTCCTCTTAAAGCCGTTTGCGAGCAGGGGAAATAGGGGGGAAAGGTCTGGAAAGCAAGCCTTTCCAACGGCTTTTCCACTATATTTGGCCGCAATGGCGCTTAAGTATCCGCCGCGGCCGGGGCCAGAAAACGCTGTTTCAGGCGCTGCATCAGCTGGTCGCGGACAGCCCGGTAAGCCACCAGCCGCTGTTCGCGGGAGCCCTCCACCGCGGTGGGGTCCATGGTGGGCCAATATTCCACTTTGGTCGCCGCCGTACGGGTCAGTTCGACCGCCTTGTGCTGGGCCTCAGGCGACAGGGTAATCACCAGATCGAAGCTGCCATCCTCCAGATCCTCGAACCGGCGCGGCTTGTGTTTGGCGATCTCAAGCCCGATCTCACCCATGACTTCCACCGCCAGGGGATCGAGATCGCCTGCCCTCACCCCCGCCGATTCGATATAAAGGCCGCCGCGGGTGAGATGCCGCAGCATCACCGCCGCCATGGGCGAGCGCACCGCATTCAAGGTGCAGGCAAATAGGACCGCCGTTTCTTTTTGGGACATGGCGCTTCAGCCCCGCATCTGCAGCACACAGATCAGCGTGAACAGGCGTCGCGCGGTGTCAAAATCGCTTTCCACCCTGTCGCCTAGCCGCGCCTGCAATTCGCGCGCGCCCTCGTCGTGCAAGGTGCGGCGCGCCATGTCCAGGGACTCGATCTGATGCGGCGGCGCGGTGCGGATCGCCTTGTAATAATTATCGCAGACCAGGAAATAATCCTTCACCGTCTTGCGCAGCGGCGCCAAGGACAGGAACACGCGGCTGTCGGCGCTGCCGTCTTCGCGGCTGATATCCAGCACGAGGCGATTGTCTTCCACGCCCAGATGCAGGTGATAGGGCCCGCCCGGCGAACCCTCGGGCTTGAAGAAATTGGCTTCGAGCAAGTCGTAGATCGCGACTTCGCGTTCCTGCTCGACGGCGCGGCTGCGGTACACGACACTGGCTTCGTCGAGAGTGATCGCCGAAAGCCGGTAGTCCACGGTCAGTCCTTGCGGTCGATTTTTTGGTTGAGACGCGCCGCGATCGAGCGGGCATGGCCCTCCAGCCCTTCGGACTCGGCCAGGGTCACGGCCTCGGGCCCAATGGCGGCGATGCTCTTCGCATCTAGCCCCAGGATGGTGGTGCGTTTCATATAGTCGAGCACCGATAAGCCCGACGAAAAGCGCGCGGTTCGCGAGGTCGGCAGCACATGATTGGGCCCGGCGATATAGTCGCCCATCGCCTCCGGCGTGTAACGGCCCAGGAAGACGGCGCCGGCATGGCGCACCTGCTTGAGCAGGCTTTCGGGATCGGCGGTGGCAATCTCCAGATGTTCCGGCGCGAAGACGTCGGCCAAAGGCGCGGCGTCGTTCAAATTCTTGACCAGGATGATCGCGCCATTGGCGTTCCAGCTTTTTTCCGCGATTCCGCGGCGCGGCAGCAGAGCAAGCTGCGCCCGTGCTGCCGCATCCACCTGATCGGCAAAGGAGGCATCGTCGGTGATCAGGATGCTTTGCGATGAAATATCATGTTCGGCCTGACTGAGAAGATCGGCGGCAATCCAATCCGGATTGTTCGCGGCATCGGCAATCACCAATATCTCCGACGGCCCGGCGATACTGTCGATGCCGACCTGGCCGAAGACTTCACGCTTGGCGGCGGCGACATAGGCATTGCCGGGGCCGACGATCTTGTCCACCGCTTTGATGCTCTGGGTACCATAGGCCAGCGCCGCCACCGCCTGGGCGCCGCCGATGCGGTAAATGTCGCTGATCCCCGCCCGCCGCGCCGCCGCCAGCACCAGGGGATTGAGCTTGCCGCCGCTGGCCGGCGTCACCATCACAGTACGCGCCACGCCCGCAACCTTGGCCGGAATGGCATTCATCAACACTGAGGAAGGATAAGACGCGGTGCCGCCCGGCACATACAGGCCCACGCTGTCGACGCTGGTCCAGCGCCAGCCCAATTGCGCGCCGGTTTCGTCGGTATAGCGCATATCCTGCGGCAGCTGGCGCTTGTGATAACTCTCGATGCGCCGGGCGGCGGTTTCGATTGCCGTCAGCTCGGCCTTGCTGACTTGAGAAAGCGCGGCGTCGATTTCCCCGGCCGTCAGTTTCAGCGTTTCGCTGGTGACGCCGGCGCGGTCGAATGTGTTGGTCAGCTCGACCAGCGCCTCATCGCCGCGCTTCCGCACATCGGCGATGATGCCGCGCACCGTCAAGGCGACATCGTCTTCCTCCTCGCGCTTGGCGAAAAGCAGGTCGCGGAAATCGGCTTCAAACGAAGCATCGGAGGCGTTCAACCGGCGTGCCATCACCGGTTCTCTGCTTCGTGATCGGGCGTGCCTATGGCCGCCCAGGGTCCGGTCAGATCGGCCAACTCGGCATCGATACATTCCACCGTCAGGCGAATGGCGCCGCCGCCCGCCAACACGATCTCGATCACGCCGCCCGGATCGCCTTCTTCATTTTCCTTGGCACCATTCGGCGCGAAGGTCACCGCCAGTACCGACACCACGGCCTCGCCGGCCCCCAGCTTGACCTTGCTCGACTGCACTTTCAGCACGCCGTCGAAATGCAGGCCCGCCCGCACCCGCGTCTTGCCGCCCGCTTCCCATTGCAGGCGGTTCAGCACCGCGGCGAAGCGGCGCTTTTGGGGCAGCCAGGTGAAATCCTTGAGTTTGCCGGCGGCGTCCTGCAACCGGGCCGACAGGATTTCCAGGTCCTCGGCATCGGCAGCCGCCAATCGAAGCCGCGTCATTCCGAAACGCTCTTTCATTCGGAAACTCGGGCAATGTCGGCGCCCACCCGCGAGAGCTTTTCCTCCAGCCGGTCGAAGCCGCGATCCAGGTGATAGACGCGGCTGACGCTGGTTTCGCCTTCCGCCGCCAGCCCCGCCAGCACCAGCGAGACCGAGGCGCGCAGATCCGTCGCCATCACCGGCGCGCCCTTGAGCTTCTCCACGCCGCGCACGGTCGCGGTATCGCCGTCAATGCGAACCTGCGCGCCCATCCGCGCCAGTTCGGGCACATGCATGAAGCGGTTTTCGAAAATCTTTTCACGGATCACCGATGTGCCGTCGGCCACAACCATCAGCGCCATGATCTGGGCCTGCAGGTCGGTGGGAAAGCCGGGATAGGGCGCGGTGGTGACATCGCCGGCATGGGGCCGCGCGCCGTTCATGTGCACTTTCACGCCGCGCGGCGTGGTTGAAACCTCCGCACCGCTTTTGACCAGCAGCGAGGTCAGCGAGGCGATGGTGTCGGGAGAAGCGCCGACAAGTTCGACCTCGCCGCCGGCAATGGCCACGGCGATGGCATAGGTGCCGGCCTCGATGCGGTCGGGCATCACCCGGTATTCGGCGCCATGCAGACTCGCCACGCCCTCGACGGCGATCTCGCTGGAGCCCAGGCCGGAAATTTTCGCGCCCATCGCGATCAGGCAGTTGCCCAGGTCGGAAATTTCCGGCTCGCGCGCCGCATTGACGATCTTGGTGATGCCCTTGGCGAGCGATGCGGCCATCATTGCGGTTTCGGTGGCGCCGACCGAGACAAAGGGAAACACGATCTCCGCGCCCTTGAGCCCGCCCGGCGCGGTGGCGCTGACATAGCCCTCGGCCAGATCGATCTTGGCGCCCATCGCCTGCAATGCCGACAGGTGCAGTTCCACGGGACGTGCGCCGATGGCGCAGCCGCCGGGCAGCGACACCTTGGCTTCCCCCTGGCGCGCCAGCAGCGGCGCCAGAACCTGGAAGCTGGCGCGCATTTTGCGCACCATGTCGTAAGAGGCGAACACCGACGTGATCTGGCGGGCCTGAAGCTTTATCAAGTCGCCCTCGCCCAGCCCGGGCGACATGTTGACCTGGATCGAAACCCCGAAGCTCATCAGCAGTTCGGCCATGGCGCGCACATCCGCCAGCCGCGGCACATTGGCCAGGCTCAAGGGCTCGGCGGTCAGCAAAGATGCCGCCATCAATTTCAAGGCGGCGTTCTTGGCGCCGCTGATGGGGATTTCCCCCTTCAGCGGGTGGCCGCCGCGGATACGAATACGGTCCATGGCTCGTTTTAGCTGGGGGGCCAGCCCAAGGAAAGGCTGGGAAAAGGCAGGGCTAGCCCCTGTTTTTCAAGGGGTCTTGCCGGGGGCTTTTTGGGGGATTGGCCGCAGGACCGGGAGGCGGTTCCGGGGGCGCCTTGATTTTCTTGCGGCGCTTGAGGTTGGCGCGCAGGGCGGCGGCCAGCTTTTCGGGCGTGGATTTGGCCATCACAAGCTCTTGAAGGGAATCTGAAAAACCCGGCTTTCCTTCGCGGAATCCATACGTTATAGCAGCGCACCCTTGACCAAACTTTGGCTTAAGGGTTGGCCGCTAAGGTCGAAAAATACCACGGTTGCCGTAGTAGCGTAGTGGTAGCGCAATCCCTTGGTAAGGGATAGGTCGTGAGTTCGATTCTCACCTACGGCACCATTCTTTTGGCCCGCGATGCGGGCCAAAAGAATGACAAGGCCGGGCGCGCGTCAGCGACTTGAGCCCGGCCGCGTCAGGAATCCCCGCACAGTCCTCGCGTGACAGCGACTTGAGGGCGGGCGCGTCAGGCCGAGGCGCGGCTAGCGTCGGTATGGTGCCGCACCACGGCAGGCCAAGTCTGTCCACCTTTCCATCTCAAAAGACCATCTCTTTGACCTGCTCCCCCGGTGTGCGCCATCGTGCCCGCTCGCGGACGGAAAGGGGAACGGATGTCGCAACTCTGGCGCGCTTGCTTTCTGAGCTTGTCCCTTTTGCCGGCCGCCGCGTTTGCGGCCACGCCGCTCCGTTCACCTCAAGCCGCGTTCGACAGTTTCGCCAAAAATCTTGGCTATCGCTTCACGCTTCTCAGCAACAAGACCACTGAAGGCTGTCCCGACAAGCCGATGCAGCAATACTGCTTTTCGGCCAGGCTGGACCTGACCACGCCCAAGACCATGCCCACAGGCGATTGGTCGCTTTATCTGGGCTTTGCCGAGAATGTGCTGCCGCTGGGTAGCGACACATTCACGCTGACAAGCGTCAACGGCAGTCTGCACCGGATCGCCCCCAAACCCGGCATGGTCAAAGCAAACACGGTCTATCATCTGAACTTGACCGGGCCGACGCATTTCTTCTCGCCCTATATCCTGTTGCCGAATGTCTATGTCGCCCAGGAGGGGCTTGCGCCGCGGATCATTTCCGCCACGCGGCCGAAACGCGATCCCGGCTCGCATCTGGAAGAACTGCCGTTCATCACGCCTTTCACCGACGAAGCCCAGCTTGCCACCGCGCGTCCCGACGATGAAACGGCATGGCTGACGCCGGAGCGCCTGTTCGAGCAGGATGCTCAGCGCCACAGGGATGTCCAGGCACCCGAATTCATCATCCTGCCGACGCCGGCCAAAGCCGCCCATCGGGACAGTCCGGTTATCGAACTCAAAATAGGCGTTCATCTTACGCTTCACGGCATCAGTTCCGGCGACATCGCGCCTGCGCTGGCAGCGTTTAAACGGAACGTGCCGATTGGCAGGACAGGCGTGGGGCTCGGCATAACCGCCGATGCGGCGATGAAAGCGGAATCCTATCGCATCTCGGCCAGGGACGGCGCCATCGCCATCACCGCCGCCGATGCCGCCGGCGCCTCTTATGCCTTGCGGTCCCTCGCCCAGCAGGCAGTTTATGAGCGGCTGCGCCTTAGGCCGTTGGATATCGAAGATGCTCCGCGATTTGCCTTTCGTGGATTGATGCTGGACGTGGCGCGCAATTTCCATCCCAAGGCGCAAATCCTCGCCGTCATGGAACAGATGGCGGCCTTCAAGCTGAACAAGCTTCATCTGCATCTGGGCGACGATGAAAGCTGGCGGCTTGAGATCGCCGGCCTGCCGGAACTGACCGGGATCGGCGCCCGCCGCTGCCACGATCTGTCCGAGACACGCTGCATGATGGCCTTCCTGGGAATCGGCCCTGACCCTATCGCGCCCGCGACAGGTCATCTGACCCGCGCCGATTACATCGAGCTTCTCAAGGCCGCCAAGGCGCGCCAGATCGAACTGATCCCTTCCTTCGACATGCCAGGACATTCGCGCGCCGCAATCCTGGCCATGAAAGCACGGGCCCGCCGCCTGATCGCCGAGGGCAAGCCCGAGGAAGCCGCGCGCACTCGGCTGGACGAGCCGGACGACAAGACCGTCTATTCGTCGGTCCAGCATTATAACGACAACACGCTGAACGTTTGCCTGCCCTCGACCTATGCTTTCATCGGCACGGTGATCGACAGCGTCAAGGCCATGCATCAAGAGGCCGGCTTGCCGCTGCGCATCTATCATATCGGCGCCGATGAAACCGCCGGCGCCTGGAAGGACTCGCCCGCCTGCCAAAAATTCATGGCCGAACAGCACAAGCCGCTATCAGAGCTGGGCAACGTCTTCCTCGCCCGCGTCGCCGGGATTTTGCGCGACAAGGGGATCGAGCCCGCCGGCTGGAGCGATGGGTTGAGCAATATGGATCCGGTGCAAATGCCGGCCAAGGTGCAGTCCAACAGCTGGGGCAATCTGTTCGGCAGCGGCATTGCCGAAGCCCATCGTCACGCCAATCAGGGCTGGGATGTCGTGATGTCGACGCCGGAAACGCTTTATTTCGACATGCCCTATGCCGCCGATGGCTGGGAACGCGGTACCGACTGGGCTTCGCGCGCCACCGACCTCTACAAAGTGTTCAGCTTCATGCCGGAAAATCTCGGCGCCAATGCCGCCGTCATGACAGACAGGCAAGGCAAAGGCGTCTCCATCGCCGACACAGTGCCGCTGACCGCCGGACATCGCATCACCGGCATGCAAGGCCAGTTATGGAGCGAGACCGTCAGAAGCCCGCAAATCGCCGACTACATGTTGTTCCCCCGCACCCTGGCGCTGGCGGAGCATGCCTGGCACAAGGCGGGCTGGGAGCCCGATTATGCCCCGGGCAAGAGCTACGCCTGGGCGGACGGCAGCGTCGATACTGAGGCACTTTTGGCCGACTGGAACGGCTTTCAGGCCAAACTGATCCCGCGACTGGCGGACCTCGACCGCGCGAGCATAAGTTACAGGCTTCCGATACCAGGCGCACGTGTCAGCGGTGGGCTTCTGCAGGCCAATACCCCGATCGCCGGCCTGAAAATCCAGTACCGCACCGGCAAGGCGGCCTGGCGGCCCTATAGCGAACCCGTAGCCATCAAGGGACCCGTCCTGCTTCGCACGCTTTCACCCGGCGGACGCCGTGTCAGCCGCATGGTGCGGGTAAATTGAGCCGCCAGCCCGAAACCGGTTCTGGCTTTTACAAATCCACCGGCCCTGCGTAGTCTTTCGCCAACCATAAGCAGGAAGGCCTCCAGGATGTTCCGCAAGCTCGCTCTCGCCGCCGCTCTGTCCTTGTTGTCCGCGCCCGCCTGGGCCGCCACCGAATATCTGGTGCCCTTTCCCGCCCATCATGTGATCGGCAATATCTATTTCGTCGGCACCAAGGGCCAGGCGAACTATCTGATCACCACCCCGAAGGGCAATATTCTGCTCAATTCCGGGCTCGAGGCCAATGTGCCGATGATCAAGGACAGCATCCAGAAGCTGGGCTTCAAATACAGCGACACCAAGGTCCTGCTGATCAGCCACGCGCACTTCGACCATGACGCGGGCGCCGCCCAGGTCGTCAAGGACACCGGCACCAAGTACGAAGTGATGGACAGCGATGTGGGCGTGGTAGAATCCGGCGGCAAGACGGATTTCAATTATGGCGATCAGGGCGGCGAGAATATCTATCCCGCCGCGAAGGTCGACCGGGTGCTGCATGACGGCGATACGGTTTCGCTGGGCGGCACGGTGCTGACAGCGCACAAGACGCCCGGCCACACCAAGGGCTGCACCACTTGGACCTTGAAAGTGAATGACGGCGGCAAGATACGGGACGTGGTGTTCGTTGGCAGCCCCAATGTCAATCCGGGCTATGTGCTGGTCGGCAACAAAAAGTATCCCGGCATCGCGCAGGATTACGAAAAGACATTCGCGGTTTTAAAGTCGCTGCCGGTGGATGTGTTCCTGGGCGCCCATGGCGACTATTACGGAATGCCGGCCAAATTTGAGAAACTGAAGGCCGGCGGCGCCAATCCCTTTATCGATCCCGCGGGTTACAAGACCTATATCGAAAACCGTGAGGCCGCTTTCCGCAAGGAACTGGCGCGGCAACAGGCTGGCGGAAAGCCATAAGCTGGCTCATCGGTTGTAGCGCTACAACATAGGCCGGAACCACTGCATCTGCAGATTCTCATGCGACTAGTTAAGCTGTTTCCGTCAGCCTCACATACAGCTCTAGCAGACCGCCCCATCCACCGGGCGCGCTGACTTGGGCCACGATTGCCTCGGCATCGACGGCGGTGATTCGGTGCTCCAATTCAACGCAAGTCGTGCCATCGTCTTGGGGAATGAAGCGAACTTCGACTTCGCTTTCCATCTCATCGTCGAGCTGGAACTTGCTGTTCAGCCTCCAGGACAGCACGATCTTGGCAGGTGGCTCCCATACCAATACCTGGCCCCATACGCACTCTGAGCCATCGACGCCTTTTTCATACCAGCGCCCACCCTTGCGCGGCTCGATAATGGCATCCTTCATCTCAGCGGCCGCGATGTGGTGCGATTTTGGCCACCATGTACCAAACCGCGCCGTGAACACTTCAAAGGCTCTAGATTGCGACACCTGAACGCGAACTGATTTGCGAACCGGCGCCGGCGTGATCTTCCGACTCATTTCTGCTCCTCGTCTTTCTCAGCTTCGGCGCGAAAAGCTTCGAGTGCATCATCCCAGAACCGGTCAAGCCAGCGCCTCAGCGAGGTCAGTCCTTTGGGATCGATGTGGTAAACACGGCGCGTGCCGTCGGCGGTGTCGTCGACCAAACCCGCCTCCTTCAGCACTTTCAGATGTTGCGATACGGCGGGCCGGCTGACTGGCAGCCCTTTGGCCAAATCTCCCACTGCGCGCGGACCGTGACGAAGCCGCTCAAATATTCGCCGGCGTGTCGGGTCCGCGAGTGCGGGAAAAGCCATTTGGTAAGTCATCACTTACCGTAAGGTATAACTTACCATTCGTCAATCCATTTCAGCACGATTTGCGCGGGATTCAGCGAAGCCGGAGCCGGACTGGTTCAGGCTGAGGCGAGCATTCGGGGAGCAGTGCGCGCAATTCACGCCGCAGCCAAAGCCGCGGCCGGTTAGCCCTCAATCGCCACGCCATAATTCCCTTTCCGGATGGTGGCGCAGACATGGCCTTTGGTTGGCCGTTGTCCGAGAAACGCGCCGCCGATGCGGACACCACCGACCTGAATCACGTCATCGTGAATGACCGCCTGGGGCGCGGTTCCACATAGAAAGCGTCCCCGGATGCGGACGGCCCCCGGATTGAGATAACGGACATAGAGCACCTCCTTGTCGAAGCGGTCGAGCAAAAGGAAAGTGCTGCGGTCCGGGCGAAAGGCGCGCAATTGCACCAGCAAGGCTGGCTCGTAAACATTGTTCATCACCCGGAAGGCGATGTCGTTATTCCAGTCGTAACCAAAGGCCTGCACCATCAGACCGGTCCCCTTGCGCGACAGGTTGAGCACCACGCAATCGTCCACAAGCAGTGGCGCGAAAGGACCGGGCCCCTTGCCGATCACGCGATCGGTGCCAAACGCCATCAGCAGATCGCCGGTCTCCGGCACTTCGTCGCATCTCGGCGGCGGTGACGGTTCGTCGGCCGCGATCAAGGGCCCGGTCGGTGCCGGCGGCTGCGCCGCGCGCCAGGCGAGATAGCCACCGACTATGCAAGCCGGTATCAACAGGACGCTTCCCAGCACCCAGCCGGGCGGCGCCTCGCGCCGGGTAAGTTCATACGCCGCAAGCAGGCAGGCAACGATGGCCATGGCGAGCACGCCCGGCCAGCGCAAGGAAAGCATCGAACTGCCAGACAGGAAGAGCCAGACCAGCAAGGCGCAGGCAACAATGCGCAACCCCGTCCAAATCCCGCTCGGCGCGGAAGGGGCGGTTTTCCCATGTATTCCTGGCCGTTCCATATGTCATACATTGTATATATAATGCCGAACAGTCAATGCTTGACCGACGCGTTATTATATCTACCATGTAGTTCTAATGGACTCGTTAGGCCAGTTCGAGCAGATCGTCCTCACCGCCATCCTGGCGCTGGAGGACAATGCCTATGGCGTCACCGTCCATGCCAAGGTCGAGGACTTGTCGCGGCCCAAAAAAGCGACGCGCGGGGCGGTCTATGCCACGCTCGACCGCATGGAAGACAAGGGCCTGATCTCCTCCTGGCTGTCGGAACCGACCAAGGAACGCGGCGGCCGTTCCCGCCGCCATTACCGTATCGAGAAATCCGGCGCCAAGGCGTTGCGCGACTCCGCGCGCACGGCCCAGCGCCTGATCGAAACCATCGCACAGAATCTTGGGGGGCTGGCATGGAAGCCGCCCGGCTGAGCGAACCGCCCGATTGGCTGGAGCGGATCGTGTTGTTGGCGATCCCACCCGCCGCGCGCGAGTCCGTGGCGGGCGATCTGTGGGAGACCTGCCGCTCTCCCCGCCAATATGCCGTCGAGGCGCTGCAAACCGTGCCCTTTGTCATCGCCAGCCAGGTGCGGCGCAACCTCAATCTGCCCGCGATCATGTTGCAGGGGGCGCTGATCTTCATCTTTCTGGGCGGGTCCGTCACGCTGATCCTGCTGCCCGTGCTGATGCTGCGCAGCGCCTATCAACAGACAACCCGGCCCAGTCCACGTCATGCCATCCGCGAGGCGAGCTTGCTCTCAGCCGGGGCCGTGGCTTTGCTGCTGCTGATCATGTCGGTCAGGTCGCCTTTCCCGATCCGCGCCGGGGTCGATCATTTCACCTGGCTGAACCTGTTCCTGCTCGGCCTGCTTCTGTCGCCGTTTCTTTGTATCTTCCGCGCCGGACTGATCCTGCAAGGCGACCGTTGCGCCGCCGCCTGCCCCAGCGAGCTGCCAAAGGAAGAACTGGCCCGCCGCTATCGCAGCTTCCTGAGCGGGGCGCTCTGCCGCAATGTGCTCGAAGCCCTGGCGCTCGCGGGCGTCGCGGTGGGCGGTTTCATTTTCGCCTGGAACACGCTGCTGGTCGGACTTTTCGGGGTGGCCGCGGTTTATGTGCTGCTGGATGTCACGCCGCGCGCCATTCCACCCGACGACGATTTTATTTCCCTGCGCGCGTGCTACCGGCAGGGACTTGCGCGCCAGCAACAGCTGCGCCGCTTCTTGCGCTGGCTGTGGTTCACCCCGGTGCTGCTGGCGCTGCAGGCCCGGCTGGCCGTCAATGGCCTGGAAACCGGGCGGCCCCTTGCGGGCCTTCTGGATTGTGTCGCCGCCGCGATCCTGTGTTTCCTGGTCGCCGCCCTTAATCGCGAGCATGGCGGGCGGGTGCAGGAAGAAATCGGCCTGCTGGATCGCGTGCGCGAAAAGATTGCGTCCTAGCCCGGCTTTACCGTCAGCCGTGAGCCTTTGACAATGTCCCCAAAATAACCGGACGATGGAAAAACTATCGAACTCCGCTTCGGCCGCAAGATCGGCTAAACTGTCAAAACAAGATCAGGGGGAAGAAATGAGCGGACCCAATCGAAGGCATGCGCTGGGCGCAGTGGCCGGCCTTGCCGGACTGGCGGCCACCCCGACGGCACAGGCGGCAAATCCCCGTCCAACGGCTGAGAGTTTGTCAGATTATGCCGTGAATCTGGATACCTGGTTCAAGCAGGTGCCGTTCGAGCAGCGCTTCGCTTTGGCGAAACAGCACAATTTCAAGTTCATCGAATTCTGGTCGGTGGACCGGGGCAATGGCACCAAGGCTTCCGCCTTGCGGGCCTTGTGTGATGCCAACGGCCTCAGCGTCACCCAATTCGCGCCGGCCTGGCCCAACTTCGCCGACCCCGCCAAGCTGCCCGACTTGCTGAAGACAACGGAAACCGCGATCGCCGATGCGCGGACTTTGGGCTGCACCCAGTTCACCGTCACTGGCCACGCCTTGATCGAAGGCATGAGCCGCGAAGCACAACTGGCGGGCTATCTGGCGGGGCTGATACGCATGGCGCCGATGCTGGAAGCCGCCGGCATGACCGCGTTGGTCGAGCCCTTCAACCGGGTCAATCACCTCAACCATCTGCTGAACGGATCGCAGCCCGGCCTGCCAATGGTGCGCGCGGTGAACTCGCCGCGCGTCAAGCTGTTGTGGGACTTCTATCACATGCAGCTGGAAGACGGCGACCTGATCGAGAAATTCACCGCCGGCGCCGAGCAGGTGGCGCATGTCCAGATCGGCGATGTGCCGGGCCGCCACCAGCCGGGTAGCGGCGAGATCAATCACGCCAATCTGATCAAGGCAGTGCGCGCCGCCGGCTATCGCGGCAAGATCGGACTGGAATTCATGCCGCTGGATCAGGACGACGCCAAGGCGGTGCGGGACATGCTGGCGCTATAGCGCGCGGGCGGAAAAAGTATCGCAGGCATCTATCTGGCCGCCATCCAAACCGCGCTGGAACCAGCGTACCCGCTGGGCGCTGGAACCATGGGTGAAGGAATCCGGCACGATGTAGCCCTGATTTTCCTTCTGCAGGGTATCGTCTCCCACCGATGAGGCGGCACGCAGCGCGCCATCGACATCGCCATTCTGCAGGATCGCGAATTGCTGGTTGGCATGAAAGGCCCACACCCCGGCATAGCAGTCCGCCTGCAATTCGGTTCGCACAGAATCGCTGTCGGCGCCGCGCGAAGGCCCGCCACGGCGGTCCATCGCCCCCAGCAGATTCTGGATATGATGGCCATATTCATGGGCGATGACATAGGCGCGGGCGAATTGGCCGGGCGCGCCGAAGCGTTGATCCAACTCTTGGAAAAACGCCAGGTCGAGATAGATATGAGCATCACCCGGGCAATAGAAGGGACCGGCGGAGGACTGGCCGGTGCCGCAGCCGGTAGGCGTGGCATAGTCATAGGCCGTGAAGGTGGCGGGCGAAAAATTTATGCCGCGCTGGCGCAGCAGCGGCGACCAGACATCCTCCGCCGAGCCGATGATGCGGCGGGAAAAATCGTAAGCGGCATCGTCGCCGCGCGGTCCCTGTTCCTGGCGGACCCGTGGTTCTGGTCCGGGGCCGCCATTCAGCAATTGTGAGGGGTCGACACCGAAGACCAGCGACACAACCACCACCGCGACCAGGCCCAAGCCGCCGCCGCCGAACGCCATGCGCGGTCCAAAACCGCCGCCGCCACCCTCGCCACGGCGGTCTTCGACATTGTCGGAAGGGCGAAGGTCATCGAGGCGCATCGCTATACTCGTCCTTGGTTCCGCCCGATGGCGTTTCCCCTGTTCGTGAAAACCGTGTAACCTTCACAGTCCAGCACAAGAGTTGGGCTTTGTCTTCCAGAGATTGACGGCTTCCGCAACCCACGCTCAGCCGGTCAGCGTGACGCGCTTTGCGTTCCGCTGTGCCCGGATGGAGAGTTCCGCCGCCAACAGGCATTGCACCTGATCCTGGGCAGTGTGGGTGCGCTCCACAATGTCGGCGACGAATTGCGGCCCAAACGGCAGCGGGCCGTTGTTGCAATCGATAAAGCGCGCGCGCTTGCCGTCCACCAGGAACAGATTGTTGCCCTGCCTGGACACCGCGACATTGGTGTATTTGCGGATCTCGATATAGCCGTCGGTGCCCAGCACAAAAAGCCGTCCATCGCCCCAGGTGCCAAGCCCGGCCGGCGTGAACCAGTCCAGCCGTACATAGCCCAGGCCCTTGTCTCCCTTCAACATCATGTCGCCGAAATCCTGGAAATGCGGATGACCCGGATGGCGCAGATTGGCGACTTGCGCCGCGACAATCTCGGCCCGGGTGGAGCCGGTATAGAACAGAAACTGGTCGATCTGATGCGAGCCGATATCGCAAAGGATGCCGCCATATTCGACATCCTCCCAGAACCAATCAGGACGCGGACTTCCGCCGCCATTGTCACCGATACGCTGGATCACCTGATGCGGTGCGATATTGATGGTTTGGATCACCTTGCCGATGGCGCCTTGCCGGATCAGTTCTCCGGCATGGACCGCGGCGCGCACTTCCAGCCTTTCCGAATACAAGATGGCATAGATGCGCCCCGTCTCCGCGATGGTTTTGCGCACCAATGCCAGGTCCTGCAGGGTGGTGATGCCTGGCTTGTCTGCCAGGAAATCCTTACCGGCCTTCATCGCCTTGATGCCGATGGCGGCGCGCTCGTTGGCGATATGGGACGACATCACAAGCTGCAGCGAGGCGTCGTGCAACACCTCGTCCTGTTTGCGGGCCTGACTGGCGCCCGGATAGCGCCTGGCGAACTCCGCCAGTTTATCGGGCTCCGCGCCCCAATAGCTCACCAACTCGCCGCCGCCGCGCTGGATGGCGCCGATCATGCCGTAAATGTGATCGTGACTGATGCCGCAAACGCCGAAACGGATATGATGCTTGGGAGATTCCTCGACGGCCGGCGACAGGCTCTCGGTTTGCGCCTGGGCCTGTGGCACCGCCATCGCCGCTGCCAGCGCCGCCGAACCGGCCGCTTCCAGTATTTCGCGCCGTCTTTTCATGGCGAAGACGTCCTACTTGATCCGGGTAACCTTATAGGTCTCGCCCTTCACCCGCATGTTATAAAGATCGGTGGACGTGCCGTTGGTGATGTCCACCTTGTAGGACGCGGCTGACTTGTTCCACTTGGCCATGTGAATATCGGATTCCGCCTGCTGCCAGACATGGCCGTCTGCCATGGTGACGGTGAAGCGGCCATCGCGGCCAAAGCCATAGGCCGTCATCGGCATATTGTCGGCCAGCGCCCTGGTGTTGCCGATTAACTCGCGGAAAAAGCCGCCGGATTTTTCCTGTACCGGCGCCCGCCGCACCTGTGTCGCGCCGCCATAGGAAATGCCCGGCGCCGGCACCAGCCGCGTCTGGCTTTCCGGCGCGGGCGCCAGGCCCAGCGCCGCGCGCATCTGCTGCGCCGCGCCATAATAACAGTCCAGCCAGACCCTGTTATCGGGAATGCCCTCGCAGCGCTGGGCCGCATCCATCACGGCGTCGCGGGTCGGTTCCGCCAATGAAGGGGATGCCACTGCCAGCCAGAGCGCGGACAGAATGACCAATTTGCATTTCATCTTAAGCTCCTGTGCGCGGCGTGGGATGCACGATCAAACAGCGTTTGCGGGTGGCAGGATTGACCTTGAGATCGGCATTATCCGAAATCCAGACAAAATCAATCTTGTTCCAGGGAAAGAGAACCGCTTCCCTGTCGGAGACCAGCACGGCGCCTCGGTCCAGCGCCAGCATGAATTGCTTGGCCATGTCGTGGCGCTCGCCGAACAGCTCGACGCATTGTGCGCTGCGGGCTTGGGCGACGGTGAAGCTCCAGCCCTGCGCCACCATGGCAGAGAAAGCGACGACGATGGCCGGAGCCCAGGCATAGATCAGGTGATTGCGATGGCGCGACAGCACCGAGCGTATGACCGCCCACACGGCATATCCGATGATGATCGCCAGCGCCGGGGTAAAGAGCGTGCCCAAGGGCCATTGTTCGGACAAAAAATAGAATACCGAGTACAACACCACAAAAATGGGACACATGGTCAGGACGGGCGGGCAGGCCTGTTCCCAACTCGAGAAATATTTTGCGCCACCCAGCACCAGCAACAATATCAACCCGACCGCCACCATCGGCAGGAAAAACGATCCCGCCAGCAGTGCGGCCGAGACAAAATCGTTGAAGTCCATCAGGCCCAGAACGGCCATGCTGTTGACGGTGAGAACCTCACCCCAGACAAAAGCGACAGCCAGGACGAAGAAACTGGCGGCAACCAACGAAATGTAGGCGCTCGGCTTATCCAAGATCTACCAGCTCAGCAGCTTTTGCAGGTTGCCGCCCTTGACCTTGGCGATCTCGGCGGCCGAATAGCCTTTCATGTGAAGGTTGGCCAGCTTTGGCGGCCCGCCGCTCCACACCACGCGTTCGGGACCATATTCCTTGATCAGCCGCCGGGTGAAAGGCATCACGCTTTCAAAATTTGGCGCGTCGGTGGCGATATAGTCGATCCCCGACAGCTTCATGAAGACATTGGGCAGCTTGGCCAGTTCCAGCATGTTGGCATATTCATAAGGATTGCCCAGCTTGGGCTCTCCCATATGGTCGATCAGCACCTTGCAGCCGGGAAAGGCGCGGATCGCATCGCCGGCCTGCAACGCATAATTCGGCCCGATATGCAGCTCGATCACCAGGCCAAGATCGACCGCCTGCTTCCACAGCGCGCGCACATAATCGGCCGCAAAAGATTCCAGATACATTTCCTTGCCGCGATGAGCGTGGAAACGGGTGGAGACGATGCGCGGCTGACTCTTGACCAGCGCCGCGAGTTTTTTCGGCGACTCCGGATTTTTGGGATAAAACAGGCTGGTGGCCTTGAACTTGTCGGGCGAGGTGCGGCGCAGACAATCCAGCACCAGCGCATGATCGTCACCATAGGGCTCGGGCTGCACAAACATCGCCTTGTCGATGCCCAATTGCTTCATTTGCGCCTCATAGGGCGGCAAGGGATCGGCGGGCAGCTTGCTGGCATCCGGCTTGTAGACGGCGTTGGGATGGAAAGGAAACTTCGCCACATTGGCGCTGAACATGTGCATGTTCCATTCGATCACCGGCGTGGCGGCGGCGCGCGCCGGCCCGGCGCCGCCTGCCAGGGCGGCGGCGCCCATCAAGGCCATGACTTCGCGCCGACTGTTGGCCTGCATGCTCAACCCCATTGCTTTTGGTGATTGACGAAGGGATACCATGCCCGGCGGATGCGGGAAATATGGACACAAAAGCCCTGAATGAGCAGGCCGTCGCGCTGCACCGCAGCGGACGCTGGGCGGAGGCCGAAAGCCTGTATTTACAGGTGCTGGCGGGCGACCCCCGGGATTTCAGCGCACGGCATCTGCTGGGCGTGATGCGGGCGCAATCGGGCCGCATGGAGGAAGGGCTGGGCGATATCGCTCAGGCGCTGCGGATCAGGCCGGACGATCCGGAGGCGCTGCTCAATCACGCCAATGTTCTGAAGATGCTGGGCCGGCTGCAGGAAGCCCTTGCCGGATTCGAGCGGGCGCTGGCGGCGAAACCCGGCTGGGCCCAAGCCGAGAATAATCGCGGCACGGTGCTCAAGGCGCTGGGGCGGTATGACGAGGCGCTGGCGGCTTACGACCGCGCGCTGGCGGCGGCGCCCGATTATGCCGAAGCCCTCAACAATCGCGGCAGCGTGCTGCAGGATCTCAAGCGTCCGGCCGAAGCGCTGGCCTTTTATGACCAGGCGCTGCTTGCGTCGCCGAAATTCGCCGCCGCCTTCAACAATCGCGGCAGCGCGCTGTTGGACCTGAAGCGCTTTGGCGATGCGCTCTATTGTTTCCATCGCGCGCTGGCGTTGCGTCCGGACGATGCGGAACTCCTGAACAATACCGGCAATGCCTTGCAAGGACTGCTGCGTTATGACGAAGCGCTGGCGGCCTATGACCAGGCCCTGCTGTTGCGGCCGCATTATCCCGAGGCCTTGAACAATCGCGGCGAAGCCTTGCAGCAGCTCAAGCGGCATGAGGAAGCGCTCGATTCCTACGACCGGGCGCTCCTGGCGCCGGGCCAGCCCCAGGCTTTTGGCGGCGCGGCGATGGCGGCGCTCAATCTCTGCGACTGGACCCGGACTGCCCAGATCGGGGCGCAGATGGAAAGCCGGATCAGGAGCGGCGAATCCATTCCGCCCTGGGTATTGCTGGGCTATAGCGGCGACGAAGCCTTGCAACGCCATTGCGCCGCCAATGTCATTGGCCGGCGCTTTGCCCGTCTGCCGCCGCCCTTGGCACGCGGCCGGTACCGTCACGACAGGATAAGGCTGGCCTATATCTCTTCGGATATCAGCCATCATCCGGTTGCCGCCCAGATCGTGCAACTGATCGAACAACATGCCCGCGAAAAGTTTCTGGTTATCGGCTTGGGCACCAATGCGGACGACGGCAGTCCCCAGCGCCGCCGCCTGATCGCCGCCTTCGACCGGTTCGCCGACGTCCATCAGCAGGCGCCATTAGCCGTCGCGGAACAGATCCGGGCGATGGAAGTGGACATATTGGTAGATCTGAACGGCCATACCCAGGGCGACAGTTTCGACATTCTCAGCCATCGTCCGGCGCCGGTACAGGCCTCATGGCTGGGATATGCCGGCACCACCGCCGCACCCTTTATCGATTATGTCATTGCCGACCGGACGATTGCGCCCAATGCGGAGGCCTTCACCGAAAAGCTGGCCTATCTTCCCAATTGTTTCTTTCCGCTGGATACCGGCCGGACGCTTGGCAGACTTCCCAGCCGCGCGGAGGCAGGTTTGCCGCAAGACGCGTTTGTCTTCTGTTCCTTCAATAACAATTGGAAACTCACCGCGCCGGTCTTCGCTCTATGGATGCGGCTGCTGGCGGCGGTCCCCGGCAGCGTGTTGTGGCTCAAACAGGCCGGTGGAAAAGCCAAGGCGCATCTGCTGCAAGCCGCCAAGACGGCTAACATAGAATCGCACCGGCTGATATTCGCGCCCCCCACACCACTCGATGCCCACCTTGCCCGGCATCAACTGGCCGATCTGTTTCTGGATACCCTGCCCTACAACGCCCATGCCACCGCCTGCGACGCGCTTTGGGCGGGCCTGCCGGTCTTGACCCGCAGGGGCACGTCTTATGCCGGACGCGTGGCGGCCAGTCTTCTGACCGCGGCGGGATTGCCGGAATTGATCACCGAAACGGCGGAAGATTATGAAGCCCTGGCCCTGGCCCTGGCGCGCGATCCCGCCAGGCTCGGTGCTTTGCGCGACAGGCTGGCGGCAAACCGCGCCACCGCGCCGCTATTCGATACACCACGCCTGGCGCGGGACTTGGAAGCGGCCTACGCCGGAATGCTAGCTACCGCTGTGAAGTGAACTGCGAATCCGCCCTACCGTTTCCGGCGAGATCGCCGGCGCCTTGTTGCCCCAATTGTTGCGCGCATAGGTGAGGATATTGGCCACCTGGTCGTTGTTCAGCCGCCAGCCCAGGCTCGGCATGCCGGGGCCGGTGGGTGCCTTGGACGTCGCCACCGCCTTGCCGCCCGCCAGCACCATGCGCACCACCGTGTCGGCCCGCACCTGGGTAACGTTGGCGTTGCCTGCCAAGGGCGGGAATATGGCGCTGCCCTTGCCGTCGCGGCCGTGACAGGCGGCACAGCTGATGTCATAGGCCACCGCGCCCGCCTTCATCTGCGCGTCCACGCCGGTGGCGGCACCGCCATTGCCGCGCGACGGCGGCAGTTCCTTGAGATAGACAGAGATGGCACTGAGATCGGCTGCCGTCATCTTCGAGGTGGAATTTTCCACCACTTCGGCCATCGGGCCGGAGGCGATGGAGCGGCTGTTGCGTCCCGTGGCCAGATACTCGGCGATGTCGGCGGCGCTCCAGGCGCCTAGCCCGGCATCGCGGTCGCCGCTCAGGTCGGAGGCAAACCAGCCCTGCAGACTGGTGCCGGTCAAGGCGGTGCCTTTGTCGGCGCCGAAGGCGTTCTTGGGGGTGTGACAGGCGCCGCAATGCGCCAACCCGTTCACCAGATAGGCGCCGCGATTCCAAGCCGGACTCTTGTCGTTATTGTGCGCATAGTGCACGGGCTTGAAGAACAGATAGTTCCAGACGCGCATCCCGATCCGCAAATTGTAGGGAAAGCGCAGCTGGTTGACCTCCACGCTCTTCTTCACCGGCTTGACGGTCTTGAGATAGGCCCACATCGCCGCGAGGCTGCGGTCGTTGACGCGGGCGTAATAAGGATAAGGCATCGCCGGATATAGCCGCTTGCCGCCCGGCGCAACTCCTCTGGTCATGGCCAGCTTGAAATCCTCGCCGGTATAGTTGCCGACGCCGGTCTCCTTGTCCGGGGTGATATTGGGCGCCACCATTTTTCCAAACGGAGTTTCCAGCACAACGCCGCCCGACAGATCCTTGCCGTGGCAGCCCTCGCAATCGCCCAGAACCACCTGATATTTGCCGAAGGCGAGACCCTTGTTGATGCCGGTCTGGGCGGCCGCGGGACCCGCAAGGACAATAAGAGCAGCGGCAAGAAGCGTTTTTCTCATGCGGGCACCAATGCGCCGGGGGACTTGATATATCTGGTGGTGATGGCTTCGGCGGCCCAGAAAGCCAGCGCTCCCACCGTGCCGGTGGGATTGAGGCCGGCATTGTGCGCGAAGGCAGACGCCCCGACCACAAAGACGTTGGGCACGTCCCAGCTCTGCAGATATTTGTTCACCGCGCTGGTCTTGGGATCGCTGCCCATGATCGCTCCACCCGTATTGTGAGTACTCTGGTAGGGCACCGCATCCCAGCCCTTTTTGAGGCGCGACACCGCGGCG
>Ga0097621_100000924_pt1 | contig 20551 bp, 15 predicted proteins | sample KBSMisM72_FD_73165 | JGI IMG/M metagenome (GOLD analysis project Ga0097621, IMG submission 73165) | Miscanthus rhizosphere microbial communities from Kellogg Biological Station, Michigan, USA - KBS Miscanthus M7-2 (version 2) (version 2) | ecosystem: Host-associated > Plants > Roots >... | reverse complement strand
AAATACATCGCTTACATCGGGGCCACCGCGCAGCGTCCACCACTGCCAACTGTGATGCCTGCGTCCGGCGGCAAGCCGGCGACGCTCGCGGAAGATCGTGTTCCGAGTGATTTTCCGGCGGCGCAACTCGTGACTCCAACGAAGGTCGTCTACAAAGCGCCGGACGGCGTCGAAGTTCACGGGCAGTTATTCGAGCCCGCAGGCGGATCCGGAAAGAAGCCGGCGATTGTTTACGTTCACGGTGGACCACCACGACAGATGCTGCTCGGCTGGCACTATTCTGACTACTACACGAATGCATACGCGCTGAACCAGTTTCTCGCGAGTCGCGGTTATGTAGTGCTCTCAGTCAACTATCGTTTGGGGATCGGCTACGGCCACGATTTCCATCGTCCGCCAAATGCGGGTGCGCAGGGCGCGTCTGAGTATTTGGATGTTAAAGCCGGCGCCGAATACCTGCAGCGACTGGCCCAGGTTGATCCAAAGAGAGTCGGAATTTACGGCGGATCGTATGGCGGGTTTTTGACGGCGCTGGCGTTGGCTCGCGACTCGAAATTGTTTGCTGCCGGAGTTGATATTCACGGCGTACATAATTGGACCGCCGAACGTGCCGCAGGGTTGTTGGAAAATCGCTACGAGAAAATTCTCGACGGTGAACGCGCGCTCGACGTCGCGTGGCAGTCGTCACCGGTCTCGTCGATCGCAAGCTGGAAGTCGCCGGTGTTGCTGATTCATGGTGACGACGATCGCAACGTCCGTTTCAGTCAGACTACAGATCTGGTCAGACGCCTCGAAAAAGCAGGTGTGACTTACGAAGAGTTGGTTATACCTGACGACACGCATCACTTCATGCGACATACAAATCTCGTCAAGGTTGACGCGGCGGTGGCGGCTTTCTTCGATCGTGTGTTTGGAATGAATCGTGGCAGCGAATGAAGTTCATCACTATCCGTGTTCGTCCTGCGGCGCCGATTTGCTTTTCGAACCGCAGGACGGGTTCCTGACGTGTCCTTACTGCGGTCACAAGGAAGCGATTGCGCAGACTGACGAGCAGGTTGAGGAGCAGTCGTTCGAGCAACACCTGCGGATTCGTCCCGAACAGATGGCGACGCTTGCAGCCGGTGCACTCGAAGTGCAGTGCCAGAGTTGCGGAGCGAAATCGATCTTCACACCTCCTGAAGTTGCCGGAAGATGTGATTTTTGCGGCGTGCAGATCGTGGCCCAACCCAAGTCGGCCGATCCGATTCTGACGCCCGGCGGTGTGCTGCCGTTTGCGATCACGCAGCAACGCGCGACCGCAGAGCTGCGACAATGGCTTTCGACAAGATGGTTCGCGCCGAATGGCCTGAAGTATTTCGCGCAGCCCGATGCGATCCAGGGCGTCTATCTTCCTTTCTGGACCTACGACACAAACACCACCACTCAATACGAAGGACACCGCGGCGAGTATTACTACGTCACCGAAACTTACACCGAGCGAGACGCGCAGGGACGTGAGGTGCAGCGGACGCGACAGGTGCGGCACACGCGCTGGTATCCCACTTCAGGAACAGTCACCGGATCATTCGACGACGTGTTGATTCCGGCAACGCTCGCCTTGTCACCTGAACGACTGACTTCATTGGAACCGTGGGATTTGGAAGCGTTACGTTCTTACGATCCGGCATTTCTATCGGGCTTCAAAGCGCAACGTTATCAGGTTGATCTTGCCGGCGGATTCGAACGTGCAAAGGAAGTGATCGCGCCCGCGATCGAGGTCCGGATACGCGAGGACATTGGCGGTGACGAGCAAATGATCGAGAGCGTTTCAACGAACTATTCTGACGTCACGTTCAAGCATTTGCTGTTGCCTGTTTATGCGGGCGCGTATCGCTACAACGGTAAGCCGTATCAGATCATGGTTAATGGTCGCACGGGTGAGATCCAGGGCGAGCGTCCATACAGTTTCTGGAAGATAGCGCTGCTGGTACTGACGATTCTGGTCTTCGTAGTAATTCTGGTGATTGCATTCAGCGGGCGCTAGTTCTTACAAAGCGGATTCTTCACGGCAAAAACACTTCCCCCTATCGTGCCGAAAAATGCACCCGTAAATATCGAGAGAAACGCAATCGCATTTCCTCGGGCACAATCGTAACCGGGATTACCGCTGGGACTCAGGAATGAGATGCAAATAAACGCAGCGCCGAAATAAATCACCACGGCGCCGGAGATCATACCCGCCGCGGAGCTGACCATTAGATAAAGAAAGTTGACGACTCGCCTGGTCCAGGTGGCGTGGTTTACTGGTTCGATTGGAGCCTGAATCAGGACGCCAGGAGAAAGACTTGTTTGTTCAGCCTCGCAGTGCTCGCAGTTTGTCAGGAACCGGTAATCAATCGTCGTGTTACAGTTTTCGCAATTCATCGCTCCCTCGTGATGCCTCACATCCCACGTGACGAGAGCAAAGTTTGTGCCTGTCGTTTTGCGTTCAAACGCCCGCGAAGTATTGGAGATTTGGGCCTCTCGGAGATAAGAACAGGGAAATTTATGACAGATGCGCGGATAATATGGCAGGTTTGAGTACCAATCCCGAGCGATGAGTTTTCAATTATTCGAGGGGTTAGCTGGTGTTACTGGTTTGCCCGATGCGTCTCGCGGACGAACCGGCAACACCTTTTCAATTGAGGACAACCGCACGGAATGACGAACGGCTGCATTGTTTATCTTTGTCGATAATTGTAACGCTTCTTCCAGGTAGGTTTTTCCGACTCGTGAGAACGCGGCAGACAGCTCGTTCGAATCTAAAAAGCTATTTGGATCATTCAAGGCCAATGCCTTGTCCTTCGGTAACTCAGACAACTCATTAATCTGCTTAACCCCGTCTTCCATGACCAGCAACGCCTCAGGTCCTGCGAAATATGCGGTCTCCGACGCCAACATGAAGAGTGCACGGGCGTGCACTCCCCTACGAGCTGGATCGACAGCAGTTTTGCGAGCTTCTCGGAGAACGTCTGACGAAAAAGCCGGATTTCCTTTTTGTTGGGCTGTCTTTGCCAATTGACCGAGCATTTGCATTCGAACGCCGCTGTCGTCAACCAGCAGAGCAGTTTTTAGAGCCTTATCGAGCTCACTTAAAGCTAAGTAGGATTTAAACTCCGCTTTTAGCAACTGCTGTGTATAGTTTTTCTTTGTCCGCTCATCCTTCAACTTGTCGATCAACTCCCGTGCACGTCCAAACTCGCCTCTCGCGATCGCTCCGAAAACCGCTGCAGTTTGATTTTCCTCACCAGCATCGAATGCTTCCGCAGTTGAACCGGCGGCACTCGCCTGCATTTTTGCCGCTTGGGCCATCTGCGCCGGAAGTTTTGCAAGTAGGTCGGAGGCGATGCGTCGCAGTTCGGGTGTCAGGTGGGGAGCATAGCGATTAGAAAGAGTAGCCAAAGTCTCTGCCAGAAACCCCTGCGCGTACGTGCGGAAACCCAATCCCTCGGCACTCATGTGATAAGTCTCTTTGAGTGTTTGTTCCGACTCCTCGACTGACTCTTTCAGGATTTGATAACTGACTGTCAAAAAGTGAGCGCGCAGGCTCTCGTCTGATTCTGCGATCTCGAGAGATGCGGGCGGAGACGGCACGAGCGGAAATAAGTAAGAAATCAGGTGAGTGGCTCCCACCACTGCAATCGTTTTTGGTTGAGATAAAAAATTCTGAAGCGTTCGCCTCGCGATGTAATTGGCGAGCAGAGCATCAGATTCACGGAGCTTAGACAGGACAATTATTGATTGCGGCGCAGTATTGTAAGCCAGGCTTTGTTCGAGAACCTCAACTGCCAGGGTTGTGTCGCTGTCTAACAATCTATAGGCCACGCGGGCCAGGCGATTTGTATCAACATCTTTCCCGCTAATTTTGTTAAAGCCCAGTGGTCCTTCGTCGTTTCCATTCCCCTTGGCTATAACTCCCTGAATGAGTTGCTTTGCAAGACGCGAGTCGCGTGGATAAAGCTGACGCAGCACTGCTGTGCGAGCGTCTTCCGTAGGAAAGCCGGAATTGTTGCTCTGTTTCTCGATGAGATCCCAAAGAGCAATGAAAATTGCGCGTGCTCGATCCGGCGCCTCCAGCCACAATAGATTGGCGGCTTTCGCTCGTACCTTTACCGCAAGAATTGGATCAAGTTTTGAGGACTCCTCAAGCACCTGTTCCAATTCCTGCGTTGCTCGGCGATATCGGATCTGCTTGATGTTTTCCATTTGACCATTGATCACGATGCCGCATGGACCGCAGTAAACCTGTTAAAGAACGCCGGCGAACTTCAATAGATCCGGGAGAAAAAACTTGCCGGATTTATCTCCTTTGAGAGTTGGTGTCCACCCAGGTTCAGACAGGATTGAGTGGGTGCTGTTTCTTAAGACTGCGATCAGAACTTCCGCAAAGATCGTGCTACCCATTGGACCAAGGTGACGGCCACCAGCGAAATGGGCAGCCTCTGCGAGGATGTAGAACCACAAGGGAGTTCGAGTGAGAAAATCAGTTCCTGCCAATGCATCCTTCTGACCTGGGATTTTTTCTGCGATTGCGCTGATCTGATCTGCGGTCAGCTCCGGTATTCCCTCCGAAGCCATTCGTTTTGCAACCGCCTGGCCCGTTGGCAATCGAAGTATGTAGGCACGAAGCAGATTCCTCACTGCAAGATTTCGTTCCGGATCTTCGTCATCCACTTGTCCTCCACCTAAATGCAAAAGCAGATCGGTCAGTGAGGGGTCAATTGGACGAGGACGGTTAATATCTTCTGCTGGTTTTAAGAAAGCGGGCCAATCGATTATCCAGTCTTCAGGAAGTCGCTTACCCGCATTCGTGAACAGTAAACCTAACTCGCCCCCGCGGTTCAGGGAATTGAACTGATCATAGGAACCGCGCACCTTGCTATGGCCAAATCTGAACACAGCGACAGTGAACTCCAGCGGCATAAAAAACTTGCTGGCAGGTGGGTCAAAAAACTTTGGTTTGGAGTATCTGATTTTGCCGACGATATCAGCATCTGCGACGTGTTTCAGGAAATCCTCCAGTACGATCCATTGATAGTGCTGAATCAGGAGCTTTTGGGCCTCGCTGAATGTGAGCCCTTCGGAGACAAGCTTGTTGTGCGCTTTCAAAAAGGCTACATGCAGTTGCGAGATGATGATGTTTTCGTCGTCCCTTTCGTCGCCAATTCTGGCAGTCCCATCAGGTCGACGTGGAAAATCGTTTAACTCTTCTTTACCAGGAACGAGTCCCTTATTTCCGAAACCTACCTTTTCTATTAGCAACTTGTTTTCATCGTCAGGATCGCGAGGAGCAAACTCACCATCGGCGTTAGGGCCATAGACGTTGTCCAGATCCAGATTCGGAGATCGGGAATTGACAATCAGCGTAGGAATCAGGTTTGGATCTATCGGTGACGGATTAGCCAAGCGGATCGAGGATGAACCTTTTTCACGCGTAATATCATGGTCGACGAATTGCCCGAAGAATGTGTAAATCGCCGGTACAATGACACCGGGCCTTTGGGAGACCGGGGGATCCTTCATTCCAAAAGCGCCAAGTCTCCGCAGGTCTGCCACCGTTTTAGCTGACTCCTCGAGGAGGTCTTTCTGAGCCTGTAACTCGGGGAACATGTACCCGAATGGAAAGGTGCGCGGCGTGTTGTCCTTAAGGCTGGAACCCTTGAAGGAGAATCGGTCAAGGGGTAATACGGTTCCGTGATTGACCTTCAGCATGGCTTTGCCTCAAGAGTGCAAATTGGACACAGTCGGTACCGTCCGCGGTAGCGGATGGGTCAACCATCAAGATTAAGGAACATTAACAATCGAGCGCGTCTACGACGTACCCATCCGCTACCGCGGAGGGTACTGACTATGTCCAAGCCCGCCGTCCTGCCTCTCTGAGCAGGTCATCCTTTGTAAAAGCCACGTTGTTGAAATCGAATTCAGCTACCTTTTTTCTTCTGATCAATGAAGAGCTGATCGAGGTCGTGACGTGGTTTTACAAAATCTAATGGATTGTTCGTCATCCTACTCCGAGCGCTCATGGCAGAGGCAGGCGCGTATCCAATTGTTCCATCCTCCCTCACCAGGCCTTTGAATCCGGGAATGCTGAACCAGGGACGAGGTTCGTCTTCGACGGGCTGGATGATGGCCATGAATAGCTGGACGGGATCATGCCGACCGCTGCTGAAGAAACGTGCCATAGGAACTTCACGGCCGTGTAACCACGCGAAAATGCCGGTCATCTCTCGGTCATGCTCATCCTTTAACGGCTTTCCATTGGCGTCATTTTTTCCGTTTATGCAAAAGTCAATGAAACTGTCCATGTTTATTGGACTGTATAGAAGGATTTCGAGGTTGGGCAGGATCATGTTCCCGCTCAAGTTTAAAGTCGTGTGGGTTGCTCCGTAAACCTGAAGCGGTCCGAGGCTCGCAAGCGCACCACCGAAAACTACACCATTCTTAATGAAGTTGCGTCGATGCATTGACTTTCTCCTTTCTGAGTTTTGGAAGGCGCGGAGTTTATCAGATAAGCCACAAAGAAAGGAGAAAAACGCAAAATAACACTCAGAATACTGGTCCTAATCCACTGCGATTCCCAAACGATCCGCGCTCTTGAACAGCGACAGCCCAAGAATGCATGCAATCACGAGATAGAAGTAGAACGTGAATGTCGCATTGATGAAATTGCCGATCAGGTTTCCCATGAAGGGAAGTGTAAAGGGTGAAGTTACGACTGCAATTATCACACCCACGACAAGTGCAGCCACTTGGACCAGGATGACCATTCCGAATGCCTTGAAGTAGGTAGTTCCCATGCGGCGAATCGTGTCGAGACCGACTAGAGGATTCAAGACCGAGCCAAAACTCTGCGTGTAGCCGGCGACCGTGAGAGCCATCGGATAATAGAATACGCCCCACGCGATCAGCAGCAGAAACAGCAGCACGAAAACAACTCCCGCGCCGAGGTATGGCAACAAGTACCTCAAAGAAGCGGCGGGATCGTTTGCTTCCGCTTTTGACTGTTCAGCTTCGCGCGCGATCTGTGCACCGGGTCGAGTTTCCTGAAGCTTCTGGTTTGCTTCTACCAGTTTTTGCGGATCCGCATTGGGATCGGTGAGCGCGTCAAGGTCGTTGTGATTGAGTGACTCCGAAGAGTGGCCTCCATCGACCACGGCAGCATGTTCGACACCGCCACTCTTGATCGCGCCGAATATCAATGCGAACACGAGAACCATGACTGGTCCCCACGTGACAATCATGATTCCGACGCCGAGGAAAGCCGGAACGACCAGATCATCCCACAGCGAGAACGAGCTGAAGTCGGGCATAAAGCTGCGATTGAGTCGTCCCACGCAACCTGGCTGATAACGTGTGAAATACATCCAAACAAGAGTACCCACGCCACGATGCTCCCGCGGAAACCGGCGAGCATGAGAAGGGCATAGATCAGAGCGCCGCCTAACAACGCCGACTTGTGTTGTAGTGGATAACGAATCGCGCGCAGGAAATCTTCCATTCCGAAACCTGAACTCTGAAGTGCAGCACGAGCGGTCCTGTCGACTACCTTCCTGTACTCGTGACACAAGTCGCCGCACAACGGACACATTGGTACCTTACCGCCGGCGAATTTCGGACACTGCTTGCAAAACACCGCACCGCACATTCTGCACACATACTCCGGAGCAGCGTCAGGATGGTTGTGACAGGCAGTTGTTTGGTGGGGAGAGAAAACTCTCTCTGGTTCTACTGTTGGCGATGCGTATGTAGGGTTCGGTTCGACGAAGGTTTCATAAGAGCCGTCTGGCTTGGGAGCAGGCGATGTCTCACCGCTGAATGCAGCTTTGAGTTTTGGGACGCGGCCTGCGTCGATCCAGCTCAAGTTGCCTTTGCAGACTTTGTCGGTGGGCAGAACGCAACCTTCGATGATCCATTGTTTCAGCGTCTCGAGATCAGTTTCGAAAATTCCCTCAACTGTACTGACACGCCAAACTTCGGGTTGTGCACTCATGGGCATTGTCCTCTGGGATTGGCAGGTTGTAGTGGGCTGCCAGGTGGGTGAATGGGCAAGCGGGTCAATGGGCCAGACTCGCTATTTTGAATACTAAAGCCCTGAATTTCCCGGCGTCAAGTATTTTAAGCCCTACAGTGACGCCTTTTGCTTAATTTTGCTACGAATGTTGGGCTCCGGTTGACTTCGCGGTCGCGTTCCCATATGAGAAGAGACGGGTGATACATTTCCTCAGTCAGCATCTTTGGTTGATTGCTGCCGGTGGTGGAGTTGGCGTTGCTGGGCGCTACCTACAGCTCTGCATGCGCTACACTCACAAGCTGATTCTTCCGGACCCAACTGTAGATCTTCTCAGGCGCTACCAGTTACATGGCTATAACGCTCACGCCCTCGTTGGTATCACTTCCGGCATTCGTTTATGGACCAGCACTGAAACGGATGGAGCCGTTGCTTACAACGAGTTCGGCAAGGTGTGGCTCGTACCCGGAGAGCCACTTGCAAGTGTCGAGAATCTCGCCCAGGTTTCAAATTACTTTCTGAAGAAGGCACGCGCGGAAGGTCGTGTAGTTGGCTTCATGCCTGCGACACAACAGTTCGCAAGATTCAGTAGTGGCCTTGGTCTACGTGCAATCAAGATCGGTGCTGCCCCTTACTTCGATCTTGCAACCTGGGCCCCTCGTGGCGATCGCGCCAAGAAAGCAAGAGCTGGTGTAAATCAGGCACGTCGCGCAGGCGTGCATGTGACGGAGGTCATCAACGTCGACGAACAACTCGTTCGCGAAACAGCGTGTCTCTGCAAGAGCTGGTTAACGACGCGACGAAGCGCGATCAGGTTTGAGTGGCTCTTCACGGTCGATCTCTTCCAACATAAACAAAGAAAGAAATACTTCACTGCACGAGATGCTGGCGGAAAACTGGTTGGATTTCTTGCTGCCAGTCCGATACCTGCGCGTGAAGGCTGGTACCTCGAAGATGTTTTACGCTCGAAGGATGCGCCTAACGGTACTACCGATCTTCTCGTTGTCGAAGTACTCAATTCGCTGAAACGTGACGGCGCGAAGCTTGCCACGCTCGGCACAACGCTGATGGCCAATGAAGGTGTTGCTGACACGGGCGTACACATCAGTCGCGTGCTTTCAACACTGGCGTGGTCCGTTGCTGGCTGTTTCTCTATCTTTTACAACTTCGATGGCGTCAGGCGTTTCAAGGCTAAGTTTGCGCCGAGCTGGTGGGAAAGTGAATACGTCCTGATGTCGAACAACGTGACGGCGCCTCCACGCGTGCTTGGCGCTCTCATCCATGCGATCGTGCCCGCTGGACCATCATACCTAATCGCTCGGCAGATAAATCGCGCCTGGCGACGTTTGCAGACTGCGAAGAAAGCCCCCATTGCGCTGAGAAAAAGAATTAGTTATCGCGTGCAAGGGGAGAAATGAAATTTGTTCAAGCTCCGGTTCCTCCGTATTACCCAAGGCAATCAATTGTCGTTGATGGGATAACACTGAATTATGTCAGTGCGGGATCCGGTCCGCCCGTAGTCCTGATTCACGGCAATCCCGGTTCATATCAGGATTACACACTCTCGGTATTCGAAAGACTGGCTCAATCGTATTCCGTGGTCGCTTTCGATCGTCCTGGACACGGCTACAGCGAGCGACACGATTCTGTGCAGACTACTGTCGAAGTCCAGGCTCGCCTCATTCGTGCGGCACTCCAGGAACTCGCGATCGAAAAGCCGGTGCTGGTGGGACACTCGTGGGGCGGTTCGCTCGTGCTGGCCGCGGCAGTTGCTTACGGCAAGGATCTCTCAGGAATTGTTTTACTCGCACCGGCGGCGTATCCGAACGTGCGGGTCGAGTGGTGGTCACTTCTTCCTCGCGTTCCTGTGATTGGAAAGTTTGTCATTAACAGGTTGACGCCGTTTCTTGGGCGCGCGTTTGTGAGGAAGAGTTTGAAGCAGGCATACGATCCTCAGGACGTGCAACACGATTACGTGGAACAGTCGGCGGAAATGTGGATGAGTCCGGATCACATCAGAGCCTGTGCCTATGACGAACGGACTCTGGCCGCAAGTCTGAAGGTTTTAAGTCAACACTATTGCGACATTGAACTGCCTGTAGTGATCGTAACCGGGTCCGCCGATCGTTTGCTCAACCCGCACGAACATGCCTACCCGCTTCAGAAAGCAATCAAGAACTCCAAGCTCGTCGTGCTACCAGAGACAGGACACCAACTTCCTCAAACGCAACCTGAAGCGGTCGTTGCAGCTGTCGATGCTGCCTGGAGCCACATCGAGATTGTTTATCCACAGGTTGCGCAGATTTCTCGAACCAAAACTGTGTAAGGTGTTGGTATGAGTTATTCGCACTCTTCGTTTGTACTAATCTGCATCTTGATTGTTCAGGGCGCCCTGTCTGCGTCTCAACAGATAAAAGGTGAGTCGAAGTGTTCCGATGGATGGTACATCACCGGTTACTTGCCGATGACTTTGTTGTTGATTATCAACGTGTACATGAGGTCGTCGGGGAAGTCGTTGAGGCGGATGTGAGATAATACTCCCCTCCGAGCACGCTTGGAAGAATCATGAACAACACCATCGCCGCTGAACTGCCAAAAGAAATGCAGTCGCATCACTATCCGATCCTGTTTCAGGTTGAGGAGAGTCACTGGTGGTATGTGGGGAGACGGCGGATTATTCAATCGTTGATCGAGAGAATTTGCACGACGCTGAATAACCCGAATCCGAGGATTCTCGACGTCGGGTGTGGTACGGGAGCGAATCTCAAGATGCTTGCTGACTACGGAAAGGCGGAAGGCGTTGACATTTCTCCACAGGCAGTGGAGTTTTGCCGCCAGCGCGGTTTGGACTCGGTCACGCTCGGAGCAGCAGAGCAACTGCCATATGAAGATGAGTCTTTTGAAATCGTCACTGCGCTTGACGTCGTCGAACATCTTGACGACGACGTTGCCGGATTGCGAGAGATGAGACGAGTCCTGCGACCGGATGGACGCATCCTTTTGTTCGTGCCGGCGTTCATGTTTCTTTGGGGTGTTCAGGATGATGTGAGCAATCACCGGCGTCGCTACACATTGCCGAGTTTGTTGCGGGCAGTCGAAGCCGCAGGGTTTTCCGTCGAGTGGTCCAGCTACGCAAACATCAGCTTCTTTGTGCCGGTGTTAGTCGTGCGTTCGGTGATGCGCTGGTTGGGTTTGCGCGCGGATACCGAATACGGAATAAACATCTCGCCGATGAATGGACCATTTAGCCAGTTGTTCGCTGCGGAGCGATTCATACTGAAACGCGGCAAAATTCCGTTTGGGGTTTCGGCGGTTTGTATTGCCCGGCGCGTATGACTGAGCTATCCACAGATTACACAGATATTAATTGTTTATTTTCTGTGTAATCTGCGGATTGCTTTTCGTTTTCTGCCGAGATGAGAATCTGTACTTCAATAGGTTCGAGCTGAACTCGAGGATCGCCTTCGGCTTTACGAACGAACCCCTGATGTCGTTGCTCTTGAAATGCACGGGTGTTTCACCAATCTTGAGACCGAGTTCGCGCGCGCGGATCATGATCTCCGCATCGGCAAACCAATCGTCCGATTCGAGGTGTAACAACTCGTACTTATCGCGCCGAATGATCTTGGGTTTGGAGTTGACGTCGCGGACTTTGAATCCGAAGAGCAGGCTGAAGATACCGTTGTACACCGCCGAGATGAAGCGTCGATACAAACCGTCGTCGCGTATGACGCGATACGTCTTCGCCATATCGAGATCTTCCAACTCACATTTCAGTAGACAGGCGATGATTGACTCCGGAGGAAATTGCCCGTCACCGTCGATGACACCGATGTACTTACCGCGAGCGGCGTCGAGACCCATTCGCATGTCCCATCCCATCATTCCCTGCTTGGGACGAATTACCGTGCGGATTTTGTCGGAGCCTGCGGCGAGTTTTTTGACGACTTGAGGAGTTTCGTCATCGCTCCCCTCGACGTAGTTTCCCACGAGCACTAGCTCCCACGTAAAATTGCAGCGCGACAGCGTTCGTTGCAAACGTTCAACGAAGGGAATGATATTCTGTCCGCTTCGGTAACAAAGGACTACTAGTGAAAAATGGGGCTCGGTCACGCTTGGATGTTATTACGTATTCCAATCTGGCCGCAACGACGGACGTCTTAATCAAACATCATGCGAATTCTGGTTACCGGCGCCTCGTCGCCTCTCGCAGTTGGCGTGTTGAGGCAGTTGCTTTTGAATAGCGACCTGGAACTTTGGGGCAGCCGGCACCGGAAAGAAATTCCGATCGTCGATTCGAAGTTGCACGTGATCGATTTGAACCTCGAATCCGATTTTGACGAAGCCCTGCCCGCTTTTGATCTCGTCGTTCACTTTGCCGGAGTAACTCACGCTTCCGACGAACAGCAATACTGGAAGATCAATCTGGAAGGAACAGTTCGACTCGCTGAAGCATTGAGGCAAAGTGGTTGTCGCCGGTTTGTGTACATTAGTACGCGCTGTGCGACGCCAAGCAGTGGAGCATATGGCGAGTCGAAGCTTGCGGCAGAGCACGCGCTTCAGAAGTTGGACTGGGAGAGTTTACTGATCATTCGTCCGGCAGAGATCTACGGAGGTGGGAGCAACGAGGGAATCGATCGCATGTTAGCGATGGGCCGCCGGTGGCGAATCGTTCCGGCATTGTTTGGCCACGCAAATCTGTTCTTTGCCCCGATGTATGTTGACGACTTCTGCCGCGTCGCAGCCGAACTGATCCAGGAACACCAGACCGGTGTGCGAATTGAAACTGTTTGCGGACCGGAGGATCTCAGCGGAACCGACCTGGCGTTGCGAATCAGCAAGCGTTACCGCGCAGTTCCCCTGCCGATGTGGTGGCCCGTCGTGTCGGTTAGTCTCAAGGCGTTGCACAAGCTCGGGATTGAAATCGTCAAGCCGGACCAGTTGACTCGTCTGATCGGTGAGAAGACAGGAACCGCCCACACGAACAGTCCGAGGAAGCTCATTTCTTTTCTTTGATTGACAACCCAGACCAGCCTCTCAAGCGTCTACAGATTAGCAGTACTTCACCGTCTCCCCTCTCACTTCCAAACTCAAAAGGAGAGCAAACGATGAAGAAGTGCGTCCTGTTATTCCTGTCGCTGTTCGCGACGATCACCGTATCGGGCCAGGAAGCCGGTAATCGGATCTACGGCAACACTGGCTATTACGCGCAGAAACGACACCTGCAAATCAATACCGGCAACCTGGGAAACTCCAGCGAAGGCTACGTTGGGAATCGAGTCGAACGATGTGTTCATCGATTTCATTACCCAGAATCGCGTCTACGACTTCAAAGTGTCTGGCACACAGGCCACCGAGAATTTCACCGGATTCGAGACCAAGAAAACGGTTGCCATTCGTTACAAGCATCGCGAACTGTTCGAAAGGATCGTAAGCGCGGCGGCTGATTGCAAGATCTTTGATCTGATCAAAGTCGATTACATCGTCAGCGATTTTGAAGCAGTTCGCGCCGGGTTGTTCGATGCGGCTGTGAAAGTGCTCAAGAGCAAGGAGCAGAAGTACGCCAATGCTTTGGGTGTCACACTCGGAGTGGTCGGCCTATCGATTGAGAAATACGACGTAACGTATCCCGCAGAAGCATACCAGCGTTACCAGGCGTACGAGACTGGCGACGCGACTGTCTACAATGAGAATGGCACCTCGAGCCGCGTGGTTCAGCGTAAGGCGTTCACGTTTTACTATGAGCCGTTTCAAGCGAGCAGCTTCGACTCAGTACTTGCTCCCTTAGGACTGGAACCCATGGTCCAATTCTCCATCTACTTGCGAATGCAATACCAAGTGAAACGATCATCGATGAGCTAACAGACTGCTTTGCCTGAAAGTCCGAAATCATTCTTGGATCGGGTCAGTACAGGGAGCGGTAGCGACCTGGTCAGTGATTGGGTCAACAATGCCTGAGTATCGCATGCTGATCACTGACCAGGTCGCTACCGCTCCCTGTACTGACCCGATCCAAGAATGAGCTTGACTTTTAAGGCCAGCCTTCCGGCGACCCCAAATTTCGTGTCTCACACCGTGGTGGTTTTCCGAGGTGGTTCTCGCGTTAATAGTTGGATAGAAAGATCAAACCAAAAACCAGCCATTACCCTCTCTTCACTTCTGAAAGGAGAATCCCATGGAGAACCCGACAAATACTAATCCCCCAACGAAACGAAACGTCATCTTGATTACCGTCGATCAAATGCGCTTCCCGATGAATCTTCCCCCAAATAAGTCAAATCCGATCTCCCCAGACCAGTTCGTTGAAAACTACATGCCAAATCTCTGGCGAACTCTCTGGAACCCCGGCGTCAAGTTTTCCAACTACTACACGGCTGCCTCCGATTGCACTGCCGCACGTGCAACCATCTACACCGGGCTCTATGCCTATCAAACTTACTCGATGCTGACGCTGATAACCTTCCCGTCCCAGGACATCATGCCCCCTTACGAGCCCGAGCAGTTGCTCCAGCCCGAACTGGACCATGAATTTCCAACTATCGGAAAGCTGATGAAGGAAGCACAGATCGACACTCCATACTTCGGCAAGTGGCACTTGTCATACCATGTCGCCGATCTCGATAGATACGGCTTCGATAGTCACACGCCGGATGGTGATTATGTCGGTTACGCCGGACAGGGACTTGACGACGACAACACGATTGCAATCGATGCCTCCGAATGGCTCAGGCAGCGTGCTGACCCCGGGAATCCGGACCACGATAAGCCTTTCTTCCTCTCCGTAAACTTCGTCAATCCTCATGACAAACAGTGGTTCTGGGGTGGAATGGAAGCCAACCGATTCAACGAGGTCTATAACCAGATACCCGGTGGTGAAGAACCTGCCAGAGAGTACAGGGAGATCGTAGGCGAGGCCGAGCCAGAGCCACATTACGCGCCGGACATTAAGGACGCAATTACAAACTGGCAGGACGAGCAGGACCTGGTGAGCAAGCCTAAGGCGCAGCGAGTCGTAAAACAGGTATTCCAGTATCAGATGGGCGGGATTTACGAATCAGACGAGCAACATAGTTACACTCCCGTCAAATCGCCGGTAGATTTCAACTATGCCTGTACACCTCTCTATCACGCTGAGCCAGGTCAACCATGTGAGAAGCACAAGGCCATCGCTCCGCCGCACTACTGGAGCAAGGCGCTCGACTCGTACATTCAATGTATGCATTACGTCGATGCAGCGATTGGAAGATTCATGGATCGTCTTCCCGAAGAAGTTCTGAACACTTCCATTTTCGTGTTTACTTCCGATCATGGTGAATATGGCAGTTCCCACGGGTTACAAGGCAAAGGCGGCACCGTGTACGAAGAAGGCATTCGCGTGCCGCTCATCGTCTATGATCCAAAGGGTGACTTTACGAAGTCAGCAACGCAGACCCGGACGCAATTATGCTCGAGTGTGGATCTGCTTCCAATGATCATGTCGTTGGCCCACGATGGCAGAACAAATTGGATGACAGACAATCCTGATTACGAACAAATGTATGGCAACCGTTGCGACCTGGTGAGTATTCTCGGCAGTACCGGTGCGTCGGGAAGACTTTATGCCATGCACACAACTGACGAGTTTGTGCCGGACGCGACCAACTATCTGCACGCTCCCTTGCACGTCATCGGGCAGATTAAGATGCAGGACGGCAAGAAATCGAAACTCGGAGTTTACACTCGCTGGGAGAAGGATACTGGTGAGTCTGAAGCAAGAGTGCTCAACCAGCCGGACGATCCTGAGGTCACGGAATTAGAGTACTACGACCTTAGTGTCGATCCGGATGAAATAGCTAATGCGTCTAAGAGCAACGAGGCAAAGCAGGCGCTTTCAATGCTCTTTGGTGGTAGCACACATGGTCTTCTCTACAGTGAATTGCAGGCAGCGCTTCCTGAAAAGTACAAGGAAGCACAAGCACGAGCCTATCATGCGTTGTTGACCTATGAGCGACTCGTTAATGCAAGTACGGAACAGTCAGACGCCGATCTCGCTCAGCGTATCGAGGAGGAGTCTGAACGACGAGTAAAAGCAGCCTGGGCTCTTTAACTCGATCGAACGTACTGTAGGGGCGGCCCTCCGTGGCCGCCCGGCGTGGGACTCGATCCTTTGCGACATGATCGATCAGTCAATTGGCAAAGAGATCGATTCGACGCCGGGCGGCCACGGAGGGCCGCCCCTACAGTTCATCCTTTTAGAAACCGAGTTCGACGTAGACCCAGTTGTGATCTGACAGTCGAACACCTTGATCTTCCGGAATGTCCCACAGTTGAGTAACCGAAGGACATTGCTTGTAATTCCCGCCCGTCGTCAATGATTGCGAACACTGAGCACGACCATCAGGCACCGAGATCTTCGTTAGTGTTATCGAACCACTGTTAGCCTTGTACAGGATGAAGTCGATGCGCCGGGTATCCGACGTTCGAGTCGCCGTGCTGAGCGGCATATCGGCAACGGAATCTCCATCCCTGTCTCCCCAATTTGCTTCTGCCAGGCTATTCGTTAATCCGGTTTGCCACAGGTCACTAAAGCCTGCCCCAGTGAACAAATCAAACTGATACCCTGAAGGTTGTTTGGGAGTGTCGGTAGTCGTGTTCAAGTCTCCGAGGATGAATATAGGTAGATTACCTGTCAGAGTACTACCGATCCAATCCAACAAGTCGTTAATCTGTGTCACTCGTTGCACTGACTCTGTAGTACCGCTGTTATCTCGGCAACGTGAAGGACACAGGTGAACACTCACGACGTAAAACTGTTTTGAGTTATGAGTGAACTTGGCTGCGATGACACTGCGACGAATGTCCGAGAAACCGTCGTAGCCATAAATGGACGAACCGCTCGTGGGATTTACGCCATTCGCCAGATCGTGTTCGTACGTTGCGTTTACAGTTAGAGTAGACTTCGCCCAGATAGCGTTACCATCGCCTCCGTTAGCGTGCATCTTGGACTTGACTCGAGTGAACCCGCCGGCAGTAAAGGCGCTATCCCAATTCGGAATATCACCTATAGAAACTTCCTGAGCACTAACCAGATCACTTGTCGCTGTGATCTGATTTGCCTGGGTGCCGTAGGCAAAAGAGCCATCCGTCGATTGGCCGTGTTGCAAGTTAGCAGTGACCATCTTCAATGAAACACCTGGTTCTGGTGTCGGAGTCGGGGTTGGGGTCGGCGTGGGAGTGGGTGTTGGCGAATCAGGAGTAGCCACTACAAAGTTGTCGAAGATGACTGTGCCCGGTTGGTTTGATTCTACCTGCCACGTGCCGCCTTTGACCTCGAAGGTGATCGTTGACGTGGAAATCGAGGAGTTCCAGGTTTCGGTGTATTGCTGCGTCCACGTGCCGGGCACTCCGCTGCTGCCTGGTGCTGTGTCCATATACACACTACCCGAATCGTTACGGATACGCAGGAACCGATGGTTAGTCGAATTATAGGCGGTCGAAAAAAGTGTAGTCTTGGTGCCGCCAATGTTTCTCAGTCCAATGAGATTGCCGGCCGATACGTAGATCCGGTAGTAGGCGGTGACACTATTGCCGATCGTGAACATCGCATCGGCGGCAGTGTTGGAATTGGGAGCTTGAACTAATTCCACATAGCTGTAAGCGCCGCTGAAATTGTACGAACTGACCGTGCGAACACCGCGATAACTGGAGCCGCTGACATTTTGCAGCAATGGACCAATCTCCAGACGCTGTCCGGTTTCAGCTAACGGAACATTCGTGTTGGTGAAACCACTAAACAGATTAGTGTCCCACTTGCCGGTATCGAGTGAGTTGTCATTGAAGTCATCACTCACAATCGACGCAGCGAGCGCAGGTGGAAAGGTGAGTAGCGTGCAGATCGACGCGATTACGACAAGCGAAAGAGTTATTCCGATGAACGTTCTTGCCTTGATTCTGTGTGAAGAGCGAACGGGACCCCGCAGTCCTGACATAGCGACCTCCTTAAGCGAAAAAATTGTTACTGCCGGGGCTAACGACGAGTTGTAAGGGGAGAAGTGTCGGGAGTTTCGCGCAGCAATCTACTACGACATTGTGGCAAAAAGATGTCCACAGGATCGACGGAGTTTCGCGAATCTCTTTGGATACAGTCAGAACCACCTCGCGGTAGCGGGTGGGTGCCGCGCAGCGATCGACGGTGCCTACGGCGTACCCACCCGCTACCGCGAGGTGGTTCTGACTGTATCCAAGTTAAGGCGAGATGGTGATCATGCGCGCGTCGCTCGTGACGCCGTGCAGCTTGATCTTTATTTCCTGAAGTCCGGTGGGAACATTGTCGGGAAGTTTCACGACGATGTAAGAAGTGATGAGTCCGGGTATCGAAACGATGCCGACGTTTTCGACCGGCAAACTCACACCTGCTATCTCGACACCCAGCGCTGTCGGGTCGCTGAGATCGGACTGTCTCAGTCCGAGGTTGGAGGTCAAAAGAACTATACGTGTTCGCTGATCGCTACTGAAGTTATTCGGATTTGCTAACCGGAATGGTCCTCTCACGACCGTAACTGAATCCACCGCGAGCGCATTGTTAGTTCCTTCTTCCGCATAGAGTACAGGCGGCATCGGGACAGGCGCGGCCTGGAAAGCAACAACTAAGTTTGTAGCCGGTACAACCAGCAATCCTTCACCAGCACCGACTCCCGTGAGTGGATTGGAACTCTCAAACTCATCCGGACGATTCACTGCTGCGCCAACCGTCCCACTCCATAAATTCGCTCCTGAATTTTCGTCGACGGCGAACAACTTTCCACTGATCGAGCCGACGTACACTACGCCATTCACTACAATCGGAGCCGAGCTAAGAGTCCCGTCGCCCGCGAATGACCATTTCAACGCGCCGGTGCTGATGTCCCTCGCCTCTAAGTTGGACACATTGAAAGGACCGACGTTCAGGAAGAAACCTGTGGAACCATGAAATGCGGGAGCCGGCCCCGTCGGGATCTCGAGAACCGGGATGCCGGTTCCTGAATCAAGAGCCACGTTTCCTATGTTGTTATTGCGTATGTAAAGACGGCTATTGTAGAAAACTGGCGTTGTTCCAAATGATCCAATGCTCTGCGACGAAGTGCGCCAAATGATGCTGCCATTAGCTGGTGAAAGAGCAAACGCCTCGCCCGAATTCGTGTAATAAATTGCGGTCGCTGTTACCGCCGGCGAACTGTGGTCACTACCAATAAACGGCACGCTCCATCTCACGGCACCGTCAAGCACGGATACGGCGTGGAAAGTTTGATCCCCATTAATGTAGACCGTTCCTCCAACGGCAGTAGGTGGCGACAGGAATTGCTGACCCCCCAGCTGTCGCGACCACACCTGGGTTCCGGTCGTCGCATCAAATGCGCGCAGCAGACCACTGTTATTGATTGCGAAGACGCGCCCCGACTCATACGCAATGCCAGGATAAAGACCGATGTCGATCGGTCCCCATACTGTCGCACCGTTGAAAACGTTGAGTGCGTAAAGCTTTGTTCCCGCCGCTACGAAAACCTTATTAAGAGCGATCAATGGATACGAGACTGAGCTTCCCAGGTCGCGCGACCAACGCTGCGTCAATGGCGGAGCCAGAGTATCAAACTGCGATCCAGTGTGTGCAGGATCGATTTGATAAGCGACGGCCTGAGGTGGACCAACTGGCGTCGGCGTCGGACTCGGCGGTGGAGGCGTTGGGATGGTGACATAAACAGCAGTCCAGGTTTGGTTGTTGTTCATGAACGGCCTTACCGAGCGACTCGTCGTCACGTCCTGGCCGTCTCGTTGCCACTTTAGAAAGTAACTTGTGCCACCGCCGTTAAGAGGCGCCTTCAGGTCAACCGAAGTCAACTGCTGATAAGTTCGTGTGAATTGCGTTGTTCCGTTGCCTGAGCCTCCAGTGTCATTAGGACTGACTTCGATGGGCACACCACTGCTGGGATTCGTCGAACTGACCGTTAGTGTGTACGTTGGAATTGGTCCATACACTGCGGTCAACGTGTGATCGACATCCATCGTAATGAGGGTTGAATTTGAGGTCGTGTAGTCGACGCCGTCTTTCTGCCACTTCAGAAAAACCAGGTTTCCGGGGGCGGTGCCTTGCGCATTTAGAATCGCCGTAGTGAACTGATCATAGGTCAGCGTGAACTGTGTGGTTCCGCTTGAGCGGCCGTTGTTATCGGCTGGAGTCACGGACACGTCTATCCCGCTATTAGGATTAGAAGATGCTACCGTAAGAGTTCGCAGCACGGGGACGCTTATGGATAACGAATATGCCCCCGTTGTATCGTCGGGATCGAAAGCGTTGGCCCAGATGGTATAGGTGCCGGTCGTGGGCAGAGTAATGAAGCCGTTCGATGGAATGCGGGAGTTTGTTCCGCCGCCGCTGTCATCGTCGAAGGCCAGCAATGATCCATCGGGACGATTCAGAAGCAGGAACGTGTCGAAGTCGGCGGACGACATCGAGATCGCGATCCGTTGACCCGCTGTGGCGCTAAAACTGTAAGCGTCGTAGAAAGTCCC